>Ga0134125_10004112_pt1 | contig 16658 bp, 15 predicted proteins | sample KB31751_FD_96464 | JGI IMG/M metagenome (GOLD analysis project Ga0134125, IMG submission 96464) | Terrestrial soil microbial communities with excess Nitrogen fertilizer from Kellogg Biological Station, Michigan, USA - KB3-175-1 | ecosystem: Environmental > Terrestrial > Soil > Unclassified ...
CTTCCGCCCGTGCCACGGGTACTGCTTGTCGATGGCGACGATCGCCATGTTGTGGAACACGCCCTCGACCGGCAGGTTGTAGTCGACGAGCTCGGGCAGCATCATGCGTAGAAGCGGCAGAAACAGCCGTTCCGTGGCCTTCCCCAGCCACGCGTCCTCCATCGGAGGACGCCCGACGACGGTCGCCGGATAGATCGCGTCCTTCCGCCGCGTCACGCAGGTGACGTGGAACGCGGGATACTTGTCGCGCGGCGTGTAGAAGCCGGTGTGATCGCCGAACGGCCCCTCGTCCACCATCGCTTCGGTCGGATCGACGTACCCTTCGAGCACGAAGTCGGCGTCGGCCGGCACTTCGATCGGCTGCGTCTTGCACGGCACCAGCTCGACGGCGCGCCGGCGCAAGAAGCCCGCCAGCAGCAGCTCGTCGACGCCGTCGGGCAGCGGCGCCGTCGCGGCGTAGGTCAGCGCCGGATCGCCGCCGAGCACCACGGCGACGGGCACCTTCTGGCCGCGTTCTTTGTATTTGTGAAAATGACGCATCCCGGTCTTGTGCGCCTGCCAGTGCATCGCCGTCGTGTTCTTGTCGAGGAGCTGCATGCGGTACATGCCGCAGTTGCGCGCGCCGGTCTCGGGATCGTGGGTGATGACGATGGGCAGCGTGATGAACGGCCCACCGTCGTCGGGCCAGCAGGTCAAGATCGGCAGTTGCGTTAGATCGATGTGGTCGACGCGATCTTCGACCACCTCCTGGCAGGGCGCCGGGCCGCTCGTCGATTTCGGCAGCGCGCCGGCGACGCGCCCGAGCTTGGGCAGCATCTTCAGCTTGTCCCACAGCGAGCCGGGCGCCGATGCACCGCCGAGCAGCTCGGCAAGCGCGCGCGCGTGGTCCTCGATCTCGCGCACGCCGAGCGCCATCGCCATGCGCCGCCGCGAGCCGAACACGTTGATCGCCAGCGGAAAGCGCGACCCACGCGGGTTTTCGAAGAGCAGCGCCGGCCCGCCGCCGGGCAGCTTCATGGTGCGCGCCGCGATCTCGGCGATCTCGAGCTTCGGATCGCACTCGCGCCGGATGCGCACCAGCTCGCCGGCACCGTCGAGCGTCTCGATGAACGCGCGCAGCGAAGGGAACATCACGCCACCCGCGCGCACAGCTCGTGCGCGATGTACTTGAGCGCCTCCGACCACGGCGTCTGCGGCAGCCGCTCGAGCGCCGCCACCGCGCGCGACGTCTCCTGCTGGGCCCGTTCACGCGCGGCGGCCGCGGCGCCGGTGCGCGCAACCGCCGCGGCCACATCGCCGGCGTCGTCGGCGTCGGCAGCCACGCAGGCGTCGAGCGTCGCGCGCAGGGCCGGCTCGCGCTCGATCGCAAACAGCATCGGCAGCGTCAGCTTGCCTTCGCGTACATCCGACAGAACCGACTTGCCGAGCGCGCGCGGATCGCCTTCGACGTCGAGCACGTCGTCGACGATCTGGAAGGCGCGCCCGAGGTGCAGCCCGTAGGCGCCGAGCGCATCGGCGACCGCGTCGTCGCTGCCGGCCAGCCGCGCGCCGGCGCGCCCGCACCAGGCGAACAGCGACGCCGTCTTCCCGTCGACGACGTCGAGATAACCGCCGGCGTCCAGGTCGAGCCGGCCGCGGTGCTGCAGCTGCAGCGCCTCGCCGTCGATCATGCGCCCGATGGAGGCGAGCAGATCGCCGAGGGCGCCGGTGTTGCCGGTCGCGGCCGCCAGCTCGAGCGCGCGGATGAGCAGGAAGTCGCCGCCGAGCACCGACGCGGCGTTGCCCCACAGGACGCGCGCAGCCGGCATGCCGCGCCGGGTGCGCCCGTCGTCGAGCACGTCGTCGTGCAAGAGCGTCGCCGCGTGCACCAGCTCGGCCGCCTGCGCCAGCTTGGTGAGCGACGCGCGCGTGGCGGCGCAGTCGCCGGCGATCCCGGCGGCGCGCGCCGCGAGGATGACCAACAGCGGCCGTACGCGCTTGCCGCCGGCGCCGACGAGGTGGCGCGCCGCTCGTCCGGCCAGGCCGGGACCGCCGTCAGCGAGCGCCGGCAGGCCGTTCTCCACGTCGGCGACGATGTCACCGACGAGCAGCTTGAGCGCCCCCAACCGCGTCTGCACGGCGTCGGGATCGGGGCCGCGCCGCGCGGCCTCGGCCAATCGCTCGGTGGTTGCCGCCAGCTCCGCCTGTGCTCGCATGCCCCGGTCCTCGCTCTCTCGGAACTTTCAATATCTTTTGAAACTTCATAACTGGACCACAGGCAAAGTCAAGAGGGCGCACGCAAGGCGGCGTCATCACATGCGATCGGATGGCGCGTGCTATCAGTGGATCGTGATCGATCGCTTCGTGACCGAGCGCGAGCCCTTCGCCGTCGCCTGCGCCGACGGCTGGGTGCTCCACGGCGAGCTCGTCGTCGGCGCCCCGCCCGTCGCCGTCGCCGTCGTCGGCCACGCCATGATGGTCGACCGCCGCACCCTCGATCGCCCGCGCGGCCGCGGCCTGGTCTCGTCGCTGGCGGCGCGCGGCATCGCCTGCGTCGTCGCCGATCTGCGCGGCCACGGCAAGAGCGGCCCGCGCGCCGACGAAGGCGGCGATTGGGGCTACGACGATCTCGTCGAGCACGACGTCCCCACGCTCGTCGCCTTCGCCCGGGCGCGCTTCCCGTCGCTGCCGCTGGCGTGCGTCGGCCACAGCCTGTTCGGCCACGTCGCGCTCGCGCACCTCGCGCGCCATCCCGACGCCGACGTCGACGGGCTCGTGCTCCTCGCCGTCAACGTCGCCAACCCGAGCTGGCGCGCGCGCACCGTCGACGCGCTCGGCCGCCGCGCCGGCGTCGAGCTCATGGGCCTGCTCACGCGCGCCTTCGGCCGCCTGCCCGCGCGCCGCTTCCGCTACGGCAGCGACGACGAGTCGCGCGGCTACGTGCGCGACTTCGTGCGCAACGGCCGCGCCCGCGGCTGGCGCGCGCGCGACGGCTTCGACTACTGGGACGCGCTCGCGCGCATCGATCGCCCGCTGCTCGCCCTCGTCGGCGCGGGCGATCGCTTCATGTCACCACCGTCCGACGCGCGCGCGCTCGCCGATCGCGTGCCCGGCGCGCAGTTTCGCGTCGTCGGACAGCGCAGCCTCCTGCCCCTCGGCGACGGCTGGCCCGATCACATGGGGCTGGTCCTCGACGAGCGCGCCCGCCCCGCGTGGGATCAGGCCGCCGACTTCATACGATCCATTCGCCGCCGTCCGCCGCCGACGCGATGAGCGCGGACAGCGTCTCCAGATCGGCGTCGAACGCGGCCAGCGGCGCGCCGCCTTTGACCTTGGCTTCGACCTGCCGGCCCCACGACGTCAGCTGCGGCAATCCGTAGCTGACGCCGGTGCCGGCGAGCCGGTGCGCCTCGTGCTGCAGCGTGGCGCGATCATCGGCCCGCAGCGCGGCGCGCATCGTCGCCAACCGCTCGGGCAACCCGGCCACGAATCCGACGCGAAGCGCACGCATGCGCTCCTCGAAGCGCGCCTGCGAATCCACGATCCGTTTCTAGGCGTTCACGCCCCTGGATCAAGAAGCTCGCCGCGCAAGAGCTTCTCGAGCGCAGCCTCATCAATGACTTTGACGCCTTTTTTCTGCGCGTCCTTGAGCTTGGTGGCGCCGACGTCCGCCCCGGCGACGAGGTAGGTCGTCCCCTTTTTCACCGACTTGTCGAACACGCCGCCGGCGGCCTCGACGGCCGACTGTATGTCGCTGCGCGGTTTACTTAATGTACCAGTGACGCAAACCCGCGCGCCGCCGAGCGGGCCTTCGCGCACCGTCTTCGGCTCCGACGGCGAAACTCCGCGCGCCATCAGCTTTTGCAGGACCGCGCGATGACGCTCGTCGGCGAGGAAGTCGCTCACGGCCCGCGCGCGCTCGTCGCCGAAGCCGTGGAGCTCCATGAGCCCGGCGAAGATGCCGTCGGGCGGCGTATCCATGAGGGACCGTAGATCGCCGAAGCGCGTGGCGACTTCATGCGCCCACACCTCGCCGATCTTCGGCATGCCGAGCCCGACCAGGAGGCGCGTCAGCGTCGCCTTCTCGCGCGCCAGCTTGATGCCGGCGACCACGTTCTCGGCGCTCTTTTCGCCCATGCGCGGCAGGCCGATCAGCTTCTCGGTCGTGAGATCGAACAAGTCGGCCACGTCCGCGACCAGTCCGGTCTCGACGAGCTGCGCCACCAGCGAAGGCCCGAAGTTCTCCATGTTCATCGCGTCGCGCTTGCAGAAAAATTCGATCGAGCGCGCGCGCTGCTCGGGACAGCCGAAGTTGTTGGGGCAAAAGAGCGCGACCTGCCCTTCCTCGCGCTCGAGCGTGGTGCCGCACGACGGGCACACCTTGGGCGCCACCACCGGCACGCGGCTCTCTTCCGGTCCGCGCTCGACGACGGTGATGACGTACGGGATGATCTCGCCCGCCTTCTCGAGCAGCACGCGATCGCCGACGGCGAGATCGAGCCGCTTGACCTGATCGTAGTTGAACAGGGAGGCGCGCTTGACCGTGGTGCCCGACAGCTCGACCGGCTCGAAGTACCCGAGCGGCGTGATCGCGCCGGTGCGCCCGACATTATGTTCGACTGACAATAACTTCGAGGTCGCCTGCTCCGCCGGAAACTTGAACGCGATCGCCCAGCGCGGCGCGCGGTTGGTCGCGCCGAGCAGGCGCCGCTGTGGAATCGAGTCGACCTTGATGACCAGCCCGTCGGTGGCGTAGGGCAGCGACAGCCGCTTGCCGTGCTGCCAGCCCTCGACGTAGGCGATGAGCTCGGGCAGCGACGTCACGCGCGCCACGTCGCTCGACACCGGCAGCCCGAGCGACTTCATCCACGCCAAGAGCTCGAAGTGCGTGCGCCCGTGCGCCGCGCCGACGACCTCGTAGGTCAAGAGCTTCATCGGCCGCCGCGCCGACTCGCGCGGATCGAGCAGCTTGAGCGCGCCCGCCGTCGAGTTGCGCGGGTTCTTCAGCACCTCCTCGCCGGCGGCCAGCCGCTCGGCGTTGAGCCGCTCGAAGGTCGCGCGCTCCATGTAGACCTCGCCGCGCACCTCGCACGTCACCGGCTCGGCGAGGATCAGCGGCAGCGCGCGGATGGTGCGCAGGTTCGGCGTGACGTCCTCGCCGATCACGCCGTCGCCGCGCGTGGCGCCGAGCAGGAACTTGCCGTCGGCGTATTTGAGCTCGATCGACACGCCGTCGATCTTCGGCTCGACGACGTACACCGGCGCCTCGCCGTCGAGCCCGCGCACCACGCGCTCGTGAAACGCGGTGAGCTCGGCCTCGTCGTAGGTGTTGTCGAGCGACAGCATCGGCACCTTGCGCTCGATCTTGGGGAACCCCGACGACAGGTCGCTGCCCACGCGCCTCGTCGGCGACCAATCGACGATCCAGTCGGGATGCTCGGCCTCTACCGCCTGCAGCTGCTTGTAGAGCCGATCGTATTCGACGTCGGCGATGCTCGGGCTGGCTTCGACGTAGTAGCGCCGATCGTGCTCCTGGATCTCGCGCGCCAGCGCCTCGTACCCTTCCTTCGTCACAGGATCGGCTCTTCCGGCTCGTCGTCGTCGACGCCGTCGAGCTCCTCGAGCTTCTTCTGCTCGCCGACGATGTCGAAGTCGCCGGTGATGAGCTCGACCTCGCCGGTCTTGTCGGCCTCGGCGTCGCCCGGCTCGCGATCGAGGATCAACCGCCCCTCGGCCGGCGTGTGCTCCTTGCGCCCGCGCACGATGCCCGCGTTCACCGTGACGGCGAACGGCCGCCCCGCGTAGTAGGCGTCGATCGCCTCCTTCAAGTGCCAGAACGCGTCCTGCATCGGCTGGCCCTTGCCGGCGATCGCCTTCCACTCGCCGAGCGGCCCGTACTCGATGAGCGGCGCGAAGAAGAACTCGCGGCTCGACTTGAACAACAGCGTGAAGGTGTCCCACTCGCCGCTGACGTCGACGAGCCCGGCGTCCTCGAACCACGCCTCGACCTGCTCGAGCGGCGGATACTGCGTCATGTGCGCGTCGAGCCGATCGATCGCGTCCTGCCGATCGAGCTTGCCGAGCACTTCGCGATAGAGATCGAAGAACTCGTTGAACGTGCCGGCCAGCGGCAGCGTCACCGCGACCCGCCCGCCCGGCTTGGCCACGCGCGCGAACTCGCGCACGGCGCGCTCGGGATCGTCGAACTCGTGCAGCCCGGCGTTGCACAGCACCAGATCGTAGACGTCGTCGGCGAACACCAGCCGCGGCGTCGCCGACTCGCTGCGGAAGAAGATGCGCTTGCCGGCGAGCCGCCCCGCCTTGTTGCGCGCCTCGTCGAGCATCGGCGACGACGGATCGATCGCGATGATGCGCCCCTCGGCGTCCATCTTGCCGAGGATCTCGAGTGACGGATAGCCGGTGCCGCATCCGACGTCGAGCACCATCGCCTTCGGCGGCAGCGCCAGATCGCGCAAGAGCAGGCGACCGAAGCGGCGCGACCAGATCGGCAGCACGTCGGTGTCGTAGATCTTGGCGAGCTTGTCTTCTTTGTGCGAACGCTTGATGCCAGCCATTAGCCTGCCTTCGGCGGCTTCCAGCCCTTCACCGGGCCGGGACGCAGATGCTCGCCGGCGTATTTTCCGCCGACGTACTTCACGGTCATGAGGTAGAGCGCGCTCGACAGGCGATTCATCGCCAGCTTCAAGTCCGCGCGCTCGTCGGCCGACGGGAAGCCGAGGTAGAGCGCGAGCTCCGCCTCGCGAGCGTAGGCGCGCGCCGTGTAGAGCCGCGCGACGACGGGCCCTTGCCGCACCGATGGGAACATGAAGGGCACGCCGTAGAGCTCGTGCGTGTGGTGCGTGTGATAGCGCAGCTCGGAAGCGCCGAGGCCGGCCAGCTTCCACGACTGCAGCGGGCGCCCCGTGACCTCGGCGCCGACGATCGCGCGCGTCAGCTCCAGCGCCTCGCCCAATTCGCCGACGAGGCCGCGCGCACCGTCGGCGTCGGCGGCGCACTGCGCCTCGAGCAACAGGCCCTGCAGCGTGTCGAGCTTGCCGCGCAAGGGCAGCCGCGGATGCGCTTTGTCGACGAGCGACTCGTCGTCGGCGAGGTGCGTGAGGTGCTCGGGCTTGTCGTTGAGCCGCTCGCCCGTCGCCAGCACGCGATACTTGCCGGCGCCCTTGCCGCCCTTGGGCCGCGCGCCGAGCGCCTCGCCGCCGCCTCGCGCCGCGCGCGTCGCGTCCGTCGGTGCGCGCGCGATGTCGACGACCGCCGCGGCGAACGCGCGCGCCGCCGCCTCGCACGCCGGCAGATCGCCGACGAGATAGCCGCCGCCGTAGTTCGTCTCGGTCGGCGGCCCGAACCACCTGGCCACGCGCACCGCCGCCGCCTTGAGCGCCGCGTCGAACGCGACCATCGACTCGAGCGGCGGCGCGATCAGATAGGCCATCGGCGCACCGACGGCGATCCCCGCCTCGCGCGACAGATACGAGCCGGTCGCGCGCACCACGTGCGGAAAGAACGCGAGCTGCCCCGCTTCGTCGGCCGCGTAGAACCACGCCTCGCGCTCGAGCGTGCGCACGCAGGCGTCGAGCGCCGCGCGCACCTCGTCGGGATCGCGCGCGGCGTACACGCCGATCGCCTCGCCCGACAACGGCCCCGACGGAAACGACGATCCCGCGTAGAACGACCGCGCGTACACCACCTCGACCGGCGCCGCCTTGGTGCCCTCGTCGAGCGCCACGAAGAGCGCGTCGTCCGACGAGCAGGTCAGCATCCCCGCCGCGCGCAGCCCCTCGGGCAGCTTCCACTCGGCCGCGAGCTGCTCGTCGACGCGCGGGATCGTGCGCAGCGCCAACACGCGCGGCTTGAGCGGCGGCAAGTCGACGAGGCCGAGCCCGCGCGGCTCGTCGCTCGTCGAATCAGTTCCGCGGACCGCCATCGGCGAATCCTGCCGCCTGCAGCTGCGCGTTGGCGTCCCAGCCCTCGGGCGCGGGCTCGTTCTGCGACCACCACTCGGCGCCCGCTTGCACCCACTCCTTGCGCAGCTCGGCGTGCGGCTTGTCGAGATCGTCGGCGCCGAACTGCGTACCGCAGCACGGGCAGATGCTGTAGGTCGGCGAGCCCATCGGATCGACCGGTGGCTCGAGGAGCCCCGCGAAACCGCACACCGGACAGGTCCACCGCGCGTCGCTACCGCTCACAGCACGACTCCCGATTTTTTCGCCGCGAGGATGCGCGCGCACGCGTCGGCGACGGCGTGCGCGGCCTTGGTCGGCTCGAGCCCGCGCGGGTTGATGTTGCTGATGACTTCTCGATCGGCGTCGGTGGCCCCGGCCGCTTTTCCCTGGGGTCGATAGATGTAGTAGCTCGACAGCGAATCGGCGAAGCCGAGCCCCGGCCGCTCGCCGCAGGTGAACACGCACGCCTCGGCGTCGACGAGCCGCGCGATCTCGTCCATCACCTTCACGCGCGAGCGGCGCACGAACAGCGGCGTGCCGACGCGAAAGCCGCGCGCCGTCAGCGCCGACATCAGCGCGCCGTGGAACGTCTCGAGATGCGCGTTGATCGCCGCCGCCGAAAGGCCGTCGCCGTAGCACACCTGCACCTGCGGACCCTTGGTGCATTTGTCGGCCAGCGTCTGCTTGCCCGCGTCGCTGAGCGCGCGCCCGGCGTCGGGCCGCTCGAGGAAGATGCGCTTGTCGCCCGCGCGCGTGGTCAGCTCGACGAGCCCGAGCCGCGCGACGAGCTTCTCGTCGACCTCGGAGACCACTGCGTCCTTCGCCGCCGCGTGATCGGCGCGAAAGCGCAACAGCGTGCTCGTCTTGTAGCGCGTACCCGCGCGGCCGACGCCGATGCGCGCCGGCGTCGAGCGCAGCATCGCGGCCATCGCGTCGGCGTCGAACGGCGACAGGCTGGTGCCGCGATCGGGCGGCAGGAGCAGGCCGGAGTCACCGTCGTCGATCGTTCGCGCGCGCTTGTCGCCGATCTCGGCGAGCGTCGAGCGGACCAGGCGCTCGATGCGCGAACGATCCAGCAAGGGCTCCATCGGACGCCGGTTCTATCACAAATGCGCGCGTTAAGGGCGCGTGGCGCGACCAATCCCGCTCGGCACGCAGTAGTTGCCGAGGATGCCGAGGCTCACGGTGCGGAAGGTCGTGTAGTAGAGCGCGAATCCCGAGGTCGTCGACTTGCCGTCGAGCGGCACGACCGATCCGCTCAGGATCGCCGGGCTGTCGTCGTCCCAGCAGGTGCGCGGTTTCGCCGCCGTGCCGCAGGGACCGACCTCGACCGCCGGATTGGACGGCGAGCGCACCCAATAGAACCCATCGGAGGAGGTCGCGTACCCGATGTGAATCTTGTTGTTCGCGTTGCAGAGGTTCTGCAAGTCGCTGATGTCTTGCGTGCGGGCGTACGAGTACCACATCTTGAACACCGTTCCGTCGACGATGACGCGCGGCGCGAGCAGCACGGCTTCGTTGGCCAGATCGCTCGAGAGCAGCGGCGCCGGCTCGGGCGTGAACGTCTGTCCGTCGGGTCCCGCCGAGGCGCGGCCGATCTCGGCGATGCTGGCGCTGCCCATCGCGTGCCCGGCGGAGAAGAACATGATGTAGCCGCCGTTGCCCGCCGGATCGGGAATCACCGACGGGAAATCGACGGTGGTGTCGCAATATCCGCAGGAGGTGCGGCTCACGATCGGGCCGATCGCCGGGAACATCGACACGCCGTCCGGCGACGGGCCGGCCAGCCACCCGTCCTGGCCGTTCACCACGCCCATCATGCCCTGCGAGAACGCGAGATACCAGTTGGGCCCGACGCCAAACACCGACGGCGAATTGATCTGCGCGTTGGCCGGCATCGCCGGCGTCTTGAAGACCGGATCGGGGCTCGGCGTGAAGGTCACGCCGTCCGTCGAGGTCGCGACGCCGAAGTTGTATCCCTTGTACTGCTGGCTCTGCGCGTAGCCGCCGAAGTACATGCGGTACTGCCCGACGCTGGTGATGATCACGTTGGGCTCGGCGACCACGGTGTCGGCGAACCCGAAGGTCGCCGTTCCCGTCGGTGTCGGCACGATCGCGTTGGTGTCGCGGATGAACGTCTGTGCGCGCACGCCGATCTTGCCGACCGATCCCTTGTTGCCGCCGAACGCCGCCGTCACCGTCGCCGTCTGCGGCGGCAGTGTCTCGCGGTTGAGCGCGACCATCGCCTGCGCCTGACCGTTGACCAGCGCCACCGACGACGGCACCACGTCGCCCCAGCTCGACGACAGCGCGACCGTGCCGTTGAAGCCGTTGGCGTTGGCGCCGTTCTGGTCGAGCGCCTGCAACGTCATCGGGAACTGCTCGTGCTCGCCGACGGTGCCGCTCGCCGGCAGCGTCGCCGTCAGCGTGAACGAGCAGGCCGCCTGATCATCCGACTTCACGCACAGCCCGCAGGTGCAGTGCTGCCCCGACGGGCACGACTTGTCGACCGTCGAGCATTGGTAGGCGCCCGCCGGCGGCGATGGGCTGTAGCAGCCCGCAGCGAGCACGCACGCCGCCAACAAATTGCGCGCCCGCAAAACAATATTGTGCGACCGCAAAACGAAATTGTGCGCTCGCATCAAAAGCGTCCCGCGAGCACGAACCCGCCGCCCGTCGGCGACAGCGACGGCGCCATCGTCAGCTTCGGCGCCTCCTTGTCGATCTTGTTGCCGAGCAGATACAGCCCGATCGCCCCCGCCGCGCACAACCCCGCCACGCCAAAGCTCACGCCCGACACGATCACGTCGATCTGCCCGCTCTTCTGCGTCGCGCTCTGCGCGTCGAACGGCGGTGGCATCGTCGTCGAGCCGCCTTTGCTCACCGCGTCCGCATCCTGCTTGGCGAGCACCGCGAACGCGATGCCGCTGCCGAGCGCGCCGAGCGCGAGCACGCCGAGCCCATAGGCCGCGATGCGCACGCCACGCCCCGGCGGCGGCGGCGCCTGCTTGTAGACAACGAGGGTCTTGAACACCACCTTCTCGCCCGACGACGGCATCGGCGCCACCTGCGATCCCGCCGCCGTCGCCGCCGCGCGCTCGCGCAGGTTGCCGATGCGAGTCTCGACGAGCTTGCGATCTTGCGCCGCCGAATTGCCCTTCAGGTAGGTCTCGTACGCCGTCGCCGCGTCGGCGTAGCGCCCGAGCCGCTCGTAGCACTGCGCCAGGTTGTACTGCAGATCGGGGAGCGGCTTGAGCTGATAGGCCGCCTCCATCTCGCGCGCCGCGTCCTCGTAGCGCGCTTCGTCGTAATAGGCGATCGCCGCCTTCAGGTGGATGCGCGCGCGCTCGGTCTTTTCGTCCTGCTGCTGCGCCGTCGCGACTCGCGCGCTACCCAGGATGAGTAAGCAAACTAAGATGGAGCGCATACTCCATCTTACCACGCAGTGTGACGACCGCCCCTCGACGGGAAGCTACTGCAGGCGCTCCCAACCGGCCGCGAACTTCGGCTTGAGCGCGCTCTCGCCGATCACGACCTTCGACTCGCTCGCCCAGTACACGCGCAACCCCGGCGCGAGCGCATCGTGCGGCACCGGCCACGTCAGATCGCCCTGCGGATCGTCGAACTCCACCATCACCACCAGGCGCGGCGCACCCGCGCCCTCGTCGACGATCGCCAGGCCGTGCCCGTCGGCGCTCCACACCGGATCGCCGTGCAACCGCGTCATGCCCGCGCGCGGCCACACGTTCTTGCCGTCGACGACGAGCGCTTGCTGCCCCGGCTTGCCGACGAGGAACGCGACGTGCCGATGCCCCGGATCCCAGGTGAAGTCCATGCCCGAGCGCGCCGCGAGCACCTCGCCGGTGTCGGCGTCGTGGACCACGTAGGTCAGCGCCGAGCTGTGCTTGGTGACGTCGGGCGGCGCGAGATAGCCGAGCCGCCGATTGTCGAGCCACGACAGCTTGTCGGGCATCCCCGGCCGATAGACGCTGAAGTCGTTCACCGGATCGCCCGCGAGATTGCGCACGAGCACGTGCGCCGACGCGGCCGTTCCCTTCCCGGCGGACGCTTGCGCCCGCGCCCGCACGTAGGCGAAGCGCCTGCCGTCGGGCGAAAACACCATCTCGTCCTTGTGCACATCGCCGAGCGACCACTCTTCGCTCCCGCGCCGCGCCCACGGCTGATCGCCCTTGTAGAAGAGCTCGACATCGGGCGCGCGCGTGCGCGCCGCCGATGCCGTACGCGTCGATGACGACGCCGTCTTCATCTCCGGAACGCCGGCGGCGCAACCGATCGCGATCAGCGACGCGGCCGACAACGCGCGAATGCGCCTCACCCGAAGATGCTCGGGTCTCCGGCTTTCGCCGTGAGCTTCCCGTCCCTCATGATCCCCATTTCTTCGAGCCACGTTTCGTACTCTGGTGCAGGGCGGAGGCCAAGCAGCTGCCGCAACGTGGCGTCGTCGTGAAAGGACGTCGATTGGTAATTCAACATCACATCGTCGCCCATCGGGAGTCCCATGAAGAAGTTGCACCCGGCCGCGGTCAAGACGACCTCGAGGTTCTCCAGATCATTCTGATCCGCGTCCGCGTGGTTGGTGTAGCAGGCGTCGCACCCCATGGGAATGCCGTGGAGCTTCCCGCAGAAATGATCTTCCAGTCCGGCGCGGGTGATCTGTCTCGCGTCATACAGATACTCGGGGCCTATGAAACCGACGACGGTGTTCACCAGGAACGGATCGAAGTGACGCGCCAGGCCATAGTTGCGGGCCTCGAGCGTCTGCTGATCGACCCCATGGTGCGCATCCGCCGACAGCGCGGAGCCCTGTCCGGTCTCGAAGTACATGACGTTCGGCCCGGTCGCCTGGCCGAGCTTCAAGGTCATGTCCCAGGCTTCTTGTAAAAGTGACAGCGTGACGCCGAACGAGGTCATCGCCTTCTCGGTGCCCGCGATCGATTGAAACATGAGGTGCAGCCGCGCCCCCGCTTCGAGCGCCTTCATCTGCGTGGTGACGTGCGCCAGGCAGCAGTTCTGCGCCGGAATGCGCCACTCGCGGATGAACTGATCGGTCGCGTCGAGGATCTTGCGCGTCTGCTCGGCGTTGTCCATGACCGGGTTGATCCCGAAGACCGCGTCGCCCACGCCGAAGCTCACGCCTTCCTTCAGCGACGCCAGGATCCCGTCGACGTCGTCCGACGGATGGTTCGGCTGCAGCCGCGACGACAAGCGCCCCGGCAGCCCGAGCGTGTTGTTGCAGTGCACGACCACGCGAATCTTGCGCGCCGCGACGACGAGATCGAGGTTCGACATCAGCTTGGCGCAGGCCGCGATCATCTCCGACGTCAGCCCGCGCGACAGCCGCAACAGATCGGCGCCGCTGGTGCTGTCGTCGAGCACGTGCTCGCGCAGCTTGGCCACCGTCCAGTGCTTGATGCCGTCGTAGATCGGCAGGTTCAAGTCGTCCTGGATGAGCCGCGTGACTGCGTCCTCGTCGTACGGCACGACCGGATTGTCGCGCAGCTCGCGCAGCGTCACCTCCGACAGCACGAGCTTGGCTGCGACGCGCTCGGTGGCCGACCCGGCGGCGACACCCGCCAGCTTGTCCCCCGACTTCTCCTCGTTGGCCTTGGCGAGGACCTCTTTCAGATCCGCGAAGCGGAACGTGGTGCCGCGCAAGGTCGCCGCGAGCTTCATCGAGCCACGATCCTCATCGGGCCTCGAACCTATCACGAATCTGCTATCGTCGAGCCGTGCAGCGGCACGAGATTCGGGTCAGCGTCGGCTTCGTCGCCGTGTGCGTCATCCTCGGCGTCGTCACCTTCGGCATCGTTCCGCTCGTGCTCATCCTCTCGCGCCGCAACCTGCCCAAGATCGTCGACGACGAGGGCCTCACGCTCGGCGACGGCACGCGCATTCCGTGGAAAGCGTGCACGCACGTGGCCAAGGTCCCGGGCACGACGCAGCTCGTGTTCGGCGGCACCACCGTCTCGTTCCCCACGTTCTCGATCCATCACGGCAAGGCGATCCTCGCCGAGATCCGCCAGCGCCTCGGGCTATCGGCGCAATGACGGCGCCGCGCCTCTTCGTCTTCCTGTTCTGCGCGTTCATGCTGCTCACCTCGCGCGAGCCGCCCTGGGCCGACGCGCACGTCGTCTACGACACGACGGAAAACCTCGTCGACAACGCGCGCATCGACGTGCGCCTCGACAGCGGCCCGCCGTGGTTCTACGCCCACCGCGACGGCAAGAAGTACGGCGTCTTCCCGCTCGGCAACGTCGTCGCCATGGTGCCGAGCTACCTCGCCTACAAGCTGCTCGCGAAGATCCCGCAGCTGCCGGACAAGCCGACCTTCGCGCTCGCCGCGCACTTCGCGCCTTCATTAATGATGGCCGCCGCCTGCGCGCTCTTCTTCGTGATCGCGCGACGACGCGGCCTCTCGCGCGGTTGGGCGACGGGCGCCACCATGATCGTCGCGTTCGCCACGTTCATCTTCATCTACGCGCGCTCGCCCTACTCCGAAGCGCTGCAGACGCTGGTCCTCATGTGGCTCGTCGAGCGCACGCTGGCGATGGGCGAACGGCCGACGACCGCGGGCATCGGCTGGCTCGCCGTCGCCGCCGGCGTGCTCGTCAACTCCAAGCTGGTCAACGTCCTCTTCCTGCCGTTCGTCGCCTGGTACGTCATCGATCGCGCGCGGCGCAACGGCCAGCTCGATCGCGTGTGGCGCGCGCTGCCGCTCGCCATCCTCGTCTTCGCCGAGTTCTCGTTCGTCGTCCTCTGGCACAACCACATCAAAACCGGCTCGCTCTTCGACAGCGGCTATCAGATCAAGAACGGCGTCTTCTCCGGCGATCTGTTCGCCGGCCTCTACGGCTTCCTGCTCTCGACAGGAAAGGGCGCCTTTTTCTATTCGCCGCCGCTCGTGCTCGCCGTCCTCGGCACGCGCACGGCGTGGCAGCGCCGCCGCGCCGAGACGGCGTTCTTCCTCTCCATCATCGTCCTCAGCCTCCTCTTCAACGCCAAGTTCCGCCACTGGCACGCCGACTATTGCTGGGGCCCGCGCCACCTCACGGCGATCACGCCGCTCGTCATGCTGCTCGCGTTCCCCTGGCTGCCCGAAGCGCTGCAGCGCGGCCGCGTCCGCCTGCGCAAATTCGCCGTCGGCACGCTCATCGCCGCCGGCGTCGCGGTGCAGCTGCTCGGCGCGTCGATCTACTGGGACCACTACATCCGCGTCCTCATCGCCGTGAAGGATCAAACCGGCGCCGGCGGCTGGTTTCAGGAGCACCTCTCGCACGGCCACTACATCCCCGCGTTCTCGCCGCTGCGCGGCCAGTGGTGGATGCTGCGCCACCTCGTGCACGACGACGGCGATCTCGATCGCGACGCGCCCTGGCATTCGATCATCCCCTACCCCGCGAACATGACCGACGCCTGGACGCGCGTGCGCCTCGATTGGTGGCCGCTCGAGTACATGCAAGGCACCGACGCGCGCCCCAAGGTCGGCGCCGCGCTGCTGCTCATCATGCTCTCGGCGACGGCGGCGACGGGCGCGCTGGCGTTACGCCGGCCGCGGCGCGATGAGGAGCGGCAGGTTCTTCCCGCCGCGTAACGCCGCGCGATACGGCGTGTCGCGCTCGAGGCGCATCGCCATCGTCGGATCGATCGTGCGCGTCTTGTAGCCGAGCACCTCGACCTCGTCGCCGTCGCGCAGCGCGAATTCGTTGATGCGCACCTTGCCCAGCTTCTTGCCCTTGGCGCGCCGCTTGTCGCGATTCTCGAGCGTCCGCCGCAGGACGTTCGCCAGCGGCCGCGCCAGCGTCTCGAATTCACGCGCGCGTGGATCGTCGGCCTCGATCGTCGTCGCCTTGCCGTCGGCGAGCAGGCGCGCGTCGGCCACTTCGATCAGCACCGGCTCGCCCTGCCCGACGAGCCAGAAGTCCTGCGCCGTCTCACGCACCGCGCGCGTCTGTCCGTCGAAGCTGAACACCACGCGCTGGTAGACCGCCTTGTCGGCGCCGAGCGCGCGCACCTTGCCGCTCACGTGCACGAGCTCGCCGTCGGGCTCCGCCGGCAAGCGCGACAGATCGACCGCGCCGCGCGCCAGCTTGCGCAACCGCCCGCGCAACACGCCGCGCGCCGCGCGATCGCCTGCCACGGCGCCGCCGGCCGCGAGGACCGCCAGCCCCTTGCCGAAGGCGTAGAACGGCACGTGCACCACCACGCCGAGCCCGACCAGCCCGCCAATCATCGTCGTCCACAATCCGCCGGCGACCACCCAGCGCACCGCGCGATAACCGGGCGGCAGCCAGTCGAGATCGTGACGGAGGAGATGCGTCCGCTCCATCGTGGCGATCGAGTCTAGCAGAGTGTACGCTGAGAATCGTGCACATCGCCGCGCTCGCGCCCCAGCTCCTCGACGAGGCTCGCGCGCTCCTGACCGCCGCGCTGCCGCACGATCGCATCGACGTCGTCGCCGCCGAGAAGTTGTTCGGCGACAACGGCGCGCGCACCGGCGCCGCCGTCGGCGCCTTCGAAGGCGACACGCTCGTCGGCGTCATCGCCACCGCCGGCCGCTGGATCAAGCTCCTCGCGGTCGACGAGCGCCATCGCAGAAAGGGCATCGCCACCGCGCTGCTCGCCCGCGCCGAAGGCAACCCGCTGCGCGTGATGGACCATCCCGGCAACTACCTGTCGCCCGGCCTCGACGGCCGCTAC
>Ga0134125_10004114_pt1 | contig 16655 bp, 16 predicted proteins | sample KB31751_FD_96464 | JGI IMG/M metagenome (GOLD analysis project Ga0134125, IMG submission 96464) | Terrestrial soil microbial communities with excess Nitrogen fertilizer from Kellogg Biological Station, Michigan, USA - KB3-175-1 | ecosystem: Environmental > Terrestrial > Soil > Unclassified ...
AGCAGCAGGACGCGTTCTCGGTCGAAAGCCACCGCCGCGCCCTGGCCGCCCAGGCCGCCGGCGAGTTCAAGGACGAGATCACCCCGTTCCAGCTCGATGACCACTACCCGGATCTCGCCAGCCGCGGCATCATCACCGACAACCGCGTCATCGATCAGGACGAAGGTCCCCGCGCCGGCACCACGCCCGACGTGCTGGCCAAGCTGAAAACCGTATTCCGCAACGGCCAGTTCGGCGGCACCGTCACCGCCGGCAACTCCAGCCAGATGTCCGACGGCGCCGGCGCCGTGATGCTCGCCAGCGAAAAGGCGATCAAGCAATACAACCTGCAGCCGCTGGCCCGCTTCGTCGGCTTCTCTGTCGCCGGCGTCCCGCCCGAAGTCATGGGCATTGGCCCCAAGGAAGCGATCCCGAAAGCGCTCGCGCAAACCGGCATCACCCAGGATCAGCTCGACTGGATCGAACTCAACGAAGCCTTCGCCGCCCAGGCGCTGGCGGTGATGGGCGATCTCAAGCTCGACCCGGCCAAGGTGAACCCGCTAGGCGGCGCCATCGCGCTCGGCCACCCGCTCGGTGCGACCGGTGCCGTGCGCATCGCCACGCTGGTGCACGGCATGCGCCGCCGCAAGCAGAAGTACGGCATGGTGACCATGTGCATCGGCACCGGCATGGGTGCAGCGGGGGTTTTCGAAGCGCTCTGAGCCAGCTCAAGCCCGTAAAAAGCGAACGGCGCCGTTGCGAAACGGCGCCGTTCTTGCAAGTGCTGCCAGCCGCTCCGCGCGGCGAATGGGGAAACCTGATTTCATCCATGCTGGTTTTCACAACGCGCATCCGCCCGGCTTCACGCCGGCCGTCACGGCTCCCATACATCATGCCGTTGATCAGAACCGATCACGCCCCCACCGCGAAGGAACCCACCATGGCCACGATGCAAGCCATCGAGATCACCCGTCCAGGGTCCGCTGACGTACTGGAGTTGGCCGAACACGCCATCCCCCGGCCGGGCCCGGGCGAAGTGCTGATCAAGGTGGCGGCATCCGGCGTCAATCGACCGGACGTATTCCAGCGTCAGGGAAATTACGCACCACCGCCTGGGGCGTCAAAGCTCCCCGGGCTGGAAGTCGCCGGGGTGTTGGTCGAGGGCGACATCGAGGGCGACAACCCGTTCGACCTCACGCATGGCGACGCGGTCTGCGCACTGCTGGCCGGTGGCGGGTACGCCGAGTGCGCCGTGGCGCCGCTGCAGCAATGTCTGCCCGTACCCAAGGGCTTTACACCGCTCGAAGCGGCCGCGTTGCCGGAAAATTATTTCACTGTGTGGAGCAACGTGTTCGACCGCGGGCGCCTTGGCAGCCGTACCGACGGCAAGCCGGAATCCCTGCTGGTGCAGGGCGGCTCCAGCGGCATAGGCGTCACCGCCATCCAGTTGGCCCGCGCCTTCGGCCACCCGGTGTTCGCCACAGCCGGAAATGCCGAAAAATGTGCCGCCTGCGAAAAGCTTGGTGCCCACGCCATCAACTATCGCGAGCAGGACTTCGTCGAGGAAACACGCAAGCAAACCGCTGGGCGCGGCGTCGACGTAGTCCTCGACATGGTCGCCGGCGACTACGTATCCCGCGAACTCGAATTGCTGGCTGAAGATGGTCGACTGGTGTTCATCGCTACCCTGGGCGGCAAGCACGCCGATATCGATGCCTCGTTGATCATGCGAAGGCGGCTCAGCCTTACCGGCTCCACGTTGCGCGCCCGCCCGGTCGCCTTCAAGGCAGCGGTCGCCAGGCAACTGCATCAGCATGTGTGGCCTCTGCTGGAATCGGGAAAAGTCCGGCCGGTGATCTACCGGGTTTTCCCGGCGCATGAGGCGGCGAAGGCCCATGCCTTGATGGAAAGCGGCGAGCACATCGGCAAGATCATGCTGGCGTGGTGAAACTCGGTCCGGCGAGGTCGGACCTCCGCAGCTTTTTGCCTCCAGTCGCGTGGAATTCACGACTGCATTCGGAAAGTACGCCAGTGGCAGCGAACGTTGGCTGCGGAACCGCGATTGGCGCGCGACGGAATAGGGGCAAACATGCGGCGACTCTTGAGTGTGCTTGGTGCGATATGGCTTGGCATGGTGCTGGCAGCCTGTTCGCCGCCCGCTCCCGTGGTCAAGCCGGTGTCGAAGGCGTTGCCGCCGACGGTAGGCACGCCGGCATCGCGTTACGTCCATGCGGAGACGGCCAAACACCAGGATCAATCGGGCTTCCGTCTGCTGACCCACAGCACCAATGCGCTGATGAGCCGCGTGGCGCTGGCCGATCACGCGCAGCATTCGCTGGACCTGCAGTACTACATCTTCGACAACGACGCGACTGGACGGTTGATGGCGCAGCGGCTGCTGGCCGCGGCCGACCGTGGCGTGCGCGTGCGCTTGCTGGTGGACGATATCAATGCCACCCAGGCGATCGACCTGTTCGATGCGCTGGACACCCACCCGAACATCGAGGTGCGCCTGTTCAACCCGTTCGCCACAAAGAAGCCATCCGTGTTGTCCAAGGCCGCGCAATTTTTGCTCGACACGCATCGGCTCAACCGGCGCATGCACAACAAGTCGTTCATCGCCGACGGCAACGTGGCGATCGTCGGCGGTCGCAACATCGGCGATGCGTATTTCGATGCAGGCGAGGACACCCACTTCCGCGACATGGATCTGATCGCGATCGGCCCGGTGGTGTCTCAGGCCTCGCACGCTTTCGATGAGTACTGGAATTGCGACGCCGCCTATCCGGTCAAGGCGTTCCACGGCAAGCACGCCGACAACTACGACCTGGCGAAATTGCGGGTCGAATTGGCACGCGATGCGCGCGCGTTCGCGCAATCGGATTATGCGCAGAGCATCCTGGACACCCTGCCCCACGGTGCCTCCGCCGACCGCAAGGGTCAGTGGTTCTGGGGGCTGGCCACGCTGGTGGCCGACCAGCCCAGCAAGATCGAAGCCACCGGGGACCAACCCGAACTGCGCATCGGGCCGGACATCAAGGCGATGGCCGATTCCACGCAACACGAGCTGTTGTTGATCTCGCCCTATTTCATTCCCGGCGAGCGCGGCACCAGTTATCTGGATGCGCTGGCCAAGCGCGGCGTGACGGTGAAGGTGCTGACCAATTCGCTGGCCTCGAACGACGAGCCGATGGTGTACTCCGGCTGTTCGCGCTATCGCCGGCCGCTGCTGGAGAGCGGCGTGCAGTTGTATGAATTGCAGCCCGCCGCCGGCGCGCCGCAACCGGCCACGTCCGGCGGCACCTCGTCCGGCGTCAGCCTGCATGCCAAGGCCGTGGTGGTGGATCGGCAGAAGGTGTTCATCGGCTCGATGAACATGGACGCCCGCTCGAAACTGCTCAACACCGAAATGGGCATCATCGTCGACTGCCCACCGCTGGCCGCAGCGGTCACCGCCTTCTTCGACAGTGCCACCCAACCCGAACATGCCTATCGCGTGACCCTCAAGCAGGACAGCTCGACGCATGACGGCGCCCTGCAATGGCAGGCCACCGAAGAGGGCAAACCGGTGAGCTACGACCGCGAACCCGGCGTGACCACCGGCCGACGGGTCGAAGTGCAGATGCTGAAGTTGCTGCCGCTGGAAAGCCTGCTCTAGGCGTTCAATCGCGTTGCCGAACCGACGCCGGACGGTCGTCGGCATGCGCGGCCCACAAACGCCTCAGCTGCCGCGCCGAGCCCAGGCCGGCGCGTTCGGCGGCCCGCTCCACGTTGTCGCCATTGGCCAGCGCCTGCCGCGCCAGGGCCACCCGCAAACGCGCGTGGTAGCGATTGACCGACATGCCGCTGGCCTCGCGAAAGTGGCGCGTGAGGCTGCGCACGCTGAGATGGCCGATGTCGGCCAGGCGCGCCAGCGGCCAGTCCTGCGCGGGTGCCTTGAGCAGCGCATCCTGCACGCGGTGGATGGCCATGTTCATGTGATTGCGCCCTTCCAGCCACGGCGACAGCGCCGGGTCGCCGGCGGCACGGCGCATGTAGACGGCCATTTCCCGCGCCACGGCGACGGCCAGGCGCGGCGACCCGAATTTGGCGATCAGGTGCAGCGCGAGGTCGATGCCGGCGGTGATGCCGGCGCTGGTGCAGACTTCGCCGTCTTCCACGAACACGCGGCTGTCCAGAACCTCGGCCGCCGGAGCCAGTTGGCGCAGCTCGTCCAGCAGGCTGTGGTGCGTGGTGCAACGCCGCCCATCGAGCAGGCCGGCGGCGGCCGCCAGCAGCGCGCCGGAGCATACGCAGGCCAGCGGCCGGCCCACGACATGACGTCGCAACCAGGCCACCAGGGTCGTGCCCGCTGCCGACGACAAGAGACGCGCGACGCTGCCGGTGGCGCCGCACACCACGATCAGCGCGTGGTCGGGCAGCTTCGCCGGCAGCGGCTCGACGCCGGCCAGAGCCACGCCCAACGCAGTCGGTGCCGCCTCGCCCGCCGCCACGGGGGCCATCAACCGCACACGCACCGGTAGGCCCATTGCCGCGGCGATGCGAAAGGCGTCGGCTGCGCCGGCCAGATCCAGCAGGATCAGGTCCGGCGGCAGCACGAAGCACACCTCAGTGATCGGCGAGGACGTCATCGACGGTGCAGATGCGGGCAAAGCGGCCATCCAGAACCAGTTCCGTGCGTTGCTTGATGTCCTGCGCATCGTAGTGGCTTCCGCTGCCGGCGTGGATCATCGGAAAGGTCAGCGTGGCCTCGGTGACGTAGTCCACCGCAAAGCCCAGATCGGAAGCGACCCGCGCGGTGGTTTCGCAACACTGCTCGGTGCGGATGCCGCTGACGATCACCCGCTGGATGCCACGCTCGCGCAGCCACGCTTCCAGGCTGGTACCGGTAAACGCGTTGTGCACCTGCTTGCGGAACATTACGTCGTGCGCCCCCGGCACCCACGCCATCGGCGTGACCAGGCCCGATGCCTCGGAAAAATGTGCGTCGCCGTCCTCGTGCAGGATGCGCACCACCGGCCAGCCGCGCGCGACCGCCGCATCGATCAGCTTCAACAGGTTTTCACGGAACACCGGCACATCGTCCTCGCGCCAGTACGGCGCATGCAGAAACGATTGCTGCACATCGATGACCAGCAAGGCGGGGATATCGGACATGGGGCGACTCCATCGTTGAGGAGCCGCCACTCTAGGCAGCGGGACGATAGTCAACGAGCACCGTGCCGGACCGTGAGCGGACGGATCCGGCCACATCGCGCGGAACGGCAACTGCGCTGTCCGCCGAGGCATCAAGGAATACGCCCCGCCTGCTAGCGGGGGGCGAAGGCTGCGACGGTGACATCACAAACAATTACCTCCCTCCGCTCGGATGAGTGCCAATGCGTTGGCCATCGCCATGAGCTCACCTGCCACCATGAAATCATCAACGAACGCCGCAGCATCGGCGCCGACACCGCCGAACGCTCGGCACATTACCTCGACGGTGATTCGGTGTCTGGCTGAACCTGCAGACGACCTACGATCCCAGCACGCTGGCTACACGCGACGAATTTCTGCGCTGGGTGGAACCACGAGCTGCTTAATTGGAGTGTCCCGGTTGATCGATCCGGTTCTAGGGACATCGGGGGATTAAACCAGCTTAATTACCCCGTCCAGTTCCGACGCCCATGCCCAATTCCGTTGCAAAAACGGCCAATTTTCAACTGGATCGTCCTGGTTGCATTGAACCCGGCGATTAACTCCCATCCTGCATATGCTCGAATCGTGGCACCACCTCTCGCAACTTGACGGCGGGCCTGAGCGAACAATGGCGCAGGGACGCCAGCAACATCGGCGTGCTCAGCTTGCCCTCGAGGCCAGGCTGTGTGGTCAAGTTGACATGAAGGTCGGGGAAATTGAGATTTCCGGCGTTTCGCGTCAGCAACATCACCGGCTGCTCCCAAGTGCCCACAAAAACAAAGCCACCTTGCGCCCATATTTCCCGCATACCAGGGCTAAGCATGGGATAACTTCCAAAAGTAGTTATCTCGAACTGAGCAATAACCCGCCCTTTTTCGATGATCTGCGCAAACTCGACATCCACGGGAGCGTAAACGCGCACGTTCGTATCTGCGTCAGGCCGAGCGATACACAAACCATAGGTCGATATCGGCAACAAGTCTGTGTTCGATGACAAGGTGTCTCGGCATCCCACCATCGACAGACAGATGGCAACGACAATCAGCCTTAGCTGCATGATCATCCATCCCCCCGAAATGTCCTTCAAGAATAGCGCGGAGACACCAATCGACGCCGACGCGACTGAAGCTGTTCGTCGCACGGCCAACGCATGTCGACCTGGCAGTGAGTGCGTCAGGTCAGCCGGCTGACGTTTCAGTGCTTCGGAATCTGGAACCTGCCACCCATATTTCACAGTTTCCTAAATGACGGCGGAGCGCACCGCACCGACGAACGGTACTGAAGAGCATGGCCGGGACGCTTCAGCAGGATGTCGTGATCGCAGGAAAGGCTGTTGCCTCTCCGACTACATCGACGCCGCAATACGCCCCACTGCCGCCAGCACCGCCTTGCGTTCCGCCGGCTCTGCATGGGAACCGGCGTAATACGCGGTCACCAGCAGCGGCTTGCGTTGGGGTGGCCAGATGATGGCCACATCGTTGGTCTCGCCGTGGCTGCCGCTGCCGGTCTTGTCGCCTGCCGTCCAGTTCGCGGGCAGGCCTGCGCGCAGCGCGTCGAGGCCGGTGGTGCAGCCACGCAACCACTGAAGCAAGAGGTCCCGCGATCGGGCGGAAAGGCGGTCGCCCAGCAGGACGCGATGCAGGTCCGTCAGCATGGCGTTCGGCGTGGTGGTGTCGCGGATGTCGCCGGGGCTGCCCACATTCAACTCGGGTTCGGTGCGGTCGAGCCGGGTGGTTTGATCGCCCAGGCTGCGCGCAAATGCGGTGACCGCGGTTGGGCCGCCCATGCTGGCGAGCAGGAGATTGGCGGCGGCGTTGTCGCTCAAGGTCACCGCTGCCGCGCAGAGGTCGGCCACGCTCATGCCCGGCACGCCCACGTGCTTGCTGGTGACCGGCGCGTAGTCCAGCAAAACCTCCTTGCCGAAGACGACGCGGCGGTCCAGCCGCTCGGTACCGCTATCGACCCGCGCCAGCACGGCAGCGGCTGCCAGCCATTTGAACGTGCTGCACATCAGGAAGCGCTCGCCCGCGCGGTGCTGGATGCGGCGACCTGTCTGCGTATCGAGGATGGAAACGCCCAGCCGTCCGCCATGTTTTCGCTCCAGTGCGGTGAACTGTGCGGTGGCGTCGTCAACAGACGCCGCCCATGCGAATCCGGGGCGGAGTGCCAGCGCAAATGCGCCCATCAAGGTGCCTTTCAACAAATCGCGACGATGCATGGGATGGCCTTTCAAAGAGGAGATGCAGCGGTTATGGGGTCACCAATGGTGGCTGGCATGACCGACCATTCGCGGCGCAAACCATGGCATTGCCGGGGCAGCGCAACCTGCCCACGATTCCCTTCTCATGATGGCGTGGATGACGCTTCGACTCCGCCCGCTGCGCGGGCTACGCTCAGCGCGAACGGTTGGGAGCGGGCGAGTGGTCATCGCACTGCCGAACTTCGCAGGCAAATTGGGGCGGTCCGCTATTGATCGCTCGAACGGATATGGCGCAGCCCGGCCGGGCTCAATTCAAACCGTTGGCGATCGACCGCACCGTGATCGGTCTGCACCAGGAGCCCGGCCGCCAGCAGACGGGCGTTGACGTCGGCGGGCACCATCGCTGCCCTGCCTTCGGCCACCCAGGTGAGATAATCCAGGTCGTTCGGATCGTGTTCTTCTGTCATTGGCACATGTTCCATTGCGTTGGTGCGTGCAGCTTGCCCGCTGCCTGGCGATGATGGTGTCGACGCATCCACCGCGGACACATTGGATTGTCTGGTTTACCGATAAACCCAATGGCGTGAAACGACGAAGCTGACGACCGCAAGACAGGCCTCGACCAGCGGTTTGGCCAGCCATGCCATCTGCAGGCCGAGCTTGGCCGCCACCACCGTCACCAGGACGGTACTCAGCGCGGTCAACGGCAGCCACGAAACCATGAAACGCAGAAACCGGTGGGGACCGAGCCGTGTCGCACCGGGTGCACCGAAGGTGAAGCGACCGTTTGCCCAGAAACCCAGCAATGCACCCGTCACGCGCCCCAGAATATTGGCCACGGACGCCGGCGTGCCGAGCGCCGTCAGCACTACGAATACCGCCCAATCGGCGGTCACCAGACCGAGTCCGACCAGCAAAAAGCTGACTCCCTGTCGCGCCAAACTCATCGGATTCCTCGCCGGATTGCGGTATGCGACCTCGGAGTTTCGCGTACTTGGCGCGGCCGTGGAAGCGCAGCGTCCCGCCCGGCTCGTGCTACTGACGAACCGACATGCCTGCTTTCGGTATGAACGGGTTCGGCAGCCGATGAAGTGAAAAGCGCACGCCCCGCCGCTGCCAGCTCACGGCAACCAACGGCGCTGCGCGACAATCGCTAGTGCCGCGCAGCACACCGGCTCCTACCGATTGTTTCCGGCGGGTGCCTTGGGATGATTGTTGCTGACCTTGGGTACATTGCTGAAGCCGCTCGACCTCGGGCCTCTGGTTGGACAAGACGCGAATTTGATGTATCGATCGCTACGGCATGCCGCATCGTTGACGCGCGCCACGTAGTTCTCATATTCCCCATGCGAAAGGCGGTGATCCTGGCCGCCGTATTGATCGAAGTGTGCACGCAGATCGTGCAAATTCGTGGGCACCTCGGAACGGCTGACCTGGCCATTCCCGTCCTTGTCGAGTTGGGCGAAGTTCGGTAATGCATCACCAGAGCTCTTTGCCTGGGCCTGTTGTGCCCAGGCGGCCGATATCGTGGGAGCTGCCATCACCGCTGCAGCACAGAGCCACACCATTCCGTTTCTTTTCATTGCCCATCTCCCGACAAGCGACGCGTCCAACAAGTGAGGGACGCCAACCCGCGACGCGCCATGCCAGGTTGGTGAACCCAGCATAGTGCGAATGCAATAGCAGCGCGAAACCTGCGGCGTGCGAAGCAAGCGTCTTTCTGGTAAGAGGACATTTCACCGCGCTCCAACCGGAGAATCCCGCATGGCCAGCAAGAACACGATCTGCCTTTGGTACGACGGCACCGCGCTTGACGCTGCAACGTTCTACGCTAAGACGTTTCCCGACAGCGCCGTGGGCGCTGTACATCACGCGCCCGGAGACTATCCGGCGGGCAAGCAGGGCAATGTCCTGACCGTCGAGTTCACGGTCATGGGCATCCCGTGCCTGGGCTTGAATGGCGGCCCTGCATTTCGGCACGACGAGGCATTTTCGTTTCAGGTGGCCACCGACGACCAGGCCGAGACCGACCGCCTGTGGCATGCCATCATCGACAACGGTGGCCAGGCCAGCGAATGCGGCTGGTGCAAGGACAAATGGGGCCTGTCCTGGCAGATCACCCCGCGCGCCCTGACGGCTGCGATCACCGACCCCGACCCCGCCGCCGCCAAGCGTGCGTTCGACGCCATGATGACCATGTCGAAGATCGACATCGCCGCGATCGAGGCCGCGCGGCGCGGCTGATCGCCACCACGCCGGGCTATCCTTCGTCCGCCCTGCGGGGATGTGCCCAAGGCGGACGGGGGCGCTCTTGATCCTGCTTTTGCATGGCGGCAAGCGCCTCTTCAGCCCTCCGGGCAACGTCCTCCATGGCGCGGGTGAAGTGAGAACGGCTTTCTTTCCTGATACCAGACAATCAATCCGGAGCCCCTCATGATCCCCACCATCACCGTCTTTGAAAGCTCGCCTGATCGTGGCAAGGGACTCGCACGCGATATGCGTGTTCGCTGGGCGCTCGAAGAAGCAGGCCAACCCTACGAAGTTCGCCTGGTTTCCTTCAGCGCGATGAAGGAATCGGCGCACATGGCACTGCATCCTTTCGGACAGATTCCCACCTATGAAGAAGGCGATCTCGTCCTGTTCGAATCGGGCGCCATCGTGTTCCATATCGCGCAGCACCATGCAGGTCTGTTACCCGAAGACGCGAACGCACGGGCGCGCGCGATCACGTGGATGTTTGCTTCGCTCAACACGGTCGAGCCACCCATCCTCGACCTGCAAACCGCCAAGTTCCTGGAAGGCGGCAAATCCTGGGCCGCGGAACGCATGCCGCTGGTCCTGGACCGCATCCGTGGCCGGCTCAGCCAGCTTGCCGACCGCCTTGGGGATGCCGACTGGCTCGATGGCGCTTTCAGCGCGGGCGATCTCATGATGATCGGGGTGCTGCTGCGGCTGAAGGCATCGGGTCTGCTGGATGACTATCCGAACCTGGCTGCCTATGTCGCCCGCGGCGAAGCGCGGCCCGCGTTCAAGCGCGCTTTCACCGCTCAGTTGGCGATATTCACCAACGCGCAGGCCAACGGCTGAAGCCTCTCCCGCCGGCAGAGCAGATTCATTTGGCCGTCCATCGGCATTGGCTGACAAGCTATGCTCGCGACGCCGGCGATGCAGTGGCCCGCGACAAAAGACAACATCAGCGAGAACGGTAGTCAGAACGCCAACCTGAAACGCAACTTTCCAGAAGGGGGTTCCATGTCTCAATCCGATCGTCCGCGTCCCGTCGGCGGTTATTTCCGCCCCCCGTCTTCCATCCACCCGAGCCTGGGCGGCGTCCTGCTGGCGCTCAGCATGATGGCGCTGGGTATTCGAGGACTCGTCTACGGCGATTTTGCTGGCGTCTGGCAACACCTTCCCATCGCCGTGCCGGCCGCCGGCAGCCTTGCTCTCGCCGTCGCCCTGGTGGAGCTCGTCGCCGGACTGGGCCTGCTGATACGTCGCACGGCAACGGCAGCATCGATCGTGCTGGTGGTGCTTCTGCTGTTGTGGGCGGTGCTGCTGAAGTTGCCCGCCGTCGTGACGGTGCCGCGCATGGAGGCTACCTGGCTGGGGCTGGCGGAAATCACCGTGATACTCGCCGGCGCCTGGACGCTGATGGCGCTTCGCACCACCGGCGGCACTCGCCCGGCGCAATGGCTACTTGCGTTATCGCTGGTGCCGATCGGCCTGGCGCACTTCTTCTACGCCCCGCAAACGATCGCGCTGATGCCGTCCTGGCTGCCATGGCACCTTGGCTGGGCCTATTTCACCGGTGCCGCCAGCCTCTTCGCCGCCGTCGCCGTGCTGCTTGGCATCTGGTCACGTCTCGCAGTGGTGCTGGAAGCGAGCATGTTGAGCGTGATCACCCTCGTCATCTGGCTACCGGGCCTGGTCGCCGCACCAGGCAACGATACCTGGACACCGTTCCTGATGTCCTCGGCCATTGCCGTTGGCGCCTGGGCCGCGGCCGAGGCGTATCGCGGCGCGCCCTGGCTAGATCGCCCGCACAAGCGTCGCAGCCTGTAAGGACTGCTTCAGCCATGCCTGCGGGAGGGATTTGCATCGCTCGGAATCAGCGCTGCCAATCGAAACCCGCAAGCTCCATGTCGATCCAGCGCGCTCGTTCGTCGGTACAAGAAGTCGGTCCCACCGCCCGCCACGACCAGGAGACAGTCATGTCCTACATCGACGGTTTCGTTATCGCCGTTCCCAATGCCAAGCGCGAAACATTCATCACCTTTGCCACCACCTTCGACGCCATCCTGCTGGAATTCGGCGCCACGCGCGTCATGGAGTGCTGGGGGGACGACGTGCCCGACGGCAAACTCACCGACTTCCGGCGCGCCGTGCAGGCCACCGAGGATGAGTCGGTCGTGTTCTCCTGGATCGAGTGGCCCGACAAGGCCACCCGCGACGCCGGCATGGCGAGCTTCATGAAGGATCCCCGCATGGAGGAAGCCGGCAACATGCCGTTCGATGGCAAGCGGATGATCTTTGGCGGCTTCAAGCCCGTGGTCGACCTGCCGGGCTAGGCAGGGCCGGCGGAAACCGAATCCCTGCCGCCTGGGCGATCGACCCTGCCTTACGCCAGCAGCTGGGAGATCGTCTGCACCAATGCATCGCCGCTATACGGTTTGAGCAGCACCTTGGTCCGCGCGTCCAGCAGCTCGGCATCCTCGTCGAAGCGGCCCGTGGTGAACACGACCGGCAACCCGGGCGCGGTTTGCCGAAGGATTTGCGCCAGGTCGATGCCGGACGTGCCCGGAAGCCGAAGGTCCGTCACCAGCAGATCGATCTTCCCCTGCCGGTGTTTCTCCATGGCGGTTTCCGCCGACCCCACGTCCACCACGGCATAGCCCCGTGATTCCAGCATGTCCTTGACTGTCGAACGAATCGACACGTCGTCTTCGCACAACAGGATTCTCGACGGCTCCGCGTGCGTGTTGCGCGACCCGGCAGGCCGTGCGGAAAGCGCGGCGGCCGCGGGCCGACGGCTGGTTCGGGCAGAAAGCACCTCGCGCAGCTTGAGCGCCAACGCTTCCTGCGTATAAGGCTTGCTCAACAACTCCACGCCCTCGTCGAGCCGGCCGGCGTGAACGATGGCGTTTTCGGTGTAGCCCGAGGTGAACAGCACCGCCAGGTCAGGCAAGCGCTGGCGCGCCTTGATGGCCAGCTCGGGGCTGCGCATCGTGCCGGGCATCACCACGTCGGTGAACAGCAGATCCAGCGCGACACCGCTTTCGATGATCGACAACGCGCTGCGCGCGTCGGGCGCCTGCAGCACGCTGTAGCCAAGATTGCGCAAGAGCGAGACGGCCGTCTCCCTCACCGCTTCGTCGTCTTCCACCACCAGGATCGACTCGGTGCCCCCACGCATCAGCGTCGGCGATCCATTGGCCTGCTGTTCCTCGGCCTCCAGGCTGCGCGGCAGATAGATCTTCACGGTCGTGCCGTAACCCACTTCGCTGTAGATCTTGACGTGTCCGCCGGACTGCTTGACGAACCCGTAAACCATCGACAGCCCAAGCCCCGTACCGCCACCTTCGGGTTTGGTGGAAAAAAACGGCTCGAACACTTTCTCGATGAGATCCGGCGGCACCCCGCAGCCGGTATCCGTCACCGCAACAAGCACGTACTGGCCAGGCTTCACATCGTGCTGGCGGCGGGCGTATTGGTCGTCAAGATAGGCGTTGCCCGCTTCGATCGTGAGCCGCCCGCGACCGTCCATCGCATCCCGCGCGTTGATCGCGAGATTCAGGATCGCGTTTTCCAGGTTCGTGCGATCGATGGACGCATTCCACAGTCCGCCGCTGATGATGGTTTCGATCTCGATGCCTTCGCCCAGCGTGTGCCGCAGCAGATCACCCATGTCGCGGATCAGCTTGCCCAGGTTCACGACCTTCGGTGCCAGCGGCTGGCGCCGACCGAACGCCAGCAACTGCGAGGAAAGTTTCGAGCCGCGCGCCACGCTGGCCATGGCATTGGCCACCCGGCGCCGCGCCCGCTCGTTGTCCGCGACATCGTCGTTCAACAGCTGCAGGTTGCCGCTGATGACCTGCAGCAGATTGTTGAAATCGTGCGCGACGCCGCCGGTGAGCTGGCCGATGGCCTCCATCTTCTGCGCCTGATGCAGCGCCAGGCGCATTTCTTCCAGCGCCTCTTCCGCCTGGAGGGCCTCGGTCGCGTCACGGGTGACTTTCGCAAAACCGATCGGGTTGCCGGCGCTGTCGTCGACCCTGTCGATCACGACATGCGCCCAGAACAGGGAACCATCCTTGCGTACACGCCAGGCCTTGTTCTCGAAGCGTCCGTGCTCCAGCGCATGTGCCAGGCCCCGCGCGGGTTCGCCGGCGGCCCGGTCGGATTCCGTATAGAACGTCGAGAAATGCCGCCCGATGATCTCCTGTTCCCGGTAACCCTTGATGCGCTCGGCACCCGTATTCCAGGAGTGAACATTGCCTTCCAGGTCGAGCATGTAGATGGCGTAGTCGATGACCCCCTGCACCAGGCGGCGGAATTGTTCCTCGGTGAACTCGTGCGCATCCGCGTCGGCGTTCTGCTGGGAAAGATCGTGCACGACCTCCCACCACCCAAGCAGCGCGCCGGTGGCATCGCACACCGGTTGCACCGTGATGGAAGCGGCAACGGCCGAGCCATCCTTGCAGCGCAGCTCGCCCACGATCTTCTGGCCGTCCGTGCCGTTCTGACACGCCGACCTGGCGTCCGACAACACCGCCATTTGCTGTTCGTGCGGATAGAGCGCCGTTACCGGCATGCCGACCGCCTCCTGGCGCGAATAGCCGGTCAGCCGTTCGGCGCCGCGGTTCCAGCTCTCGATGCGCCCCTCGGCGTCCACCATGTAAACAGCAACGTCTTCGAGCGATTCGACCAGAAGCCGATAGCGATCACCAATATCCACGAATTTTTCCTTCAGCGATCACACACGTCAGCTCGACTCTGCCTCCGCCTGAGCCACAGGGCGAAACGGCATGGGCTGACCGAAACCCAGACGATACAACGTGGGGAGACGATACGGACAGAGATGACCGTACTCCCTTTCACATAAATGCTTGACGCCATGTTTCCATGGAAACCATAATGGGTTCCACGGAAACTATGGCGGGACCGAAGATGAAAGAACAGCCAAGCCGTGCAGTACCGCACAAGCCCCTCGAAATCCACCTGGGCTACTGGCTTCGACTTGTTTCCAACCATGTCTCGGGAAGCTTCGCCGGCGCCCTCCAGGCCAGGCAGCTTTCCGTCGCCGAGTGGGTGGCGCTGAACCATATCGATCGGCGCGCCGACATCACGGCGGCCCAGCTGGCTGACACCATGAACATGACCCGCGGCGCTGTCTCGAAAATCGTCGACAAGCTGGCCAGGAAACAGTGCATCGTGCGGGTGTCGAGTCCGAGCGACAATCGCGCACAACTGCTTTCGCTCACCTCGTCCGGCAAACGCACCCTGCCCCGGTTGCGGGCGATAGCCGACGACAACGACGAGCGCTTCTTCGGCCGGCTCGATGCCGCCGAAAGGACCGAGTTGCGGCGACTGCTCCAGAAGCTGGCGGATGTTCACGCGATCAACACCGTACCGGTCGACTAGCCGCGCCTTTCGGCGTCACGGCTCGCCCCCTTGCACACATGCCCGGGAGATACACGATGAGTGAGGCTGTTTCCAACCTGCAGGCTGCACAGGAAAGGGCGATGGCAGGACGCCCACGTGTCGGTGGGTTCCCCTACCTCGCCGAAACCCTCAGGCGCGCCGGCGTGACGCGGAACGTGTGGCATCTGCCCGCCTGCGCGAGCCTGTACCTGACGCAGTTGGGCAGCGTGATGCAGCAAGGCGCGCCGCTGGTGTCGGGAACTGTCGATGTGCCGCCCTTCGACGAACAGGCGCTGGTGACCGCGATCCGTGCGGATCAGGCCGGCGAAAGCACGTTTCCGCAGTTCCTGCTGGCCGCCTGGCAGGCGGGTGTCATCCGCTATGAAGTCGATTTCATCGAGCGCCACGTGACCTATGAAGGCAGCCTCGGGGAGTCGTACGTCGAGCGCTATCCCGCCCTGCCGGCGCAGGTGGCCGGCTAGCGCCCGCTCCTCATTCCCTCAACGCGGCATCGCCCCAGGTAACCACCAGCGGCAGATCGCTGGTTCTGGCGTCGTTGCGTGCGACGAGCTCGACGATCTTCACGTTGGCGAGGTCCGCGGCCAGCGTTTGTGCCGGCTGCCCGAAAGCCGCCGTGGTCTGGGCCAGCAGGTGGCCATCGCCGAACACCTGGAACACCACCTTGTCCTTCAGGTTGCGGGTGGAATCGTCCACGCCCACCTTCGCCTCGAAGTGCCTGAAACCGGCGGCCTTCACCTCCATCCGCGAATTGGCCAGGATGCCGATGCCGGACGCGAAGACTTTTCCATCCACGGTCAGGGCCTGGTCGTACGGCGTGGCATCGGCGCGGGCGCCGCCCCAGCCGCCATAGCTCGGACGCTCGCCGCCATTGATCGTGGCGCCCCACGGATTGCTCATGCGATGGATCACCGGATCGGGCACCGGCATCGTCACGCCGTCGCGGGCGATGTTGATGGCGCCGGGTATTTCCGACAGGTACATGCCATCGGCAAGCTGCCGCTTTCCGCGCGCCTCGAAAACGCGGGATTCGCGCGGCTGCACGGTGAATTTCAGTGTGTCGCCCGCAAGCGTCATGGTTTTCTTCGACCACAGGTCGGTAAGCGCCACATCGCCGACCATCTTCAGCTGCGCTGGCGTCAGGCTGACCTCAGCCGGCGCCAGTCCACGGTTGAACAGCAGCACGGCCTTGGTGCCGGAGTCGCTGAGCGTCTTGACGAAGATCTGCACGTCGTCCGAGTCGTAGGCCATGACCGCCTGGTGGCCGCCACTGTCCTGGTTGAGCCGCACGATGTCCTTGTTCGACCAGATGTCCATCAACGCTGGCGGCGCGTTGCGCAGGTCGTAGCCGATGATCAGCGGCGCGTCGATCATCGCCCACAGCGAGAAATGCGTACGCGCTTCGGTGAGGTGGTGCACATCGAAATCGCCGTGGCCGACGAACAGCATGTCCGGGTCGTTCCAGTGGCCTGGCCCGGCGTACAGCGCGCGCGTCGAGGCGCTGTCGAAGGTGTGCAGCATGCGCGACCATTGCGGCGTGATGTCGCCGCTGGTGCGCCACAGGTTCGACATGCCCGGCGCCCAGTTCCACGGGTTCTGATTCCCCCAGTCGCACACCGACAGCACCATCGGCCGACCG
>Ga0134125_10004115_pt1 | contig 16655 bp, 15 predicted proteins | sample KB31751_FD_96464 | JGI IMG/M metagenome (GOLD analysis project Ga0134125, IMG submission 96464) | Terrestrial soil microbial communities with excess Nitrogen fertilizer from Kellogg Biological Station, Michigan, USA - KB3-175-1 | ecosystem: Environmental > Terrestrial > Soil > Unclassified ...
CCGGCTTGGCATCCGCCCCGGACACATTGTCGCTGACCAGCAGCGTTCCCGACAGCGCCGCCACGACCAGCCCCACCGCCAGCAATCGCGCGATCATGGTGCCTCCACGCCCTCCGCGGGCAACGACCCCTGCAATCGACTATACCTGTTGGAACCCGCCAAGGGCGGAATAGTTCCGGGGAATCGCGAAATCGGCGACCCGCCGAACGCTAGCGACGGCGCGGCGTTCGGCATATCATAGCGGTTGCTCCCACCGCGCCAAAAAGACTCCCACCCCATTGCCGAGGCCTGCATCATGTCGCGTCGTTCCGCCGGGTTGCTGTCGCTGTTCGCCTTTGGCCTCGGCATCCTGTCGATCCTGTCCACGGGCGGCATCCGCACGGCACAGGGGCAACCCAAGCCGCTGGTCGTCAATCCCGCGCCGCAAGCCCCGACGCTCGCCAGTCCCGTCACGCTCGGAATGAAGCGCGGCGGCAGCGCCGAGCTCGTCCTCACCGGCACGAACCTCAGCGATCCCGTTGCCGTGCTCCTCAGTTGCCCCGGCAAGGCCGCGATCGTCCCTGATTCCAAGGGCGCCAAGGCCGACTCCACTAAAGTGAAAGTGAAGGTGGAAGTTCCCGCCGACGCTCCCATCGGTTTCCACACCATCCGCGTCGCCACGACCCACGGCGTCTCCAACTTTCGCCCGTTCCTCGTCGATGATCTTCCCAGCGTCGACGAAGTCGCGACCAACCGATCGAAGGAAACGGCCCAGGCCGTGCCATCCTCGTGCGTTGTCAACGGCCACACCGACACCGAGGCCTCGGACTTCTTCAAAGTGAAGGTCGCGGCCGGGCAAACGCTCACCTTCGAAGTTCTGGCCCGGCGAATCGGTTCGCCCCTGGACCCCATCGTGGTGCTGCACGATGCCAAGACGCGCCGCGAACTGCTCGATCAATACGCGGACGACACGCCGGGGTTGGAGTCGGATTGCCGCCTGACTCATGGATTCAAGGAAGCGGGCGAAGTGCTGGTCGAGGTGCGCGACACCACCTATCGCGGCGGCGCCGGCTACGATTATCGGCTCCGCATCGGCGATTTCCCCGGCGCCATGACGGCGTATCCGCTGGCGGTGCGTCGCGGCACGACCACGACCGTCGCATTTGCCGGGCAAGGCGCGGCGGGCATTCTTCCCGTGGCCGTGAGGGCGCCGGCGGACCCGGCAATTGCCGCGCTCACTGTGTCTCCCATGCGAGCCGCCGGCGCGAGCGGCTGGCCGCTTCCCGTTCGTCTCTCAGACGATCCGCAAAGCGTCGAGCAGGAACCGAACAACACGCCGGCCAAGGCGACCAAGCTTCCCGTGCCGGGCGGCGTCTCGGCCCGATTCCTCGAAAAGGGCGATCTCGACCACTTCGCAATCGCCGGCAAAAAGGGAGAAAAGCTGGTCGTCTCCATCTGGACGTACGAAGTGAATTCGCCGGCCGAGGTGTTGGTCCGGATTCTCGACGGCAAGGAAAAGGAGATCGCCCGTTCGAGCCCGACCGCCGTGCCGACTCGCGTTGAATTCACGCCGGCCGCGGATGGGCCCTACACCATCGCCTGCGAGCACCTGAATTACCTGTTTGGGCCGAACGAGATCTATCACGTGGCTGTTCATGCAACAGCCCCGGACTTCGACGTGTCGCTGCCGCTCGATCGCTGCGAGGCGCCGGCCGGCGGCGGCACTTCGCTGATTGTCGCGAACGTCGCCCGTCTCGGCGGCTATGCCGGCGCCGTGGAACTGAGCGTTGCCGGCAATCCCGCGCTCTCCGGAACTGTCGTTGTTCCCGCCGGGCAAACGCAAACCGCCTTGCCCGTGCTCGTCAAGGCCGGGACCAAGCTGGGTGCCTATCCGTTCCGCGTCAAGGCGACCGCCACCATCAACGGCAAACCGGTGGTCCGTTATGCGACTCTGCTCGACTACGTGAAGACGAACCTGGGCGGAATGCCGAACCCGCCGCTGGATTTGTTGAACGGCTGCATGGCCGCCGTGATCGAAAAGCCGCCGTTCAGCATTGCATTCACCCCGGAGCCGAAGGCGTTCGAAAAGGGTAAAGCTGCCAAGCTGATCGCGACCGCGAAGCGCGACAAGGGGGTCGATGGCGACATCGTGCTGGCGCCATTGTTTACGCCGCCGAACATCGCCGTGGCCGCCAAGCCAATACCGAAAGGGAAGACCGCGGGCGAAGCAACGGTAACGCCGGCCGCGGCCGCTGCCGTGGGAGCGACGAGCGTGGTCGTGCGCGCGACCACCAAGGTGGGCGGCAAGGATTACGCCGTTACTCCGCCGCCGACCGCCATCGAGGTGATCGCTGCCAAGAAGGTGGAGCCCAAGAAGGAACCGCCCAAGAAGAAGAAGAAGTAGCCGATTTGCCGCAAGGCATTTTACTATAACATGTAACAGAACCGGCAGCAGGGTGGCTGCCGGCGCCACTTCAAGGATCGCAAGCGGATGAAAGCCACTCCCTCCGACGGCGAACGATCCCTGGCCGTGTTCATCGACTTCGAAAACATGGGCCTCGGCTTCAACAATCGCCGCGACCGCTTCGAGATCGCCAAGGTGCTCGAACGGCTCGTCGAAAAAGGGAAGATCGTCGCGAAGAAGGCCTACGCGGACTGGTCGCGGTTTGGCATGTACACCGGGGCCTTGCACGAGGCCGCGATCGAACTCGTGGAGATTCCGCGCCGCGGCATGTCCGGCAAGAACTCCGCCGACATCCGCCTCGTCGTCGATGCCATCGACCTCGCGTACTCCAAGGACCACATCGACACCTTCGTGATCGTCTCCGGCGACAGCGACTTCTCGCCGCTGGTGTCGAAGCTCAAGGAACTCGGAAAGCACGTCATCGGCCTCGGCCTGGCCGACGCCACCTCAGACCTGCTCCGCGACAACTGCGACGAGTTCATCTATTACGAGGATCTCGACCGGGCCCCGATCATTCCCGTCGCCGGGAACGAGCAGATCCCCGAGAAGAAGCGCAAGGTGTTCGCGCTCTTGCTGGATTCGCTTTTGGCCCTCCGCCGCGAGAACAAAGACGTGCTTTTTTCCTCCATGGTCAAGGACACCATGAAGCGGAAGAAGCCGTCGTTTAACGAGGATTATTACGGCTATCGCACCTTCAGCGAGTTGCTGGAGGACGCCCAGAAGGAAGGGCTTTTGGAGATCGAGAAGCATCGGACGAGCGGCATGTACGTGGTGAGCCGGTTCGGGTTGGAGATGCAAGGCGGCGTGGCAACGGGGCCGGCAAAGCCCGCGACGCCGGAGCGGAAGGAACAGCGGCCGGCGGCTCGCGATTCAGGACGGACGCAGCAACCGCCGGAACGCGGCCGCGGTCGGGCGCCGGCGTCTCCCGCGGTGTTGCCGATGAAGCCGATGCCCGAACCGAGCGAACCCGCCGCCGACGAACGGCGACCGCTCGGCCGCGAGCTGGTGGATGAAGCGGGCGACGACCTGGACGTGATTCCGTCGTACGGTCCGAAGAAAGGGGTGCCGCCAGCTCGTCGGCCGGCCCCCGCCAAGCCGGCGCCGAAGCCTGCCGCCAAGCCCGAGGAACCGAAGCGCGGCCGCGGCCGGAATACGCCGGCGCCCGCACCGGCATCGCGGCGCAAGTCGCCGGATCAGCCGCCGCCGCGGCAACCTCCGCCGCCGGCCCCGCGCCTCGTCACCGACGATGACGACTTCGGCGCCGGCCTCGAATAACCTCACGCTCGTCCCTTCGCCATCGCCGCCGCCAACGCAATTTCTTCTTCCGACAAAGGGACGAAGACGCCGCGGGCCACATGGAAGTCCACGTAGCGCTGCTGCGCTTCCAGAATCACTTTCGGCAGCTCGGCCGGCGCGAATGCCTTTGGAAACTTGCCGTCGCGCTCCCAGCGTTCGAGATTCTGCCGATGGCGGCCGATGAGGCCGGCCGGCGACGCGCGAACTCGACACTCGTATAAGTGGTGCGGCTGCGGCTTGAACAGCTTCCGGCAGGTCGTGGTGACCCCCGCCGTGCCATCCAGGAAGTGCGATGTCGCCAGGCATTCCGCTTCATATCCTCGGCCCTTGGATGAGGATACGAATGTGCCGATCGTGGTTCCCGCGGGGTCGAGCAAGCACGCGATCAGCGACGGAGCGCCCATAAGTTTGTCGGTGCGGTGCGTGAACAGCAACTTAAGGCCGGCGCCTTCGAACTCGGCAATGAGCTTCAGGGCCGCATTCAGATAGGGCCCGGCCGGCATTTCCTCCGGCTTTACGAAGTGAAGCGCTTCCGGCCGCGGGATTGGGAAGTTGAACGGATAGCCGCCGACGCACTTCCAGGCAATGAACTTGGCCAGTGCGCTCCAGGTGCGGGCGAGCCGCCAGCATTCGGCGAGTGTGAGTCGGCCGCCGTGAACGCGGAAGTACTGCGGAGCCATAAGCTACTCGCGGGGCAAACTGCGGACGGCACGGCCAAGGGCCGCCACCGTGAAGATCAGCGGGTAGAGTTTCTCATAGTACCAGAGTTTGGCGAAGTAAAAACCGATCGGGCTCGGTTCGCGGAATCGGCCGGACTCCACAGCTTCGACGAGCCAGGCGAGCCCGCGTTCGACGGCGGAAGTTGGCGAGCCGGCTGCGTCAGCAGCCGGAGCGTTAGTGAGCGCCAGGTCGATCAACACTTCGACTGCTAGCGCGGTCTCTTCGACGCTGGAGGGGCAACCCTTGGCGCCGCCCCAGCCGCCATCGTCGTTTTGAACCGATAAAAGGTAATTGACACCGCGTTGACACTCGGGAGAGTCCTCCAGGCTCAGGTCGCGGTAAGCGGCAAGCGCGCGGCTCGTGCCATATACCGGGTTGATGTCGTCCGGGGCGTGCTGGTTGCCGAACCAGAGCGGCAACCAGGAACCGTCGGGACGTTGCTGGCGATAGAGGAACTGGAATCCGCGATAAACGATTCCTGCCCAAAATCGCGTGGGATACAGTCGGTCTTTCGGAACATCCGGCCAGGTGATTTCGAATCGTTGACCCCATTTCCGCGGAAGCGAGCCGAAAAGAGCACGCCAGAACTGACTGATAGCCCGAATGGCATGTGCGGTGAGATCGGTGCCGCTTCGGTCGAAGGGAAGCACCCCCCAACCCCGGCAAAATGTAGGGAACCCGCCATCGCGATTCTGTAAGCGACTCGTGAATGTCCATCCCGCGTTGACGGCGGATCTGTCGTCTTGAAACGATCCAAGGGTGATCAATGCCAACAACGCCCCCGGCGTGTCGTCGCAATCGGGGACGCCGCCGGGAAGGTCGGTCCAGGCCCAGCCGCCGGGGTTGGCGCCAGTATAGGGATGCCGTTCCGTGTACTGTTGCTTCAAGAGCCAAATGCGGATTGCGTCCTTGGTATCCAGCGATTCCAGATCGCCAGCCGATGCCAGCGCATTCACGGACAGCGTGGTGACCCACGTGGCGAGGTTGGTGTCGATCGGCCAACTGCCGTCCGGCCGCACGGAGTTCGCAAGAAAGCGAACGCCGTGTTCGATTATATCAACAGCCGGCTTACGCCGGCCGCTCGCAGGGTTTGATGCCAACGCCATGACGACGAAGCTCGTCAACGGCGTCGCTTCGAGGTAGCCGCCGCTCGTGGGCTGGATTCGCCGCAGTACCTTCAGGCTCAGGCCGCGGGCCAGTCGCCGAACGAGGTTGCGGACCGGGTTCCACGACCGGCGATGCCCATGCACGCACTGGCCAATGGCAATCAGCGCCGGCAGCGCGTAACTGACGACCGGCAGCCGGGCAAAGCGGTACCACGCTTGCGGCAGGCACGCCAGTTCGAACGGCAACCGCGGTACTTCTTTCCACGGCACCAGGCCCGCAAGGGCACATGCCATCAGGATCGGCACGGAAAACGTGCGGTCCTTGCCGTAACGGCGGCGAATCGCCTCGGCCCGTTCCGCGGGCGTCGTGCCGGCTTTGGCCGTCAGATACGCTTCCACTTTCGCGATAGCAGAATCAGGGGGCTGACGCCCCCCGCTCGCCGAGGCCAGTGCCGCCCGGCACAGCATTGTGGTCGAGATGTTCGAGAAGCTCTTGACGGTGTCGCCCCAGCCGCCGTCGGCGTTCTGGTGCTCGGCGAGCCAGTCGATGCCGCGCTGGATCAATTGGTTTAGCCGCGACGCGGAGTCCGCGGAGCGGAGCGCGCCGGAGTTCACCAGATGCAGCGCCATCACGGCGGTGGCCGTGGAGAGCGCTGAAGTGGAGAGTTCGCCGACCCAGTGGCCGGCCGGCACGCGCTCGGCCAGGAGCGCGTCGCGTGCTGCAACGTATGCAGCCCGGAGGCGATGGGAATCGATCACGCGGGAAAATCGTCCAATGAAAGCATGCGAGGCAGATCTCGTTCGGCCCGAACTATCCTGTAAATGTGGCAATCGGCGCCATCATAGCGATAGATGATTCGATAGTGTCCGACGAGACGTTCGCGCAAACCGGGAAAGGGAAGTTCCTCGAGCGGTGCTCCAATCTCGGGGAATTGTTCGAGAGACTCGACGGATGCCCGGATCTTTGCTGCCCAGTTCAGTGCAATCGAGACGGTTGCCTTATCCGCAATCCACTTCAGATGCGTCTCCAGGTCGAGGCGGGCAGCCGCGCTCCAGATAATCCGAGCCATTCCTCCATCTCCTGCATGACCTGCTCGTGAGGAATGCCTTCTCCGGCGGCAATCTCGACCTCGCTTTTGGCAATACTCGCGCTGAGATAAACCCGATACATGACCTGTTGCCAGGTACAACCCTCGGGAAGCTTATCCACCAACTCTCGCATCCGGACCTTCACATTTTCCATAGCCGTTACCTCCCACGGGCACTCTATAGCGGCTCTCGCCATCCCTGGTTACAGTAGGCATCATAACCCGAGATTATCGAGGTCGTCCACGAGCTGGTCGAGGTCGTCCCTGGGGCCATGCGTCTTGCCATCCTGGCGCTTCGGAATGCCGATGGCCATGCCGACCGCGGTGCGGCCATCGTTGACCAGTTCGCGATCGCGCTCCTGGACCGCCATCGACAAGGCATCCGCGACGTCGCCTCCGAACAGCTTGCTCAGGTCGATCTTCAAGCCGCCAACCACCCCGGTGTCGGCGCCGGCAATAGCCGCCGATTTGTACTCCGGAAAGATGATCGCCTGCTGCGGGCAAACGCGGCTACAGGCCGGGCAGCCCTTCTTGCACTGGTCCTGGTTCTCGGTGACGATCCGTTCCAGCGAATCGACGCCGTAAACGCCGAACAGGCAGAAATCGAGGCATTCGAGGCAATTCGTGCAACGGCTGTAATCGATGACGGGATACCAGCGGCGGCCGGCAGCGGCGAGCAGCGACTCCGGCTCGAATGCGGTAATTGCTCCATTGCCGGCGAGGCCGAGTTGCAGGATCGCCGGGTTGTTCGCGGATTGCTCGCGCGCCCTGGCATCGCGGCGTTCCCGGCACTCCGCCGCGATCCGCCGCACTTCATCGATGTATGGGTCGGGCTTGTTGAAATCGCGCAAGTCGAGGCAGTAGATATGCCGGTCCGGGATGGTTCCCGAAGCGCCGATGGCCGGCGGCCGTTCTTCTGCCGGTTTCTCCTCCTCCTCGTCATCCATCGGCGGCTTCAATTGCACTTCGCCGAGGTGCCCCTTGATGCCGTCGCGATCGAGCAGCCAGAATGCCGCCCGCGGGTAGAGCCAGCTGAGGATAACGAGATCGCCTTTGACGGAATCCAGGAAGAGCCGCCCCGTGTGTTCTGGGCTGAGATCGTAGAGGTTGGGCACCACGGAAACTTCGAGGCCGCTTTCCATGATGAGGGCGGCGACGACGCTTTCTTCCAGCGATCGCTTGGCGGGGTGCTTGCCCGGCGCCTGCGATAAGACGACCGTGAGGCGGCTCATGCGAACTCCGAGAGACTCGACGAAAGATGCGAAAGCGGCGGGAAGTCCGAGATGATTGTACGGCGAATCGGGGGGCGTTCCCAGCACCGATCACAGATACGTACCGCGAATCTCGATCATGCGGCACTCGGAAAGCGGCACTTCGCCGTTCGCGGCTTCGAGCAGTTTGCCGCCGATGCAGCGGATCGGGCCTTCGTCCGGGCAGACGCAATCGGTATCCAGCCCCACGGCAAAGGCGCCGTCCGCCGCGTGCGAGCCGGGATAAACGAGCGGCAGGTGAACGCCGAATACCTGGCCATCGCGCATGAGAATCTCGGCGGGGCGGAACAACCGGTCGAGAAGGTATTTGGGCGGATCGAGGCGAATGCGGCGCATCGCTTCCCACGGCAGCCAGGTGTAAACGCCATCCCGGAACGCCTCGAGCACGGAGCCGAAGCGGTCGTCGGCGTCGCGGAGCAATTCGACTTCCTGACCGTCGATGAAACCGAGAAGCGACGGCGACAGGGCATCGGCCACGTCAACCCAGCGAACGGCGTCGGCGATTCGCCCTTCGCGCAGGGCCTTGATGGCCAGCCAGCGGGCCTTGGCGTGCCGCGGAATCGGCTCGACGAGAAAGACTGGCCGGCGGATGCGGTGCGAACGCTGCCGCTCCGCTCGGAACAGTCGCCGGAGGGTCCGCATCGATTCCGGCCACGCCGGATCATCGACTTCCATGAGGCCGAAGTGCGACCGCGCCTCGATGAACCGGCCGGCGAACGCCAACAGTTCCACCAATGTGAACCGCGCCGCGGCATCCGGCGGCCGCTCCCGAAGCACCGTTTCCTGCAAAGCGATGGCATCCGCCAAGCGCCCATCCGTGAATGCATCGTGCGAAGTCATAGTGCCAATTTACGGGGTGAAGCGAACAATAAGGAAGCCCATTGATTGCGAGGCTCGACCGTGACCGTCGCCGAGTTCACGCTGTTGGTTTTCCTGGGGTCGGTCGCGGCCGGGTTCCTCGGCTCGTTAACCGGGCTCGGCGGCGGGGTGGTCATCGTGCCGCTCCTCGTGCTCGCCTTCGGCATCGATCTCCATTACGCGGTGGGTGCGTCGCTGGTGTCGGTGATCGCGACGTCGTCCGGAGCCGCGGCTGCGTACGTGAGGCAGGGATTGCCGAACATCCGCGTCGGCATGCTGCTCGAGATCGCTACTACGCTCGGAGCGATCGGCGGGGCCTTCCTCGCGGCCATCGTCGCTCCGTCGGCGATTTCCATCGTCTTTGGAATCGTACTGTTGATCTCGGCGGCATTCTCCGGCCGCCCGCGCCCCGACCCGTCGGACACCGGAGCCCCCGACCCACTCGCCACCCGGCTCCGTCTCGACGGCGTTCAACCGGCGCCGAATGGCCCCGAGCCGTATCGGGTTCGCCGCGTGCCCCTCGGCTTCCTCCTGATGGCGATGGCCGGCATCCTTTCGGGACTGTTAGGCATCGGCTCCGGAGCGTTCAAGGTGCTCGCCCTCGATCGCGCGATGCGGCTGCCTTTCAAGGTTGCCACCACGACCAGCAATTTCATGATTGGCGTGACCGCGGCGGCCAGTGCCGGAATTTACCTGACGCGGGGGTTCATCGATCCTGGCGTGTCGATGCCGGTGATGCTGGGAGTGCTCGCCGGGGCGGCGCTCGGGGCGCGGGTTCTTACCGCAGCTCGCGTGCCGGTGCTCCGCGTCGTCTTCACCATCATCATTGTCGTTCTGGCCGTCGAGATGATCTACAAGGGATTCACCGGGAGGCTGTAATTGTGGCATGGACGGATGAACGCGTGGAACGGGTGATGGGGCGACTGCTGCAGGTCGGCGTGATCGCGGCGGCGACCGTCGTGTTGGCCGGCGGCATTCTCTATTTGATCCGACACGGCGGCGAACCGGCCGATGGGCGCGTCTTCAAGGGTGAACCGGCGGCGTTCACATCGCCCGTCGGAATCGTCCGCGAAACGCTGGCATTTGGGGCGCGCGGCACCATCCTCTTCGGCCTTTTGATTTTGATTGCCACTCCGGTCGCCCGCGTGCTGTTTTCGGCGTTCGCCTTCGCCCGCCAGCGCGACTGGGCGTACGTCGCCTTCACGCTGCTCGTTCTCGCTATCCTTCTGTATGGGCTAATGGGTTAAACTCTAATCAGTCACAGAATGCCAAGAATGCCACATTGCCAACACACCGATTTGGCATTCTGTGGCTTGGTTGAATGTCGATAGCACTAAAATCGCGGTGTCAAGGAAATCTGGCATGAATCTCTCCCGGCAAATCGCAACGCATCTGGAATCGCTGCGCGCGGCGGGGATCGACTTCATTCCGCGCGGCGAACCGCTCGTTATCCAGGACGCTCCCCTTCGGGTCGCGGCTAAACAGGAGACCCGCGCGGCGGTTCCCGAGCAACCATCAATCGCGGCGCCGATCGACGACGCCGAATCGCGGCGAACGGCGCTCGCCGTGCTGGCCAAGGAGATCGCTCCGTGCAACCGCTGCCCCGAGCTGTTCGCCACCCGCACGCAGACCGTGTTCGGGGTCGGTCCCATCGATCCGCAGATTTGCTTCGTGGGCGAGGCGCCGGGGGCGGACGAGGATCGCACGGGGGAACCGTTCGTTGGCCGCGCCGGCCAGCTACTCGACAAGATCATCGCTGGCGCTTTGAAAATGAAGCGCAGCGAGGTTTACATTTGCAACACGATCAAGTGCCGGCCGCCGAGCAACCGCGTGCCGTCGCCGACGGAGCGCTCCAATTGCCGGGAGTACTTCGAGGAGCAGATTGCCCTGGTGCGCCCGAAATTCATCGTCTGCCTCGGGGCGACGGCGGCCCAGAACGTCCTCGGCAGCACGCTCTCCATCGGCCGCCTCCGCGGCCTGGTGCACCGCTACAAGGAGATCCCCGTCATTTGCACTTATCATCCGTCGGCCATTCTTCGCGAGGAGCCGGACACCGTGCTGCGCAAAGCGTGCTGGGAGGACATGAAGCTGCTGCTCGGCTTGATGGGCCGGCCGGTCTCTTGAGGAAAGTGTGAATTCGAGTGTGAGTGTGTGCAATGTGTAGATGGCAATCAAAGGATGGACATCGAGCCAACCAGCCCCACGCCTCTCCCCGTTGGGGAGAGGCCGCCCATCTCGCGCAAGCGAGATGGCGGGGTGAGGGGTCTTGTTACGGGGTTTCAACCCCTCACCCGGATTGCTCGCTGCGCTCGCAAACCACCCTCTCCCCAACGGGGAGAGGGTCAGAAAGGCTGGCTGGCTCGATGTCACTGCTGGCCCGAGCTCGATAGCTGGAGCTGACTCACGCTCACACTTTTTTCGATGCATCGCCCCCATTGCGGGGAGTATACGGGTAAGCAGGGGACCGCACGATGCTTGCGACGCGGCCGGCGGACATTCTCCGGCATCTCGAACCGGATGCGGTCAGCGATGCCGAGTTGCTGGCGCAATTCCAGCGCGACGAGGCCGCATTCGCCAAGTTGGTGCGCCGCCACGGCCCCATGATCCTCTCCGTCTGCCGGCGGATCACGCGCCACACCGAGGATGCCGAGGATGCATTTCAGGCGGTCTTCTTGATTCTGGCGAAGAAGGCCAGTTCCGTGCGCGAGCCGCGCTTGCTCGGCAACTGGCTGTACGGCGTCGCGGCGCGGGTGGCACAGAAAGCGCGCCGCGGGTCGGTTCGCCGCCGCGCCCGGGAGGTTCAGACCGTGAACGCTCCGGAACCGCTCGCGCCCCCGGTGGCCGCGGATGACGACGTCGGCGCGGCGCTCCACGAGGAACTGGCCAAACTCCCCGCGAAGTTCCGCGAGCCGATCGTGCTGTGCGACCTTCGCGGCATCACGCGAACGGAGGCGGCACAAATCCTCGGCATCGCGGTGGGAACGCTCCACAGCCGGTTGTCCGCCGGGCGCGAGAAACTGGCCCGGCAGTTGAAACGCCGCGGCATCGCGCTGGCGGCCGCGGCGATTCCCGCGGCCTTGACCGATGGCGCGGCGGCAGGTGTGATTCCCGATTCACTGGTGACGAAAACTTGTGGCCTGGTCGCGGGGTGGCAAGCCGGGGCAGCGGTCCCGGCCGCCGTGCTCCGCCTCACGCAGGGAGGGCTTCCGATGCGAATGACGTTCTTGATGGGAATGATGGGCGCGGTGCTGGCGACCGCTGGCGTCGTGATGGCGACGCGGCCGGACGAGCCGAAGCCAAGCGATCCGCCGAAGCCCATTGCGCCCGTCGTGCAAGGACCGGCGGTCGCCGCGCCCAATGCCAAGGAAGATCGCTTCACCACGAAACCCCGCCTGCAGCACACGATCGACCTGCCGATCAGATCTGCCAGCAAGTTGGTCTGGAGCCCGGACGGCAAGCGCCTGGCCATTGTGGGAACTGTCGCATACGGCAGCGAGGGCCTGCGAGTCATACTCATTCACGAGATCGACAGTGACCCGCGTACTCAAGCGCCCAGGCGGATCGCTTGCCAGCTTCCTGCCGCGCTCATCGGCATCACACCGGATTCCAAGAATGTTATTACCGCGCTCCGGGAGTATTCGCTCGTGAGCGGCCGCCACGAGTTGCTCTATTCGCCGATGGAGGGAAAGCCCAAGCGGCCCATATTCAACGGCATCTACTGGGATCCCGATCGCACCGTCGACCTGGGTGTCGAGCCGACTTATGAATACGCCTTCGCCGCCGACGGCAAAACGTATCGCACCATCTTTTTCGAGGGCGGATTGTCCCCCGATGGCAACGGTCCCATTGAGGTGCGTGAAATCAGCACCGAGACGGGAAAGAGCGTCCGCACTCTTTTAAAGGTTGAGGGAAGCTTTGATCGTTACATCCTGTCGCCGAACGGTAACCGGCTTGTGGTGCAAGATTCTCGCGGAGGGATCACCGTTTGGAACGTGGGTAAGGGGAGGAAGGAATCGTTGCCGCGGAAGCCTGCCGAGCCAACCAAGCGGCAACCACAACCGTTCAGGTTCCGGCCGGGAGACGGCCCCGGCCCCAAGGAACTCGTTCCGGGCCCCGACCAGCCACGCGGCGAAGTTTCGATGTTCTTCTCCCCGGATTCCCGCTACCTGCTAATGGTCGACTTCTTCGGCATCTCGATTTTCGACAACGAAAATGGCCGATTCCTGCCGGAACTGGAGGGCAATGTCGGGAACGTCTCCAGGCACGTGATGCCCTCGGGCTCTTTTTCAGCAAGGAATCAATTGCTGGCTCTCACCGGGATGGTGGTGGTCGCCGGAGGACATGAGCGATCTTTCCTCAAGGTCTGGGAGCTAAAGACGGGCAAGTTGCTCAAGGGTTGGCCGCACTCGCCGCAGGTCGCCTGGAGCCCGGCGGCCCCCGTGCTGGCGGTGATCGAAGCGAACGGCAGGGGCGGCACCCGCCTCGGTCTGTGGGACTTCGCGGCCGAAGTGGCAACCAAGCCGCGACCGTAAACTTGCGACGTCAGCGCTTCGCACGCCAGTCGACGCGGCCCTTATATGCCATCGTTTCCTCGACCACCTGGTACAACTCCTTGTCGTATCCCCTGAGCGCCTCGCGCGTGCCGATCGGGTGGTCCGCGCCGTCGGGGGCCGTCAGAGCGCCGGCATCGAAGTACGCTTCCACCCCGGCGGCCCAGTATTCCGTCCGATCGCGCGCGGCCGCTGTTCCCTTCCACAATCCCTTCTCGATCGCGGCCTCGTACAGTCCCTTCATGCGGCGATCGAATTCGGAATCGAGCCGCTTGACGCGTAGTTCGTACTGCTGCTTGTTTCGCCGCATGTCGAAATCGGGGTCGACCGGCCGCAGCGCCGCCACGGTGTACAGCCCGCGGGCGAATGCGGCGACGACCGCGCACCGCCCCGGCAGCGGGTCGCCCGGCAGGCCAAGCACGTTCTCCTCAGGGGCGACCATCAGCTTGCTCTCCGCGGTGTAGTTCCAATAGCGGGCGTTGCCGAATCCCGGCTTCGTGGCCGCGTCGCGGAACTCGGGCAAATCGCTTAATTGCTCGCCCTTGCCCAACACGACGAGCCGGCCGCCATCGGCGAGGATCGCCTTCAACACGTCGTGGCGATAGGCGAACATCTTCCGCACGATGTCGTTGGCCTTGAGCAACGCTTCATCGCTGACGCGCTTGGAGCCGAGCACGGGGAACTCGCGGGCCAACGTGAACTTGGTGTAATACGGGTCGAACTTGAACTTTGCCGGCGGCGCCATGACGCTCGGTTGGCGGCGGACGGGGGTATAGCGCCAGTCGTTGGCGGGCTTCAGGTTGCACGTCGTCCGCACCAGGTCGTACCCGTCCGGGTCGTACGATTGCAGTTGTTCGCGGGTGCCGACCGGGCCGTGGTTCCAGTTGTTCACGCGGTTGCAGTCGAAGTAACTCTGGGCGATCTCGGCCCAATATTCGGCAGGGTTCGAGGCGGCATAAGTATTCTTCCAAAGGCTTTTGCCGATCGCGGAGCGGTAAGTCTGGGCCAGGCGGCCGCGCCAGGCCGGATCGAGGCGCGACAGGGCCGAATCGATGGTGTGGAAGAATTCGTGGACGGCGATGCTTTCGTCGTCGTAGCGGTCCATCGCGAGGTTGAGCAGATTCTCTTCGCCGAAGCTGGTGACGCCGAGGCCGCCGGTGCCGCGGACGCGTTCGTTCAAATAGGCCGGATTGCGGCTATTGCGATACTCCGGCATGTCCGTGTAAACCTGATCCTTGCCGATGATGATGAGCCGCGTGCCGGCTTTTTGCATGACGGCGAGGACATCCGCTCGGCCGGCAAGCAGGTGAGAAACGATCTCGCGGGTTCGGATGAGAGCGTCGTCGGCCACTACCGAGGCCGCGGCGATGGAGAGGCCGCCGATGTCCAGATGCTTCGCGTAGAACTTGCGTGCGGCGGCGCGATCGCGCTCGGGGTATTTCGCAAAGAACGCTTCCGGCGGGGCCGTCACCTTGACGGGCTGGCCATCGTCCCCGCGGGCGGATTGGGAAAAGGCCGCGATCAAGGCGATGAGCAAGAAGTTGCGAGAAGTGGGCGCGGGCATCCTCCGAGGGCCGCGACAAGACGCAAGAGAGGCCGGCCGCAATAAAGCACAAAAGACGTATGTAAGATGCGAGCCGTCAATCATAGAGCTTGTGAGGTGAGTACTCAACTTCGCGACGGATCACCGGTGGTTCGACTTACATCGCCGCTATCTCATCAACTCCGTTCTCGCGCTCTATCGCGGCGCTTTCTCATTGGCGGGCGCCACTTTCGCCGGGGGCGGGTCGGATTCCACGGAAAGCCACGGCGACTTCGAGGCGATGCCCGCGGCGAACCCAACGGCCGCCATGAACCCGGCGGCGGCCTGCCACAGGCGGATCGTCGAACGGCGCGACGCCGCCCCGGCCGCGAACATCAACCGGTCGCGGTCGAGGCGCGCCGCGGCCGGTTCCAGCCGCGCCAGCGCCTCCGCCAGCGGATCGGGAATCGCCTCGAGTGGCGGCACATTCACCTTGTCGCGGTCGTCGGACATACGGCACCTAACTGCTGGCGGAGCACTTCCAACCCGGCCGCGTAACGGCGATAGCATGTCGCCGCGGAAGAAGCAACCGTCTGGGCGATCTGTTCAAAAGTCAGGCCGCCCCACAAATGGGCGACGATGATCTCCCGCGTCTCGGCCGGGAGTTTGGCGAGGGCCTCGGCGGCGGTCCGGGCATCGAGCCCGCTGGGATCGTCCGAGGGTGTGAACCACTGGTCGGCCTGGTCGGCGGCGGCGGCCTCGTATTTCTGCCGGCGGCGGGCCGCCCGCGAGGCGTCGATCGCCCCGTTTCGGACCACCCGGTAGAGCCAGGGCAACAGGTTATCCGGCGGCGTGGTGAGGCGGACCATTTTCAGAAACGCCGTCTGGACAACATCTTCGGGGCAGGCACACCACTGGCGGGCGTACAGCGTCAGGGCTGCCGCATAGCGATCGACCAGGTCGGCCACTTGCTCCGGTCCCATCGCCAAGATAACGACTCCGGGCTGGGGGGATTTCAGCGACGTTCGGAAGAAGGTAGCTGAAACCCCGAATGTTCCGAAGAACGCTCCGCCCCGCAGACTCCGCGTCGCGGCTAGTCTTCAACATTGTGCGGGGTTTTTTACCCCAGTGCATCGCGATTTCGGAACTCTTCTTACTTTACAATGTTCAATAATTGTAGCGGGATCGCTTTCGTCTCCGGTCGCTGATGCTCCCGGCTCGCCAACTTGTGGGGGAAGAGCCCATGTCGATGCTTCGCTTGGCCGTGCTATTCGCGTTCGGTTTCCTCGCAACGGTTTCGGCCGTTTACAGCGACGACGCCAAGGCGCCGGAGAAGAGTGGCTCGCTGAGCACGACGAAACCGTCCGCTTCCACGGAAAAGATGCCCGATTTCACGGGCTATGTGTGGGTGGGGCGCCGCGAGACGGAAGTGGTGAAAGCGGATGACGAGAGCATCACGGTGCGGGTGTTCTGGCCGAAGATCACGGCGTCGCGGAGCCGTGGGGGGCGTTCGCTGCGCGGCGGCCGCGGCAGCATGAACCCCTTCATGACACGGCAACCGAACGTCAAGGTCACGTGGGAGCATACCGATCACAAGGTGCCGTACTTGCCGGAAAGCCTCGTTCGCACGAAGACGTTGCCGCACAAGTTGGACGACACCGGCAAGCGCGGCTACTATTCCGCCAAGGAACAGGAACAGCTCAAGTCGCCCCTTGGCGTCCCCGGCTACCAGGCCGCGAGAGCTGACATCGTGCCCGGAACGATCATCGACTTGCACCTCATCCGCGACCGCACGATCGCA
>Ga0134125_10004116_pt1 | contig 16654 bp, 18 predicted proteins | sample KB31751_FD_96464 | JGI IMG/M metagenome (GOLD analysis project Ga0134125, IMG submission 96464) | Terrestrial soil microbial communities with excess Nitrogen fertilizer from Kellogg Biological Station, Michigan, USA - KB3-175-1 | ecosystem: Environmental > Terrestrial > Soil > Unclassified ...
GCCCGAGCAGCGTGCGCACGTCCACGTGGCCCGCGCCGGGGTCGAGGGTGAAGCGGCTGGTCCTGGCCACGGCGTCGATGGAGGCCTTGCCGCAGATCACGCAGGAGGAGGAGGTGTAGACATGGCGGTCCAGCGACGGGTCCGGGACGATGGCCCCCTCCCCCAGCTGGGCCTCGACGACGTTGAAGGTCTGGCGTCCGTCCTCGTCCTCGCCGGCGCAGAAGCGCATGCTGGCCAGTTCACCGGGGTGGGCGATGACGCCCTCGCTGACCAGGAAGCCGGCGACCAGGTCGAAGTCGTCGCCGGGGGTGCGCATGGTGACGCTGAAGACGCGGCCGCCCAACCGGATTTCCAGCGGCTCCTCGGCGGCCATGGTCTCTTCGCGGACGCGGGATCCGGCCTCCACCGAGTACCGCACGATCCGGCGCCGCTGGGTCAGTCTGCTCACCGTGGGCCTCCTTCGCTCCGCCGCCCTCAGGGCGCGGTGGAAGCGCCCCACCGGGGGTGTTTCACCGACCGTACCACGGCAGCGGGAGCCAACCAGCGTCCGCTCCGGCGGGTGTCCCCGCAGGCGGGACCACCAGCACCGCGTCGGCGTGGGCGAGCCCGCGCATCATGGCCGAACCGGTGTGTTCGGAGGGCACCAGCACCTGCCGGTCCGCGGGGTCGGCCCAGCTGGCGGGCACGAGCCGGTGCGAGTGCCCGGCACCGCGGATCCCCTCGCCGGCGCGTGCCCGGGCCGGGGACGACGGCGGTTGCCCGGTGGCCGCTGCCAACAGCGGTTCCAGCAGGGTCACCACCGTCATGAGCGCAGCCAGCGGGTTGCCCGGCAGGGCGACCAGCAGCCGGCCGTCGGGTAGTCGCGAAAGCATCGCGGGGTGGCCGGGTCGCATGGCCACGGAGCCGATCAGCGTCCTCGCCCCGAGCTGTTCGGCGGCGGGACGGAGGTGGTCCGCCGCCGAGTGCCCGGTCCCGCCGGTGCTGACCAGCACGTCGACGCCCTGGGCCGCCGGGGAATCGAGGGCCTCCAGCGTGGCCCGGCGGTCGTCGCCGATGCGCACGGCGTCCACCAGCGTGCCGCCGAGGGCGTCGATGCAGGCCGGCAGCACCGGCCCGAAGGCGTCCCGGACCTGACCGGGCGCGGGGATGCCGCTGGTGACGACCTCGTCGCCGGTGAGGACCAGGCGCACGCGCACGGGGCCGGTCACGGGCAGGACGTCGTGGCCGCCGACGGCCGCGACGGCGATCCTCCCCGGGGTCAGCCGCATCCCGGCGCGCAGCAGCTCGTCCCCGGCGGAGGCCTCGCGGCCGGCGGCCCGGATGTCGGCACCCTCCCGGGGAGCCGGGTCGGCCCGGAGCACGGTGTGCCCGGGGTCGACGACGGCGTGTTCCTGCCGCACGACCGTCGTGGCCCCGGCGGGGATCGCCTCGCCGGTGACGATCCGCCGGGCCGTTCCGGGGGCCAGGGGCGGGGGCTCGGTGCCGGCGGTGGCATGCGGCCGGGCGGCGGCCTCGGGACGCCACGGGCCCTCACCGGCCACCACCCAGCCGTCCATCGCGGAGGAGGCGTAATGCGGCATGCTGTGCAGCGAGGTGGCGTCCCGAGCCAGGACCCGCCCGGCGGCCGCGTCCAGCGGGACCAGCTGCGGGGGCGCGGCGGCTACGGCCAGGGCACGACCCGCCTCGTGGGACAGGCGGCGGGCTTGCTCCCAGTCGACCTCGTGCACTACTGGTCGGAGCCGCGCAGGTCGAGCAGCGCCTTCACGCGCGCATGGGCTCCCTGCATCGAGGCGGCCTCCCCGGCCATGCCGGCACCGGCCGCCAGGCCGGCGGCGAAACCCGCGATGTAGGTAGTCACCGGGGCAGCAGGCCGCACGATGGAGTGGGCCGCGACGCCGGCCATGCCGAGGATGGCGTCGACGTCGATGGGGGCGTCGGGGATCTCCAGGCCCGCCAACAGCTCGGCCACCCAGGCATCCAGCTCTGGAATCTCGGACATCCGTACCTCCTCTGCGTTGCGGGCTAGGTGGCCCTCCCGTCGACAGGTGGGCGGACGATGCCCGCGTTGTCGGCATCTTCCCAGGTGTCCACGTCGGCGTAGTCCACGCCGTCGAGGCTCACCCTGACTATCTGCACCTTAGCAAGCAGGCGCATCATCGAGGAGTTCGCCAGTCCTTCGCCGGGTTTCTCCGCGGCATCGATGGCCCGCAGCAGCGCCGGTGTCTCGATGACGCAGCTCAGCGGTTGGAGCCGCCCGTCCGCGTCGACGGGCACCCACGCCGTGCCGAACTCCTCCAGCGACAAGCCGTCGGGCCGGCCGTCCGAGGCGGTCCCCGCTGCCCCGGCCGGTGCCTCGGGTGGATGCTCGAGTGCATGGCGCAGGATGCCAGCGGCGATCGGTGCCGGCTCCACCAGGTCGGCCGCCAGGATCAGGGTCAGCGGCGCGTGGGAACCGGGCACGGGCACCTCGCCGGCTGCCCCGTCGCCGAGGGCGCGTGCCCCCGCCGCCACGGCCGCTGCGGGCCCGGCGAAGGCAGGATATTCGCGCGTCAGCGTGATCACCTGCCCGGCATCGGCTTCCGCGGCGTAGCGGGATATCGCGGGGTTCAGTTCGGTGGGCCCGACGACGGCGATGCGGCGGGCGGCGGCCGTGGCCCGCAGCGCGTGGTCCAGCAAGGTGGTCCCCCGGTGGACCAGCAGGGGTTTATCCTGCCCGCCCAGGCGGCTGCCGCGTCCACCGGCGACGAGGATGGCTTCGAAGTTCATGCTGCCGTTCCGGCCAGGAAGTCGGACCATTCGGGTGCCGGGCGTTCGAGCTCGGTGATGAACCAGTGCGGGCCGCGGGGGCGGCTGGGGGTGAAACGGGGCTTCCAACCCAGTTGCGCGAGCGTCCGGTCTCCCTTGGCACGGTTGCAGGCCAGGCAGCAGGCGATGAGGTTCTCCCAGGTGTTGGACCCGCCCCGGGACCGGGGCATGATGTGGTCGACGGTCGTGGCGGCCTTCCCACAGTAGCCGCAGCGGTGGCCGTCACGTCGCAGCACGCCCCGGCGGGTCACCGTGGCCGCCTCTCGGTAGGGCACCTTGATGTAGCGGTTGAGCAGGATCACCGAGGGCCGGCCGATCGCCATCCTCGGCGTCATGACCGGCTCCCCGATCTCGGCCAGCACGCTCGCCTTGCCCGTGAGGACGAGCAGCAGCGCACGGCGGAAGCTCACCACCGCCAGTGGCTCGTATCCTGCGTTCAGTACCAGGGTGCGCATCCGCGTTCCTCGTCGTCATGTCGCCCCCGGGGCGGCGGAAGACCGTCTTCCCGGGGTGCCTGCAACGTCCGTCGGGCACCAGCCTAAGCCCGATGGCCGGCCAATGCGGAACACCGTGGTCGCCCCCGGGGGCGTGTCCATCCCGGGTTCGGTGCGTTAAACAGCGAAGCCCCCACCCAAACGGGGTGAGGACTCCACTAGGGGCTTCGTCTACTAGCCAGCGTAGGTGTAGTAGCCGGTCAGCGGGCCGTACGGGCTGTTGGCCGGACGCAAGACGGTGCCGACCGAGGGGTTCTGGGCGCCGATGATCTGGCCGCCGCCGATGTAGATGCCGACGTGGCCTCCGCCGTTCTGGAACACCAGGTCGCCCGGCTTCGGGGTGGAGGTGCGGACAAACTTGCCGGAGGAGCGCAGCGCCGAGGTGCCGTGCGGCAGGCTGATGCCGTGCTGGGCGTAGACGTACTTCACGAAGCCGGAGCAGTCCCAACCGCTGGGGGTCTCGCCGCCGAAGACGTACGGGGAGCCCTTGTAGGCCAGGGCGGTGGCGGCTATGCCGGACACGCCGGCGCTGGGGGCCGAGGCGATCTCCTTCGGCTTCTCCGCGGAGGCCACCGTGGTGGTGCCCTGTGAGGCGGAAGCGGAAGAGGAGGAGGAGGTCGACGACTGGCGGGTTTCGCGGGTCATGGCGGCGCCGGCGGCTGCCTCCTGGGATGCCTCGCGCTCGGCGGCGGCTTCCTGGGCGGCTTCACGCTGGGCGGCTTCACGCTGGGCAGCGGCTTCACGCTGTGCGGCGCGGTAGGCCGAGCCGTCGGTGGACTCGATGTCGGCGACGGACACGGTGACCGGTGCGGACTTGGAGGCCTTCTTCTCCGGGACCTTGACGGCCGCCGGGGTCGCCACGGAGGCGCGCAGCAGGTCGGCGGCAGGCGCCTGGTCGGCTTCACGGACGGCCGTGGCTCCCTGGGCGGGAACGCCGAGCGTCAGTACGAGGCCGGAAGCGGCGGCGATGACGGCGGCCTGGCGGCCGACGGAACCTGCGTTGGAGGAAACGGCCTTGGAGATCGACTCCAACGGGTTGGTGCGAACGGGGGTGGCGCGGTGCCGGCCCAGAGCTTGACGCTTGGTCATGAATTGATTACCTCTCCCAATGCCTACGAGGTGAGCTGTCGGGTTCGAGTGGGAGTCACTCGGTGTCCCGTCCGGGAAATCGGACCGGGACACTTAACCCCAAGGATCCTTGCGGATCCGGAATGTGGTTCCCCCGCTACTGCCAAGCGATTCTTTGCGAACGGACCTCGGGCAGTGGCAGTATTCGGCAATCTGCCCGAGTGCGCCCGACCCCTATGCGGTCTGGCACGACGACAACTTTATCTGAAATGTTTGTAAAAGTCACGTTCCGGTCACGAATGGGTTATTTCCCGATCACGGAGCGTGATCTGGGGCCTAGAGCCAGCCCGCAGGGTTCACTGCATCGCCGTCAACCAACACCTCGAAGTGGAGGTGGCAGCCGGTCGAGTTCCCGGTGGTGCCGCTCAGCGACACGACGTCCCCGCGCTCGACCTTCTGCCCTACGGAGACCTTCAGGCTCGTGTTGTGGTTGTAGGTCGTCTCGAGTCCGTTGCCGTGGTCGATACGCACGCGGTTGCCCGAGTGCCCGGCCCACCCGGCTTGCACGACGGTGCCCGAGGCGGCCGCCTTGACAGGGGATCCACAGGCAATGCCGTAATCCTGGCCTATGTGGACCTGGGCGCCTTCACCAGTCGGATTTGCGCGCGCGCCGAACGGCGAGGTGATGCGGACATGGTCGACGGGCTGGGCCAGCACGCCGTGCGTGTCGATGGTGCTGATGTCGCCACCGGAGGCTGACATCAGGTAGCTGAGCTGGTCGTCCTTGGTGAAGCTGCTGGTCACCGAGGCCTTCACCATCGAGAAGTCCTCGGAGGCAGGCACGGTGACGTCCGCGACGCTGGCGGCGGATTGGTGCGCGACGCGCTCGGCGTCGTTTCCATCCCCGGTCGTCGCGGGGTATGCAACGGCCAGGGCCAGGCCGGATACGGCGGCCACGGCGGCAAAACGGTGGCTCCACGCCAGCGCCGGGCGGTGGGGCGATCCTTCCTGCCGCGCTTTGCGCCGGGTGGCGGACCGGTCCGAGGCGGCGGCCGGCACGGGGGCCACGGGCTCGGGGGCAAAGGCGAGCGGGGCGGCCGTAAGCGGGGCTTCTTCCGCGCCCGCGGCGACGGAGTCCACGGTGGACGCGGATACGGGTGCTGCGGGCGGTGCGTAGCGCATGCCGCCGGCGAAACGGCGCGCTAGGTAGCGGGCGTCGTCGGCGTCCGCTGGGGGCACGACGGCCCTGGTGGCCACGGCGGCACGGCGGCCGGAACGCTTTTGCTCTGTCAAACGGGGACCTCTCATCGGCGCCTGCGGAGTTAGCTGTCGGATTCGGGCCGGTCCGGCCCGGCCACGTGCAATGAGGTCTGCAACGCGGCTTCACCCCGAGGCGTCCCGATGCCCGGTGGAGCGGGCATCGTGGACCGCCGGAAAATGGGTTCTCCACCCCTGCCTGACAAAAACGAACGGACCCGTTCCGCAGGCAGGGCTAGGCGGTCGGAAGGGGTAAAGGGGACGAAGCCCCATCTGTTACCACGGTACCGGAATCAGATACGAAGTAACAATCCCGTTATCAAACCCGGCGGGCGACAAAGACGTGCGCGCTGACCTCCACGGGCAGCTCCAGGGCCCCCTCGATCCCCTGCACGCGCACGACGACGTAGTCGCCCGCGCGCTCCAGGGTGACCTGTGCACCCGGGCGGATCCCGCCGTCGTTCAGTTGCCCCAGCAGCTCGGGATCGACCTGGATGGCCTCGGCGAGGCGTTCGACGGCGACCGGGCCGGTGTTGCCGTCGCGCAGGGCCGCATCCAGGTTCTGCACGCCGAGGGCGAATTCGTGGGCGGCCGGGCCGCCGAGGATCTCCAGCCCCGGGATGGGGTTGCCGTAGGGCGAATCGGAGGGCTTGCCGAGCAGGTCGTACAGGCGCTTCTCCACGCGTTCGCTCATGACGTGTTCCCACCGGCAGGCCTCGTCGTGGACGTACTCCCACTCCAGCCCGATGACGTCGGCGAGCAGGCGCTCGGCCAGGCGGTGCTTGCGCATCACGGACGTTGCACGTTCACGGCCGGCGGCCGTCAACTCGAGGTGGCGGTCCTGGTTCACCACGACCAGGCCATCGCGTTCCATCCGGGCCACCGTCTGCGAGACCGTCGGACCCGAGTGGTCCAACCGCTCCGCGATGCGCGCGCGCAGGGCGGTGATTTCCTCTTCCTCGAGTTCCAGGATGGTCCTCAAGTACATTTCGGTGGTGTCGATCAGATCTGTCACTGCGTGGCACTCCTGTAGGGCGGGGCGATGGATGGTGAACCCGTGGAAGCAACTCTACCCGCGTTAACAATGCCGTCCGCTTTCGGCATTCCCGGTGTGCATGCGCGAGCATGGGAGCGAGGGCGCTGCCTCCCGCGGAGGGGCGCCCGCACGCAGAACCCACCCATGGCAGGAGCAGAACTTGACCGATTCGCTGAGCATCCCCGCGTCCCTCCTCCCGGCGGATGGTCGTTTCGGCGCCGGGCCCTCCAAGGTCCGTCCGGGGCAGTTGGAGGCCCTGGTCGCGGCCAACCCCGCGATCCTGGGCACCTCGCACCGGCAGGCTCCGGTGAAGGACCTGGTGGGCAGCATCCGCGAGGGGCTCTCCACGTTCTTCAGGGCGCCGGACGGGTACGAGGTCGTCCTGGGCGTGGGCGGGTCCACCGCGTTCTGGGACGTGGCTTCCTTCGGGCTGGTCGAGCAGAAGGCCCAGCATCTCTCGTTCGGTGAATTCGGCTCCAAGTTCGCCAAGGCCACCGACAAGGCCCCCTTCCTGCAGGCCTCCTCGATCATCAGCTCCGAGCCGGGGACCCGCCCGGACGCCGTTGCCGAGGCAGGGGTGGACGTCTACGCCTGGCCGCAGAACGAGACCTCCACCGGCGTGGCCGCCCCCGTGCGGCGGGTCGCGGGTGCCGACGAGGGCTCCCTGGTCCTGGTCGACGCCACCTCGGCTGCCGGCGGGCTGGCCGTGGACGTGGCGGAGACGGACGTGTACTACTTCGCCCCGCAGAAGAACTTCGCCTCCGACGGCGGCCTGTGGCTGGGCCTCTTCTCCCCCGCCGCCCTGGAGCGCGCCGGGCGCATCGGGGCCTCCGGCCGTTGGATCCCGGACTTCCTGGACCTGCGCACCGCGATCGACAACTCGCTGAAGAACCAGACCTACAACACCCCGGCGCTCTCCACGCTGGTGAGCCTGAACGACCAGGTCGAGTGGCTCAACGGCCAGGGCGGCCTGGACTGGGCGGCGGCCCGCACGGCCGATTCGGCCCAGCGTGTCTATTCCTGGGCCGAGGCCTCGCCGGTGGCGACCCCCTATGTGGTCAAGGCCGAGGAGCGTTCGAACGTCATCGCCACGATCGACTTCGACGAGTCCGTCGATGCCGCACGCGTGGCAGGGATCCTGCGGGCCAACGGGGTGGTGGACACCGAGCCGTACCGCAAGCTGGGCCGGAACCAGCTGCGCATCGCCACCTTCGTGGCGATCGAGCCGGATGACGTCAGCGCGTTGACCGGCTGCATCGACTACGTGCTGGAGAACATGTAGCACCACCGGTGTCACGGGCCGCGGTGCCTCCACCTGGCGTGGGGTGCGCCCCGGCCCGTGGTGCGTTGCCGGCGGACGCATTGCCGTTCGGCAGGCGATCACGGCCCGAGGTCCTGGCGGGTGGAGCCTGGCTGGCGGGTGTTCCCTGGCGGGACTCCTACCGGCAGGACTCCTACCGGCGACGCCGGCGTGAGCGGCTGCGCCGGGGTGCGGCCTCGGCGGCCTGTTCGGCGTCGACCAATTCCGCGTCGTCCTCGACGACCTCGTCCGGCTCGTCGGGGCTGGCAGCGGTGTCGACCGTCTCGACGTCCGTGTCGGCGTCGGTTGCCGGGGTTGCGGAACCAGCCCCGGCACCAGCCCCCATGGAGGCATCGGCACCGGCGGAGGCACCGCCGTCGTGCGTGTTTCCGCGTGTCTCTGGTACCGGAGCCTCCGCCGGAGCGCCGGCTTCGGTGCCCTCGGCAGCCGCGGCTTCGGCAGCCTGCTGGGCTTCGCGCTCCTCGGGGCGCACGCGGTCCGCCCAGGGGACCCAGTCGGGGGCCAGCAGCGCCCCCTCGCCGGGCAGCAGGCCCGACTCGCACACCGTGGGAACCTTGCCGCGCGGGACGCGGGCCAGGGTCACGTACCAGTTCCAGCCGGCGTAGCCGGGCAGCCTGGCCTCGAACCGGTGGGTGAGCACCCGGTCGTCGTCGGTGGTGACCCCCAGGTGTGCGCCGACCTGGTCGGCCTCCACGGTTTCCAGCAGCGTGCTGCGGGCCAGGTCGATCGCCGCGCCGAGGACCGCGTCGAGTTTCGGTGCCCGGGCCATGATCAGGCGTCCAGGTCGTCGGCGACGCGGCGCAGGACGGCGGCGATCTTGGTGGCGTGGGCCTTCTCCGGGTAGCGGCCCTTGCGCAGCCCGTTGGAGACGCTATCGAGCACCTTGATGAGGTCCTCGATCAGCACGGCGGTCTCCTCGGCTGGCTTGCGCTTGGCCCGCACGACCGACGGGGCGGCGTCGACGATGCGGGCCGAGAGCGCCTGGGCGCCCTTGCGGCCCTGGGCGATGCCGAACTCCATGCGGGTCCCGGCACGGACCTCGGTGGTCCCCTCGGGCAGCGCCGAGGCATGCAGGTACACCTCCTGGCCGTCGTCCGCCACCAGGAACCCGAAGCCCTTCGAGGCCTCAAACCACTTCACTTTGCCGAAAGGCACTGCACTTACCTCAGTTCTCGCGTACCGGCGGCGCCCGGCCCAGGGGGCCGCGCCGCGTGTGGATTCCCGGCCCGCTCCCGAACCGGCTGCGTCTGCGCGCGGGTACGGTCGGGCCGGGGAAGTCTATTCACCTAGGGTACGGCATGGGCACGGTGCCGCTGACTTTGTGCGCCGTCGCGACGCTGATATTTTGACGGGGTGAACACCACCGAATCCCCTGCCACCGTCCAGCGCGTCGTCACCGTCCTGGCATCCGTGGTCGCGGTGGCGTCGATCCTGTCGCTGGCCGTCGTGCTGGTGCAGTACATGGCCGGGGCCACCCCCTTCACCGCCCTGATGGCGGTGGGGCTGTATGGGTTGCCGGTCGCGTTCCTGCTGCTGATCGCGCTGCTGCTGCTGCGGATCCGCACGCGGCGCCACAGCTGAGGCAGCCCGCGGCCACCGGGAGCATCTCCGCCCACAGCCGGCGCCCAGCCAACTCCCAGACTTTGCACGCACAATGTCTGGCATGACTGACAAACCCGCCGAAGCCCGGCTCCTGGTCGTCGACGACGAGCCCAACATCCGCGAGCTGCTGTCCACCTCCCTGCGCTTTGCCGGGTTCGACGTCGTCGCCGCCGCCAATGGGCGGGAGGCCCTGGCCGCCGTCGAGAAGGAACTCCCCGACCTGGCCGTGCTGGACGTCATGCTGCCCGACATGGACGGTTTCACCATCACCCGCAAGCTCCGGGCCGCGGGCCGCCACTTCCCCGTGCTCTTCCTCACCGCCCGCGACGGGACCGAGGACAAGGTCCAGGGCCTGACCGTCGGCGGCGACGACTACGTCACCAAGCCCTTCAGCCTCGACGAGGTCGTGGCCCGGATCCGCGCGGTGCTGCGCCGGACCCAGCCGCTCGACGAGGACGACGCCGTGATCCGCGTCGACGACCTGGAACTCGACGACGACGCGCACGAGGTCCGCCGGGCCGGCGAGGTAGTCGACTTGTCCCCCACCGAGTTTAAGCTGCTGCGCTACCTCATGATGAACCCGAACCGCGTCCTGTCCAAGGCGCAGATCCTCGACCACGTCTGGGAGTACGACTTCAACGGGGACGCCTCGATCGTGGAGTCCTACATCTCCTACCTGCGGCGCAAGATCGATGCCCGCGAGGACTGGCCGGCAATGATCCAGACCAAGCGCGGGGTCGGCTACCTGCTGCGGTCGGCCGACCGGCGCTAGGCCGTCCCGGGTGCGTTCCCTCCCCCGCCTGCTGCGGCAGGTCTCGCTCCGCTCCAAGCTCGTGGCGTTGATGGCCACGTTGATGATGTGCGGGGTCATCGTCACCGCGATGGCGGCATCCGCCTCGTTGCGCCTGACGCTGCAGGAGCAGATGGATTCGGATCTGAAGGACAATTCCACCGCCCTGGCCAACATCATGTGGTCGTCCTGGAAGAACCAGCAGACCCCCAGCGAGGGCGCCACGCTGGAGTTCAACCGCTTCCGCGGCACCCTGCGCGACAACCAGGGCAAGGTCCTCTACGAACTGCCCCACCCCAAGCACATCGATGCCCCGGTGGTCCCGACGATGTCGATCGAACAGGTCCGCGCGCTCTCGTCGCCCACCATGCAGGTCCCCGGCACCGAGCCCGGCTCGGAGGGGTGGCGCGCCGGGATCTACCAGCTGGGCAACGAGAGCGGCTACATCGTGGTCTCGCTGCCGCTGAAGTCCACGATGGGCACCGTCGACATGGCCACCAAGCTCGTGGTCACCAGCGGCACGCTCGTCACCCTGGTCATGTCGATGATCGCCTACGGCATCACCGGCCGGGCCTTGCGGCCGTTGGTGCGGGTCGAGCGCACCGCCGCGGCCATCGCCGCCGGGGACCTCTCCCGCCGCGTCGAGGAGTACCCGCCCGAGACCGAGGTCGGGCGCCTGTCCCGGTCGCTGAACGCCATGCTCACGCACATCGAACACGCCTTCCGCGGCCGTGCCGCCTCGGAACGCAAGATGCGCCGGTTCATCCAGGACGCCTCGCATGAACTGCGGACCCCCCTGGTGACCATCCAGGGATACTCCGAGCTCTACCGGCACGGCGGGGTGACCGGCGCGGAGCAGATCGGCACGGCCATGGGCCGGATCGAGGGCGAGGCCAAGCGCATGGCCCAGCTCGTCGAGGACCTGCTCACGCTGGCCCGCCTGGACGAGCAGCGCCCCCTCGAGCGCCGGCCGGTCGACCTGCTGATGCTGGCCGCCGACGCGGTCGAGGACGCGCGGGTCAATGCCCCGGACCGTGAGGTGGCCCTGATCGGGCTGGACGGTCCGCAACCCCGCAGCGCGCCGAGCAGCGGCGACGAGCTGCGCTTGCGCCAGGTCGTGGGCAACCTGATGACGAACGCGCTGCGCTACACCCCGGCGGGTTCGCCCCTGGAGGTGGCGGTCGGGGTCCTGCCCGTGATCGACGGGCGTTCGGACGCCGTCCTGGAGATCCGCGACCACGGCCCCGGCATCTCCGAGGAGGACGCCTCCCGCGTATTCGAGCGCTTCTACCGGGCCGATAGCTCGCGGCAACGCGAAACCGGCGGAACGGGGCTCGGCCTGGCAATCGTCGCCGCCATCGCCGCCCAGCACGACGGGTCCGTCCGGCTCACCGAGACCCCGGGCGGTGGCGCCACCATGGCCATCCACCTGCCCCTGGTACCCGGCGACCCGTCCTCCACAGACGACGGCGAAGCCTGAGTTGTCCACCCGCTGACGGCCCGCATGCCACAGGGTGTGCGCCACGGGCAGGATCGTGGGGGAACGCCGCACGGCGTTCCGGCCCGCACCGGCGGGCCGTCCGGGGATGAAGGAGTGGACATGGGCAGCTTTGCGGCCAATACCGACGACATGCGTGGACGGGCACAGGCCGTCCAGGGGACCATCGAACGGCTGCGCTCGGAGGTCGACACGATGCAGGCCGGCCTGCGCGACCTCGAATCATCCTGGCACGGGGCCGCGGCATCGAACTTCCAGGCAGTGGTCGCCGACTGGCGGGCCACCCAGCTGAAGGTCGAGCAGTCGCTGACGGGGATCAACACGGCCTTGGCGCATGCCTCGCAGCAATATGACGAGGCCGAGGCGGCGAACGCCCGCATGTTCACCTACTAGCGGGCCGCGTGGCGGCGGGCCACCGGCCGGAGCGTGCCGGACGGCTGCAGCGCGTGGTGTTACCGGCCCCCGCCGCCCGTGCCCCGCTGGAACCCCAACAGGGCCCGCAGCTTGTCCTCCGTCCCGGGATCTGCCGGACGGGAGGCCTCGACGTTGGCGTCGGAGACGGCGGCGACGACTTCCTGACGCTGGATGCGCAGGCCGCGTGGGGCGTCGATGCCGACTTTCACGCTGTCCCCGCGCACTTCGAGGACGGTGACGACGACGTCGTCACCGATGAGGATCTGCTCCCCGGCTTTTCGCGAAAGTACTAGCACCCGGCCATCCTAACGTGCTCCCGTGTGCGGTGGCTGGTCGATCTCCCGCCAGGGGATGCCCAGTTCCAGCACGGTGTCCGGGCTGGCGGTCGTCGAGCGTCCGTGGACGGCCACGGCATCGACCGGGGAGACCGCGTCGATGGCCTCCACCCAGGCCCGTGTGTCGTCGCTCTTGCGTCCGGCGTCGACACAGACCCACAACTGGTCGGCTGCGAAGGCGTCGACCTCCTGGACCTGCGTTTCCAGGTCCACCGCGTGGTCGAGACCGTAGGCGACGAACACCGGCTCCCCCGCGCGGACCCCGGCTGCCCGGGCCTCGACGCGGCCGACCCGGTCACCGATGCGCAGCGCCTTCGTGGCCGTCGCCCCGGGGCCCGGAGCCACGTTCGACGCCCCCGACTGGTGGACCGGCAGGCCGGATCCGGCCAACGCAGCAGCGCCCCGGTGGGCATCAGCCCCCAAGCCCACGACGACCACCAGGTCGCCGGCACCCTGCAAGGGAGCCGGGCGGGCCGGGGGCTGCCGGGCCGGGGCGGGGATGTCCGTCTCGGCCGATGGCAAGTCCACCCGCGCGGCACGAGCCCCGTTGGAGGGTGCGGCGCCGAAGGTCAGGTCGTCCATCAGCCGGTCGAAATCGGCTGACTCCGTCGACACCCCCGGCTCCGTGCGCCCGTTGACCTGGGCTTCATCGACGTCCGCCTCGACCAGCAGGGCGACCAACGTGTTGCGTTCGGGCAGGGGCTGGTGCGGTGCCGCGGCACGCCGGCCCCGGGGACGGGCCGTGGGTTCGGCATCGGCGTCCGTGGCGGGGACGACGGCACGTTCTGGACGGTCCGCCGGGTCGTCGTCCGCGTCGGCGGGCTCACCGCTGCGTCGGGTTCCGGCGGGCACCTCGATGACGGCCTCGACGTGCCGGCGGGACAGGAAGCCGCCGAGTCCACCGACCGTGACGCGTTCGGCGGAGACGATGCGGGCTTCGGGGCCGTAATCGGTCCTGACGCGTTCGCGGAGTTCTTCCAGCGAGCCGGCCTCAAGCTGAAATCTGGTTGGTTGCACGCACCACTCCCACGGTTTCTATTTCCGCTCCCCCGGCGGTGGCTTCCTGGTAGGACAGCACGGGCAGGCCGCTGGCCAGCGGGGCGACCAGGCGCTGGATGGCCGGGCGCAGCGCCGGGGCACACACCAGGACCGCCGAGAGCCCGCGGTTGCCGACATCGGCCAGCGATTCCTTGATCCCGGCATGGACCTGTTCGAGCCGTGCCGGATCCAGCAGGATCTGCGTGCCGTGTTCGGAGGGCCGCAGCCCCTCGAGCATGCCCTGTTCCAGGGCGGGATCGATCATGATGACGCGCAGCGTCCTCTCGTCCAGGTGCCCGGCGGCCAGGGCCGGGCCGAGGGCCTGACGAGCCGCTTCAATGAGTCCCTCGGGATCCGTCGAGGACTTGGCCCGCAGTGCCAGGGCCTCGTAGATCCGCTGCAGGTCGTTGATGGGGACCATCTCGGCCAGCAGGCCCTGCAGGACGCGCTGGACCTCGGCCAGGCTCAGCAGCCCCGGGATCAGCTCGTCCACGGCCGAGGGGTTGATCTCCTTGATGCCGTCGGTCAGCACGCGCACGTCCTCACGGGTGAGCAGCCGGGCGGCATTGGACTGGACCACCGAGGACAGGTGGGTGACGACGACGGAGACCCGGTCGATCGTCGTGGCCCCGGCCATCTCCGCATTGTGGCGCAGCTCGGCGGGGATCCACTTCCCGGCCAGGCCGAAGACCGGCTCCACGACGCTCGGGCCGGGCAGACCTTCCAGGTGGTCCCCCAGCGCCAGGATCTTGCCGCGAGGGGCCTGCCCGCGGCCGGCCTCGACGCCGGCGATGCGGATGACGTACGTGGACGGCGGCAGGTCCACGCTGTCGCGGGTGCGTACCGGCGGCAACACGATGCCCAACTCGTTGGCGATGCGCCGGCGCAGGGCCCGGACGCGGGCCAGCAGGTCGTCGCCACCGCCGTTGACGATGTCGACCAGATCCGGGGCGAGCTGGACCTCGAGGGCGTGCACGCGCATGGCCTCGATGATGTCCTCGGTGGTTTCCTGCGGGGCGACCGCCTGCGCGGCCTGCTCCGAGGCCTGTTCGGCCGCCTGCGCCTTCTCCTGGGCCTTCACCCGCTGGGAGGCGAAGATCAGCAGCCCGCCGACCAGCACGAAGGGCAGCTTGGGCATGCCCGGGACCACGGCAAGGGCGATGGCCGCTGCCCCGGAGATCATCAGGGCGGTCCGTGACTGCGAGAGCTGGGTCGAGGCGGTGGAGCCCATGTCGGACTCGGCGTTGGACCGGGTGACGATCATGCCGGTGGACACGGCCATGAGCAGTGCCGGGATCTGCGTGGCCAGCCCGTCGCCGATGGTCAGCAGGGCATAGGTGTTCAGTGCCTCCCCGACGTCCATCCCGCGCTGGAGCATCCCGATGGCGATGCCGCCGACGAGGTTGATGACGATGATGACGATCCCGGCGATGGCATCGCCCTTGACGAATTTCGAGGCACCGTCCATCGCCCCGTAGAAGTCGGCCTCCGCGGCGACCTCGGCGCGGCGTTCGCGGGCCTGGGTATCGGTGATGAGCCCGGCGTTCAGGTCGGCGTCGATCGCCATCTGCTTGCCCGGCATCGCATCGAGGGTGAAGCGCGCGCCGACCTCGGCGACGCGTTCGGCGCCCTTGGTGACGACGACGAACTGGATGACGACCAGGATCAGGAACACCACGAAGCCGATGATCAGGCTGCCGCCGATCGCGATGTGCCCGAAGGCGGCGATCACCTCGCCGGCGTAGCCGCTGCCGAGCACCAGCCGCGTCGAGGCGACGTTGAGGCTCAGCCGCAGCAGGGTGGCCACCAGCAGCAGGGACGGGAAGACCGAGAAGTCCAGGGGCTTCTTGACGAACATCGTGTTCAGCAGGATCACCAGTGCCAGTAGGATATTCACGGCGATCAGGCCGTCCAGCAGCAGGGCGGGGACCGGCACGATCAGCAGCAGGATGATGCCGACCACTCCGAGGGGGACGGCGAGCTTGGCGAGGGTCTTGAAGTTCATCGGGATGCCTTCTCGGTCAGGGGTCGTGCCGGCAATGCGGTGGGGTGGGTGGTCGGGGTCGGGCCGGACCGGTCGGGTGGGTGTCCGGTGCGCCGGGCTGCCGGGTCGGGCACGGTGTGCACGCCGGAGGCGTTGCCCCGGGCCTTCAGTGCCATCACGAAGGCCAGGACGACGGCGACCTGGCCGTAGAGCTCGACGGGGATCTCCTGGCCGAGTTCGCAGCCGGCATGCAGCGCCCGGGCCAGTGGGATGTCGCGGACCATGGGCACCTGCTTGTCCTGGGCCTCCTCGCGGATGCGGGCGGCGATCGTCCCGGCTCCCTTGGCGACCACGCGGGGGGCCGATTTGCCGGGTTCGTAGCGCAGCGCCACGGCCACATGGGTGGGGTTGACCAGGACGACGTCGGCTTCGCCGATCGCGGCGATCATGCGGTTGCGGCTCATGGCCAGCTGGCGCGAACGGCGCTGGGACTTGATCAACGGGTCACCGTCGGTCTTCTTGCCCTCGTCCTTGACTTCCTTGCGTGTCATGCGGGTGTGCTTGCGGTTGCGCCGGCTCACCACGATCAGGTCGACCGCTGCCAGGACGAGCCCGGCCAGCACGGAGGCCTGCAGCAGCGAAGCGGCCCCGTTGGCAGCCGATCCGAGCAGGGAGGTCAGCGGGAGCAGCCCGGAGTGCAGCAGCAGCGGCATCAGCCCGGAGACCACGACCCACAACACCAGCCCGACGACGGCGATCTTCAGGAAGGCCTTGACCCCCTGCCAGACGGCTTGCAGGCCGAAGGTGCGTTGGAAGCCGTTGACCAGGTTCAGGTTGGAGGCGTCGAACTTGAACTTGCGGAAGTAGATGCCTCCCTGCAGGGCGGCGGCTCCGGCGACGACGATCAGCACGGCGGCGAGCATGGGCATCAGCGTCCCGGACAGGGATCCCAGGCCGGCATCCAGGGCGGCCAGCACGCCCGAGGTCTCGGGCTGCTCGATCACCGAGGTGA
>Ga0134125_10004117_pt1 | contig 16648 bp, 14 predicted proteins | sample KB31751_FD_96464 | JGI IMG/M metagenome (GOLD analysis project Ga0134125, IMG submission 96464) | Terrestrial soil microbial communities with excess Nitrogen fertilizer from Kellogg Biological Station, Michigan, USA - KB3-175-1 | ecosystem: Environmental > Terrestrial > Soil > Unclassified ...
CTCAAGACCGAGGCGACCGACAACACGTTCACCACAAACCCCTCGCTGCAGTACAGTAAGACCTACACGTACGACAGCAATGGGGCCATGACCGCCGCGGGGGTTGACAGCTACACCTATGACGTGCGGGGCCGATTGCTTACCGCCACGGTCGGCGGAACTACCAGCAATTATGTATATGATGACAATGGAACCAAGGTGCAGGAGACGATCACCGGCACCGGCGGCACGACCACGCAATACATCGTGGACAACAACAACCTGTCGGGATACCCGCAGATCCTGGAGGAGCATATCGGGTCCGCCGTCGGTGGGTACGTGATCGGCCTCACCGGCGTGATCTCGCAGGATACCGTTATCAGCAATCAGCCGATGGTCGCCTACTTCATGCCCGATGGGCAGGGCAGCACCCGGCTGCTGACCAACTCGGCAGGCGGGATCACCGGCGAGTACGACTACGACGCCTATGGGATCACCCTGCCGACGTTGGGGTCGGCGGGCAAGCCATGGGCCATCACCACGCCAACGGACTTCCAGTATGTGGATGGAAACCTAAACGCGGCGGTCGGCGGATACACGTGGGGCAATCGGCTTTACATGCCAAGCCTTGGCACATGGGACTTGCGGGATGGCTTCGTGCCGGGGCCGGGAGACCTGGCCGATGCGAACTTAGATGTGTATGTGGACGGTAATCCTGTGAACCTCGTCGATCGTAGCGGTCAATTCAGCCTTTCGGATATACTTGCATCACTTGGAATTGGCGAGGAGCTCGATAGTGAACACGATGTGGCTGATGCTAAGCAAGCGAGGCAAGCTCAAGATATCGCGTCTGATATCGAGAATGAGCAGATGGCGACATTTGGGGAAGATCTCTGGCTGATGCGTTTGGAGGACTCTGGTTTCTATGCAATGAAGCTGCAGGCGATGTCAACATCGACGCATGGTCCTGATATGCTTGCCATCGGGAAGCATGATGGGGAACTTGCCCTCATAGTTGGAGAAGTAAAAGCGACAACGAAGAACTCCATCAAAGGGTTGCTTGACACGCTCGAAAGCGGAGCGCTCCAGATGTCGAAAACGTGGATACGCAAGTACGTACAAATGATTGCGCAAGGATTAGGTGTGATGGTCACAAACATCATGAAGCAGGAACTGCCCGGACTCAAAATAGCTGCTGCCGTTAAAGATGCCATAGAAAAAGCGAATCCCGCGATCCAATTCTATCTTCTTCGGGCGAAGCGACTGGCTCCGGGAAATTGGGAAACGCAAGGCTTTCAGCTGCTACAATTAGGTGGCGGCCACAGCAAGGATGTACGCGTGACACAAACCGGTGATGATACCCTTGAAGAGGTGCAATATGTGACGGGATTCTAAAATGTACAGGACACCAAAAGGTCAGCGCATCGCAGTCCAGTCATTGGACGACGCCATGTCGTACATGGATGGATGGATTGCTCCGGAACGTATTAGCCTTAGGCCGAGCACGGTCGATGCTGCGGAGGGGAGCAGCATACTTAGCGCGATGTCCGCGTGGGCGTGGCTTGCGTGGCACAACAATCTGAGCTTTGAGCTAATCTCGCTTCGTGTTGAAAAAATGACCAAGCGCTCGATTCGTGGCTACCCGGCCGCCATCGCACGTGATGAGTTGCTGGGGATGCACGACTGGCATCTTCTCATCTGTGGCGTTCTCTCTGGCAATCGAGACTTGATGAGACAGTGTGCCCTGAGCACGAAGTCAAGCGTGAACAAGCGTCGTAAGTGGAATCACTATTTTGAGGCGCTCGCAGGAATTCTGCGAGCACGGATACTTGAGGACGTTCCAGATGAGCTTACCCATTTGCGGTACTTTGAGGAAAGTCTGCCGGATCCTCCGGAAATCTATCCAGCACGATCACTTGTCCGCGCATTCGTTCGAAGAGAGTACGAAAAGCTCGACGAGGCGATCGGAGAGGGGGCAGCCCGTCACTGGAGCGACCGATACCTTGGGCGGTCAGGCGATCAGTCCTCACCGGCGTGTGTTATCGTGGAGGAGAACAATTCGAGAATTGTGCTGAACCTCAAAAACAAGGATCTATATGCATATTGGGCCTGGCCGGAGGGGGTATTCGGCAAGCTTGTAATTATGGAAGGGGCGCGGCTTTCATCTGACGACTTCTGGTGCCCGCTTGGACTCATCCAGGGGAGTGTGACGCGCGCGATTATACGTCGAGGTTTCGGAAAATCGGCTGCGGATCACTGAATTCGGCAGCCGTACAGACGGGCTAAGATGCAGAGACCGAAGGCAAAACTGAAAGGATAATAGATGGGCTTCGATGTGACGTTCCACCCAATCAGTTTGAAGGAATTGAAGTACTTTTTCTTCGATGTGCTGGAGGATCCAGGAATAGCCGCAGGCCGCGCGGCGGAAATAACTCGCGTACCCAGATTGCAAAGGAACGCGCTGAAGGTGTACAAGATGCTGCCGGTCTTGGTACGCGAGCGAGATCCTTTACCGTCGTTTGGGCTTTGCGCTGCCGTTGTCGCTGGCTTCCTCCATCCCTTCTGGTATGCCAGAGGCCAGGGATTTTCGTTACTGCCCCCCGATCAAGTTCCTGAAGCGCCTGCGCTGTTTGTATCCTTGGACAAATTGGGCTCCACGACGTTGAACGGTTTGCCGAACCCGAGTCATGGCGGGTTCCTCGGCAACGAATCTGGAAGCGGGTGGATTCCGGACGACCGGATTGCGGCTGCAGAGCGATTGTTGGAATCGCTCAAGACCCGGCTGGGTTCCGATGGCCTGCCGATAATCCGAACTGCGTTTGATGAAGACGGGTTAGAGTCACTAGGCGCGGCACTCGGCTATTGCCGCAGTAAACAACTCGGGCTAATTGAGGCCGCGGATGTCGTTGTCCCAATTTCGAATCGCTGTGTCACTGATGAATCAAACTTACGAGCTCCTTTTCTCCGTAATGTGGATCGGTGAGTCGCCCTATACTGTGAAGGATTAGTGTTCTGTCGTCAGTTGCTTCACGATCGCGTCCGTCGTTTCAGAGGCATACTTGAACTTCACAGCGATTGTCGTTGGTCGCTGTGTGACTTGGTTTGTAAAAACGTTCTTTACGGTGCGCGGACCTTGAGAGGAGGCTATCATCGCTCCAATGCCTGGGATAACGAAAAACCTGTTCGGATGCTTTCCAACCTGCTCGCGAGCAATTGCACTAAGTTCGCTTAGTACCCGAGTGACTTGGGTTTGGGCGATATCTGTGCGCTTTGCGATTGCCGCGGCGAGGGCGGTTGTTGCTTGTGGTGGAAGGACGATGTCACCTTCCTCGCCCAGAGATTCAAAGGTTAGGTCCGCGATTTGCTCTTTTGCCATACGGTACTCGCTTTCCGAAAGTGCATTTGGGCCAATGGCAGTATAGTGGAAACTCAGAGGTGGATGCAACGCTTGTTGCAGAAGAATCGAAGCGCACCGGCAAGAGGCTGAAGGAGGGTTGGAGACCAGCACATGAAGAATGGAATAATGAGAACGAATAGCCTTTGTAGCTGAGAGCGCGCTGGCGTGGTCAAACGGCAACCGCTTGGACAGGATCCACGTAAAGGCACGGAAACGGAGGCACGACCAGGGTTCGTGCAGGGCAGCGAATGCAGATGCAATCTGGTTCAAACGACCGGACGTTGAGTCTTGCCAAGGCGAAGCTTCAAGCGGGTGAGCTTGGCGAGGCGGAGGCGATCTATCGCTCGGTCATCGATAAGGAACCGGACTGTGCCGAGGCATTGCACTTCCTCGGAATGACGCTCCTTCAAGAGGGAAGGTTGAACGAGGCCCTCGATGCGGTTCAGCGGTCGGTCCAGATTGAGGACAATAGCGGCACGTATCAGAGCAACCTGTCGATGGTGCTCGGGTTGCTGAAGCGATTCCCTGATGCCCTGGCGGCCGCGGAACGGGCGATCGAGCTCCAACCCGATTCTCCCGAAGCGTGGAGCAGTAAAGGCATCGCACTCGACAAGCTGCGGCAACGATCGGAGGCAATCGAGGCGTTCCGCGAGGCGGTGCGGCTTCGGCCGGATTACGTGGAAGCGACCGGCAACTTCGGTGATCTGCTGTCGCGAAGTGGGGTCCATGATGAGGCGATCGAACTGCTGCGAAAAGCCTCTGCGCTACGGCCACGTGAGGCCTTACGCCGCAAAGCGCTCGGCAATGCCCTGCGTCGAGCGGGCCGGTCGGACGACGCCGTGGCGGAATATCGGGCGGCCGCCGAGCTAAACCCGAAGGATGCCGACATCCACAACAACCTGGGGGCGGCGCTCAGCGAGATCGGACAGGTTGTCGAAGCGGAGCAGGCACTTCGCCGGTGCCTTTCGCTCAATCCGAATCACACGGACGCGCATTTGAACCTGTCGCTGGCGCTGCTCTCGCTCGGGCGCTGGACGGAAGGCTGGGTGCAGTATGAGTGGCGGCGGCACCTGAAGTCCGACATCCATCACAACCGGCGTTTCGTTCAGCCGGAGTGGAACGGGGCGAAGTTGGAGGGAAGCACAATCTTGGTGTGCTGCGAGCAGGGGCTCGGGGATGCGATCCAGTTCATCCGCTACGTGCCGCGGCTCGCGGAGCAGGGCGCGAAGGTTCTAGTTGAGTGTCAGCCCAAGCTCATGGGGCTCATCGAAGGTGTTCCCGGCGTCGCGAAGGTGATCGCGTATGGCGAGCCGTTCCCGCCGTTTGACGTTCACGTGCGGCTCATGAGTTTACCCGGGATCTTCGGCACGACCCCGCGAAATGTGCCGGCGGGCGTGCCGTACCTCACGGTGGCACCGGAGCGTGTTGAGCGAATGGAAGCGAAACTGGGTCCACACGATGGGCTTCGGGTTGGGCTCGTGTGGCAGGGCTGCGCGGAACACAGGCGGGACCGATTCCGATCCATCTCACTAGAAAAGCTGGCACCTCTCGCCCAAGTGCCTGGCGTGCAATGGGTCAGCCTTCAAAAGGGCGCAGGGAGCGAGCAGGTGGACCAATCCCAGGCTTTAAAGCAGCTTCAATGGTCCGACCCATCCGACACAACCGGCGAAGCATTGCTGGATACGGCAGCGGTCATCAAATGTCTGAATCTAGTAATCGCGGTCGACACGGGGACCGCCCACCTTGCTGGCGCGCTTGGCGTGGCGGTGTGGGTGGCGTTGCCTTACTCGAGCGATTGGCGCTGGCTGCAGGATCGAGAAGACACGCCCTGGTACCCGACAATGCGGCTGTTCCGTCAGACGCAGTTCAATCGTTGGGACGACGTAATCGGCCGACTTGTGGCCGCACTTCGACAGAGGGTAAGCGACGGGCCCGATCTGTCAGAGCATTCGATCAACACCTCCGCAATCCATTTGCCTGCACCAGGATCTATGCAGCAGAACGGATGCGAGTTCGCCCCAAGTATGTCGCGGGAAATTCTACGAATTGAGAAGGATCTCGCACGGCTGCGTCAACGACTGGAAGCTGTGCCAGTTGAATTCGCGCATGTCGTACGGATTCGAACATCAGATCTCAAATCTGGAGTCAACCATGGAAAGTAACACCTCTCTGGCTTCGTCTGTTCCTCAAACGCCGACTTCCGGCGCAAGTCGCCGCCGAATGCTGTCGATCATCCCCGCCGCATTGTTCGCCGGCTGGCGGGGGTTGAGCATGCGGTCAAGAATTAGCCAAGGCACGGGTGACGCACCGCCTCAAACAGCGTCGGTGGCAGATGAGGCTGCGCCGATGTACTCCTATTCCTACGTGGCTGATCCAGCCGAGCGAGAATTCTCTTACGACGCCCCGACGTACACGACAGTGTATTTCTACGATGAGGACGGTCGGCCTCTCGACCATCGCGTGCTGCCGCAACATGACCGGCGGGCCAAACATGGGGCGAGCGAGGCGTAAGGGCAATTGGTCGAGAAGGCTGAAATGGCGGCCGCGTCTGTGGAACGGTTCGGTGGAACCAGAATCTTGATCGGCCGAACAGTATTGTGTAGTGCGACTTCTGGTGGGTAGCGGAAATGTGCCTTGGCTTGTCAACGCTGGAAGGACGCCGATCTGGGGAGCACGAGAACGAACCTGTTCGTAATCAAACTCATTGTGTGTGGGAATCAATTAAAAGGACGAAATCATGGCCTTTGAGAATCCATCAGCTTCGCCCGGTGCGGAAGGAGCCTCGGCGGGTCACAGTCGTCGCCGGATGCTCTCGATTATCCCGGCGGCCTTGTTTGCTGGCTGGCGTGGTTTGGGGAAGCGGCCAAAGAAGGATCCAGGTCCAGCAATAGGCGCCATCTGGTCGTCGCAGAGACCGGCCGAAGAGACAGCCGACTCGTATTCCTATGAATGCGATTGGGGTTCCGAGGAAGACTGCTTTGAGGAGATCTGCTGCACCGTCACGACTTTCGAGTACGGTACCGGTCGTCTGATCGACCATCGCATCCTACCGCCGAAGAGTCTGTCGTCCAAGAGCGCCCCTGGCGGGGCACCGGCCCAAGGTTAAACCGACGCCGATCTTGTGGCGCGGTAACGGCGTAGGCGCTCAGCAGACCCGTTTTGACGGGCCGATCGCGTCCTTTCTTATTGAGCGATTCGGCGCACCTGCAGCGTCCGTCGAAAGGGAGGCATGTAGCTGAAGTACGTCACGGGGGCAAAGGAGGTGGCGGCCTCGGTGGATTTCCACGGTGCGTTTGCGAATACGATCCGGTATCTAGGGTGGCAAGCCGGCGTCAGCCCCATACCCCTGCGGTAGGCGCCGGGCGGGTTCACGATGCGCGAGTCGTTCATGTACCCTTCCTGTTCCAACTGAGTCCAACCGACGTATTCGGCTCCGGCATCGATCTCAATTCGTGGCACGCCGCCCTGGCGAAGTTCATCGGCCATCTTCACACGGGCCCGGGCCAGAGATTGCACCTCTTGGGTGACGCCAATTCCGAACAGCGCAAATGCCGCCAACGCGAGCCACGCCGCCGCAAGGCACAGGCGGTGGGGCCGATCGCCTCGATCTGATGCCTGGTAGATCAGGAGCAGGGGGATGCTCACCGCGGGGAACAGGGGCAACACATAGCGGTCATACGCGCTGTTAGTGGCACACCTTGGCAACAGCAAAAGGAAATACCCCGCAGCGAAGGCGATCAGGGTGGCGATGATCCATTGCCGTGGCGTGAGGCGCTCGAAGGCCGCCCTTAACCGAAGCCAAACGTGATCGCGCCGGGCACTTCCCACAAGCGTCTGGCCGACAAGAATAAGGCCGAGGGATAGGGCGGCGTACGTCAGCAAAGAAAGGGCGAGCGGTAGCCTGCCCGCAAGAATCGGAGGGCGTCCGCCATCCCAACTCCCGAAATCCAGCACGCCGTAGACGGTTACGATGTTCCCAATCCACGGAAAGGTTGTGGGCAGGTTCGGCGAGCGGTGCCGCACGGCAATGAACAACCCAAGGACGGTGAGCACCACAAGCCCGTGCCAGACGTAGAGGCGCCGGCGGGCGGCAGCAAGCGAGGCAAGTATTACGGGGAAGGCGGCCAGCACGAGTGTGAACACCAGCGCCACAGCGTTGTGTATGAAAAGCGTCGGGTGCCGAATCGCCGCTTGCGCTGCCTTGGCGAGTGGGGCTTCCGGAACGGCATAGGGCTGGCGGTTGTACCAGCGGAGGGTGATCCAAGCGCCTAGGGCGACGGCAACCCAGCCGATCGTCGCCGCGAAGACGACCCGCGGCTGGGTGCGTGCCTGCCATGCTACTGCTGGGACTCCGGCCAACGCCACCACCCAGACGATCTGTCGAACCGTTCCGCCGACCAAGACCGCCGCGACCGCACACAGAATACAGCCAATGGCCGCATGGCGTGACCGTGCCTGCCCGGCGCTGACGATGGCGTGAAGCGCAATGAGGCAGAAAAGGACTCCCGGTACATCTGTCATGAATGACACGCCCAGCGGAAGAAATAGCGGCGAGAGGCAGAGGGTCAGCGCTGAGAGCGTTGCCAGTCCCGGGCGCAAGCCGCAACGTCGTGCGAGCAAGTAGGCCATTGCCGCCGTCGATCCCGCCAGCGGAACCATGCTCAGGCGGACCACCGAAAAGGAGAATCCGAACAGTTTAATGGCCGATGCCCCCCAGTACGCTTGGGGTCCCAGTGCGGCCGAGGCCCAGCCGTTCAACGTGAGACGCCCGGTTTCGGCCAGTACCTTGGCCGTGAAGATGTAGGAAAAGTCATCGGCGAACGGCAGTTCCGCCACGGGGTACGACGCTGCCAGGCAACCCATCGTCACGACGGCACACATCAGAGCGAGGCACATGTCCGTCCATTTCTTGCTCCGAAGTGGAGGGTCTGATTGCATCGCATTTAGCCTGGATGTGGAGGAGGGGGCCGTTGCCGGTGCTTGCTTCATCGGGTGCCTCCATCTGCGTGGCTGTTCCAAGTCCGTCGCATTCGCTTATGATGCTCCTCTTGTCGGCAGGTTTTGTTCGATATCGGTAGCATGATCTCCGCAGTCGCACCCATATTCAACGAAGAGGAGACGCTTCCTGAATTTCGCCGGCGAATAAGCGCCGCGCTGGACGCAACGGCTGACAATTGGGAACTCATCCTGGTCGACGATGGCAGCAGTGATCGCTCGCCGGATATCCTACGGCAGATGCATCAGGAGGACGCACGGATCAAGGTCGTGTCGCTGTCGCGGAATTTCGGGCACCAGCCGGCCCTCACCGCAGGAATCCACCACGCCAGCGGGGATTGCGTCGTGCTGATTGACGCCGACCTGCAGGATCCGCCAGAACTGATTCCAAAACTGGTGCAGAAGTGGCGAGCCGGGGCACAGGTCGTTCTGGGTGAGCGCACGAGCCGCGCCGAGAGAGGCGTACGGGGAATGGCTTTTCGACTGTTTTACCCACTGCTGCGGGCGGTCAGCGATCTGCCGACGGCCCCCGACGCGGGCATCTTTGGGCTCATGGACCGAATCGTCATCGAGCAGTTCAACTGCCTGTCCGAGCGGAATCGATTTATTCCCGGTTTGAGGAGTTGGCTGGGTTTCCGCCAGGAGAACGTCGCATATGCCCGAGACGAGCGCGCCGCCGGAAAGCCCAAGCAGACGCTCAGAAAGCTGCTGAAATATGCGGCGGACGGGATGATCAGCTTCAGTTATAAGCCATTGCGCGTGGCAACGTACCTGGGGCTGGCCACCTCGTGTGTCGCATTCCTGCTGGGGATTTGGTACTTCGTAACTTTCTTCGCGTTCCACAAGACCGCCGGCGGCGGCTTCACGACCATCGTTCTCTGCGTCTTGTTCTTAGGCGGGGTGCAGCTCATCACCGTGGGCATTCTCGGTGAGTACATCGGACGAATTTACGAAGAAGTGAAACGCCGTCCGCTCTACGTCGTGCGGCAACGGCTCGGGGTCGGCTCGCCAGCTAATGCCGTGATCACTGCCGCACCGGACTCCGGCGGTCGGGCATCTGCGTCGAGCGAGATTCCCACGCAGGGGAAGCACGTTGATTCTGAATCGAACCGGGCATTGATCTCGTGAGATGTGAAGTTCACCACGTCGCCCATGATTTGGACTTAACCCGCCATCCCGACCGCGAGCGGGTGCTCAATGCACGGGGAACGTGGGAAGTGATCCAGCGGATCGACGGGCATTGGAAGATGGCGTGGTTCAATACCGCCGGCCGGCGAAGCAGCCGTGACTTGGGGGATACCCGCAGGGTGCCGTACATCAACGACATTCTCGATTACGGCGTCGCGCTGGCGGCCGATGAAGGGTACGTCTGTTGGTCCAACCTGGACGTGTGCCTGGTTCCCGAAACCGCCGCGGTGATCCGCCACAAGCTCAGCAGGGGGCCGTGTTGCCACAGCCGGCGCATTGATGTGCAGGATGCGACCGTCCGGCGGTCCCGCAACGACCTCACCGATCAAAGGCCCTCGATGGGCAGCGACCTGTTCGCGTTTCGGCCCGAGTGGTGGCTCAAGCATCGACAAGAATTTCCGGAGATGTTCATCGCCTGTGAGGCGTTTGACTTCATGCTGCGGTGGTTGATGGAGCAAGACAATCCCGACGCGGCCATCTGGCCGCCGGTGCTGTACCATCAGGAGCACCGCTCGTACTGGGCTGAACGCGAGAATCGTCTAGCGAATCCCGCCCAGCGGCATAACCGTTTGGTGGCGAGGTCCTGGTGCGCGAAACGTGGGATTCAACCGCCGTTCTAACGCCGTGGGGTCAGCACGAAGTTCCCGTTACAGGTGGTTTTAAGCTGATAGCCCAAACGTGCCATGTGCAATCGGATCCATTTCCGCGGAAGACGCTCCATAACCAAAATCGGCATGTCTCTCTCGATCAACTGCTGAGCCCCGGCGAGCACCTGTTCCTCAGATCCTTCAACATCAAGATGCAGCAGGGATACGTGACGGTCTGAAGGGACCACATCCACCAGCCGCGCCAGTGGAACTTCGGCCAAGTCTGAAGATCGCAGAGACGCGCATTTCGTGACGATGCGGCTTCCACCTCCGAGATGCTCGAACCCCTCCTTTACTTGCAGCATGGTTGTTCCCCGGTGATCTCCCAGCGCGAGGTGCTGCAGGCGGACATTGCTGATCTGATTCAGTTGGCACGTGATCGTGGCGGCCTCGTAGCTCTCGGGATTCGGTTCGAATGCCCAAATGACTTTTCCAGGCGCAACCGCTTTCGACAGGGCCGGCAGAAAATCACCGAAATAGGTGCCGGCGTGGACGACGTCACCTGTTGCGACACTGCGACAGAGCAGTTCAAGGGTTTCCTCTTCCCAAACCTTCCCCGCGAGAACAGATCTCGCTGCCGGCCGATGCGAGGAACTCTTCGGCACGCAATAAGAGCCGTATTGGTTTGTCGCCAGAATCCAGTCAGATGCTCTGAGCACAGGCGTGTGTCTTGTACCAAATTCGAACCAATCAGGTGCAAAATGATGGAACCTTCGTAAAATGTGGAGAACGTAAGGGCCGAAACCGCAAGGTTTTGGCGGTTGCGGTTTGGTCTTCGGAACCGAGGGTTGAAACAGTTGAAACGTCATTGGCCAACCGCGGCGATGCAAATAGCCAGTTTGCACGATGATCAGTGGAGCACAAGGATCTAGCGCAACCGATAAACAGGGCGTTAATGCCAGGCCGTGCAAAATGAATAGCAGAGGCATGGGATTATATGCGCCCCTCTATTTCGGCAATCTGAGCCTTCACGGCGGTTGACATTGTGGGCCAGTCCCACGAGGCAATGGAGCCTCCGACCTTCGTCCATTGATCATCGAGGTATTCGAGAAATACTTTGCCTCTTTCGACGCGGTGCCGGATGTCACGAACGTCGTGAATGTGCTTACGAAACGCGGTGAAAAGGATTGGGGTATCGACGATCATCGCGTCGATGTATTCAAATCGTTTGCAAAGCCGCATTGCATGGTATGCCCCAATTGTGGTCCATCTTAATGCCCGAGGCATCTTAGTATCTGTGGTGGGCATAACGCGGCCTGCGGTTTCGATGAGTTTCTTACGGGTCGCGCGGATAATGGCCTGGTCAATCTGATCTGGAGTGAAGCCGATTGACTGCAACCGTTCGTAGACCGCCTCAATCTCGACAAAACCGCCCTCAAGTTCACTGCTGGACTTCGCGCCAAGAAAAGCGAGAAGCAGCGGTAGAATGAAGTGCTCGCGTGCTGCGGATTGACTAACGTCAAAAAGATTCGCCAAAGGAGACCGGTCTGGATCGTAGTATTCATGGTCGCCATAGAGCACGGCACGCAGAAATTGATGGAGGGGGACTCGATATCGATCCCCGCGTTGCAGTATGGATTCTGTGTCTACGTGCCCGCTGCCAAAGAAATTCCGGACTAGATCCAGCGCAAGACGAATATTAGTACCGGCAATATTCTCAAGGCACTCCAACAGATCTAAATTGTCTTCCAGTGAGTAAACGAAGCTGCGCATGATTACGCCGATTTTGGCAGGGTTCAAGTCGGCAAGAATGGGTATTGTGATTTCGCCGCTTGCCAATTTGATGGCGAACCAAAGGCGCTTGGAAATCACCAGATCGAGGCGCGGCGGTGACACAGTAAATGCTTTTGGATGGTATCCACTCATCGCTCCAGTGCGGACTGAGCTGTGAAATGTTTCAGGTCGCAGTGCCACGAAGACGGTAGCAGGCCAATGTTCCGCAATTTCTTGAGCGATCAAGAAGGCCTGCTGCTGAATTGTCGATTCGATTCGCTGATCAGCATTATCGAGTATGACGATGATCTGCTTTTTCCGCCCCTTCGCGATGTGCTGCAGGGATGATTTCACGTGTTCATTGTAGTCAGCGAGTTTTGCTTCTAGGAAGCCAATCTGCTTCTCGCGGTATAGGGAAGGATTGGTCTCTTGGAGCTCAGCATAGATGCCCTTGCCAAAGCGACTGAGTTCTACGTTGTAAACGGCGCGGACGAATGATGACTCTTCTATGTCGACCCCATATTTGTCCCTGAGCTGCGTGCTCATCTCCTTTGGAATGAAAGATCTTAAGTCGGCAGTCAGCGTGGCCTGCGAGCCGAGATTTATGTAGAGGGTTATTGCATCCGTAAAAAGTCCGGCTGCCTCAACGTCCATTAAATGCTGAAGGAACGTCGTCTTGCCAACGCCCACATCTCCGATGAGTAAGATCGGGCGGCGCGTTAAACTTTGGGTTAAGAGGTCTGGCGAGATGCCTTTTTTCGTAACGGCGGGGGACAGAAGCGGAGCTGGGCTATTACCATCAGTGAACTGCGCATACTTGCTCTCAAGAATTGTCCTCGCAACGAGTGCGTGTTGGGCGAGGGCACCGCTCGTGCAGTAACAGTCTCGCAAGAACTGCGGGCGGACAGCGGGGGTGTTCGGGACATCTTCGATGAGCAATTCGCTGAGGACCTGTAGATCGGTTTGTAGCACGTTGCGTCCCTTGGTCCCTGGATAGTTCGTGATTAGTGTGGAGAGTTTCGGTGGGACCTCGGCCGCGCCTTGACCTAATAGAGTGCGCTGTAAGAGTTTTTGTTCAACAGCTCGCTTGGATAGCGCTTGCCACAGATTGAAGAAATTGACGTGCATGGTCTCAAGCGAATCGAAGATGATTGCCTTGCCGGAGAGCGGTGCAATGCCGTCACTTCGGTTCGCGATGAATGCAACGATCTGATGGCCGTTGGCGATGGCTGCGAACGGAACACCGCGCTGCTGGCAGTACCCGGAAACCTGTAAGGCTGCGTCCTTTGTGGATGGAAAATCGCGAAGCAGTGACGGGAGAGGACCTTCCACGCCAATCTTTCCAGCGGGAATCTCAAAGTAATCGCCTTCGCGCTTTGCCTCCACAATTAGCAGCCTTCGTGGGGCGGAGAACACGTAATCTGCGAACGTTCGCCCGTGAGGCTCTTCGAGGACCACGTCATCGGTAGACCAGCCGAGGCAGTCAAAGAACAGGCGGTCGATCAACTGCAAACGCGTGGTTGCTTCGTTCCGGTCGCCGCGTGGACCGACCTGTGTAATGAGGGATCCGAGATTCGTTCTTCCCTGCTCATAATCCGGAGACATCGCATCATCAAACCATCCGGGGGAATCCGAGTCAAATCGAACCGTTAGTTCGTGCTGGGTTGAATGAGCGAATGTCAGAAAACGGTCAGCGAAACCTTGGAATCAGGTAAGAATCACGCTAAGATATGCGCTCCTTGGAGAGGCCAAGAGACGCCGGGCAGGTGATGAAAGTGATTGACCTGCAACGGGTTAGATCAGGATCGAACAATTCAGCGACCACGCGACTGTCGATCCGGTGGTTGCGGGTTCGAGCCCCGTCGCGCTCGTTTCAGAACCGCGTCCCCACATCGGGACGCGGTTTTTTGCCATCGGGCGGGAGGATGGATGCTTGCTGACTACAAGAGCAAGGCAAATCTGGCGATCGGGCTTGCGATCATCCTGTTCATTATCGCGGCAGCAACCTCCGTAAACGCCGGCCACAGCGGATCGAGCGGGCTGGTTCTCGCTGCGAAGCTGATCGAGATCGTCAGCGGAATTCTGTTCATCTGGGGATGCTCGTTGTATGCCAAGGCCAAGGGCTACTCCGGCTACCTCGGACTGCTCGGCTTCCTGTCCCTCATCGGCCTGATCATTCTCGTGTTCCTTCCCGACAAGTCGAGTTAAACCTGAATTGCAACTACAAGGAAATCCGTGCCGCAGCTCCTGGGCGTCCCCGAGCCGCCCAAGACCGGCCGCGAGCGGCTGGTGGCGGCGGCGATCGAACTGTTCTACCGCCACGGCTTCGCCGCCGTCGGAATCGACCGCGTGATTTCAGCAGCGGGGGTGACGAAGACCACCTTCTACAAGCACTTTGAAGGCAAGGACGAGCTGATGGTCGCGGCGGTGCACCGCCGCGACGAGTGGGAGACGCAATCCACGTGCTCGACCGCCTCTTCAATCACCCCGACTTCCATGGCTGCATGTTCGTCAACGCCGCCATGGAATTCCCCAACCCCCACGACCCGGTCCACGAGGCCGCGTCCTCGCACAACCACCGGATGTCAATTTCAGGTGGCTGCGGCGGGATTCGCGAGATCGTTGACATTGGTGCTCCTGTCCGTCCGTCCAGTTGCGACAGCTATCAGGATTATATCATTCAAATGTGGGGTTGTGGTTACTTGAGCCACCGCATGAACTGCTCCGCCAGCCAGAGTGTCGCGAAGAACCCGCCGCAGTCGGTGAAAGTCGTGGCGAAGATGGTGGAGGATTGAGCGGGGTCGAAGCCGAAGCGCTTCATGGCGAAGGGGATCAGCACGCCGGTGACGCAGGCGTTGATGTGGTTGAACAGCAGGGCGAGGAAGACAATCAGGCCGATGAAAAACGGGTGGGAGTGGTAGCCGAAGATGCCGGCGGCGGCGCAGAGCCAGCAGGTCAGGCCGATCGCCGTGCCTTCGAGCAATCCAACGAGAAACTCCCGATGCAGCACGCGGCCGATCAGCCTCGGCGCGGATTCGCCCATGGCGATGCCGCGGATCGCAACGGCAAGTGCCTGCGCGCCCGCGTTACCGCCCATCCCTGAAACAATGGACTGCCATGCGGCCAGGATCGGCAGCAGGGCGATCACGGTATCGAATCGGGAGATCACCCACGCCGCCAGGAAAGCCGTCGCCAGGTTCACCTCCAACCACCAGATGCGTTTGCGGAAGCTGAAGGTCCAGGGGCTGAGCAGCCGCTCTTCGGCGCCGGCGCCGAACATCTTTTGCAGGTCTTCGGTGGCTTCTTCCTGGATGACGTCGGCGACGTCGTCGGCGGTGACGATCCCGATGAGCCGGTGCCGCTCATCGACGACCGGCATGGCCAGGTAGTTGTTCCGCTGCATGATCCGCGCGACCTGCTCCTGGTCCATCGTCACCGGGACGCTGGCGACTTCGGACCGCATGATCTGCGAGAGCCGGCGTTCGGGCCGGGCGAGGATCAGGTCGCGCATGGAGAGCACGCCGACCAGGTGCCGCCGCTGATCGACGACATAGACGTAGAACATCTGCTCGAGCTCTTCGCTGAGCCGGCGGAGCTCTTCGACGGCCTCCTGCACGGTGAGGTTTTCCGCCAGTGCGGTGACCTCGGGCGACATGATCCCGCCGGCCGTGTCCGGCGGGTATTTTTCGAGCTGGCGGACCTCTGCCGCCTCCTCCGGCTCCATCTCGTCGACGATGGCGTCGTGGACGCGGGCCGGGAGATGTTCGAGTACGTCGACGGCGTCGTCGGGCCGCATGGCGGAGACGACCATCGACGCCTCCGGGGGCTCCATGTCCGTCAGCACGCCCGCCGCGAGCATCGGGTCCATCTCCGAGAGGATGCGGCCGGCGGTGTCCGGGTCGAGGTACTCGGCCACGTCCGCCGCCTTCGCGGGCGACATCTCCTCCAACACGTCGGCGCCATCGGCTGCCGGAATGTCCTCGATGCGCCCTGCTACAACATCCGGCTCGTGCGAATCGACTTGCGATTCGTCGCGATCCGTCTGGGGATCAGATGCCTCGGAGATCTCGGATTGTTTGTCGTTCATTGCAAGCGAATTTGAGCCCACCCGAGGAAATGCACCATTGCCCGATTGCTTAGAAGCTCTTAGTCCAAAGCCGCGTACCAGAATAACGTGACCGCCTCCTTCACCAGATCGTGATTCGTATGCCGGCGGGCATCCAGGCCCGCCAGATCAAATCCGCATTTCTCCAGAAACTTGGCCGCCGGGAAATTGTCCGTCCGAGTTTCGGCCGAGACGGCGCGGAGCTCGCGATTGCGCGCCTCGCTGACGACCTGGTAGGTCATCGCCGAGCCCAGCCCCTGGCGGCGGTGCTCGTAATCCACCCGCACGTCCAGCACCTTCATCGTGCCGTACTGCGGCTCCAGCCGGGCGACGAGTAACGCGACGTTCACGCCATCGTGGTCGGCAAGGATGGCCATGCCTTCCTCGATGCCGGTCACCACCTGCTTGAGCGTGAACAGGACATCATCGCTTGCCTGATTGCGATCCGTCTTCCGCTGGCGCAGCGGCCGCTCCTCGATCTTCCATGACCTGGCCAACCCTTCGCCGGCATGTTCGACGTGCAGGTACTGATCGGATTCGATGGTCCCATCGATATCGATCAGCCGGTCCAGATCGGCGGCGCGGACGGGGCGGATTTCCATGCCGGACAGAATACCAAATGTC
>Ga0134125_10004118_pt1 | contig 16648 bp, 28 predicted proteins | sample KB31751_FD_96464 | JGI IMG/M metagenome (GOLD analysis project Ga0134125, IMG submission 96464) | Terrestrial soil microbial communities with excess Nitrogen fertilizer from Kellogg Biological Station, Michigan, USA - KB3-175-1 | ecosystem: Environmental > Terrestrial > Soil > Unclassified ...
ACCCACCCACCAACCAGAGGTACAGACCATGAACGGCCAGACCAAAAACCTGCAGCAGAACGACTTCAACCACGAGGAGTGGTTCGATGCCAATGTGCGCCCGCTCGTCAAGCAGATGCACACGCTCTGCGAGGAACGCGGCATTCCTTTCATTGCCGCCTTCGCCTACGGCCTCGACACCTCCGCTGACGACGAGAGCAGGCAGCAGCGCTTCCATATGGGCGGCTCGTGCTTCCTGCCTGGCAATGACAGCGTTCCGCCCGCTATGTACCTGGCGCACAAGCTGGTCTTCGAGGGCATCGACGCCGCGGCGCCCCTGATGATGGCGCTCGCTCTTGCCTGTGCCGCTGGCGATCGCCAGTCGCACACGGAGCACTCGGATCAGGCGCCGGCCAGCGCCACCATCAACTGATCCAGCAACGCGCACGGACGCGCGCCCACCACAGGAACAAGTCACATGAAGAAACGCACAGCGAAGTTCGGCTACGGCAAGCAGGAGCAGCGCATGGAGGCGCTCGCGAAGGATGCCTTCGCCCGCGGCGACCACGGGTTCGGCAGCATGCTCGCCAATGTCGTCGCGAAGCACGTCCGCGCTATGCGCGAACGCGGCCCTGGCATTAGGAAGCCGGCGCCCTGGCTGCCGAACATCAAGGGCACGCGGTTCAAGGAAGGCGTGCGCGTAGCGCGGTAACTCTCACGGCGGTGAATGCGCGGGCTGATGCTTGCGCGGCTGGACTGGCGGCCGCCGGTCGCTAGCCGGAGATCAGCACCGGCCACCGCCACCATCCAAGAGGACAATCCAATGTCGCAAACGATCATCGAGAAGGTCATCGACCAGGCCGTGCGCAACCTACGCTCGGCAGGATGTCAGTTCGCCGTCATCACGCCTGATGGCCGCACGCTCGGCGAGCTGACGGTCGATCATCCGAAGAAGCGCAGGCGCGTGAACAGCTTCGTCGAAACTGGGTACCAGGATCGCATCGTCGAAATGAGCGTCGGCGATGTTGTGGTCTTCGACCCGGAAGGCCGCGATATCGAGGCATTCCGCAAGGTCATCATCGCGCACGCCGGCTATTGCTTCGGCAATGGCAACGCCACATCTCACGTCAACGGAGACAAGATCGAGCTTCTGCGCCTCGCCTGATCCCCACCATCACGAACAACAACCGGAACAAGGCAATGCGCTATGAATACTTTCAGTCGCACGATTCCGAGCGGCCATTCAGGCACAGCCCGTACCTGCGGGTCGTGAATGCTGTGCTGATGCAGGCGGCCGACGACATCCGCTATCTGCGCGCCAAGTTGCATGAGCGGCGATACCCGCAGCCGCACATGGTCGAGGCGGCGCTGTGGGCCGCATCAGACGAGGACCGCCCGTTCTCCTTCGTCTGGTGCTGCGATATGGTCGGCCGCGATCCTGGCGTGACGCGCAGCAAGATGCTCGGCACCATCAACGTCGAGAAGCTGAAGGAGGCGATGAGGCTATGAACCCGATCTCGGCCGTGTTTGCGCTGCTGGTGTGGTGCGCTACGCTAAGCGCCGCCAATGCGATCCCGCCGCACCAGTCGCAGCATCGGCACGAGGTCTGCCCTGGCGCAACGCACTTCTACAGCGGCAAGCCGCCGGCATGGGCGCGCCACATGCGCGTGGTCTGCCACATCGGCGATCACACTTTTCTGACCGACAAGAGGGACACGAAATGAGCAGGTTCAAGATCAAATCAGCCGATGGCGAAGTATCGCGGCGCGATGCGCAAACCTACGGGCGCCGGCTGCTGAAGCTGGCGAACTACCTCGAAAGCATCCCGGCGAATCAGTACCAGCACAAGCACTGGTACAGTACCGGCGAAGGTCAGTTGCGCAATGGGCACTGCGGCACATCTGCATGCGCCCTCGGCTGGGCCGCAGCGTCCGGTCTGTTCCGCAGCGCCGGGCTGACCCTTCGTGAAATCTTAAGTGGCGACATCAAGGTTCCGACTATTGTTGAAGCCGCAAGATATTCGGATGAATACTTCGCTTCGGGCGCAGCCGATCACGTCTTCGGCCCGTTTGCATTCGAGAGCATCTTCAGCTCCGAAGCATATGACAACAAGGATGACAAGCAAGTAACGCGGCGCGACGCCGTGACGCGCATCCGATCCTTCGTCCGCCAGCGTTACGGCTGGGCGCTTGCCTGATTCATCACCATAACCGAGGAAGCAGTAATGGCAATGCAGAAGAAATTCGATCTCGTGTTCAGCGGCGAGAAGTACAAGGACCGCAACGGCGACGAGAAGACGCGCTTCGTCAACGTCGGCGCCGTGTTCGAGCGCGACGATGGATCGCTGTGCGCGAAGCTGGAATCGATTCCGGTCGGCTTCACCGGCTGGCTGAATCTGTTCGAGCCGCGCGAGCGCGAGCAGCAGCCGCAGCAGCAGCGCCAGGCCGGGCGGCGCGATGAGCCATATACCGGCAAGCCGCGCGGAGGCGCCGAGGTGATGGACGACGATATTCCTTTTGCTCCATATCAGCGCCGCGTCCTGTGGTGAAGACGTGCTTCAAGTGCAAGGTCGCGAAGCCGATAGACGAGTTCTATCGGCATCCGATGATGGCGGACGGACGCCTCAACAAGTGCAAGGAATGCACGAAGCTGGACGTGAGGCTGCATCGCGAAGCGAACATTGATCGCGTTCGCGCATACGACAGGTCGCGCGGCGCCCGTCAGACGAAGGAGTACGCTTCGCGATATCACGTCAATGACCCGAGGCGCCGCTCTGCTTGCTCGAAGTTGCGTCGCGCGATCAAAAACGGAACAGTAAAGCGCTCAGAGGCATGTTGGTACTGCGGGAGCACCATTTTTGTCGTCGGCCATCACGCCGACTACGACAACCCGCTAGGCGTAACTTGGCTTTGCCAGGCGTGCCATCGGCGCGTCCATCTAGAAACCGAGCAATACAAGCAACGGGAGAGGGCACCATGAACGACAGCATTCCAGCATTTGCAATCGCGCAGGCGCTGCAGCAGTGGCGCGACGCGATCCCTGAGTCAGGCTTCCGCGGCGAAGTGCTGATGCAGGTCATGGCAAGGGCGCGCTTGATCGTCGTGCGATCTGCTTGCGACGCCATCGAGTGCGGCGGCTGCGCGCCGCCTGTGATCGCGCCGTTCGCAATCGACCCGCTGGCGGTACTGCGCGGCGATCAGTACGCGACGCTGCAGGATGTGTGCCGCGCGTGGGCGGCTGAGCGCGACGGGCGCCGCGACGGCATGGAGCACGCGCCATGAGCATGCGATTCCAGGTCGGCGAGATGGCGATCTACGCCGTCGCGAGCTGCCATGATATGAGCCAGTACGTCGGGCAGCAATGCACGGTCGGATCAATCGGGCCATATAAGCCGGGCGACTTCGTGCCGCACCCCATCTATGGCCGGCCAGGAAAAGTCGTCTACGGCGGCGATTACATCGTCACCTTCGCGGACGGCCAGGGCACGTGCCCGAAAGACTGGCAGCTGCGCAAGATCAACCCACCCGAAGAACCAGAAGCGATGACGCACCACAACCACATCGACGAGGAGATCACGGCATGACCCCGACCGACCTTATTGCAGGCGCAGCGCTGGCGCTGCTGACGTTCGGCGTCGGCGGGTTGCTTGTTCTGATCCTCCTGCTGGTGTGGGAGACGCTGCGCGGGCCTGAGATTGTGGCGTGGCTGGTGTATAACTGGCGCGCCTGGCGCGGGCGCGATGACGACGATCAGTGGGGCGCATGATCGGTTTTCCTCAGCAACTACACTTGACAAGTTTTCCTTCTGCGTGAGAAAAAAATACTTCACTCCCCCCAGCTTCACCAGCTGTTTACTTTTCTGGTCGGGGTGTATAGGTGCGCGTTGCACGGTCCTTCTTCATTGTCTTCATCGCAATCTCGGCTTCGGCGGCAATCTCAAGGGAAACAATCAGGCCATCACTATTTGCGCACCATCCGCCAAGGAGGAGGCGCCGTAGGCGCGGCAGGCATGGACGGCTAGGCATTAGATATTGGAGTTTAGCTATCGCATGCGTTGCGGTAGTCTTGGAACGCAACTCCAATGGACTCGGCGACCAGCCATCCCCGGAATCGGGGGAAAGGATGGCTCGCAGGAGATACCAGCGTGGCGCCCTACGCCGTGAAGGCGACAAGTGGGTTCTGCGCTGGCGTGAAGACGTAGAAGTGGGCGGGGAGATCAGACGTGCGGAACGCAGGGCGATCATCGGCACCGTTGAACAGTACGGCACGAAGCCGCTCGCGCGCCGCGCAGCTGACCAGATGCTCGGGCATATCAACCCGATCGACTACCGGCCAGGCCGGGCAATCACCGTGCCTGAGTTCGCCGAGCTGTATCTGGCTGATGCGGTCCCTATGATGAAACGCACCTCGCAGATCAGCGTGCGCGCAATCGTTCGCAAGCACATCGTGCCGTTCTTCGGCTCATGTCGCGTGGACGAAGTGCGCGGGCGCTTGCCGCAGGCGTTCGTTGTCGCGCTGCGGCGCAAGGGGCTGAAGCGCAAGACCGTCATGAACACCATGTCCGTGCTATCGCGCATGGTCGAGATCGCCATCGACTACGGCTACCTCGCCCACAAGATCGACACAAGCACGTATCAGCTGCCGCCCGATGACGTTGACGCTGAAGTGCGGTGCTTCACGCCGCAGGAAGCGCAGCGCATCGTCGATGCAGCTGATGGCGAGTGGAAGGTCTGCTTCGCGCTGATGGCCTACCTCGGCCTCCGCTGCGGCGAGGCGCTGGGCCTGGCATGGGAGCACATCGACTTCGACGCTGGCGTGATCCGTGTGCGCCAGGCCGCGGTCATGGGCGCAATCCAGACGGTGAAGTCGAAGACCAGTAAGCGCGATGTGCCGATGCCGGCGCACCTGGCGGCAATGCTGCGCGCGTATCGCGAACAATGGGAGCCGAATGACTTGGGCCTGCTGTTCGTCAGCGATCGCGGCACGCCGTACTGGGGCACCAACGTCCGGCTGTATCGCTTCTATCCACTGCTGCAGCGGCTTGGCATTGCGCACGGTGGCCTGCATGCGTTCCGGCACGGCGTCGCTACAACGGCGCTTATTGCTGGCGCTGCGGTGCCTACGGTGCGCGACACGCTGGGGCATGCGGATATCAAGACAACCCTTCGCTACACGCACCGCGTATCGGAGGAGCAACGCAAGGCGGTCGAATCGATCTCTGCAGTGATGTTGCGGCATTCGCAGGAGGAGCATCCAGCGACACTGCGGCGTACTGCGGCGAACGAGCGGCCTAAGTTATTGAGAATAAAGTAGGGGATTGGTAGCGCTACCGGGAATCGAACTTGGTATTGATGGTGGCGCGCCTTGGCTAAGTCGCTGATTCCATTGGATCGCTTCTAACCCGATAACATCGGGAATCCCCTGAAAACCTAAATTTTGCGGCGTTTTGCGGCGGTCTGCGGCGAAGCGAAATCGCCGCAGTGTGTCCACCTAACCATAGGAACCTCCGAGGTGAAGGTATTGATCGGCTGTGAGGAATCTGGCGTGGTGCGTGATGCGTTTCTGCGCCTAGGGCACGAGGCGATGAGTTGCGATCTTGAGCCAACGCGATCGCCCGGACCACATTACCAGGGCGACGTGTTCGATGTGATTGATTACCCGTGGGACTTGGCAGTCTTCCATCCGCCATGCACACACACGTCGGTCAGCGGCGCCAGGCATTTCGCCGCCAAATGGATGGACGGCAGGGCTGCAGTAGGTCCAGCGTTTTTCATCAACTTGTGGCGCAGGAGCGGACATATCCCGCGCGTAGCTTTCGAGCAGCCAGTTTCTGTCATGAGCACGCTGTTCCGCAAGCCCGACCAAGTAATCCAGCCGTGGCAATTCGGGCACGGCGAAACAAAGGCGACTTGTCTCTGGTTGCGAGGCCTGCCGTTGCTGGCGCCCACAAACATTGTTGAAGGTCGCGAAAACCGTATCCATCGCATGCCGCCAAGTCCAACGAGGGCGCGCGATCGAAGCGCAACATATCAAGGCATCGCCGATGCGATGGCAAAACAGTGGGGCAATCCACAGGAGGAAACTCAGTGAGCAACGTAGATGCAACAAAGTTCGAGCAGTGGGTCAAGCAGTTCGGCGTCAGCAACCTCGTCGACGAGATGCGAAAGCGCGGCCAGGATTACGCGGTCACATACAGCGCTGTTTACCAGTGGTGCAGGGGCGAGCATGAGCCGCGCCCGAAGAAGATTCGCGCCCTGGCTGAGATCAGCGGCGGCGCGATCTCGGTGCAGGACATCCACGACCACTTCCATGCGCGCGCCGCGGCGCTGGCGGGGGTTATGCAATGATGCGCCCGGTTCCAGGCTACGAGGGTATCTATAGCGTCACTGATGATGGCCGCGTCTATGCGCACCCGCGCGAGTGGACAACAGGTAAAGACGGAAAGATCAAGCGCCGCCATGACGGCAGATGGCTATCCACGTTCACTGGCGGCGGCGCATACCTGAAGGTCAACCTGAAGCGTGACGGCAAAGAGCGAAGCGAGATGGTGCATCGCCTTGTTGCATCAGCCTTCGTTCCTAACCCGCATGATCTGCAGCAGGTAAACCACATCGATGGCGTCAAGACAAACAACAACGCGTCAAATCTTGAATGGTGCACCGCGCAGGATAACAAGATTCATGCGGTTCGCATGGGTCTCTGCCGATTCGATTCACCTGCATTCATCGAAGCAACCCGGCGCAATTTAGCTAATGGTCCGCACGCAAAAAGGAGCGCAGCATGAACACCGCCATTGATCGCAAGACCTTCATCGGCGGGTCGGATGCCGCCGCAATTCTCGGACTATCCCCATGGAAAACGCCCTATCAGCTGTGGCTCGAAAAGACTGGCCAGTGGCAGCAACCATCGTCGCCTGAGCGCGAAAAGATACTGGCGCGCGGCAAGCGCTGGGAGCCGGTTGTAGTGGAGATGTTGCTGGACGAGTTGCGTGATCGCGGGCACGAGGTGGAGGTCATCGGCCGCAACTTGCGGTATCAAGACACAGCCGCTGACTTCCTGGCGTGCGAGCTTGATCTTGAGCTGCTGGTCGATGGCGAGGAATGCAGCGGCGAAATGAAAACCGTGTCGCCATTTGCTTCAAAGGCATGGGGCGAGCAAGGCACCGACCAGATTCCCGTCTACTACACAGCGCAGGCGATGCACGGCCTAATGGTGAAGCCGCGGCGCAAGTGCATCGTCGCTGGCCTGATCGGTGCCGATGATCTGCGCGTGCATGAGGTGGTGCGCGATGACGAAACCATCGCAGGCATCCGCCTCGCCGAGATCGAGTTCTGGCAGCGCATCCGCGACGGCGTGCCGCCCGATCCAGTCAGCCTCGATGACCTGGCGCTGATGTTCCGCAGCGATGACGGCAGCGAGGTCGCGCTGCCTGAAGGCGGCGAACTGCACGACGACCTGCTTCGCCTACGCGCTGTCAAGGCAAAGCTCAAGGCTTACGAGCAAGAGGAGGCGCTGCTGGAATTCCGGCTGAAGCGCTACATGGGCGAGGCACAGGTACTGATGCTCGGCAGCGACAAGGCCGCCAGCTGGAAGGGCCAAGAGACGAAGCGCTTCGATCTCGAAACATTCAAGGTGGAACACCCGAAGCTGTACCGCGAATTTCTTCGCACGTCTGCAACGCGAGTTTTCAGGGTGAATGCGGGATGAGTAGCCACTACTGCGAATGTGGATGTGGGCATGAGATCAGGCCCAACTATCGCGGCAGGTATGCGTCCTTCCTTCGCGGACACAATCCACGAAACAAGAAGTCTGCCTCACTGAGGGGGCCGCACCAGTGCAACGGATATCAGATGGTCTATTCGCCAGGCCACCCGAAATCCAACAAGGAAGGCTATATCGGCGAACACATTCTAGTTGCTGAAAAATCTCTTGGTCGTTACTTGCCCGATGGGTCTGAGGTTCATCACTGGAACAGAATTCGATCTGACAACCGACCAGAAAACCTCCTCATTTGCCCAAGCGCCGCATATCACCAGCTAATCCATAAGCGCATGCGCGCGCACGATGAAAGCGGCGATGCGAACAATCTGAAGTGCTACATCTGCGGTAAGTGGGATTCACCAGAAAACCTCTATATCCACCCAAGGCAAGTCGCTCACCGCGAATGCCATCGTCTCTACCAAGCAAAAAGGAAAGCAGCATGAGCGTCGATCAACTTAAGAAGGCCACAGCAACAACCAGTGAAGTTTCTCGTCGTGAGTCGCCAAAGGATTTCCCGGCGATGCTTAAGCAGTTTCAGGGCGAGATTGCGCGCGCACTGCCGTCGCACCTCAACGGCGACCGCATGGCGCGCATCGCGCTGACCAGCTTCCGCAGCAACCCGAAGCTCGGCCAGTGCGACCCGCGCAGCGTGTTCGCAGCCATCATCGTCGCGTCGCAGCTGGGCCTTGAGCCTGGCGTCATGGGGCAGTGCTACCTGATCCCGTACAAGAACGAGTGCCAGCTGCAGATCGGCTACCAGGGCCTCATCGATCTGGTGCGCCGCACCGGCAAGGTGAAGCGCATCGAGGCGCACGTCGTGCACGAGAAGGACAAGTTCACCTATCGCGCCGGCCTGGCGCCGGTGCTTGAGCACGAGCCGTGCCTCGACGGCGATCCCGGCCCGGCGCGGCTGGCGTATGCCGTCGCCGAGTTCGTTGACGGCGGCTACCACGTCGAGGTGATGACCGGCCAGCAGATCAACGCGATTCGCGATCGCAGCCAGAACGTGCAGAACGCGAAGAAGTACGGCAAGAAGACGCCGTGGGACACCGACCCGGATGAGATGTGGCGCAAGACGCTGATTCGCCGCATCTGCAAGTACCTGCCGAAGTCGGCCGAGCTGGCGCTTGCGGTCGCGATGGACAACGCTGCGGATCGCGGCGAGCAGCGCGTCAGCATCGACGATGCCATCGAGGGAACGTGGGCGCCTGTCGAGATCGACGGCCAAGTGCTCGAAGTCGATACCGGCACAGGGGAGATCAAGCAGGAGACGGCGCAAGCATGACCGACATCCTGATCGTGGTGCCAGGGCACCCGGTCGGAAAGGGGAGGGCGCGATCCGCGCGCCTCCCCAACGGCCGCACCATCCACTACACGCCGGCCAAGACGCGAACGTGGGAAGGCATCGCGCGGTCGCTGGCGATGGACAAGATGCGCGGACGCGCACCGCTGGAATGCCCGGTGCGCCTGTCGCTCATCATCACGTTCGCCATCCCCGACAGCTGGCCGCAATGGAAGCGCGCGCTGGCGCTGGCCGGCAGGATCGAGCCGACCGTCAAGCCCGACGCCGACAACGTGGAGAAGGCCGTCAAGGACGCGCTGAACGGCGTGGCCTGGCGCGACGACTGTCAGGTCGTCAGCGGCACGAAGGAAAAGCTGTACGGTCCGCAGCCTGGCGTGCGCATCTTGGTCAGCGCGCGCGAGACATTGCCGGCGCAGGTAAAGCACCGGCCGAAGGGGTGAAGGATGAACTACTACCCGTTCCATATCGGCGACTACATCAGCGCAACAAGGCATTTGTCGTGGGACGAGGATATGGCCTATAGGCGCCTGCTCGACGCGTACTACACGCGCGAGCAAGCGCTGCCGCTTGACCGTGCGCAGGTATATCGATTGGCCTGTGCAACGACTTCAGAGCAACGCGCGGCAGTTGATTCAGTACTATCCGAGTTCTTCGAGAAGACAGAAAGCGGCTGGTCTAACACCAGGTGCGACGAAGTGATCTACGAGGCCGCCGAGAAGCGAGCGAAAGCCGCACAATCCGCCCGGTCTCGATGGGGTGATGCGAACGCAATGCGAACGCATAGCGAACGCATAGCGAACGCAGTGCCGACGCATTGCGAAGGCAATGCTACCAATACCAATACCAATACCAATACCAATACCAAAGAAAAGACACTCTCCGCGCCTGGTTTCGAGGACTTCTGGACAGCCTACCCGAACAGGCAGGCAAAGCAGGCGGCGCAAAAGGCGTTCGCCAAGATCGCGCCAGATTCCGAACTGCTCGCCGCTATGCTAGCCTCCCTCGCGCAATGGCGGCAAAGCGACTCATGGACCAGGGAAGGCGGAAGGTTCATCCCGTACCCGGCAACGTGGCTCAACCAGCGCAGGTGGGAAGACAAGCCGCAAGCCGCGGTGCGCGGATCACCGCCAGCCGGCTACCTAAACGAAACGCGCGACGATCTGCTGGCCGTGCTGAACAAACAAACCGGGGAGGTGCAATGAAAGCAGTCGTTGAAATTCTGAAGGCCGTGCCGATGCCTGGGGACAAGCCCGAGCAGACGCTGGACGAGCTGATCGCGCAGCAGCGCCGCGAGGAGGAAGCTGAGCGCCAGCGCGCCAGGATCGAGGCGCGTCACAAGGCGTCGGGCGTGCCGGCACGGTTCCAATCCGCCGACTTCGACAACTTCGAGCGCCGCACCAAGCTGCTCGTCGTCGCGGCTGATGTCATTCACGATTTCGTCACGAACTTCGCGGATCACCTGCAGGCTGGCCGCTGCCTGATCCTGGCCGGGCCTGCTGGCACCGGAAAGACGCACCTTGCCTGCGCCGCGATCCGCGTGCTGTGCGATCAGGGCCGGCGCGCGCAGTACATCAGGCTCGGCGATGCGATCCGCCGCCTGCGCGATACCTGGCGCAAGGACAGCGCCGAGACCGAAAGCGAAGTCCTGTGTCAGCTGCTGCTTCCTGATCTGCTGGTTATCGACGAGGTTGGCGTGCAGTACGGCAGCGATGGCGAAAAGGTTCACGCCTTCGACATCATCGACGGCCGCTACAACGCCATGCGCCCGACTATCGTCATCACGAACTGCAAGCCTGACGAGCTGCTCGCCTATCTCGGCGAGCGCGTAGTCGATCGCCTGCTCGAAGATGGCGGCCGCATGCTGGTGTTCGATGGCAAGTCCAACCGCACGAGGGCGAAGTGATGCCGCGCGTCACCTGCGACGACTGCAAGCACTTCGTGCGCGACAAGATCAACCCGCCAGCAGGCGTCGGCCACTGCGGTCATCCTCAGCGCAATGAGTTCACCACGTTCTACCCGATGGATCGGCATCTCTGCCGCGCACATTCAACTACTAATTCGGCCGAAATTAGTAGCAAATTAGTAGGAGCGCAGGAGGCATGAGCAACGCCGTGCCGCGCGGGACGTTCGTCAAAGGCCAGCCAGAGGAAGACGCTGACGGCAGTATGGATCGCCACGCCTTCGCACGCATACTGCGCGGCGTGGCTGCTGAAGTGGAAGCTGGCCGCGTTCGCTGCGGCATGGTGTTCATCAAGGACGACCGCGAGATTCACATCCGGGCCACATTCATCAAGGCGCTGCAGCTGAAAGGCTTCAACCCCTAGCCTCACGAGGATCACCTGATGACACGAGCTATTCGCACCTGCGCCAACTGCGGCGCCTGGCAAGAACCCGCAGATGAGGAGCTGCTCGGCACATGCCGACTCAATCCTCCGATTCTCGATGTCGTTAAGGATGAGACCACCTTCCCGTCCACGCCGCCGCACTGGTGGTGCGCGAAGTGGATCAGCCAGCGCAAGCTCGCTGCCGTTCCGTCAGAAAAAGAGGATGCATGAGTGAGCAGCGCTACCCTTCCCGAAGACGCTGACAAGCGCAACGAATTCCCGATGGCCGAGGGACTGCTGTACTACTTCCCGGCTGCGCTTGCGTATGTTGCTTACATCAGCAAGGTTGGCAACGACCAGCACAACCCGGGCGAGCCGCTGCACTGGGCGCGTAACAAATCCACAGATCACGCGAACAAGATCATGCGTCACCTGACTGACGCCGGCTTGAAGGATGCCGATGGAATAAGGCATTCCGGCCGTCTGGCGTGGCGCGCGCTAGCGCTGCTGCAGGAGGAGCTTGAGCGAGAGGAGGGAGCGCCGCTGCCGCGTAACGCGCGACTCGAACCGGAGAATGGCAATGGCTGAGCAGAAGGTGACCGACGACGAGCTTCTCGCTGCGCTCAAACGACACGGCAGCAAGACAAAGGCAGCTGCAGAGCTTGGATTGAACCGTAGGACGCTGATGCGCCGCCTGGCTCGTCTGACGATGCGCGGCTACAGCCCGAAGCACGACATGACGCATGTGGTGCCTGAAGGCTATCGCGTTCGTGGCGTTTCGACGTACTACGACGCAGACGGCAAGCCGCGCGGCCAGTGGGTGAAGTCGCAGATCGACCAGGATGCAGTGCAAGCGATGATCGCCGCGGCCGTCGCTGGCATGACTGACGAAATCCCGCGCGAGCAGCCGCGCGCTGTTCCACGTGAAACACGCGACGATCTGCTGAACCAGTACACGATCACCGACTACCACCTCGGCATGCTGGCATGGGGCGAGGAAACCGGCGCCGACTGGGACTTGTCGATCGCCGAGAACATGCTGGTCGAGTGGTTTCGCCAGGCGATCGCCATCGCGCCGGCAGCGCGCTACGCGGTGTTCGCGCAGCTTGGCGACTTCCTGCACTGGGACGGCATGGATGCGGTGACGCCTGAGCACAAGAACCTGCTCGATGCTGACACGCGATTCCAGAAACTCGTGCGCGTCGCGATCCGAGTCATCCGTCGTGTCATCGGCATGCTGCTGGACAAGCACGAGATCGTGCATGTGCTGATGGCTGAGGGCAACCACGATCCTGCGTCTTCGATCTGGCTGCGTGAGCTGTTTCGCGCGATGTACGAGAACGAGCCGCGCGTCATCGTCGTTGTGTCGCCTGATCCGTACTACTGCATCGAGCACGGCGACTGCGCGCTGTTCTACCACCACGGCCATAAGCGCAAGGTCGCGAACATCGATACGGTCTTCGCCGCCAAGTTCCGCGATGTGTTTGGCCGCACGAAGTTTGCCTACGCGCACACCGGCCACCTGCACTGCGTCGATGTGAAGGAAACGCCGCTGATGCTGATCGAGCAGCATCGCACCCTGGCGGCGCCTGATGCCTACGCATCGCGCGGCGGTTGGCTGTCAGGTCGCGATGCGCAGGTCATCACGTACAGCAAGCGATTCGGTGAAGTTGGCCGCGTTCGCGTTTCAAATCTGATGGTCGAAAAAGAGCAAGCAGCATGAACGATCGAGATGGTCTTTGAAGCGAGACTTTCGTGGCGTCGCGTGAACTTCCACTACACAATCGGAGGCGAACATGGGCAACCCGCCTTTCCGCACCATCCACGTTCCGATGCCAATCAACCCGGAGGATAAACGGAAGATGATCGATCTCAAGAACCACATCACCGATGTCGTCAAAACGGCGACGACTGTTGCTACGCATGAGCTGCGCGCCGAGGAATTGCGCGTTGCTGGCATGGGTCAAAAGATCGCTGGTCCGTTCGAGCGATTCGCTCGTGCAGTGCGCGCCGGCTGGTCTGCTTTTCGCGCAGTGCTGAAGGCGCAGTCGTGATCGGAATCGAAATCGACCCGAGGGCACTTGAGGGCCGCTTCAAGGTTTCCGAGAAGCAGATTCTCTATGCCACGGTGAACGCCATCACCCGAGCGATGAAGGATGCGCAGAAACGCGAGCAAGCAAACGCTCGCGCGAAGTTGCATCTGCGCGGTGGCGCTGGTGAGCAGCTCATCATGCGCAGCGTCGCCAAGATTTCGCAGTTCCCGAGCGCTAAGAAAGGCATCATCTTCGGCGAGTTCGGTCTGGATCAACCGAAGCCGCGCATGCTGCTGACGGGCTTGGAGCTTGGCGGTCAGAAGACACCGTTCATGGGTTCGCGCGTTGCTGTGCCGCTGACTGGCAGTTCTGCACGACCGACCATCGAGGACACAGTGCCTGGCAACCTGCGCCTCACTGCGTTGCAACTACAGCCGCCGTTGTCACATGCACAGAGACAGCAGCGCAAGTCCATCAAGGGCGGTACAAGGAAGGAGACCGCGGCGCTGCGCAAGAACTTCACGCGCGCTGCCGGCGTCAACAGCGTGTGGAAGGGCAAGGAGCGCACGTACATGATCCCCGCGATCGGTGTATTCCAGCGGTCCGGCAGTGGCACCGGCAGCACCAGCCGCCTGATCTACAAGTTCGTGCCGCGGCCGAACCTGCGACCGATGCTGGGCTTCACGGACCTGGCGACGAGCGTGGGCGGCGAGCTGCTGGCGCGCTACATGAACGAGGAGATCGCCAAGTCGGTCGCGCACAACCAGGCGCGTGGATCATGAGGCCGCACAGGAAGCGACAGGCGCTGCGCGGCATGCTACCAGCTACCGAGGTATGCCTCACGAGACGCGCGCGCCACAGGCATGCGCAGACGGCTTTCGGAGGGCATACGGGCATGCCAAGGTACTGCGGGGGCATGGGGCGCTGCGGGTGACGGCGACCCCGGTGCAATGTTAGCGCGGCAAACTCCAAACAACTTGCCACACGGGACGAACAATGGGCAATAAGACGATAGCCATGGCGCGTGAGATAGAACAATGGCCGGTGGACCGGCTGATCCCCTACGCGCGCAACGCACGCACGCACAGCGCTGAGCAGGTGGCGAAGATCGCCGCCAGCATCGTGGAGTTCGGCTTCACGAATCCGATCCTAGTCGATGGCAACGACGGAATCATTGCCGGGCATGGGCGCCTGATGGCTGCGCGCCGCCTGGGCCTGCCCGAAGTCCCGGTGATCGAGCTAACGCATCTGACGGAAGCGCAGAAACGCGCCTACATCCTGGCCGACAACCGCCTGGCGCTGGACGCCGGCTGGGACGAGGAGATGCTGGCGCACGAACTGGACGAGCTGCGCGACATGGAGTTCGATCTGGCGCTGACCGGCTTCAGCGACAAGGAGCTGGCGGACCTGATCGGCGATCCAGACGACGGCCTGGGCGGCGAAGGCGGCAGCGAAGGCCACGGATCGCTCAGCGACCGCTTCCTGATCCCGCCGTTCAGCGTGTTCAGCGCGCGCGAAGGCTGGTGGCAGGATCGCAAACGCGCGTGGATCGCGCTCGGCATCCGCAGCGAGGAGGGCCGCGGCGAGAACATGCTGGGCTTCAGCGATGCGGCGAACCGCGCGATGGCCGGCAAGGCATACCCGGCCGACAAGAAGCCGACCGCGACCAGCTACGAGGGGCAGGCCGGCCTCAACGCGATCATGGGTAACGGCAGCGAGACGGGCACCAGCATCTTCGACCCTGTGCTGTGCGAGATCGCCTACCGCTGGTTCTCACCGAAGGGCGGCGTGGTTCTCGACCCATTCGCGGGCGGCAGCGTGCGCGGCATCGTCGCGGCCAAGCTGGGCCGGCAGTACGTCGGCAACGATCTGCGCGCCGAGCAGGTCGAGGCCAACCGGCGCCAGGCCGACGAGATCATGGGCGCCGACGAGATCGTGCCGGCATGGTCGTGCGGCGACAGCCGCAACATCGAGAAGCTTTGCGAGGGCGTGCAGGCTGACTTCATCTTCAGCTGCCCGCCGTATGCCGATCTTGAGGTCTACAGCGACGACCCGGCCGATCTATCGACACTGGGCTATGCGGAATTCCGAGCCGCATACCGCGAGATCATCGCGGCGGCCTGCCGCATGCTGAAGCCAAACCGCTTCGCCTGCTTCGTCGTCGGCGAGGTGCGCGGCAAGGACGGCGCCTACTACAACTTCGTTGGCGATACCGTGCAGGCGTTCCTCGATGCTGGCCTGAAGCTCTACAACGAGGCGATCCTCGTCACGGCGGTCGGATCGCTGCCGATCCGCGCCGGCAAGCAGTTCAGCGCCAGCCGGAAGCTCGGCAAGACGCACCAGAATTGCCTAGTCTTTGTAAAGGGCGACGCCAAGAAGGCGACGGCAGCGCTTGGCGAGATCGACGTGGCGCTGCCGGAAGGTATGGATGGCGAGGAGGATCAGGCTTGATAGCGCGCGCGCAGCGCGGCGATGCCGGCAGCGATCAGCTGCTCCGGGTCTTTGCGGATGCCGCGGGCAAATTCCGGGTTCGTGTAGGCCATCTGCGCGTCAAGGATAGCGCCGCGCTGATCGCCAAGCTGCGGGAACCGCGCGGCGAGACGGATTGCGTCTCGCCAGCGGCCCGCTTCCATGTGCTCACGCAGCGTGCTCAGCTTTGATTTCGGCATGGTCATGGTCGTTTGCGGCATCTTGTTCGTCAAAGCGGAGGGCTACTTCCACCCCATGCTGAAGTCGGCGCGTGAACTTGCTCGTCCTATGCGCCACGCAGTACAGCAGTCCGTTGCGCGTCGGCGCCCTGAACGAATCAACAAGCCTTCCCTCGTCAGTCAGTATGGAAATGATCGTGCCGGTCTTGGGAGCTGCCTTGCACGTGATGTTCATGGCGCTCCTCCTATCGGATTGCGGCCATTACGGACTCCCTTGCGAATGACTCTAAAGCAAAACTACAAGAGAAGTCTTAATGGTCGCTAAATCGCTCAGGGCATACGCGAAGGAGCGCGGCATCTCGCACGAGGCTGTGCGCCAGGCCATCAAGACCGGGCGCCTGAAGCAGGCGATTACCTACGTCAAGGGCGAGCCGAAGATCGCGGACGAGGCGCTGGCCGACAAGGAATGGGCCGCGAACACGGACCAGTCTAAGCCGCGCAACCGGATCACCGGCGACCCGAAGCGCCGCCGCGCCAGCAAGGATGAGCCGATGCAGCCGATGGCGAACGACGCCGGCAGCGAAGGCGCCCGCGGCCCGTC
>Ga0134125_10004120_pt1 | contig 16641 bp, 18 predicted proteins | sample KB31751_FD_96464 | JGI IMG/M metagenome (GOLD analysis project Ga0134125, IMG submission 96464) | Terrestrial soil microbial communities with excess Nitrogen fertilizer from Kellogg Biological Station, Michigan, USA - KB3-175-1 | ecosystem: Environmental > Terrestrial > Soil > Unclassified ...
GCGCCATGAGCAAAGTGAAGACGCCGCGCTGGGGCTGGGCGCTGACCGGCTCGGGACATTTCTTCAAGGAATGTCTTGCCGCGCTGAAGGAACTCGACGAGGTCGACCTGTTCGTCAGCCGTGCTGCGGCCGAGGTCATCCGCATGTACCGGCAGGACTTCAAGCTGCCGAAATCGGTCCGCGTGTTTCGCGACACCACGGCGAGCGCGGCGCCGGTCGGCGCCTTCTACTACGGCACATACCACACGCTGGTGCTGGCGCCAGCGACCTCCAACACCGTCGCGAAATGCGTCTACGGCATCTCCGACACCTTGGCGACAAACGTCTTCGCCCAGGCGGGCAAGTGCCGCGTGCCGTCGATCGTGTTCGCCTGCGACACCGCGCCCGAGCTCGAGACCGAGGCCCCGAAAGGCATGGTCAAGGTCTATCCGCGGGCAATCGACCTCGAGAATACGGCGCGGCTCAAGACCTTCGGCGACGTCAGCGTGGTGGAGACGCTGGTCGAGCTCAATGCGGCGATCGCGCGCCGCAAGCGGGAACTCGCATGAGCGAGCGCATCGCCTTCCTGACCGGACACTTGGCGCAGCCGCGCCTCGAAAAGGTGCTCGCCGGCATGGGCGAGACCGAGTTCGGCTGGTCGGTGGTCAATGTCGGCGTCAAGGTTGCGGCCTTGATGACGGAGGCGATCATCGCGCGCCGGTTGTCGCGTCCGGTCGAGGCGACGCGTGTCGTCGTACCGGGCCGTTGCCGCGCCGATCTTGCGCGCCTGAGCGTTGAATTCGGCGTGCCGTTCGAGCGCGGGCCGGAGGAACTGCACGATCTGCCGGCTTATTTCGGCAAAGGCGGCCGCGGGCTCGATTTGTCGCGCAGCGATATCCGCATCTTCGCCGAGATTGTCGAAGCGCCGATGCTCGGGGTCGACGATATTCTGGCGCGCGCGCGCACGATGCGTACGTCCGGCGCCGACGTCATCGATCTCGGCGGCCTGCCGGACACGCCGTTCCCGCATCTCGCCGACGCGGTAGGCGCGCTGGCCGCGGAGGGTATCCCCACCAGCGTCGACTCGGCCAATCCCGACGAGCTGCGCATCGGGGCGCGCGCCGGCGCGCAGTTCCTGCTCAGCCTCGACGAGACGACGCTCGATGTCGCGGCCGACACCGGCGCGACTCCCGTGCTGGTGCCGGCGGCGCATGGCGATCTGGCCTCTTTGTTGCGCGCAGCCGAGACGGCCGACAAGCGCGGCATCGCGGCGATCCTCGATCCGGTGCTCGATCCGATCCATTTCGGCTTCATGCCATCGCTCTCGCGCTACGCCGAATTGCGCCGGCTGTTGCCTGCGGCCGAAATCCTGATGGGCACCGGCAATTTGACCGAATTGACCGACGCCGACTCGGGCGGCGTTACCGCGGCGCTGATCGGCATCTGCTCCGAGCTTGCGATCCGCAATGTTCTGGTGGTGCAGGTGAGCCAGCACACACGCCGCACCCTTCAGGAGCACGACGCCGCGCGACGTATCATGTATGCCGCTCGCGCCGATCACAGCCTGCCGAGGGACTACGGCCACGCCATGCTGCAACTGCACGACCGCGATCCGTTCCCGACTTCACCAGAGGAGATCGCCGCGCTGGCGCGCCAGGTGCGCGACGGCAATTTCCGCATCGAGACCGCGGCCGACGGCATCCACGTTTACGCCCGCAACGTGCATCATGTTGCGACCGATGCCCTGTCCCTGTTTCCCCGGCTCGGCGTCAGCGGTGACGCGCCCCACGCCTTCTATCTGGGTACCGAATTGGCCAAGGCCGAAATCGCTTGGCGGCTCGGCAAGCGCTACAGGCAGGACGAGCCGCTCGACTGGGGCTGCGCCGTCGACCGCGAACCGGAAGACCTCACCCGGCTGCGCGAGGCAGGGCACACCCTGCGTGCAGCCCGGCCGGGCGATGGAGACAATAATAATGAGTGACTGCCGGCCGGGGTCTCCGTCATGCCGCTGATCCGCGAGACCATCGTCATTACGATAGGCGCGAGCGGACGGCCCCATATCGCGCCGCTCGGGCTGATCGCCGAGGGCGACGATTGGATTATTGCGCCGTTCCGGCCGTCGACGACGCTCGACAACCTGATGGCGGTGCGGTTCGCCACCGCGAGCCACACCGACGACGTCAGGGTCTTCGCCGGCTGTCTCACCGGCCGCCATGACTGGCCGACCGTGCCGGCGGAGGAGGTTCCGGTGCCCAGGCTCGCCGACGCGCTCGCGCACACTGAGTTGGCCGTGCTCGACGTGCGTGAAGATGCACAACGGCCGCGGCTGCGCTGCCGTGTTGTGCGCGAGGTGTCGCACGCGCCGTTCCGCGGCTTCAACCGGGCCCAAGCCGCCGTGCTCGAGGCCGCCATCCTGGTGAGCCGCCTTGATATGCTGCCGCGCGACAGGATCGACCGTGAGATGGCCTACCTCCAGATCGCCGTCGACAAGACCGCAGGCCCGCGTGAGCGCGAGGCCTGGGGCTGGCTGATTGGGAAGGTGCGCGCGCACGCCGCCGGCTGAGAGCGCACGGGCGCGCACCGATTTATTTCTTGTTCCCCTTGATATCGAACTGGCTGAGATAGGCGATCACGTTCGCCCGCTGGTCGGCTGTCTTCAGGCCGGGAAAGATCATCTTCGTGCCGGGCACCAGCGCGCGCGGGTTCTCCAGCCACTTCTCGATCAAGGCGGCGGTCCAGACATTACCCTTCGCCTTGCCGTCCTGCAGGCCCTGCGAATAGCCGTAGCCGGGCCATGACGCCCACGGCCGGCCGACAATCCCGTTGAGCGGCGGTCCGACCTTGACCTTGGCCGTCGGCCCGATCTCGTGACAGATGCCGCAGGTCTTGAAAATCTGCTCGCCCTTGGCGGCGTCGCCGGCCGGCTGCTGCGCCGATGCGACAGCAGGCAGGCCAAATATCAATGCGGACAATAGAAGGCGTTTCATCAATTAGCTCCTCTGCTGGTGCGCCCCGCTGAAAAATCGTCTCGGCCGGCCGCATGGAACCGCGGTTCCTTGGCCGGTCTGTCGTGATGGCAATTCTAGTCGGACGGTCGCGGCTCGGGCGTCGCGTCCGTCAGCGGCAGCCCGGCCGCCGACCAGCCGTCGGTGCCGTCCGGATACCAGATGACGTTGGTGTAACCCATCGCCACGGCACGGCGGGCGGCATTCCACGACATCCAGCAGTCGCGCAGGCAGTAGATGATCACCGCTTTCGCACGATCGCCGCCGGTGGCCTTGCTCATGCCGTCGCGGAAATAGACTTCAATCTTCGGTGGCAGCGCGCCGTAGCCGGTATCGGGCAGCCAAAGGCTTCCGGGAATGTCTGGCCGCGGCTCGTCGCGCCACAACGTGTCGGGCGGCAGCTTCGGCTTCGGCGGTCGCGGCAGCACGTCGACGAACGCGGCGCTGCCGCGTTTCCACAGCGCCTCGACCTCGGCCGTGGTGGCCACCCGCGCGCCTTTGAGCGTGCGCGGCACCGGGGCACGATAATGGTCGGTGCGATAGTCCACCGGCTCGGCCGGCGCCTGTTCATCGGCGCGTGCGGAAATCACTGCGGCGCAAACCAGGGTCGCAAGCGCCATGGTAACCTGCGTCAGACGGCTCAACATGCGCTACTTTGCGGTCGACGCCGCGGTGATAAGGTGGTCGTTATCGTCGAGCAGAGGCACGCCGAACTCCAGCAGCAGCGCGTTGATCTCAGCTTGCCTGGCGCGGATCATGGTGTTGAGTTCGCGCTTCCAAGTCTGATCCGAATAGCGCACGCCCATGCCGATCCGATAGGCCATGCGCGGCCCGTTCTTTTCCTTGATCAGCGGCACGACGGTGAGCGGCGTCTTCGACTGCTTCGCGTAGTAGCCGGCGAGCGGCCCCCACAACACCCCCGCGTCGATCTGGCCGTCGACAATGTCTTTGATCATTGCGGCGGCGGAAGAGTCGAAGCGGGTGTCGATGACGAGCGGATAGGGTTTCGACTTGGCCATCAGCCCGTCGAGCACCATGTTGGTTGCCGGCGGCGTGCCGGCGATCACGCCGATGCGCTTGTCCTTGAGACGCGGATCGGTAAGCGTGTCGGCGCCGTCGAGCCCCTGACCCGGCTTGAACACGAGGGTGTAGGCGGTGCGGTAATATGGGTTGGTGACTTGAACAATGTCGTCACCCTGCGGCATGCCCATGATGATGTCGCATTTGTAGATGGCGAGCGTGCGGCGCACGAAGCCCGGCGCGTTCGGATACCAGGTGTAAGCGACGCTCTTACCCAGCGCCTTGGCGAAAAGCTCGGCGAGCTTGTTTTCGAAGCCTTCGAGTTCCGTGTCGGAATAGGGCATGTTGCGGGGGTCGCCGCACACGCGGAACACTTTCGGATCGACGAGCTCGAACGGCGCCTGACCTTGTCCTTGTCCCGGAGTGGCTCCGGTGTCTCCGGTGGCGCCGGGCGGCGGCCCGATCTGCGCGCGTGCGGTGTTGGGCATGCCGAGGGCGGCGGAGGCGGCAATGACAGCAAGCGCCGTCGCCCCGGCAATAAGGAACGCCCGCGGCTGCGCGGTGTGTCTCATGGGTGTTCTCCTTGGCGAGAGCGTCGTGCCGGACGCGGCCTCACTTCTCAGGTCCCATGCAGCTATCCTCCGCCGCCTGCGCCGATTTCGACTTGTCGGCATGTTTCTCCGGCCGGCCGCGGCCGAGCGCACCATTCGAACGCGCGCGCAGATAGACGAAAATGTCGTCGAGATAACACATCACGTTCGGATTGGTGCCGAAAGCCGGCATCACCTTGTCCGACGCCGTACTAACATCCTGTTTGCCGCCGGCGACGGTGCCTGCGAAGTCGGAATAGCTCAGCGCTTTAAGCGAATCGACGAGCGCTGGCGCGTATGTGGATCCGGCACCGTCGGGCCCGTGACAGACAATGCAGGCCGAATTGTAACGGCGGAAGCCCGAGAAGGTGTACCAGTCGACCGTGCCATCCTTCTCGATGTGATAGGTCGGGTTGCCGTCCTTGTCGAACCACTTGCCGTCGTCTTGCTTGACCGCAGTCGGATCGCCGGAGCCATCGGCGAGCGCGTTCCCGGCGCCGATGGCGCACATCGCCGCAACCAACGTTGCGGCCAACAATAATTGCCGTCTCAAGAGGATTTCCTTTTTTGCTCGTCAGGGCCGGCTGGTCGCGCTGGCCCGGTCGCACCTCGTGCCAACGTGCTTGCTCGTGGCATTGCCACTGCGCATCGACATCGCGCCCGCGGCTTTGATGGACTGGAACCCGGCGCGCCACTCAAGGCGCGCCGGGCAACCATTGCCGTTACAGTTCGATCAGCCGCAGTCAGCTTCCCGGCAACGCGAAGACCGTGAGCTGGCCTCCGAGCGAGGTGTAGTCCTTCAGCGCGGCGTAACCGCCGACCGCACCGAGGCCGGCATGCGGGTCGGTCAGACCCGCGGCGAGGCCGATGCCAGCCCAACCGCCGACGCCCGAGAGGATGGCAACGTATTGCTTGCCACCGTGCTGGTAGGTCATCACGTTGCCGATGATGCCGGACGGGGTCTTGAACTTGTACAGTTCCTTACCCGTCTTGGCGTCGACGGCCTTCAGATAGCCTTCCAGCGTGCCGTAGAAGACCACGCCGCCGGCGGTCGCGAGCGCCCCGGACCACACCGAGAACTGCTCCTTGTTCGACCACACGATCTTGCCCTTGCCGGCATCCCAGGCAATGAAGTTGCCCATGTGGGTCTCGCCCGGAGGCGGGTACATCGACAGCGTCGCCCCGACATAGGGCTGGCCGGCGGTGTAGGACACGCGGAACGGCTCGTAGTCCATGCAGACGTGGTTCGTCGGCACGTAGAACAGCTTGGTCTCCGGCGAATAGGCCGCCGGCTGCTCGTCCTTGCTCCCGAGTGCGGCAGGGCAGATGCCCTTGTGGTTCACGTCCGCCTTCTCGGTCGAATACTCGGAGACCAGGACCGGGCGTCCATAGTTCTTCGAGCTCTTGTCCATGTCGATCTTGCTGGCCCAGTTCACCTTCGGGTCGAACTTGTCGGCAACAAGCAGCGCGCCGGTGTTACGATCGAGGGTGTAGCCGAAGCCATTGCGGTCGAAGTGGACGAGCGCCTTGTGGTTGGTGCCGCCAACGTTCACGTCAGCGAGGATCATCTCGTTGACACCGTCGTAGTCCCACTCGTCGTGGGGCGTCATCTGGTAGACCCACTTCGCCATGCCGGTGTCGGCATTACGCGCGAAGATCGTCATCGACCACTTGTTGTCGCCCGGACGCTGGCTCGGGTTCCACGTGGAGGGATTGCCGGAGCCGTAGTACACGAGGTTGAGCTGCGGGTCGTAAGAGATCCAGCCCCAAGTGCAGCCGCCGCCGATCTTCCATTGATCGCCCTCCCAGGTCTTCAAGCTGGAGTCCTTGCCGACGGGCTTGCCGAGATCGGTGGTCTTTTCCGGATCGACAAGAATCTGGTCGTCCGGCCCTTCCGAATAGGCCTTCCAGACCTGCTTGCCGTCCTTCACATCATAGGCGGTCATGCTGCATTGAACGCCGAACTCGCCGCCTGACGTGCCGACCAGCACTTTGTCCTTGACGACCAGAGGCGCCGATGTGCCGGTTTGGCCCTTCTTCGGATCGCCATTCACTATGCTCCAGACGACCTTGCCGGTCTTGGCGTCTAGAGCGACGAGCTTGTCGTCAGCCTGATGCAAGAAAATCTTGCCGTCGGAATAGGCCAGACCGCGGTTGACGGTGTCGCAGCACATCACCGGGATCACGTTCGGATCCTGGCGGGGCTCGTATTTCCAGAGGATTTTACCGTCGTGATTGAGGTCGAGTGCGAACACGGGGTTGGGGAACGGCCCGTGCACGTACATCACGTCGCCAATGACCAGCGGCGCGCCTTCGTGACCACGCAACACGCCGGTCGAGAAGGTCCACGCGACTTGCAGCTTGCCGACGTTGCTTGCGGTGATCTGTTTGAGTTCGGAATAGCGCGTATTCGCGTAATCGCCTGCAGGCATCACCCAATCTTTCGGGTTCTGCGACATTTTCTGCAGTTGTTCATTGGCACTCGCAGCCGTCACCGCGAACACCGCGACGGCTCCAAGGCAGCCAGTCAGCAGCAGCTTTCGCATCCGTATCCTCCCTGCGACAATGTCGCGGGTCGACCGGCGTAACGACACTTGGACGTGCCGTCAGTCGGCACCCGTGCTTTGGGAAGAGTCTCCGGCAGCGTGTCACAGCGCGGCATGGCACCAGGGCGACATATGATGCCCTGCCAAAGCCTACGAAGAAACGTCAGTATTCCCGTTAGACTGACGTCCTTGAAGCCGGAGACCGTGCGAGAGTGTAGACACGCCTTTTTCGGACCGCAACAGGAAATATACTAATCGCAATTCGCCGGACCGGCGCCACACATTGTGCAGCGCACTTGCAATTGTCGCCGACGATTTGAGAGAGATTTGACATGGCGCATTCACGGCTTTGGCGGTGCGCGGCGACCGCGATGCTGATGATGCTGGCATGGAATACCGTCGCGGATGGCGCGGAAAGCAAAATTGCACCGCTCGATGTCACGCAGATCGCGCCCGGCGTGTTCGTGCATTTCGGTCGTATCGCGCTGATGAATCGTGAGAATGTCGGCGCAATTGCGAATGTCGGCTTTATCGTCGGAACCGAGTCGGTCGCCGTTATCGATACCGGCGGCAGCGTCAGAGAGGGGCGGGAATTGCGCGCGGCCATTCGTGCGCATACAAACAAACCGGTGCGCTACGTCATCGACACGCACATGCATCCCGACCATGTCTTTGGAAATGCGGCATTCGTCGGCATCGGCGCCGAATTCGTCGGTCACGCCAACCTGCCCCGCGCAATGGCGACACACGGTCCGCATTACCTCGAAAGTTTTCGCGAATCGATGGGTAGCGCCTTGATGGACGAGGTGAGGATTGTCCCGCCGACGATTACGGTGAGCGGAACCCTCGACCTCGATCTTGGAGACCGCCGCCTGGTACTCCAGGCCTGGCCCACGGCGCACAGCGACAACGATCTGACGGTGCTGGATGTCGCAAGTGCGACATTGTTTGCCGGTGACCTCCTGTTCGTCGGTCACGTACCTGTGATTGACGGTAGTATCCTCGGCTGGCTCAAGGATCTCGATGGTCTCGGCGCCGTTGCCGCGCAGCGCGTCGTCCCCGGCCATGGCCCGCTTGTCACGGATTGGCCGCACGGCATGTCCGACGAACGGCGCTACCTGAATTGTTTGGTCGACGAATTGCGCGCGGCGATCCGCGGCGGCGTGCCGATGGCGCAGGCCGTCAAATCGGCTTGCGCCGCCGAAAGTGATCGCTGGGCGTTGTTTCCGGAGTATAATATTCGCAACGCGACGGCGGCTTTTGCCGAGCTTGAGTGGGAATGAACGGCTCGCGCGCGTCATCGAGGAGACCGATCATGCATATCATGGCACGCACTTTGTGCATGGCTGCGGGCCTTGCCATGCTCGCGGCGGCGGGCTCGGCCAACGCGGTCGAGAGCGCAAACGAGCCCTGGCCGTCATTGGCGGCGTCGTTGTTCAAGGATCGCCCCTTGCTCGACGGCACGGGCGTGATCGCCATTGAGATGCCGGCGCGCGCCGAGGACGCGGCGATTGTGCCGATGACGCTGCGCCGCACGCTCGCCGCCTCCGACGGACGCACGGTCAAGGCCATCACGGTGGTGATCGACGAAAATCCGTCGCCGGTCGCGGCGGTGTTCAGCTTCGGCGACAAGGCCAATGTCAGCGCCTTGTCAACGCGCGTCCGGGTCAACAGCTACACCGACGTGCACGCGGTCGCTGAGTTGAGCGACGGCCACCTTTACGTGGTCAAGACCTACGTCAAGGCGGCAGGTGGGTGCTCTGCGCCAGCGGTGAAGGATGCGGCAGAGGCGAATGCCGGACTCGGCGAGATGCGCTTCCGTGTTTTCCCGGCAGCCGCGAAAGCGGAGAGCGCGCCACGCGAGGCGCAGATCATGATCCGCCACCCGAATAATTCAGGGCTGCAGATGGATCAGATCACGCACCTCTACATTCCCGCCTTCTTCGTCGACGATCTCGAAGTGTGGCAGGGCGACGAACTGGTTGTCGGCATGAAAGGCGGTATCTCGATCGCGCAGAATCCGAGCCTGCGATTCACGTTCGTGCCCAACGGTGCGAATTTCCGCGTCGAAGCGACCGATACCGAGAAACACGCGTTCAAGGGCTCGTGGCCGGCCGCCGGCATGTGAGCGTCGTCAGAAGCAGCGCACCTCGGATTCGGCCTGCGCGCGGCGCAAGTCGTTGACCGCCGCCTTGACCGGCTCGGGCGATCGGAACATGGCGCCAAAGCGTCCCTCGACCTGCGACAGGCTGAGCACGGTCTGCGCCGCCACGTAGCGGTCGTAGGGCAGAATCGAGGCGATCACGTCGATCGAACACGAGCATTGCCGTAACGCCTGCTGGGTATCGCCGTTCGTCTTCATGCAGGCGAACACGTAGTCGGCGCGCGTCTCGGTCGGGTAATCGTTGAGCTGAGCGCGGCCGGACGGCGCCGCGCCGGCAGACCCCATCAGCGCCAGCACGGCACCGCCGATCAGAACCGCGTATTTCATCGATGCGCTCCCATCGTCACCATCCGGAGCCCCATCGCCATGATATTCGGCCCCATTGTCGGCACAAGGTGTCCTGCAGCGGCGATCTGTCCGAGAGCGGCGCTTGCCATTGCCGCGGTTTCGAAAATAGGCTCGCCGCTGCGGTGCCGCGTCGCCGTATCGACGCAATGATCAAATCGGATCACATGATGGCAAAAATCCGGATCGCGGTCTGCTGGCTTTTCCTGGCGATGCTTGCCTGGCTCGCGCCGAACGACGCCGGGGCCGCTCCGGTGAGGCTCGCATTGCAGAAGACCGGCACGGTCGCCTGGGAGTTCGATGTCATGCGTAGGCACGGCCTCGACAAGCGTGCGGGGCTGGAGCTCGAGACCATCGAGCAGGCGAGTCCGGAGGCCGGCAAGATCGCGTTGCGTGGCGGCTCCGCCGACGTCATCGTCTCCGACTGGCTGTGGGTATCGCGCGAGCGCAGCCTCGGCTTCAAACTCGTGTTCTATCCATATTCGAGCGCGCTCGGCGCTGTGATGGTGCCGGCCAAGTCCTCGATTGGAAAGCTCGCCGATCTTCAAGGCAAGAGTCTGGCCGTGGCCGGTGGGCCGCTCGATAAGAGCTGGCTACTGTTGCAGGCGGCTGCGGCAAAGGAGGGCGTCGATCTCAAGGCGAAGGCCAGGATCGTTTACGGCGCGCCGGCGCTGCTTGCCGCCAAGATGCAGCAGGGCGAGATGGACGCGACGCTGAATTACTGGAATTTCTGCGCCCGCCTCGAGGCCCACGGCTTCCGCCGGCTCGTCGGCATCGGCGACCTGCTGCCGCAGTTCGGCGTTTCTCCGAACCTGTCCATGATCGGCTATGTGTTCAGCGAATCCTTCGCCAAGGCGCATCCGCGCGACATCGCGGCCTTCCTCGATGCTACGCATCGGGCCAAGCAGATCCTGATGACCTCCGACGCCGAGTGGGACAGCATCGCGCCTTTGACCGGCGCCACTGACGCCGCCACGCTGAAGGCCTATCGCGACCGCTACCGCGAGGGCATCCCCGACCGGCCGGTCGCGGCCGAGGAGAAGGACGCCGCGGTGCTCTACCGCGTTCTCGCCCGCTTGGGCGGCGAGGCGCTGGTCGGACCAGCCAAGGAGCTCGTGCCCGGCACCTTCTACCGTCCGACCGGCGATTGACCCGATGCAACGTCTCGTCTCGCTGATCTTGTTTCTTGCGGTGTGGTGGATCGCCTCGCTGTTCGCCGGGCCGCAAATGCTGCCCGGACCGGAGCGGGTAATGGCCGTGGTCGTTGCCCAGGCGCGCACCGGCGAGTTGTTCGTCCAGCTTGGCGTGACGTTGGCGCGTGTCGCCTGCGCCTTCAGCGTGGCGATGCTGGCCGGCACCGCGATCGGTCTCGTCATGGGCCGCATCCGGATCGTCGATCGCCTTGGCGATCCGTGGCTGATCGTGCTGCTGAACCTGCCGGCTTTGGTGGTCATCGTGCTCGCCTTCATCTGGGGCGGCCTGACCGAGACCGCCGGCATTCTGGCGGTCGCCATCAACAAGCTGCCGAACACCATCGTCACCGTGCGCGAAGGCAGCCGGGCGCTCGACCGCGACCTCGACGAGATGGCGCAGGTCTTCGCTATTCCGCGCTGGAAGGCGCTGCGCCACGTCGTGTTGCCGCAACTGGCGCCCTATATTGCCGCTGCGGCGCGCTCCGGCCTGTCGCTGGTCTGGAAGATCGTGCTGATCGTCGAGCTGCTGGGCCGGCCGAACGGCGTCGGCTTCGAGATCGGCACCGCCTTCCAGCTATTTGACGTGCCGACGATCCTTGCTTATGCGCTGAGCTTCGTTGTCGTCATCCTCCTGATCGAAACCCTCCTGGTGCAGCCCATTGAACGACGTGTCTCCCGCTGGCGAATCCGGGCGGCTTGAGATCAGCATCACGTGCAAGTCCTACGTCGCGCCGTCCGGCGCTCGTCTGGAAGTGCTGCGCGACGTCGTCTTCGGCATCGGGCCGCGCGAGGTCGTCGCTTTGGTCGGCCCGTCCGGTTGCGGCAAGACGACGTTGCTCAGGATCGTCGCCGGGCTCGATCCGGATTTTGAAGGTGACGTCGTGCGTCCCGCCGCCGGCCGGCTCGGCATGGTGTTCCAGGAGCCGCGGCTGCTGGCCTGGCGGACGGTCGAAGACAACGTCCGCCTGGTAGCGCCGGACGCCGATGCGGCGACCCTGACGGCGCTGTTCGACGCGCTCGAACTCGGCGGGCACCGCGCGCATTACCCCGGCGAATTGTCGCTTGGCCTTGCCCGCCGCGTCGCGCTCGCCCGCGCGTTCGCGGTCGATCCGGCGCTGCTGCTGCTCGACGAGCCCTTCGTGTCGCTCGACCAGCCTTTGGCGCGGCGGCTGCGCCAGCAATTGATGGCCCTGATAGAGACGCACGGCACGGCGACGTTGCTGGTCACGCACGACCCCGAGGAGGCGGTCAGTCTTGCTGACCGGGTGCTGCTGCTGTCGTCGCGACCGGCGCGTATCCTCGCCGACATCGCCATACCAACGCCGCGCCGCGCCCGCTCCGACGCGGAAGTGCAAGCCACGCTCGCCGCGCTCCGCGCGCGGCTCGCCGCCATCGGATCGAGTCCATGACGCTGCTGATCTTCGATTGCGACGGCGTGCTGGTCGATTCCGAGGTGCTGGCGAACGGCGCGCTCGCCGACCTGATGACGGCACTCGGCCGGCCGATGACGACGGAAGAGGCGATCGGGATATTCACCGGCAGGCGGCTCCCCGATGTGCTGGCAATCGCCGAAGAGCTGCTGGGCCGGCCCGTTCCGCCCGACCTTGGCGAGCGGGCGGGCGTGGCCATGCTCGAGCGCCTGCGGCGCGAATTGAAGGCCGTTGTCGGCGTGCGCGAGGCCATTGCGGCGCTGCCATGGCCGCGCTGTGTCGCCTCGTCGTCGAAGCGTGAGCGCATCGCGCTCTCCCTTGGCGTTACGGGGCTCACGCCTTTGTTCGGCGACCATGTGTTCAGCGCCGAACAGGTCGCGCACGGCAAGCCGGCGCCTGATCTGTTCCTGTTTGCGGCGCGAAGCCTCGGCTTTGCGCCCGAGGCCTGCCTCGTCATCGAGGATTCGCCGCTCGGCATCCAGGCCGCGCGCGCGGCCGGCATGACGGCGGTCGGCTTTGCCGGGGCTAGCCACGCGACGCCGCAGTTGACCGCGGCGCTCGCCGACGCCGGCGCCGCGGCGGTCGTCACGGCGATGGCCGGGCTGCCGGAAATCGTGAAGCGGCTCGTCGCCGCACGGGGCTGATCGCAAAATGATTTGCGCCGGCCCCGACCGGTTGCGATCATCGCGACACCACAGCGCGAGAGGGAACGCATGCGGACTCTGTTGATCGCGGCCGTCGCGGCGTCGCTCTGCCTCGGGGCCGCCGTGGCCAAGGACAAGCCGACCCGTTTCTGGAACCTGACGCTGCACACGGTGAACAATCTGCAATTGTCGCCGGCGGGCAAGAACGATTGGGGCCCGAACCAGTGCATGAACGATCGCGACGGCACGGTCGACCACGACGAGCGCGTCGCGGTGACCGGCGTCGTCACCGGCCGCTATGACGTCAAACTTGCCGACGACAGCGGCCGCGCCTGCATCGTACGCAATGTCGACGTGAAGAGCGGTGGCATTTTCGTTGTCGACGAAAAGCAGCTCACCGATTGCGGCAAGTGAGCTAGAGCGACTTCTGCTGCCCCGGATACTCGCAGTGCCAGCGCACCGCGCGCCATTTCGGGTGCTCGCCGATCCATTGCGCGATATAGGGCGGGGCACCCATCGTGCATTGTCGCAGCGACCCGCCGCCGTTCATGTATTCGATCTGCTGGTCTTCGCAGTGGCTCGGCTGAGCCAGCGCGCACACCGTGATCACAAGCTTGATGAAGCCCATGGCTCGATTCCTGCGCGAGAGCATCAATTCATAATGCAATTACGTGAGTCCGGCGAGCTTGGTTCAGCCGGCCGGGCAGAATATTTCGCCCCGGCCGATCACGGCCATGTCACCGAGCAGCCGGCGCATGGGGCGCCGCAGAATCGCCGCTGAATCGGGGCTGAACGGATTGATGAATTTTGAAATCAGAGAATTCGCCACCAATTCGTGCACGCCGCAGTCGGCGAAGGTCGGCGGCAACGCCTCGCAGCGCTCGCCCAGGACGAGGGTGCCGCGCGCCATCAGGTAGCCGGGCAGGGCGCCGGCCTGGCCGCGCACGATCACCGTTCCGGCGATCATCCGGCTGCCGAGATACGGCCCGGCCGCGCCGTCGATGACGATCGTGCCCCGCCGCAAACGGTCGCCGGCACGCGGGCCGGCGTCGCCGCGCACGATCAGCACGCCGCCGCGCATGCCGGCGGTCTCGCCGCTCAGCGGTCCGCCGAGGCGCTCGCCGGCGCTGCCTTTGATCTCGAGGACGCCGCCGTGCATGCCGGAACCTGTCCAGGGCCCGGCATCGCCGGCGATCGTGAGGCGGCCGCCTGTCATCCGCCGTCCGGCCTGGGTGCCGACGGGCCCGTTCACGGTGATGTCGCCGTCGGTCATTTCGGCGCCGACGCGGTCGAAACGCTCGCTGCCGCCCTCGAATTGGATTTGCGCGGCATCGCCCGAGCGCAGACTGAAGACGTCGCCAACGGTCACGCGTTCGCGCGTGGTATTCAGTGCAATGGCAGCGATCTCGGCCTTGCTTAGGCCCTTGAGCCGCAGTGGCGCGAGCGGCGCCAGGTCGAGGCGCTGCGCCGGCTGATCGCGCAAAGTGAACACGAAGGCGCTCACGGCAGCAGGTCCTTCAGGTGGTAGTGGTGCGGCCCGAGCTTGCCGCCGTAATTGCCGGCGCCGACGCGCAAGGCGCCGCGCTCCGGCCCGAGCGCGACGATGGCGGCGAGCCCGGCGCGCATGGCGCCGGCGACAGCGTCGGACGTCAAACCGTCGATGACGATCTCCAGGACCGATGCGATGTCGGCGTCGAGTTCGCTACGACCCGAGCCCTTCAGCGTCGGGCAATAGGCGTCGTTGGTGGATGCGATCATGCCCTTGTATTTCGCGCCGACCTTCGACCCCGAGCGAGCGATGCCGCCGGGAAAGGGCATGATCGCGTCGGGCACGGCGTCGATGGCGGCCACCGCCGCCTCTGCGGCCGCGAGGGTGGTTTCGGCGCGCCCGCCCATGACGATGAGGTTGCCGCCGCCGACGGCTGCCTTGGTGAGGCCGGTCGTCGCCTCGCAGACGAACTCGCCGTCCATCACCGGAATGCGCCAGTAGCGTTTGTCGCCGAGCCGCTTGGCCACCTGGAAGCCATCGCCAAAGAACCGCAGGGCACCGCCGAGCTTGAGTGTCTCGGCGCCGGCGAGCCCGGCATAGCAGGCCGATCCGGGGCTGGTCAGCACGCACTGGCCGACGCGGCCCTGCAACTGCTTCTGCAGTTCGGCGGTCGAGGTCGAGAACAACAGAACGCGTACGCCCGGTCGCCCATCCGGCGTCTCCGATGCCGGCATATCGCGGTCGATGCCGGCTTCGGCGCCGCAACCGATGACCGATGTGCCGAACCCGGTCATGGTGACGGCCGCCTGCCGAGCCCATTTGACGGTCGGCGCCGTGATGACGAGCGCGGTCGCCCGCAGGCCGAAGGCCTCGGCAAATGTGTCGTCGATACGGACGCCATTGGCGGTCAATTGCGACATGGCACGGCTTCGAAGGCGTATCGGGACCCGAGCACGCGCTCGGCCACGGTCATGAAATCGGGCGTCAGCCCGTAGCGCTCCTGGTAATAGTCGCGCATGCGGCGTTCGATCGCCTTGTCGCGCGCCGGCGTCACGGTGAGCGTGCGGCCATAGGGTTCGCTCACGATTGCGCCGTCGCGTACGACCAGTGCGCCGTCCTTGAACACCAGCGCGGCATTGCGGAACATCGTGGCTTTGTCGCGGTTCGGCGCGTAGACGGCGATGTCGGCGACGGCGCCGGCTCCGAGATGGCCGCGGTCCTTGAGACCGAGCAGCCGCGCCGGCGCCGCCCGGGTCATGGTGGCGATCTCGCTCCAGCTATATTCACGCGCGATCGACGGCAGCGTGGTCACCGCGACCGCCTCGGTCGGCAGTCGCGACAGCCACTCCGCCCGCAAGTTGCGGTCCATCAGCAGCGCGAAGATGTCGGGATAGGCCGTGAACGGCGCACCGTTCGGATGGTCGGTGGTGAAGAACACGCGCCACGGATCGGTGATGAGCAGGAACAGTTCGAGCCCGGCCGCCCACTGGACGGCATTGAAGAAGTTCGACGCGCTGTAATCGTACGCGACGATACCGCCGCCATTGGCGTCGCCATCGTCGATGAGCCATTTCTTCGGCTTGGCCGAATTGCGGGCGTTGAATTGGCGCAGCACATCGGACGAGATCGTGACCGTCTGGCCGAACATGACCTGACCGACGTCGACGGTGACGCTCTTCGCCGCGTTTACCGCTTCCACCAGCCGCGGCGCCGCCGAGGAAAACCCGCGCGGTCCCTCCTTGCCGTAGGCATAGAACTGGATATGCGCGAGGTGCAGCGGCAGTCCCTCCGCCGCGGCAATGGTGGCGACGGCGGTGTCGATGTTGCCGGCGACGCCGAGATTGTTGCAATGCACGTGCAGCGGATGCGGCAACCCGAGCGCGACGACGCCGTGCTGCAACGCCTTGACGATGGCGCGCGAGGAGACGCCGTAATCCGGGACCTCGTCGTCGAGCGAGAAGGTGCGCACGTTCTCCTTGAAGGCCTCCGCACCGCCCGCATTGACGACCTTGACGCCGAGGCCGCGCGAGGTCGCCAGCGTCCAGGCGATATAATCCTGCATGGCCTGCGCGCCGTCCTTGCCGCGCAGCAGGCCGAGCGTGAAATCGTCGTTGCCGAGCACCGTCAACGCGCCCTTGTCGATGATCGGAATATCGGCGAGCTCGAGATGCGCCTGCAGGGCGTGGTGCGGCGCGACGGCGGGCTCGATGACGGTGGTGAAGCCCATCGCGGCGTA
>Ga0134125_10004121_pt1 | contig 16637 bp, 16 predicted proteins | sample KB31751_FD_96464 | JGI IMG/M metagenome (GOLD analysis project Ga0134125, IMG submission 96464) | Terrestrial soil microbial communities with excess Nitrogen fertilizer from Kellogg Biological Station, Michigan, USA - KB3-175-1 | ecosystem: Environmental > Terrestrial > Soil > Unclassified ...
GGCTATCGCATCACCTGGGGTGGAGAGTACGGCGAGTTCCTCGAAGCCAAGCACCAGATGGAGTTCATCGGCCCGCTCGCCCTGCTGATCATCTTCATGATCCTGTTCGCCCTCTACGGCAACTTCAAATTCCCTATCACCATCGCGCTGGGCGTCATCCTCACCGAACCGGTCGGCGCGCTGATCGCTCTGAAACTCACGCACACGCCATTCAGCGTTTCCTCCGGCCTCGGCCTGCTCGCGCTGATGGGCGTCTCGGTCGAAACTGCGGTCATTCTTGTTTCCTACATCAACAAGCTGCGGCTTGAAAACATGGACATCCGCACGGCTACGCGAGAAGCTTCGCTGCTCCGCCTCCGGCCCATCATGATGACAGCGCTGGTTGCGTGTCTCGGGTTATTGCCTGCGGCTGTTTCCACCGGCATCGGCTCCGATACACAGAAGCCGTTCGCCATCGTCATCGTTGCCGGTCTGGTCTCGCGGCTGTTCATCGGCTTCTTCGTCAATCCTGTGCTGTATGAAATGGTCGCTCGCGACGGAGATGTGTTGCAGGTCTAACTCGCGCTATCGACCATGCATCTTAGCTTGCCACTCAGCCACGACGGCGAGCAGCGTGACGACCAGGATTGCCACCCCATACGTTTTGGCGCCGGTGCGGAACACCTGGCCCCAGTCCAGAGGAACGCGATCGATAAGCTTTTCAGAGCTTGCGGTAGCTTTACCGATGGCTTTCCTCCGACACGAGTATCGATACGATGCCACGGGGAAAATCGGAATCCCGCGAGGAGCGAACCACTTGGTGCGAATCTCGACGTGATGCTTCATGTTCACTTGAGAAATAAACCTTCTGCCAAACAAGCGAAACACACCTGATTGGTTCGACCTTTCCGTCCGTTTTCTTTCAAGTCCGAGTTGGTCTGCCTGGTAAGAAGACAGCGCGTCGGGCGCCAACTTGCGGCTGGCCATGTCTGCATGAAGAGCGACGGCGGCTTCGTCCGCAAGGCCGCCTTCGCTCGCGATTTGCAGAAGCTGATCGTCCGTCATATCTCGATACTGGGTGGCGAAGTCGATAGAAATGCTCACCCGAACAAAGATACTCCGCTAAAGTCACCGTTTCGGCATTCGAGCCCGGAATCCCAAAATGCTCACGGAGGTTACTCAGGAAAAGCGCTCACGCAAAGTTCGCAAAGAAGAGCGCAAAGCTCGCCACGGGATCTTTGCGAAACTTTGCCTACTTCGCGCACTTTGCGTGAGCGCTTTTAGAACTCTCTCTCTCTCTGCGCCGATTCAGTTTGTCGCCCGGTGCACTCGGACCTGCACAAACGCCGCTTTCCGCAAAGCGACACTCAGAAATAGACCCAGGGCTTCAGAGAGTAAACCTTGTCGTACCGGAAATCTTTGTTGAGATCGTTCCCGGGATGTATTCGTACTCTGTCGGGTCCGTCCACGGAAAGAGTAGCTTCCGATGCATTCTCAAAGAAGTCCACCGATTTGACCAGATACAGCCCCGGAAAGATGAGCCTGCGCTGTTCCAGATTTAAACCATGTACGCCGACGGCGCCACCATAGTCATAGTCCCCAAGTTCAATCGTAGAGTTGCCCACCTGAAAAGCCTGCAACGGCCTGGTGATTTCCGCCCTGCCATCAGCCCCAAGAACGAACGCGGCCAGAAGCAGAAGCGACCACAAACACAGCAAAGGAATCAGGATGATCAGACCTACAATCCTCGGTCTGCGGTGAAGTCGCAGCGCGGGTTTGATCGCTAAAAACGGGACCAGCATCCACGCGTAGAAGAAGATCAGGTTGAGAGCGCCAATCGTAAACCGCAACCTGCCAGCGCAGCAGTAGCCGAGTACCATGATCACGGCCAAAACCAGAAGCTGCCGAACGGATTGACTTGTTTCTTTCGTCAGTGCAGACATTCCGGGGCCTTCCTGCATCGTTTCATATTACGGCGGGAAACCCCGGCTGTTGCAGCAAGCGACCAGATTGCTGAAAGCGCCATATTCGGTATGTACATTCGCGGTCAAGCAAACGGATAACAAATCGAATCCATTCCATATGTACACTCCCATTCCATGCGCCGTTCGATGACATTCCGTGGCCAAAGATGAAATCACGCGCGTTACACTGAACCGAACTGCAACGAAGAAGATGCTGCAAGGCTGAAGGACAGGCATGAGGACACGGATTGGGCTGACTTTACTCGTGCTCACTTTCAGCGTCTGCCAGGGGCAGACGACGATTCCCAATCCTCTCCCCCAACTGAACTATCCTCCCATCGCAAGAATCGCACACATGCAGGGTGACGTCGTTGTGAGCTTCCGGCAGACCCCAGAGGGTGGCACCACGGACGTAACGCCGATCTCAGGCCCTAAGCTGTTGCAAGGTACCGCGGTGGAAAGCGTCAAGGCCTGGCACTTCACGACACCAGTGGATACGGTCGGCGCGGCCCGTACGGTCACGTTTCATTTTCAACTTGATCCACCGAAAGATGGTTACGACACCCAACCGACGACGAAGGTGGATCTGGATGGCGTCGACGGCGTTCGCGTGCTTTCCATCTTTACTACGGGGCTTGAGCGTTCGGAGTGTCCATCCGCCAGCGATCTTGTATTGCCTTCAGCGATAGCAACCGGCGACTTTGTGGAGTTGCAACGATGGAACGAAAACGTGAGAGTGAGTGCCGACGGCTCGGTTGCCTGGGAACAGGGCAAGATGTCGCGCACCGCTCATATAAGTCCGACTGAAGCAAAGTCGCTTTTAGAAAAGTTTCGTACGCCACCCGTTTGGGGTCTGTGCGCGCGCTACGATCAGGCCGGGCTAATGGACGGCGGTAGCAGTTCGTTTGAAGTGCGCATCGGCGGGCGGGACAAGAGCGTCAGCGAGTATGGCGATGTGGCGCCACCAATCTTTGAAACAGTGGAACTGGCCGTCGACGCAGCCGCCAACACCCATCAATGGCGGCACGGCGACCCGAAGACGGAGAGCATCGTCGAAATCACGTTTGAATATCTGCCCAAACCTGGCAAGACAGCACTGATGGATGCGGCCCGTCGAGGAGACGAAGCCGGTGTTCAGGCGGCCTTGGCGGCGGGCGATAAGCTGACGGATGTGGACGCCAGCGGCTGGACACCCCTCATGTATGCCGCCAGTTCCTACACGAATTCTTTTGTAAGCGAAATGCTCAAAGCAGGGGCACAGGTAAATGCCCGGTCTAACAGAGGCGAAACAGCGCTGATGGCGTCGGCTGTCACCGGCACGGCGGATGAGGATCTCCTGGCCGCCGGAGCGGAAGTCAATGCGGTCAACGATGTGGGGATGACCACGCTTATGCTGCTGGTTCAGCGCGGGGATCCAGACGAAATCAGGATTCTGCTAAAGGCTGGCGCTGATGTCCGGAGGAAGGACGCAGCGGGACGGACTGCCCTGGACTATCTGAATGCAGCGAACTGCGGCCAGCCGATCGTGCACGAGATAGACCCAAAGTGGATGACCGTTGGGCATTCGAGATGCAATGCGCTGGACACGGACGATTACGCGAAGTCAAAGCGGCTGCTAATGGATGCCGGCGCAAAGGCAACGCGAGTTTCAACGCCAAAAATTCGATGAGCTCGAACTTGCCGCAAACACCGTATTTCAAAAAATCCCGGGCTCGCTAATTTTCCGAAGGCCTCTCGATGTGGTCGATGACGAGGACTTCCACTGGGCCTTTGGTGGAGATCAACCGGAGGCCAAGCTGCTCCGGAAGGCTGGTAAACAGCGCAGGTGCTTCTGGCTCGGGCGACGGCGCGCTTTGTTGAGCCGGCATCGTCAGGCGCTCGCGGGTCCAGCGCAGGGTGAAGTCGTACATCCCCGTGAGCCCGGTCTGGTTCACCACCGTGCGACCACCAATCTCAGAGTAGCCGGCGAGCCAGTGCACCAGTTGGTCGATGGTGGCTTCCCTGGCGGTCATTTCAGCCTCTTGCCCCTGGTACAGAACAAGGACACCTTTGCGCAAACTCCCGGCGCTCAGGGAAGGGACGGCGCCTGCGCGTTGCCGATCATCGCTTTCCGCGACCGGCGGCAACTCTTCCGCCGCAGCCAGCTTTGGCCCGCCCTTCGCGACAGCCAATGCGTAGATGGGCAACTGCCGCGTCTCGAAGTGCACCTTGAGCTTGAACCGATCGGCCAGTAGTGCCTGCATCATCAGGCTGGTCTGTTCCTTTCGTTGTTCATTCGACAGGGCTGAGAACGGCGCCGCCATCGATTCGTCGATGCGGGCCTCTACGTCAAAGTGATCGTTGTCGATCCAGGCCGGGCCGCCCAGCACGCGCTCGTTGAGACCGGAAGTCCACGGAATCTGATACGCCTGCTCGATCAGATTTCTGGCGGTCACGTTCATCGTTCGTGACTCAGTAGGTGTCGTGATGGAGGGAACCGGTTTGCCATCGGTCGATGGCTTGATCGTAGCTACTTCAAACGAGGGCAGAGGCCCGGTCGCATGCAGGACCTGTGCATGGAGTTGGGAGGCACCGAGAGCCAGACATCCCACACACAACGTCCTCTGGAGACAATTTCTCCGGGTATGCGCTTGGTCATTCTTCCACCTCGTCATCGGAACATACGGACAGGTTGGCGCCTCAGTTCCAGCAGGCGGGATCGATTGCCAAATCGGGGCGCCTGCAAAGTCCGGCTTAGGCGGCTGATCGCAGTGGTAAAACAGTTCTGTGAGTGACAGCCACAAAGAGGACGCGTGAACGAGACCAATTTTCCAGATGCCATCGATGCAGGTCTTGTGGGAACCTATCCAGCGATAACCAAATCTGGCGGAGGATACGTTTGGGACGATGTCCTGGAATACCGCGTTTGGTGCCACCCGGAGCGCGGCGCTCCTGCCGAGGACGGTGACGATGACTATTACTATGCGTTTGCAACATATGCTGAAGCGGCCGCAGCCTCCGAGAAGATGCCTGGAGCGGAGGAACCGCTCGCTCTCATCCGCCAGATCGAATACATAACCGAGCCAGAGCCCGGAGATTACAGGCACGTGAAAGAAGAACGAATCACAGAATGGCCTGTAGAGTTTCTCGGCCGTCCTAGACGCACACCAAATACCATCCCGGACTTTCTATCTCCGAACGCTCCAGCCAACCGCCTCGATATCCTGCGAGGGCTCGCTTAGCGTCGTTGCCAACTGCATGAAAAGGCCTGTTCTCAGCAAGAACTGGTTCAGGCCTCCGTTCCTTCATATTGGAGAATTCGATGCTCCAGCCCGCTACATGCATGGGAAGATAAATCTGGTCCCCCTCGTGATCGCGCCCCTGCTGCCGGGGTAGAAGGGCGAAAAACGACACGTGACGGGTCACAGATGGGAGGAGCCCAACCGCAGCCCTCCCATACCAACAGCACACACCAAGGCTAAGCATTCGTACTGCTCAAACTAACCCAACTCAACCGCCATGGGATTCATCGAAGCACCCAAATCTGATACCGTGTCAGTGACCTGAACTTATGACTTCCGGACCGTATCTACCAATCATCGTTCTGCTGCTGGGGGCCATTGGATTCGCCGTCGCTCCCCTTGCGCTGGCGTGGATATGGGCCAAAAAGTTCTCTCCCGCCAAACCAGGACAATCGAAAAACGCGGTCTACGAGTGCGGACTTGAAGCCTCGGGCGATGCCTGGGTGCAGTTCAAGCCGGGCTACTACCTCTACGCCATTATCTTCCTGGTCTTCGATGTCGAAGTCGTTTTCCTGCTCCCCTTTGCCACTGCCTTCACCGGATTCGGCATCGCCGAATGCCTCGGCATGGCCGTCTTTCTCTTACTGTTAATCGAAGGCCTCGCGTGGGCCTGGTGCAAGAACGTACTCACGTGGAGCTAGCGGCACGTCAAAGGGTATAGCGACGATGGATGAAGCACTCAAAACCGAGCTCGGCAAGCAGGGCATCTTCGCTACCTCCCTGCAGGAGCTCTACAACTGGGGACGCCGCAGTTCGCTGTGGCCGCTGAACTTTGGGCTCGCCTGCTGCGCCATCGAAATGATCGCCACCACCATGGCGCGCTACGACCTCGCCCGCTTCGGCGCTGAAGTCTTTCGCCCATCGCCGCGCCAGGCCGACCTCATGATCATCGCCGGCACCATCACCAAGAAGATGGCCCCGCAGGTCGTGCGCCTGTACAACCAGATGCCCGAGCCCAAGTACGTTATCTCCATGGGCGCGTGCGCCATCTCCGGCGGCCCCTTCAAGCAGGGCTACAACGTGCTCAAGGGCATCGACCGCTACATCCCCGTCGACGTCTATATCCCGGGGTGTCCGCCTCGTCCCGAGGCGCTGCTCGACGGCTTCATCGCGTTGCAAAAGATCATCGACGAACAGGCCCTCACCGGCGCTGCACGTCCGCGCCATCTCAACGCCGCTGAGCCCAGCGAGTTCATCATCCCGAAGTTCGGCGCACACGATCTCGAACCACCGCAGAATCCTGCGGTATGGCGCGCACCACTGGTCAATATCACCACCGCAGGCGAGGACAGCTCTGGAAACGCTTAAGGCAGATATCGAAACAAACGTCCCTGGCTGCACGCTCGAGATCGTCTCGAACCCCAGCCCATCGGCACAGCACTCGTTGCTGGTCGATGCGGAGCACGCGTTTGCCGTCGCCACCTTTCTGCGCGATCAGCAGCGACTCGACTACTGCTCCAACGTCACCGGCGTCGACTGGCCCGCCAAGGAAGTCTCGCAAAAAGTGAAGGTAAAGAAGATCGTCGACGACGTGGAAACCGAAGTCGAAGAAGTGCAGAAGTCCATGACCGGCGGATTCCTCGAAGTCGTGTACCACCTTTACTCGATGGAGCAGAAAACAGGTCCCGTCATCCTCCGTATGCGCACGCAGGACCGCGAGGAAGGTGTGCACCTGCCCTCGCTCACCCCAATCTGGCGCAGCGCCGACTTCCAGGAGCGCGAGATCTTCGACCTCTACGGCGTCATCTTCGACGGCCACCCCGACCTTCGCCGCATCCTCATGTGGGACGAGTTCACCGACCACCCCATGCGTCGCGACTACGTCGAGCCCGACGACTACGAGTACGAGCCCACGGCCCATGACGAGGTCCTGCGCAAGACCCAGGCGCACTATGCCGACAAAGGCACACCCAACAAATTCGGAGACGGAGCCGTATGAGCACATCCGCCATCGCGCTTCCGCCCGGCGCTTCCCTCACCGACAACGGCGACACGCAGTTGCTCGAAGTTTCCATGGGGCCGCAGCATCCGTCGACCCACGGCGTCTTCCGCATGGACGTCGCGCTCGATGGCGAGACCGTCGTCAAGCTCAAGCCCATCTTCGGCTACCTGCATCGCAACCACGAAAAGATCGCCGAAGACGAGACCTATCTCGGCTCGATGCCCTACACCGACCGCCTCGATTACTTCTGCTCGCTCACCAACAACTGGGCCTACGCGCTGGCGGTGGAAACGCTCGCCGGCATCATCGTTCCCGAGCGCGCACAGTATCTCCGCGTCATCACAGCCGAGCTCACACGTCTGCAAAATCACGCCTGCCTCATCGGCTTCCTCATGCAGGACATGGGAGCCAGCGGAACGCCGCTGATGTACGCCTTCCGCGAGCGCGAAAAAATCCTCGACCTCTTCGAGTCCCTCACCGGTGCGCGCATGATGTGCAACTACATGCGCTTCGGCGGCTGCCGCGTCGACCCACCTGCAGGCTGGCTGGCCCAGGCACAGACTGTCGTCGACGCCTTTCCGCGTTTCCTCGATGAGTTCGAAGCTCTGCTTTCCAGCAACGAAATCCTGATGGCCCGTACCCAGGGCATCGGCGTCGTCTCGCGCGAGTTGGCCATCAACGCCGGCATCACCGGGCCTTTGCTTCGCGCATCCGGCGTCAACTACGATCTGCGCAAAGTTGATAAGTATGGCATCTACGACCGTTTCAGCTTCCGCATACCGCTTGGCGACCACGGCGACGTCTACGACCGCTACATGATCCGTCTGCTCGAAATGCGCGAATCCTGCAAGATTCTGCAGCAGGCCCTGCGCGACATTCCCGAAGGCCCCTTCACCGACCCCAAGACCAAGGTCCGCAACTTCCGCCCCAAGCCCGGCGAAGCCTACGGCCGCATCGAAGCACCCAAAGGCGAGCTCGGCTTTTACCTCATCAGCGATGGCTCGCCCAACCCATACCGTTATCGGGTTCGTCCACCGAGCCTCATCAACCTAACCATCCTCGAAGATATGTGCCTCGGCCAGAACATCGCGGATGTCGTCATCATCTTAGGCAGCGTCGACATCGTCATGGGCGAAGTCGACCGATAAACAAGCAAAGGAAAACGCAATGGACGCAAAGGTCGCAAAGTTTTCGCCACGGCTCCCGTGGCGTGACCTTCGCGTCCTTGGCGTCCTCCGCGTTTTCTTTTTGCCCGGGCAGGCCATAGTCTTAGCCCGCATCAATTGCGGTAAAGTGTATTGACTCAAAAACGCGCACCAAAGAGGGATTCAAAGAATCATGCTGGGTGAAGGACTCCTTAAGGGCCTCGCAGAAACAGCTCGAAACTTTTTCGGCAGCTACGCCGGAAAAGATCGACTGACCACCCTTCAATTCCCCGAAGAACGCGCCCCTCGCATCGAAGCCTCCCGCAACTTTCCGTTCCTGGTCTACGACGGCGCCGACCCCGAAGCCGGTCTGCGTTGCGTCTCCTGCTTCATCTGCGAAAAAGAGTGTCCGCCCAAGTGCATCTTCATCGAGAAGAGCACCGACAAGAAGCCCGACGCCGTGGGCAAACAGCAGTTCTACCCGGCGCGTTTCAACATCGATGTCTCCGTCTGCATGAGCTGCCAGATCTGCGTGGAAGTCTGTCCCTTCGACGCCATCAAGATGGACGTCGCCTTTGAAGAAGCCTCCACCGGCCGCTTCAGCGACCTGCTCTGGCCCAAGCAGCGCCTGGCGAAATCGAACGACTACTACCACGAGATCCACCCGACCGAAGCCGCGGGTGTCGATGCAGAACTTGCCGCCGCACGCGCCAAAGCAGCAGCACCAAAGCCCGCACCCGCAGCAGCTCCCGCCGCGGCACCGGCCGCACCTCCAGCAAGCGGGGGCGCCGCAGAATAATGAGCGCACAGACGGTCGATCAAATCTTCGTTCTGATCAAAGCCTGGCTCATGGGCCATGTGCCGATTGCGTTCCAGCCTATTGCCTCTGCGATTCTTTCTGTCGCTCCGGTGCTTGTCGTCTTCCCGCTGCTGTTCGCGATTACGACCGTCCTCGAACGCAAAGGCCTTGGCCGCATGCAGAACCGGTACGGCCCCAATCGCGTCGGCCCGTATGGCTTTCTGCAGCCGATGGCCGACGGCATCAAATCGCTGACCAAGGAGGACATCATCCCCCGCTCGGCTGATGCGGTCGTGCACTTTCTCGCGCCGCTGCTGCTGGTGCTGGCGTCGTTCCTGGCCTACGCGGTGCTGCCCATCGGTCGCAACATGGTCATCACCGACCTCAACGCCGGTGTGCTGTTCTTCTTCGCCATCGGCTCCATGGTCGAGCTCGCCGTGTTTATGGCCGGATGGTCGAGCCGCAGCAAATACTCTTTGCTCGGCGCAATGCGGGCCGTCGCGCAGATGATCAGCTACGAAATCCCGCTCGTGCTTTCCGCCATCGTCGTCATCATGGCCACGGGCACGCTCTCGACCGTCGCCATCGTCGACAAGCAGGCGGTGTACACGCACGGCGTGGCGCACTGGTTTCTGTTCACGCCCTGGGGATTCGTCGGATTCATCCTGTTCATGATTGCGGCAACAGCGGAGTCCAACCGCTCGCCCTTCGATCTGCCCGAAGGCGAATCGGAGATCATCGCCGGTTATTACATCGAGTACTCGGGCTTCAAGTTCGCCCTCTTCTTCCTCGGCGAATACCTCGGCATGTTTGCCACCTCCGGCCTGGCTATCACGCTGTTTCTCGGTGGCTGGTCTGCCCCGGTCTCTTTCTTGACGTGGATCCCGTCGTACATCTGGTTCTTCCTCAAGCTGCTCGTCTTCATCTTCGTCTTCATCTGGGTCCGCGGAACCTTCCCGCGCCTGCGCATGGATCAGCTCATGGGGCTTGCCTGGAAGTTCATGCTTCCTATGACCTTGCTCAACGTTTTCGATGTCGGCATCTGGCACCTGATGCCGCACGGTATTCTCCGCTGGATCGTCTGCACGGCGGTCCTCATCCTCCCGGCCATGCTCCTCAGCCGCACCCTCAACCGCAAACAAAAACTCCAAACCCGCACCTACCGCTACGCCGACTAGAACTCAAAACTGAGAACTCAAAACTCATAACTGAACAATTTCCAACGAACACCGACCACGCACCGCATGACCGTCACCTTCCTCATCCTCGCCGCCCTCACCATCATCGGAGCCTCCGCGGCGATGGGTCTGCGCAACCTGATCCATTGCGTGCTCGCGCTGACGCTCGGCTTTGTCGGCCTGGCCATGCTGTACCTGGAACTCGGCGCGCAGTTCGTCGGATTCACCCAGATTCTCGTTTACGTCGGAGCCGTCGCCATCCTGTCGGTCTTCGCCATCATGATGACCCGCAGCGCCGGCCCTCACGCCGAACCTGCGCTCTCGGCCTCGTGGATCATCGGCCTGGTCGTCGCCGGAGCCACCTTCGCTGTGCTCGCTTGGGCGATACTTTCCAGCGGCATTACCGCGCCAGCGACCGAAGCTCCCGACGTCTCCGTCAAGCAAATCGGCGACGCACTGATGCACAGCTACGCGGTCCCGCTCGAAATCATGGGGCTTCTATTAACTGCGGCCCTGATCGGCGCGGTGATCATCGCCATGCCGCAGGAGAAGACGCCATGAGCCCACTGACCAGCTATCTCCTGCTCTCAGCGATGATTTTCTCCATCGGCCTCGCTGGTGCGCTTTCCCGCCGCAACGCCATCCTCGTACTCAGCGGCATCGAGCTGATGCTCAACGCCGCCAACCTCAACTTCATCGCCTTCTGGCGCTACGGCCCAAACCCCGCCGCGCTCACCGGCATCATGTTCACGATTTTCTCCATCAGCATCGCCGCGGCAGAAGCCGCAGTCGGCCTCGGCATCATCCTCGCCGTCTATCGCCATACCAGGAACACCGACCTCGACCAGATGAACTCCATGAAAGGCTGACCCGCGCACCCGATGAGCTGGATTGTCCAAAACCTGTGGCTGATACCCGCGCTGCCCATCGTGGCCGCCGGCGTGATCGCCCTTGCAAAACGGCCACAACGTAAATTGGCTGCCTCGCTTGCCATCGGGTCTATGGTTATCGGGTTCGTGCTGTCGGCTGTCGCCTTCGCGCACGTTCTTTCGCTGGGCCACGGGGACAGCCGCATCACCGAAGTCGCCAACATCAACTGGTTCCAATTCGGCGACCAGTGGGTGAAGCTTGGCGTGCTTCTCGACCCCCTCACTTCCGTCATGCTTCTGATGGTCACCTTCGTCGGCACGCTGATCTTTATCTACAGCACCGGCTACATGGCGGACGACGAAAACTTCACGCGCTTCTTCTGCTTCCTTGCACTCTTCGCCGGCGGCATGCTCACCGTCGTGGTTTCCAACAGCCTGCTGCTGCTCTTTATGGGCTGGGAGGTCATGGGCCTGACGTCGTACCTTCTGATCGGCTTCTGGTTCCATAAGCCGAGCGCTGCTGCCGCCGCGAAAAAAGCCTTCATCGTCACTCGCATTGGCGATCTCGGCTTCTTCCTGGGCATGGCCTGGCTGTACGCACAAACTGGCACGCTGTTGTTTTATGACTGCGGCGCTGGATGCCTCGAGCACTCCGCAGTTACAGCGATGCTCGTTCACACCACAGTCTTTGGGCTGAGTGTTTCCAGCGGCATCGCGCTGCTCCTCTTCTGCGGTGCGGCCGGTAAATCAGGACAGGTCCCGCTACACGTCTGGCTCCCCGACGCCATGGAAGGCCCCACCCCGGTCAGCGCCCTTATCCACGCTGCCACCATGGTCGCTGCCGGCGTCTTCCTCGTCGCCCGGCTTTATTGGATATTCGCCATATCGCCCAGCGCTATCGATGTCGCGGGCATCACTTCCGTCGCGCTGCAAGTTGTCACATGGGTTGGCGCGATCACCGCACTTTACGGTTCCCTGGTTGCCGTCGCCCAGTACGACATCAAGCGCATCCTTGCCTATTCGACCGTCTCGCAACTCGGCTACATGATGATGGGGCTTGGCGTGGGCAACGGCCCGTCGGTTGGCATGTTCCACCTCATCACCCACGCCTTCTTCAAGGCATTGCTCTTCCTCGGCGCCGGCTCCATCATCCACGGCTGCGGCGGCGAGCAGGACATTCGGCGCATGGGCGCACTGCGCGGATACATGCCCATCACCTTCAAAACCTACGCCGCCGGCATGCTGGCTCTGTGCGGCTTCCCGCTCTTCGCTGGCTTCTGGAGCAAGGACGCCATACTCCACGCCGCTTTCGACTACGACATCACGCGCATCCCGTTTTACATTGGCGCGTTTGGCGCGCTGCTGACCGCCTTCTACATGACGCGGCAGCTCTGCTACATGTTCATAGGCGCCAAACACCGCGGCGCTCCCGGCCACCACGGTGTACACGACGACCACGAAGCCGAATCCCTCAGCCATCCGCACTCGCCACACGAAAGCCCAGCCACCATGACGACGCCGATGCTGATCCTTGCAGCCTTCGCCTGCCTGCTCGGCTTCATCGGCACGCCCGCGTGGGAGTGGTTCCAAAACTTCCTCGACGGCCGACCCGCCACCTTCAGCTTTGGAGCCCTCTTCGAAGGCAAAACCGCCCTGCTGATGGCCGGGTCTTCGATCATCGTCTTCGCCGGCATCGGTCTTGGCTGGATGCTTTACGGCCGCAAGCCCATCGAAAGCCCGGATGCGCCTGACGCACTCGAAGTGATTCAGCCGCACATCTTCCGCGTCCTCGAAAACGCCTTTTATATCGACGCGCTCTACGCCGCGACCATCGTCCGCCTCAACGCCGCACTGGCCCACATCAGCGCCTGGTTCGACCGCTGGGTGTGGAACGGCGTCGTCCAGACCATCTCCTACCTTGTCCTCGGCACGGCCTACGTCGACAGCTTCATCGACAACTGCGCCGTCAACGCCGCGTTCGACGAAGGCTGCACCACCGTCTCGCGGGGTGGCCGGATGCTTTCCGCGCTACAGGCCGGACGCGTACAGGGCTACCTGCGCCTGCTTGGCCTCGGCTTCGTCGTTCTGGTCGTCATCCTGCTCTGGGGGACAAAGCGCTAATGCCCATCCCCTGGCTCACGATCCTAACCGCTCTCCCCGTCGCCGGCGCAATCGTCGTCTGCTTCACTGGACGCAACCCGCGCACAACTCGCGCCGTCGCCCTGACTTTCAGCTTCGCCGCACTTGTGGTGACACTCTGGATCGCCGCGCACTTCGACAAGACCTCCGCCGTGCTTCAGTTCCCTGAGCGCCACGCCTGGATTCCCGCCCTCAACATCGACTACCGCCTCGGCGTCGACGGCCTCGGCCTGTTGATGCTCCTGCTCTCCGCCATCGTTACCCCCATCGCGATAGCCGCTTCATGGAAGGTGACCGACCGCACCCGGCTCTACTTCGCACTCGTCTTACTTCTGCAATCATCTTTATTTGGAACATTTACAGCGTTAAACTTCGTTCACTGGTTCACATTCTGGGAACTCAGTCTTATCCCGGCATTCTTCCTCATCAAGCTCTGGGGAGGCCCAAACCGCGGCCCTGCCGCTACGCAGTTCCTTGTTTACACCATGGTCGGTGGCGTGGCGATGATGCTGTCGTTCCTCGCCATCTTCTTCGCCACACACAACTTTGACTTCATAGAGCTGGCTCAACTGGCACAAACCAATGCGCTTATGCCAGCGGTCGTTTCGACTCTCGGCGGCTACCACTTCCTTCCGCACAACCTCGCGCTCTTCCTTTTCCTCGGCGCGTTCCTGGGATTCGCCGTCAAGGTTCCAGTGATCCCGTTCCACACATGGCTGCCGGCTGCCTACTCCGAAGCGCCCACGGGCACGACCATCCTGCTTACCGGAGCGATGTCGAAGATGGGGCTGTACGGCTTCCTACGCATCCTGCTTCCCATCTTTTTTCCACAGATGCAGGCCGTCCTTACGCCACTGCTGTGGCTGGCTGTCGCCACCGTCGTCCTCTCGGCCTACGCTGCTCTTGCGCAGCGAGACCTCAAGCGCATCTTTGCCTACTCCTCGATCAACCACCTCGGCTACTGCCTCCTTGCCATCTTCGCGGTCGCTCGATCCATCGGCGATGCCCCTGGCCTTATTACCCAGAAATTCGCCGCCATGAACGGCATCATGCTCCAGATGTTCAACCACGGCCTGACCGCCGCTGCCATCTTCTGGTTTATCGCCCTGATCGAACAGCGCAGCAACGGTCTCCGGTCGCTGGACGACTTCGGTGGTCTCCGCAAGGTCGCTCCCGTCTTCTCCGGTCTGATGGGCATTGCGCTCTTCTCCTCGCTCGGTCTGCCGGGGCTCAACGGCTTCATCAGCGAGTTTCTGATCTTCAAGGGCTCCTTCCCGCTCATCACCTGGGCTCCCTCCGTCTCCGTCCTCGGCCTTTTGCTCACCGCCATCGTCATTCTGGGAGTCATCCAGAACGTCTTCTCCGGCCCGCTTGATAGCCGCTGGGCCAAGTTCCCCGACCTCACCACCGGCGAACGTTTCGCCCTCGCACCAGTCATCGCCCTCATGTTCGCCCTTGGACTTTATCCACAACTCATCCTGAGCTTCATCAACAGTACCGCTACACAGTTAATCCAACACCTTAGCTTCTGATCTGAACCTTATGCTCGCGTGGACGATCTACATCTCGTTTTTAGGAGCGCTCATCCTCCTCCTGCTGCCCAAGAGCAGCACCACGCTCGCCCGCATCCTCGCGCTTGTCTTTGCCGCCGCTGGCTCCGCCGTCGCCTTCACCGCCTTCCTCCAGCACCGCAGCGGAGAGCTTTTCACCGTAATTCGTGTTCCGTGGATCCCCACGCTCGGCATTGAGTACCACCTTGCTGCCGACGGCATCAGCCTCACGCTCGTCCTGCTGACCGGCATCGTCGCCATTACCGGCATTCTCTTCTCGTGGAACATCGAGCACCGGACCAAAGAGTTCTTCGCCTTCTACCTGCTGCTGATCGGCTCGGTCTACGGCGTCTTCCTCAGCTTCGATCTCTTCCTGCTCTTCGTCTTCTACGAGATCGTCATCATCCCCAAGTACTTCCTGATCGCAATCTGGGGTTCGACGCGCAAAGAGTACGGCGCCATGAAGCTGGCCCTCTACTCCTTCATCGGCAGCGCTATGGTGCTGGTCGGCCTGATCGCCACCTACGTGGCTTCCGGTCTCCACACGCTTTCGCTTCCTGACCTGGTCGCCAACGCCCACTTCTCGCCACACTTCCAGATGTTGGCTTTCCCGCTGGTCTTCGTCGGCTTCGCGATCCTCGCCGGCCTGTGGCCCTTCCACACCTGGGCCCCGACCGGCCACGTTGCCGCGCCAACCGCCGCCTCCATGCTGCTCGCCGGTGTGGTGATGAAGCTGGGAGCGTACGGCTGCCTCCGCGTCGCGATGACTCTCTTCCCGTTGGGCCTGGCGCCCTGGGGACACCACCACTTCGGTCTCGCTTCCTGGCGGGAAGTCTTCGCTCTGCTCGCGGTCATCGGCATCGTCTACGGTGCGATGGTCGCGCTGGTGCAGAGCGATTTCAAGTTCGTCATCGGCTACTCGAGCGTCTCGCACATGGGCTTCATCCTCCTCGGCCTGATGACGCTCAACCAGATCGGCATCTCGGGCGCGGTGATCCAGATGTTCTCCCACGGCATCCTCGCCGGCCTGCTGTTCGCTGTCGTCGGCCGCATGGTGTACGAACGCACCCATACCCGCGACCTCACCACGCTCGGGCCGATGAACCTGAACAAGGTGATCCCCTTCGCCGCCGTAACGTTCGTCATCGCGGGCATGGCCGGTATGGGTTTGCCAGGTTTCAGCGGCTTTGTCGCCGAGCTGATGATTCTTATTGGAGCCTCGCACGCCTTCCCGATCCTGGCCCTTTGCGTCGGCTTCGGCATCATCGTCGGCATCGTCTACGTCTGGCGCGCGATGCAGAAAGCCTTCTTCGCCGAGACCAAAAACACGACCCCAATTCCACACGGCCCGTGCCCGCCTATCTCGCTGCCTGAACGCCTCGGCGCAATCATCCTGATCTGCACCAGCGTGGCCATCGGCCTGTATCCGCAGATGCTGCTGAAGATGATCACCCCGGCCCTGAACTCGCCGCTGTTCGCAGGCCTGCGCGGAGGTGCATGGTGATCTCCTACACCGAGCTCCTTCATCTCGCGCAGCCTGAAGTCATCGTCGTGTTGACGTCAATCATGGTCATCGCTATCGACCTACTCGTCCTGCGCAGCAGTTCCATCAAGACCCGCTTCACTGTAGCGAGCCTCCTCGGTGCAGCAGGCTGTGCGATTGCCATCGCCGACCTCATCCTCGCTCCGCAGCAAGCCATTGTCCTCAACGGAGTCTTCCTCGCGAGCCCGCTGACACAGTTTGCCCAGATCGCTCTACTTGTCCTCAGCATCTTCACCTTGCTCCTCACC
>Ga0134125_10004122_pt1 | contig 16636 bp, 11 predicted proteins | sample KB31751_FD_96464 | JGI IMG/M metagenome (GOLD analysis project Ga0134125, IMG submission 96464) | Terrestrial soil microbial communities with excess Nitrogen fertilizer from Kellogg Biological Station, Michigan, USA - KB3-175-1 | ecosystem: Environmental > Terrestrial > Soil > Unclassified ...
CACCTTGTATGTCCGGCTCCTGTCCGATCCCAGGCTCGGCGTTGCGGCCGTCCGCCATATGCGATTGTTCGTATCGGGCTCCGCGCCTTTGCCCATCGAGGTGTTCAACCAATGGCAGGAGCGGACAGGATTCACTCTGCTTGAACGCTATGGGATGACGGAAACCAACATGAATACATCCAATCCCTATGTCGGCGCGCGCAAGCCGGGCACGGTCGGCCTGCCGCTGCCGGGTACCGAGCTCCGGATCGTGGATAAAAATGGCGATGCCGTGCCGCAGGGCGAGGTGGGGTTGATCACCGTGCGCGGGCCCAACGTCTTCCAGGGCTATTGGCGCCAGCCGGACAAGACCAGGGCCGAACTTCATGCTGACGGTTTTTTCGTCACCGGCGATCTGGGGCTCAAGGATGCGGACGGTTATATTTCCATCGTCGGCCGCGGCAAGGAACTGGTCATCACCGGAGGATTGAATGTCTATCCGCGCGAGGTGGAAAGCTCGCTCAATGCGGTGCCGGGCGTGAGCGACAGCGCGGTCTTCGGTTTGCCGCATCCCGATCTGGGCGAGGGCGTTACCGCGGCGGTGGTGGCGGAAAATGGCATTACCGAGGCCGGCATCCTGGCCGCGCTCGAGAAGGGGCTGGCGAACTTCAAACGGCCCAAACGAATTCTGTTCGTGGATGAGATTCCCCGGAACGCGATGGGGAAGGTGCAGAAGCCTCTTCTGCAGAAGAAATATTGCGGCCTCTATACGGAGGGCAAATGACGGACAGGGATTTTTCCGACGCAAAAATGCCGCGTAAGGAGCATGCATGATGGGCTGGTCCCGGGAACAAATGGCGGCGCGCGCGGCGCAGGAATTGCGAGACGGGTATTACGTCAACCTGGGGATCGGCATTCCGACATTGGTGGCGAACTATATTCCCACCGGCATCCACGTAACCCTGCAAAGTGAGAACGGGATGCTGGGCGTCGGTCCCTTTCCCTACGAAGGCGAAGAGGATCCCGATCTCATCAATGCCGGCAAGCAGACCGTCACCGCGCTTCCCACCTCGAGTTTCTTCTCCTCCGCCGACAGTTTCGCGATGATCAGGGGCGGTCATATCGACATGGCGATCCTGGGCGGAATGGAAGTGTCGGAGAAAGGCGACATCGCCAACTGGACCATCCCCGGCAAGATGGTGAAGGGCATGGGCGGGGCGATGGACCTGGTTGCCGGCGTCAAGCGCGTGATCGTGTTGATGGAGCACGCCAACAAGGAAGGCAAATCCAAGATTGTGAAGCGTTGCAGCCTTCCTTTGACCGGCAGCAACTGCATCGATATGATCATCACCGATCTTTGCGTGTTCGACGTCGATCGCCGCCAGGGCAAATTATCGCTCAAGGAACTGGCGCCCGGCGTGACGTTCGAGAATGTCCAAGCAAAGACCGAAGCCGCGTTTGTGGTCTGAACTATCGCCTGCCAGAGGTTGCGCATTGGGGGATGCGATGAAGGGGACGGCAATTGCGTTGGGTATCCTGATGTTGAGCGGCACGGCCCAGGCCGATACACGGGGAGATGTGTTGTCGGGGATTGCGCGTTGCGGCGCCATCAACGACGATCACGCTTGGTTGAATTGCCTCTATGGCGCGGCCCAGCCGATGCGCAGTCATCTGGGTTTGCCGCCTGCGCCGCCATCCCAGACCAGCCTGGTGCCCGTTCCGTCTGCGGCGGCACCTCGCTTTCCCACCGTCGCGCCCAACATCAGCAGACCGAAAGAAAGTCCGGGTTTCTTCGCTCGCATGTTGGGGGGAGCGCCGGTGATCACCAACGTCAGGCTCACCGATTATTTTTTCAATTCTCAGGGCTTTTTTGTCGTCACACTGGCCAACGGTCAGGTCTGGGAGCAGCAGGATGGTCCCTTGGCGCATTGGCGCGGCCCTGCCGCGCAATATGTCGTCTCGATCGAGAGAGGAGCGATAGGGAGTTACAATCTCACCATGGGCCAGGATTCCGCCCTTTATAAGGTCCATCGACTCCACTAGCGCGTTCTGTTTGGCATTCGCATGCTCACAGTCTTTGTTTGACGATACGAACTTCTTCGTATTACGGTTCGAGGCATGAAGCGGCTTCCGCCCAAGCCCACGGCGTCTGAACTCGAGATTCTCCATATTCTCTGGAATAGGGGGCCCTCGACCGTGCGCGAGGTGCTCGAGCCCCTGAGCGAGAAGAAAAACCTGGGATATACCGGGGTTCTGAAGCTCCTGCAGATCATGACTTCCAAGGGCTTTGTCCGCCGCGATGAAACCAATCGCGCGCATATCTATGAAGCCCGCCGGCCCGCGGACCAGACCAAACGGCAGATCGCCAGCGATGTCCTGCAGCGCGTTTTCGAAGGCTCCGCCAGCCAGCTGATGATGCATGCGCTCGCCGGGCACCGCGCCTCACCTGCGGAAATCGAAGAACTCCGCCGCATTCTGGATGCGTACCGGGACGACGATCATGGCAAGGCTGAATAGCTGGTTTTCTTCCGACGTCACGCATGCCCTGGGCTGGGCTCTGATTCACTCGCTGTGGCAATGCCTCAGCCTGGCGGCGCTGGCGGCGGTCCTGATGGCTTTTTCACGCCGCCCATCCATCCGCTACCTGTTTGCCACCGGCGCGTTGATCGCCATGCTGGCGGCGCCCACCTCCACATTCCTCATTTTGATGGAACAGGCGGCGCCGGTTCATGCCTTGCCGGCCACAAGACCTGCCCCGCTTCTTTGGGCCGTCCCGGGGCCTGCGACCCTCTCAAGCGCGATGACGGTCGCCCTTGGGCGGCATGCGGGGAGCCACGACGTGGCGGGGTCGGTGTTGGCCGATACCAAAAAGCATTTTCCGGGGCTGCATTTTCCGCCTGATTTTCTTGGTCCGGGTCTCTTTCCCTGGCTGGTGGGGGCATGGCTTTGCGGTGTGGCGCTGTTCGGTCTCCGCTTGGCGGGCGGACTTCTTCTTCTGGAATATAAGCGCCTCGGACCCTCCAGCGTCCCCAGTCATCGCATTCTCTCGCTGGCTTATGAGTTGCAGCTTGAGCTCGGCATCGTGCGTGTCATCCGGTATCTGGAATGCGGCTGGCTTCAGGCGCCCGCGGTGGTCGGCTGGATTCGTCCCATCGTCTTGTTGCCGATTTCGGCATTGACCGGCCTTGACGAGGCGCAACTCAAGGCGGTGATCGCGCACGAACTGGCCCATGTCAGGCGCCTCGATCTTCTGGTGAATCTTTTGCAGGTTCTGATCGAGGCGCTGCTTTTCTATCACCCCGCCGTCTGGTGGCTGAACCGGCGTATCCGCGCCGAACGCGAATTGTGCTGTGACGAGATCGCGGTTTCGCTGACGGGCAATCGGGTGGAATATGCGAAAATCCTCACCCTGATGGCAGAATGGGAAAGGGCGCCCGCCCTGGCGATGGCCGCCAATCGCGGGCCGCTCTCTGAGCGCGTCTTCCACATTCTGGGCAAGAAACCGTTCGGCATCGGCCGGCGCGTTGCAGGCCTGACCGGCAGCATCATGTTCCTGGTCGCGGCCGTGGGCGCCGCCAACGCCCTGTTCGGGTTCGCCTATCCCGTCCCGCCGGCAAAGGCCAAAGCGAGTTTTACACCCGCTCCGGCCTCAAACCAAATCACCGCCATGGATGTGGCGCTGCCGACGGTCCCCTCTGTGGCGCCGAGTGCCGGCGTCGCCGACGGCAAGGTCCCGGCGCTTGACGAGACAGAAGCCAGAACAATTCGCCGGCCTGAAAGGCAAGTCGCGTTCAGCCCGGCAACAAAGCTGGTGGCGCCGTTGCCCGACCTCTCGCGGCTTTTGCAAACGCTGGCGCCGCAACTGGTTGCCTTGGACGGTCCGCCGGCCGCAGCCGGGGATATTGCTCCCACAATGGCGGCATGGACGGCCCGCGCGCCGCGTCGCACTTGTGCCATGCCCACGATCACCGCCTCGGTCGCGCTGGAAGATGTTCCCGGCACCAATCTGAGAATCGTGCCGGTCGCGATCAACGGGACGGAGAAGCAGTTCCTCCTCGACGTCGGCACCAAGCCCAGCGAAATCTCGCAAGCGGCGGTGACGGCTCTGGGCCTGCCCAGCGCCAACAACCCTGTCGGCTCGGGTGGCGCGCTGTCCAACGCGATCGAGACGTCGCGGGTCGCCATTTTTGAGGTCAATGGCGGGCTGAGCCCCGAAGATTACCGGCCGCATGTTCGCGCCGCGTCTTTCACGGTTGGCGGCGCCACCGGCCATGACCTGGCGTTCGTGGTGGCCAAGGATCCGGAGATGGGAAAATCCAAACCCTATGACGGTTTGATGACCAGTGGATTCTTCAAACAGGACGACCTGGAGTTGGATTTCGCCCAGAACAAGCTCAATTACCTGGCGCCCACCAATTGCACCGATCCGGATCAGGTCGCCTATTGGCCCCATGCGGCGGTGGCGGCCATCCCGGTGAACGACTGGAATGGTAAAATCCAGGTGCAAGTGTCGATTCAAGGGCACGCCATCCCCGCCGTGATCGATACCACGTCTTCCTATACCGTGATGCGCCGCGACATCGCGGAATTGATTTTCGGTCTCAAGGCCGATACGCCCGAGATGATGGCGGATGGGGAGCTGAGGGACGGGACCGGCCTGCAAATCTATCAACACACGTTCCCGCAGGTTTCTTTCGCGGGAGGCGTCACCGCTTTCAATGTCCCCGCGCTGATCCAGACCAACAGCATGACCCGCAACCTGAACCGGGCCCCGATCCTGGGCAGCCGAGCGCAGTTTGCCGCCGATCCCAGCCAGCGCATCCCCGGGCTCACGCTGGGCATGGACGTATTACATCAGCTTCATTTCTACGTCGTTCATGGACACGAGATGCTCTACGTGACGTCCGCGGCGCCGCCGGCCGCTTTGTTGTGAGCGATCGCGCCGGTCCACCGAAAATTCTCTCGGGTTGACTTTCTACGAAAATGTTCGTAAGTGATCCAAAGAAAAAAAGGGGTCGTCATGTTCAGGCAGGCACTCGCGGGCGTGGTCGCATTGTTGGGATTGAACATGACAGCGGCGGCGCAAACCCCGGCGCCTACGTCCACTTGCAGCGTGCCCTCGGTGACCGATACCGTCGATCTGAAGCCGGTGGCCGGAACCGACCAGGTGACGGTTCCGGTGACCATCAACGGCACCGAGAAACAATTTCTGCTCGATATCGGCACCGATCACACGGAAATCTCCGCCACCGCGGCGCGAGACCTGAAATTGCCGGGCGGCAACCAGAGCACCGACGCTCTCCTCAACAGCAGCGGTTACAGCGGCACCAACGCGAACGGGCAAGGGAATTTCAACATGGGCACTTCGATGCAAGCCGCCATGTTCGATGTGAGTGGCAGCCGCAGCGCGCAGGACTATGCGCCGCGCGTCCGCGTCGCCGACTTCACGATCGGCGACGCCACCGGCCACAATATGCAGCTCATCGTCGCCAACGACAAGGAAATGGGCAGGTCCGAACTTTATGATGGGCGGATGACCGGTGACTTCTTCGCCCAATACGACATCGATTTCGATTTCGGCGCCAAAAAGCTCAGTTTCCTCACTGCCACCAACTGCACGGAAAAAGAGATCGTCCATTGGCCGGCCACGGTGGTGGCGATCGTGCCCATGACGATCTCGGGCGGCAAGATGAAGGTGCCGGTTACGGTTGAGGGCAAAACCATCAATGCGGTGATCGACACAGGCTTCGCGCATACCGTGATGCGCCGCGACATCGCTGAATCCCTCGGCCTCAAGGCCGACGCGCCCGACATGGTGCCCGACGGCGAGGTGCGCGACGGCCTGGGCCAGACCGTCTATGTCCATACTTTCCCGCAGATCTCCTTCTCGGGCATCACCGCTGCCAATGTGCCGGTCCGGATCCAGACCAACAGCATGGTCCACCAGATCAATCGCGCGCCGATTCTGGGAAGCCGGGCGCAGTTCTCAGCCGATCCCTCGACCAGGGTGCCCGATCTCGCCATCGGCATGGACGTACTGCATCAGCTTCACATCTATGCCGCCTTCGGCGAGAACAAGCTTTACATAACGCCAGCTGAGGCCACCCCGCCAGCCGCCGCGCCCACGGCACCCAGCCCGCCAGGCTGACGCGGCCTAACGCCAAAGCGGACGGGAAACACAACATAATCAGAATGCTAGGTGATCGGCCGCCAAGGTGCGCGCGGGCGGCCATTGTAAGCCGGGGTTCGCAGCACTATCTCCTGCGCTGACATTTGCGAAGACCGATCCGATGCAAAAAGCCATGGCGAGCCCCGCCGGACAGGTGCGTCCCATCCTTCAGGTGACGGAGGGCCAAAGGGTCTCTGACGGCGCCGGTGTGCGCATGACGCGGCTGATCGGCACGCCCAAACTCAGGACGCTCGATCCCTTCCTGATGCTCGATTTCTTTTCCTCCGAGACCGCCAGCGATTATGTGGCGGGTTTCCCCGACCATCCGCATCGCGGTTTCGAGACCGTCACCTACATGCTGGCCGGACGCATGCGCCACAAGGACAATCACGGCCATGAAGGCGTGATCGAGCCGGGCGGCATCCAATGGATGACCGCCGGACGGGGCGTCATCCATTCCGAAATGCCGGAACAGGCGGAAGGCTTGATGAAAGGCTTTCAGCTCTGGGTGAATTTGCCCGCCCGGCTGAAAATGACCGAGCCTGCCTATTTCGAATTCGGCGACCAGGCGCTTCCGCTGGAAAAGCGCGATGGCGCCATCGTCAAGGTCCTGGCCGGGAAGACGTCACTCGGTACTACCAGCCCTGTCGCCGACACGCATGCGGGGACGCGTTATTTCGACGTCACGTTGGCCGCCGGGCAATCCTTCAGCGAGCCGACACCGGAGGAAACCGCCGCCATCGTGCTGTTCGAAGGTGCCGCGACGATTGCCGGCAAAGGCCTGGCCAGTCCTGCCGTGGCCGTGTTGGGCGAGGGCGATACTGTCGAAGTCATTGCGGGCGGGCAGGGTGCGCGATTCCTGTTCCTTGGCGGCAGGCCGTTGCGTGAGCCCGTGGCCTGGGCCGGTCCTTTTGTGATGAACAACGATACCCAGCTCCGCCAGGCCTTCGCCGAATATCAAGCCGGCCGTTTCTAAGGGATGCGAGGCGCGTGTCGCTTAAAGCGCGGCAGTGAAGCTCACCACCAGCCAGTTGAGAGAATTGTTGAACTGGCCGTGTAGCATGGTGCCGGCGAAGGGGTCCGCCGAGTTGATGCTCTTGTCCACGGTCGCGGCCGCGCCCCAATAATGGGCATAACCCAGATCCAGCAGCATCGTGTCGTTCAAGCGGATTCTGGGACCGATCCCGATCATATAGCGGTTGTCGTCGGGAACGCCGGTATCGCGAAAGGCGTCGGTCACGGGCGACTGGTCATATCCGAATCCGCCGCGCAAGCTCCACACGTCGTTGAACTTGTAATTCCCGCCGACCGACATCATCCAGGTGTCGCGATAATGTTCCACGAAGGTGAAAACGGGATTGGGCGGCGCCAGCAGGGAGACGTCCCGGAAGACATGCCATTCCGTGTACTGAACATCCCCGAAAAGACTCAGATCGCCGCTGACATCCTGGGTCAGGCTTGCGGTGAACGAGGCGGGAAGATGGATGTCGGTGGTGGCGGGCGCTGTCGAAAGGCCCACCAACGGGTTGGTCGTGGGCGCAAAGCGCAACATGCCTTTCATCGTGTGGTCGATGTCGGAGCGGTAGGTAAAGCCGATGCGCGTGCCCGCCCAGGGCTGGGCAAGGGCGCCCACATTCCAACCAAAATTCCAATTGGCCACGGTCAGGTCGTAGGAGCTGTCCGGCCCGGCACCGAAAATCAGCGATTGTGGAATGCCGCTGGCCAGGCCCAACCGGAAATATTGCAGCGAGATGCCGCCGCCCACCGACAGCCAATCGGCAACGCGGTAGGAAATATTGGGATTGAAATCCATCGCCAGTGCGGACGTCTTGATGTTCACATAACGCCCGGACCACTGGTCGCCATAATCGACGGTGTTGCCGAATGGCGTCGTGATGGCCAACCCGACCTTGGTGCGGTCGTCGAGATCGAACACGCCATAAACATGCGGAATCAGGGCGATCTGGCCGTCCTGGCGGCTATTATTGCCGGGGAGCGTGGCGGCGCCGGCGGTCAAATTGCCGGTGAAATGAATGGAGGGCAGGACCAAGGCGCCGCCGACTTCGATTTGCGCGCCCTCAAGATCGCTCATCCCCGCGGGATTATTGAAAGTGGTCGCGACATCGTCCGCGCGCGAGGCATTGCCGGCGAACACGGTCGCCACGGACTCCGCGCTGTTCTCGCGGATGGCGAAACCGGCGGCCAGGGCCTCACCACTGCTTGCGACGAACAATGCGCCGATCAGGCACAGAAGTTTCTTTGCGTGCGCCACGGTTTCAGGGTCCGATTCTTTCCACTAGGGAACCTACTGGACCATGGTTAACAATGTCCTTACCAACCGGGTCCCCCGTTTAGATTTGTTGGGGGCAATATGTTGACGAACGCTGTAAGTCTTTCGCAGTTGCGAAGGTGTCGTGGTTCGCAACGCTCCGTAGTGCACACGAAAGAGGCAGAACGCCTCCAAAGACCATCGCTGGGCAAGGCAGGGATGATCCGCTTAAATCGCCGTCCGATATGGGGGTGTCACTATGAAAATCTTCGCTGTCGCGATGGCCTTGTCTTTGCCCGCGCTGCCCGCCTTGGCCGCAGAGCCGGACGGATTGAGTCTGCCGCCCGGTTTTCATGCCACCGTCGTCGTAGAGGGGCTGGGCAATCAGGTCCGCCATATGGCGTTTGCCGGATCCAGCCGCCTTTACATTTCAACGGAGCGGCAGACCAAGGACGCCCCAAATTCCGGCATCATCGCGCTTCATCTGGATGCCCATCACGTCGCCGACAAGACGGATCATTTCAGCACGATCGATGACGGCACCGCGATCGCCTTTGACAAGGGCGCGCTCTATGCATCCTCTCCCACCGCCATCTATCGCTTTCATCTTTCCGGCAATGCGCTGACGCCGTCTCAGCCGCCGGAGATCATCGTCGACAATGTGCCCGGACGCGCCGCGATCGCGTTTGACGGCAAGGGCGGTCTTTATGTCGCGGTCGGCGGCGGCGGCAATGTCTGCGCTCCGCCCGGCACGCCGCGCACGGCGAAGTCGGTTGGCCCCAGGCCATGCCCAACCCTTGAGACGCGGGCGGGCGTGTGGCGCTTCGATGCCAACAAGGTCGGCCAGAACTGGGCCGACGGCGTGCATTACGCGACCGGCATCCGCGATACCAATGCGCTGGCTTTCGCCCATGGCAATCTGTTCATGGTCATGTATGGCCGCGACCAGGCGGAAAAAGCCTATCCCGAAATCCTGAGCGCCGAAGATGGCGACCATGTCGCCGATGAGATGTTCAAGGTGGATCAGGGCAGCGACATGGGCTGGCCCTACACCTATTATGATTCGGCCAGGAAGCTTCGGCTGACGGCGCCGGAATATGGCGGCGACGGCAAAGCGGCTGCCTCTGGCGCCTATGCGACGCCAATTGCCGCCTTTCCCGCTCATGTCGCGCCGATGGACCTCGCCTTCTATGATGCCAAGCAATTCCCGCCCGCCTATCGCGGCGGCGCGTTCATCGCCTTTCACGGCGCGGGCGGTGGCGACCCCGCCGGCCATGACGATGGCTACAATGTGATGTTCGTGCCGTTCGACAAATCTGGGACAGCCGGCATGCCCTTGGTGTTCGTGGATGGCTTTGCCGGGCCGACACGCGAAGACAAGAATGGCAAACGCGCGGCCTATCGGCCGGTGGGCGTCACGGTCGGTCCCGACGGCGCGCTCTATGTCGCCGATTCCCAGAAAGGGCGCGTCTGGCGCATATCCTACGCCGGCGAATAGAGAGGCGGAAATGGCGGCCAACGGAGAGCATGAACGGTTTTTGACGCTTTTCCAGCGCATAGTGGATCACACCGATGCCTGGATCGCTAAGACGCCACCCGACAAGCTCGACTGGGTGCCGATCCAGACCTCGGCGATGCGCTTCGGCGATCGCGTCTCGCGGGTCACGATCAAAGGGCTCATCGCGCATATCGTGGTGGGCGAGGCGCACTGGGCGCATTTTCTGTCTGATTGCGAGGATGGCGCGACGATGCTGCCGCCCAGTACTTCGGCGCTGGCCGAGGAATTCGAAAAAGGGGACTTTCAGGCAATCGCCCGCAAGGCGCAGGCAGAGAACATGGATGCCTTCCGCGCGCTCGGGGCCACCCAACTCGCCAGGCATGTGGTGTGGGTGGGTCGGCGCTGGACGGTGATGGGATTTCTATGGGGCGCCTATGCCCACCGCGCCTTCCATATCGGCAATATCGACATTTACCTGCGGCAGGCCGACGTGGTGGCGCCGGAGTTCTTCGAATTCAGCCCGGCCGCCATGGCATGATCGGCGGCCGGCGTTTGTTCCCGCCGTTCAGCCGCGATAGGCGACGTGGATGTGGCACCATTCCAGCGGCTTGCCCAGGAACTCCAATCCGCTGGGGATGACACGGACATAGGAATCAATGTCTTTGGTGTCGATCACCACGCTCTGGCCATATCTGGTGTCGGTGAGCTTGACGGTCTCGGGCAGTTTTTCGATCGGCGTCAGCGTCGAGATGCCGCGCGTGGTCATCACCCCCAACTGGCGCCATTTCTGACCGCCTTGCTGGGCCTGAACGCCGTTCCAATTCGCGCCCAATTGCGGGCTCGGGATATGCTGGACCATCAGGTCGGGCACGAAGATCACTTTTTCCTTGGGCCATTGTTGCCAGAACCAGGAATCGACGCTACCGGCGGAGCAGAACTCCTCGCACACCGGACGCGGCCAATGTTCGCGGATCGAGATCGCCTTGGGATTAAACATCTGGAAATAACCGTTCGGCTCCATGTTCACGCTGGGTTGCTGGCCGGGGACGGGCGAGAGGTCCTGGCGCGCGGTGAAATAGATGCAGCCCGGATTGAAGGAATTCTCCATCACGTAATCGCGGGTGTTGGGATTGAGCGTGATGTCGGCGTCGGTGAGGATCACCCAGTCAGGATCTTTCAACGCCGCCAGGCCTTCATTGAGCATGCGGCCCTTGTTGAAGGAATGTTCGTCGTCGAAGCAGCGGTTGGAAAGGACGAGGGTGGCACCCAACTCGCGCGCTATCTGCTGGGTAAAGGAATCTTCGGGTGAGGTCACCACCACGAACTCGTCAAACAGCCGGATGTTGCTGGGAAGCGTGGCGGCCAAACGTTCGCCATAACCCACCGACACCACCACGCCCGACAATTTGTGAGGCTTGGTGGAACGGTTGCCGATGCCGACGCGGCGGTCGTCGCCGACATAATTGTCGCGCCTGTCCACCTCGCGCTTTTCAAGGTGAAGCTTGGCGTCATAAAGCTCGTACTGGCCCTTCTTGACCGCGGGACTGCCGGCCTTAGCCAGCATGTCGCGGCTTTCCTTGGAGACGATGTCGCGCTCGAGCAGGTCGAGCTGCGCCGGGCCGGGTTGAGCCAGCGCGCAATAGTTGCAAAGATCGAGCTGGGCGCCGAAATCCTCCGGCTTTCTCTGCCACCAGCCATGCTCGACTGGCCAGGCATGCTTGCCGTTGAAATAGAGCCGATCGATCGAGGCGGCGACTTCACAGAAATAGGCGCCTTTGTCATTGATCGAGGCCGACCACATGTTCTGGACCCAGCAAGCGTCGCGATTCTTGACCCACTGGTCGTCGCTCATGCCGGTCTGGGCCTGGTAGTCCTTGCGGGTGATCAGCAGCGCCTGGTGACGACCGCCGGATTCGTGCGTGTTGGTGTTCCAATGGCCATAGACTTCCATGATCGTCTCATAGTGACGATAGAAGCCGGCGCCCAGGCTGGTCCAAAGCCCGCGCCCGGTGGAACGGTCGAACAGGCGCTCGGTGGCGAACTGGTTGAAATCCTTGATCGGCAGGCGGCCATTGTCGGTGACGGGGCCGCCCCACAATTCGGCGAAGCGCCGGGAAATCTTCTCGAAATTGGAATGCAGGGTGGGCTCGCCGGCAATGATGCCGATCACGCGGTTGGGCGCCTGCCAGCCTTCCATGCTCTTGACCGAGCGCTCGAAAGTCTCGAGCTCCATGTCGTCGCGCTTGGGCTGGTGCGGGATGAGGCGCGTGCAGTTGGAGCATTTGAGATGGCACTTCGTGCTGATGTCGATCTGCACGATGTCCATGTCCTTGGGCGACCGCATGTCGTGCTCCTTGAAATCGGGCACGCCCCATGGGCTCGCCCGCTGATACGCGCCGCACGATGCGGCTGTTATGGATAATTTTCAGTTAATCCGGCCTATTGCGCGGCGACTTTGCGAGCATCGTCCAGCACATGGGGATTGTTCTCCAGGCTGGACGTGTCGAAGCCGTGATAGAGCGACAGGAAGCGGAAGGGGTGCTGCCGGTAAGCGGGATAAATCACATTGTTGATGTCGGACTTGGTGTCGAAATAGCCGATACGCGCGCCCGGGCAGCGGATGGTCAGGTGGTGCCAGGCCAGGATCAGGCCCAACTGATCGATCCAGCGCGTGACGTCCGGGCCGGCCAGGGCGCGTTCCAGATAGGCGCGCAGGAACCGCAGGAACAGCGCGGTATTGGCAGTGGGGTGGAGCAGCAGCAGATTGGCGGTGAAGCGAGATCCCGCGGCCTTGCTCGCCAGGTTTTCATTCAGCACCAGATCCATCTCTGCGTGCTGAGCCAGAAGATCGGCGACGCCTCTCTGCAGCAAGAGATCGATGTCGGAAACGAACATGGGCAGTTTCAGCGTATCCAGCACGTTGCCGGCGCGCAGGAAGCGGATGGACTGGAAGTGCGCAATGGGGCGCGCGGCGAGGCCCTTGGGTGGCGCGTCAAAGCAGCGTGTGTTGACGGCGGCAGCATCGAAATGGTCGCCGGCAAAGACGATCCGTTCGTTATCAAGGCCCACCGCGCGCGCGATCGCCGAGAGCTTCCTGGCGCCGCCGACCACGTGGCAAACCAGAAGGAATGGCACGTCGCAATATTTGAGCACCGACAGCATGTGCCAGCGCGCATATTGCTGCACATAGCTCTCGTCGGCGGCGGTGAAGAATATGGCTTTGGCGCCCAGACGGCCGGCGCGCGCCCTGACCTCATCGCGGCTCATCGGCGTGCCAGTCGCGGAAACGAATTTCGCGTCGGGCAGGGGGGCGGGCTCCGGCGTGGGGTCCAGCACCATCTTCAGGTCTACGCCCTGGGTCAAAAGCCGGTAATGCCTCTCCCAGATTTCCCATTCCGAGCCGGGAGTCGTGGGCACCTCCAGACGAATGGCGGCGGCCAGCAGATGGTTGAGCTGTTGGGCGCCTTTCAGATCCAGGCGGCGGCAGAGAATGGCGCTGGCGACATCATGGATGTTGCGCAATTGCAGCAGAGGCGGATCGCTATTCTCGGTCGAGAAAATGTGGGCGAAGCGCTCATCAATCCCGGGTTCGGTGTCGTTGGCCGGGCAGGGTTGCTCGGCCGGAATTGCGTTGTGCCGGTCAATTGCGGCGATATCGGCCTCGGTCCAGAGCCGCTTGTCGGCCGGCATTGGCCGGCAGCGATGGCGATGGGCGAGGCGCGCCTTGTAGATCCCGTGATAGTCGGCGAGCTGGCCGGTTTCCTCGGCGTCGTGATCCAGCGCCAGGCCGGCCTCGAAATAGTCCGCGAGATTGGTCAGGTCCGGCTGGGGCAGGATTCCGCACGCACAATCGGCGGCGATCTTGAAATAGAGGCATTCCAGATTGCGGGCCAGGAAATCGGTATTGAACAGCATGCAGTCGTCGCGGCTGAGCGCCAGCCGGCGCTTCAGGATTGCGAGATGGCCCGGATTGCCGGCCAGCGCCACGGCGCGTTCCACATAGTCCGACATGCCGGTGCAAACAAGGTCAGCCAGGCCCGCGGCCTTGACCAGGCTGCCGCAGACCCGCGAGGCGAAGCAAAGGCCGGGCGCCGTCAAAACCGGAACCCCCATCCAGAGCGCGTCCGAAGCCGTGGTGTGTGCGCCATAGGGGGTGGTATCGAGAAAAACATCGGCCAGCCGGTAGCGGGCAAGATGGTCCGGATTGGCCATTTTGGGGGCAAAGACGATGCGTTGGCCGGCAACGCCATTGGCTTCCGCGAAACCGCGCAGGCGTTTCTGGGTTTCTTCCGATCCGGCAAGCAGCCATAGCACCGCGTGCGGCACCCGCCTGAGAATCTCGAGCCAGCGCAGGAAATGGAAACGCGTGATCTTGTGGGTACCGTTGAAGCAGCAATAGACGAATGCATCCTGGGGCAGGCCGGCTTCGGCGCGGGTGGGGGTCCCCTCCGCGACCACGCGCTTGCGGTCGTTCGGCTGATAGCAGGGCAGCCGCAGGACTTTTTCCGAATAATAAAGTTCGGCGCCTTCCGGTACGATGGCGTCATCGGCGATGATGTATTGATGATAGGGCGTCCCCATCGTCCCGGGATAACCCAACCAATTGACCTGGATCGGCGCGGGGCGGCGCGCGAAGACGCCGGTGCGGGCATCGCGGGTATGACCGTTCACGTCCACCAGGATGTCGATGCCGTCGGCCGCGATCTTCGCCGCCGCTTCGTCATCATTCATCTTGTTGATCGGACTCCAATGCTCGACCGATTTGCTGATCCGGTTGTAGAGGTCGCTGGTTGAATCCGGACCGCAATAATAGGCGAAGATCTCGACGCGTGAGCGGTCATGGACTTCGAACAATTCCGCCATCAGATAGCCGATGGCATGGTCGCGCAGATCGGAGGAAATATAGCCCACGCGCAGGCGCCGGCCGGTGAGATCGATGGAGGCGTGGCGGCGATCGGACGCGAAATTGGCGGGGCGGGCATAAGGCTGGACCTTGGAGAAATTGTCCGCCACGCCCAGCTGCAGCAGCGGGTCGTCGGTATAGGCCGCCATCGAAAGCGGATGTATCTGGCGCACGATGGCATCGCGGCCAAGCCGTTCCAGCGGCTCGGTAGCAGGCCACCGGCACTGAGTGAGGCGGAGCGCCGTAAGCTGTTCGACGGCATCACGTTGGTTGGGATCGACGTCCAGGCAAAGGCGAGTGGCGAATTCCGCAGCCTCGACCTGATGATGCTCCGCCAGAACGCGCGTGATCTGCTTGAGCGCGGTGGTGACATAGAGAACGGAGTTGCCGGTGACGGGAAGGGGCTTTCCGACAGCCTCACGCCATTGTGCGACGGCGGCATCGATCGCGCCGGCGCGTTCCAACAGGCCGCCCAGATTGATATGAGCCGGCAGGAAATTGGGGTCGCGTGCGAGCGTCTGGCGGAGCAGGGTTTCGGCATAGGCAGAATCGCCTTGGTCGGTGGCCAGGGCGGAGCAATTGAACAGCACGATATGCAGTTGCGGATCGTCGCCATTGGCGGCAATCCAGGTCTCGTAAAGCTCGCGTGCCTTGTTGGATTTCCCCGCGGCGGCGAGTTCGGTGGCGGTGCCGACAAGAGCTGAGAGTGGAAGGTCGCGGGCCTGGGCTTTCCGGCTGGCGGTCTGAAAGACGTCTTCCGACATCGCGGGCGCTCTTTAAGATGATGCCTGTGCCGGGCACAGGCCTTTTGAAGGAACGCTAAAAGTTAAATTGGTTACCTTAATGAGGGCTTAACGGCGCAATTGCGGGAGTTTTCCGGGGTGCGCGGGATCAAAAATAAACGCCGGATGGAGGGACTCCATCCGGCGTTGGTAGGCAACCAGGTACGCCGTATCAGGCGGTGACGATGGCGTAGGCGTTGAGTTGTGTGGTGTCCATCGCGCCCACGACCGCGCCGGTGAATGCGTTCGCCTGCGTCTTGGTCAGCGAACTGATATCGGTCGCAGAGATATAGGGCGTTTGCGCCACGGTCAGGCCGGAGATCTGCGTCACCTGCAGGGAGTCGATCTGCGTGGTCGTCATGTTGTTGATGACGGTGGTGGACAGCGCGCCGATTTGATCGGCCGTGAACTCGCCGATCTGTGTGAGCGTCAGATTGCCGATACCGGTCGAGTTCAGGGTCGCCATCTGCGTCGTGGTGAAGCCCTGGAGTTGCGCGCTGCTCAATCCGTTCAACGCGGTCTTATCCAGACTATCGAAGTTGGTGACCGACAGCGCGCCCAATTGAGCGGCCGAGAAGGCATCGATCTTGGTGTCGCTCAAGGCGCCGAAGTCGGTGGCCGAGAGCGAAGTCACCTGCGCGGTGGTGAGGCCGCCGATCTGGGTGGCGGTGAAGGTGCCCAACTGGGTGGAGGTGAGGCCGCCGAACACGGTGGTGGTCATCGCGCCGATCTGGGCGGCGGTGAGGCCGTTGACCTGGGTGGTGGTGTTGAGCAGACCCACATTGGTCGAGGTCAGGGCATTGATCTGCGCATTGGAAAGCTCGCCGATCTGGGTCGCCGTGAACTCACCCAAGGTGGTCGAGGTGAGGCCGCTTATCTGGGTGGTGGTGACGCCGGCCAGCTTGCTGGCCGTCAAGCCGCCAATCGCGGTGGCGCCCAGAGCATTGAAGCTGGTGGTGGTGAGAGCACCGATCTGGGCAGCGCTGAGAGAATCGATCTGGGCTGCCGTGAACTCACCCAAAGCGGTGGAGGTGAG
>Ga0134125_10004123_pt1 | contig 16635 bp, 17 predicted proteins | sample KB31751_FD_96464 | JGI IMG/M metagenome (GOLD analysis project Ga0134125, IMG submission 96464) | Terrestrial soil microbial communities with excess Nitrogen fertilizer from Kellogg Biological Station, Michigan, USA - KB3-175-1 | ecosystem: Environmental > Terrestrial > Soil > Unclassified ...
GTGCGCATGGAAGAGGGAAGCAAACGCATCGGAGTCGCCTTCTTGAGCGCGCCTAACTAGATCTAGGTCGGATTCTAATTTGGCGGTGGTGTTAGTAGGGTCGCAGCTCACTGGAATCTCCTTGTAGGAATTCGAATTTTGATTCTTCTTGCCAACTCTTACTCGTAACGAACCATCTCGTTGCATTGACGAGAGTAGAGGCTAAGGACTTATGAAACCATCCGGTGCTGTCTGTATCCATTCTCAGGAGTTGCTGTACCGCGTGAACTTGTGAGTGAAAGACAAAATCGAAGCAGTCCTAATGAAACGAGGAATCCTACGGTCTCCCGAGAAATAAAATACGGTGATTCCCGGATAGCAAATGTCAAAATTAATTTGCAGCGAAAAAAATAACGAAAGGAAAAGGAATTCATTACGGCGAGTGTATTGAAACAGCTTTGGGATTTACATACCTCGGAAACTCCATCTGATTAGGGCAGCACCTAATGATTAGGGCAGGAGTATCAAGTTATTTAACGCGAAGGGCTACGATCTGTGCCCGACGGAGTTCAAGCGAGCGGGTGCAAGCGTCCGAACGAAACGCAGATTCGTTTGCGTGTCACGAAATTTGGAATTCAAAAAGGAATTGGGGTAAGGGACAGAAAAGCTGAACGCAAAAATCTCGGTGGTAAACAACGGAAAGGCCGACGCCGTCAACGTCGGCCCTTCTAATCTTCGCAGACCCGGGCTTTTTCGCCGAGCGCTCGCCTAATTACTCTCCATCCCTGCCTGGATGACGTGGACAATGTTATTGCGCACGGCATAAAGCACAAGATCGCTGACCGAATGCAACTGCAGCTTCCGCATGATGTTAGAGCGGTGAGTTTCAGCGGTCTTCACACTAAGTCCCAAAGCGACGGCGACCTCTTTCGTGCTCTTTCCTTCTGCCAGAAGTTGAACAATTTCACGTTCGCGAGGGGTGAGACGGTTGCGGCCGGGGGCGATTTGGGCGGGATTACTGGTGCCGCTTTTCAGATAACCCTCGAGCACCATGGCGGCGACCTTCGATGTGAAATAAGTTTTATCGCGGCGCAATGCTTCCACCGCCACAACCAGATCACGCGCGGCATCCGACTTCAAAAGGAAGCCGCGGGCGCCTGCGTTCAATACCTCGCGGACAACCTGATCGGAATCATGCAAGGTAAGAATCAGCACCTTGCTGCTGGGGTTGGAGCGCAAGATCTGACGCGTGGCTTCCAGACCGTTGAGGCTGGGCATACCGATGTCGAGAATGACAACATCCGGCTTAAGCTTCAGCGCTTTCTCCACGGCATCGCGCCCGTCGCCGGCTTCTCCGCACACTTCCCAATCGGACTGGGCCTGCAGGAGCGCGCACAAACCCTTACGCACGACTTCATGGTCATCAGCAACTAGAATGCGGAAAATTCCCACTGCCCACCTCCAACGGAATATCTCTTGTCGGACACTGCTCCTGTCCCTGACAGTCTATTCATTTACCTGAGAGCAAGCTATGACAAAACCTAGCATGAAGCTAGCCACAGCAAAATGTGGTGCAATGCAATGACTTATACGACTTGCGATTGCTTAGGGTCTGGTAAATCCTACTCGCCTGCAGGCGATTTCGTGAAGGGAGAGTGATCCCAGGCACGTAAACACCTAACGGAACCTTAATAATTTAGGCCGGAGAATCCAATACAGTATCCACTGTATATTCCTAAGGAAATCTACAGTGGGCGCTGTTTTTTCGAGACTTTCGATGAATTATACGGAAGCCGAGCGTGCGCGGACCGCCATTTGAGGTACACAGGGGGCGTAGGCTGACGTGTCCTGATGACCGAAGATTTCAGAATCGGCGGATGCGTTCTGCAGTGTGTGGGAAATTGCGTCGAGCACGGAGGTTAATGTTGACGGGCTTTCATGCAAGGCGCCTCGATGAATGGCGAGTTCCCCAATAGGTTGAACACGTGTTGCCAGTGCCCAGGCAGGCGAGGCATCCAAATCAGTTTGCTCGAGAGCGAAAATGGGGGGAAGGTTTTGCTGACTTGGGGCCGAGAATTCCGCATCGAGCCAGCGGACCAGAAGCTCCCGGACGTGAGCGGCACTACACGCAGATAGAATTCCCGTGCTGAGTGCCATGCCGTTTTCCCAATGCATGATTCTGATGCGGTCTTCCCATGGGTTTTTCGCCATCAGATACCACCTCTGCTGTCCCATTTTCTGAGTGCCGCAAATTGCACATACACATGAATTCATTTCATTTCATCGCACCTCTCTGGCCATCGAATTGTTAATGGTGGTGAGCCTTACAGGAGACCTGTGAGCAAGGCCTGAGGCCGACAGGCTGGATAGTGGGACGGGAATAATTCCACGCTCCTTTTCAAACATTAAAGTGAGTCCGCGGGAGCATAGATCGCAGAGCCAATAGTGCTGATGGGTGGCGCGCAAGCGGTGGCGGACTTTGCTTTCGCCAAAGATCGCGCTGGTTTCGACTAGAAATAGTTTGCCGACATGGATGTCGCGGAATGAAACTGAGCAGGCTGGATTTGCGCATTTGTGCAGCAAGTAGTCCCCCAAAGCGATGCGAACAAAGGTGGCACTATCTGTTGCTTCCGTGAATGCAAGGCGAATGCCAAAATGATTTTCCCGGGACCGGCGAGCAATCGATTGAGAAACAAGGTGTTTACAAATTAACAAACATCAGGGATGAAGAAGCGGTGACGATTTTTTGGCAGGGTGCTGCCGAATCATCGTCAGACCTCGTCCCAATCACCTCGGACATCAATATTTCCAGCAAGTTAGAGCCAGCACGCAGATATAGTAGATTTCTTTGTTCGGGGCGGCCAATCTGTTTGATATCCTCATGAGTTTTATCTGAGGTGATTGCCGTGGAACGGCGTGGCCAGAAATACCATCGGGAGCGGCTGGGAGAAGCGCTTCGCGAAGAAATACAGACCATTGTGGAAGGGGAGTTGGGCGACCCGCGCATCGGTCTGGTGAGCGTGAGCGAAGTCCAGTTGGCCGAAGATGGGCGCTCGGCGCACGTGCTGGTGACGGCCGATGGCGACGACAAAGAAGCGGAACGCTCTTTGCAAGGACTGCAAGCGGCTATTGGATTTGTCCGCCATGAACTTGCCGAAAGGCTGCATCTGCGTAAACCACCTGAACTTCATTTCCAAATCGATCGCTCGCGGAAATACGAGGCGCGGGTGGACGAACTGTTAAGGCGCGCTAAACACGCAAAAAAGAAAACGGGCTAGGTGGGGACTAGTCATGATGAAGGAAGTGCTTCGGAGTATAGAAGAGCGGGGGCGGTTTGTTTTGACCTCTCACGCTCGCCCCGATGGTGACGCCATCGGTTCAGCGCTCGCCTTCTCCCAGGTACTGAGGCTGATGGGAAAGCACGCGGATGTGGTAATGCGCGACGGCGTGCCCCGCATCTACCAACCGCTTCCGTTCGCGGGCGCGGTTGTGCAGGCGGAGAGCGTGAACGGTGACTACGAGGCCGCTATTGTTCTGGAGTGTGACAGCATTCAGCGGACGCGCCTTGCCGGCCTGGAAAAACACTTCCTGATTAGCATTGACCATCATTTGAGTGGTAAACCCTTCGGAGATGTGAATTGGATTGACCCCACTGCCGTGGCCACCGCGGAAATGATTTACCGCCTCGCCCGGGAAGCGGGAGTACATGTCTCGCCGGAGATAGCGACATGCCTTTACACAGCACTGCTTACCGACACCGGCTCGTTTATGTTTGAAGGAACCAACGACCGCACCTTTGCATTGGCGCGCGAATTGGTGCTTGCAGGGGCGAATCCGGCGTATTGTGCCCGAAACGTGTACTTTGGGCACTCCACAGCGAAAATGCGATTGCTGGGGGCGGCGCTTTCCAATCTCCATCGCGAGGGCCCGATCGCTTGGATTTCCGTAACTTGCGAACAGATGGAAACGTGTGGCGCCAAAGATGAAGATTGCGAAGGCTTGGTGAACTACGCGCTTTCCATTCAGGATGTTGAGGTCGCGGCATTTTTCCGGGAGCTTCCGGACGGCCGTTACCGGGTGAGTTTGCGCAGCAAGGGAAACATGAACGTAGCGTCTGTGGCCGAACGCTTTGGCGGCGGAGGGCATCAATGTGCGAGCGGGCTCTCGCTGGAGGGACCTTTGTCAGCGGCAGTGGAAAAAATCCTGGCCCAACTATCCTCTCAGCCGCCATTACAATAACTTTCCATGCACATGTCCTCCTATTTGCAAGCGGCATCCTTCGTCGGGGCCATGCTGATTCTTATTGCCTACGCTGGCCATCAGATGAAATGGATAGATTCGCGCGGCGCTCTGTACAACATTCTTAACGCGGCCGGTTCAGGGATGCTGGCGTACATCGCCTTCCATCCATTCCAGATCGGCTTTGTGGTGCTCGAGACAACGTGGGCGCTCATCAGCATCTTTGCCCTGCTGCGTCCAAGGCGGCATGTTTAGAAACCGCGCATTTCGCGAAGGGATAGTGCTCGCGGCGGTTTGCGGGTTCCTGTTCTTTTTCGGACTTTCATATTTTGGTTTGATCGGCGCAGACGAGCCACGCTATGCGCAGGTTGCGCGTGAAATGTTGGCACGCCACGATTGGGTGACTCCGGTGCTTGGCGGGGTTCCCTGGCTGGAAAAGCCGCCTCTTTTTTATTGGCAGGCGATGCTAGCTTATGCCGCGCTCGGGGTAAATGATTTTGCAGCTCGATTGCCTTCCGCGGTGGATGCGACGCTGATGGTGCTTGCGGTTTTTGTTTTTCTGCGCAAATTCCGCCCTGAATTTGAATTGGATGGTGCATTGATCACGGCATCAGGGGCGGCTGTGATTGGCTTCGCCCGCGCGGCGTCCACTGACATGCCCCTTGCGGCCATGTTCACGATTGGCATGCTTGCCTGGTATGCCTGGCATGAATCTTCCAAAAAAGTCTGGCTCGCGTTTTTTTACACTTTTATAGGGCTAGGAGTGTTGGCCAAAGGCCCAGTGGCAGTATTTCTTGCTGCGGTGGTAATTGGCATATATGCCATGATGCGAAGGGGTCTGCGGCTTATCGCGCGGACGCTATGGCTCCCGGGCATTCTATTATTTTGCTGCGTGGCCTTGCCATGGTATGTGCTGGTGCAATTGCGTAACCCCGAGTTTTTGCGGGTGTTTATTCTGCAACATAATCTGGAGCGCTTTGGCAGCAATTTGTACCACCACCGGGAACCGTTCTGGTTTTATGTTCCCATCGCGCTGCTTGGCTTGCTGCCTTGGACGGCCTTCGCTGTGGATGCCGTGGTTGACAGCGCGCGGCGATGGTGGAACGAACGGCAGGCCGTCCCAGGCGATGGTTTAGGGCTTTTTCTTTTGATCTGGCTGGTTGTGCCCATCCTGTTCTTTTCGCTTTCTCAGTCGAAGTTGCCCGGCTATATTCTGCCCGCTTTGCCGGCAGGTTCGTTGCTGATCGTGGACTATTTGTCACGGTATCAAGAAGGGAAGCCGTTCAAGAAATCTGTGATTGTGTTTCATTCTCTTTTGTCCGTTGGATTGATTGTTCCCGCGGCGCTGGTTTCGACGATCGTTTTGACACATCACTTTCCCTGGGGACGTCCGGCGGGGTTTTTATTTGCGATCGTCGCCGGGCTGGCTGCATTGTGTGCGTTGGCTCTGACCAAATATGGTTTGCGGGCATTGCGGTTTGTGACGCTCGTCCCTTTGCTGATTGCAGTGTCAGCAGTGTTGCGATTGGGAGCGCCCGCGCTGGACATGTCATTTTCGGCCCGTCCCGTGGCCTGGCAATTAGTTGAGACGCAGGGGCAAAACTTGCCGGTTGCGGTTTTCAAAGCGCGGCGTGAGGTTGAGTACGGCCTGCACTTTTATCTCAATCGAGACATTGCTCGCTACGAACTTGGTCAGGAGCCCGACGGGGAGCATCTTTTGGTTGCATACCAAGGATTAGCGGCGGAAATCGCGTCGCGAAATTCGGGGCGCAAAATCCGTTATCTTGGCAATTTTCCCGCACAACGGCTGGAATTCTACCGGGTGTCCGCGAAATAGTGGCTTTCTGTGTTCCCAAGTTTGCCTAACGATCAAGGTAACGAATAAACTCCAATTTCAGTTGCTTTTCTGCCGTGCCCGAACCCGCCAGGAGCCCCGTGGAAGTTCTGGATTTAAGACACTTTTCCTCTGTCGATCTGCGCCCTGTCATACAGGATGAGGTCCAGATGTGGTCGCGTCTGCTCTCCTGGGACTACACGGCCTCCGCCGACATGATTCTGCGCTATGTGGATTCCCGAATCCTGCCAGGCTATGCTGCGGTGGAGCGGGGCAGGATCATGGGCTATGCGTTTTTTGTGTATGAGGGCAATAAGGGTGTAATTGGCGATTTGTTCATTGCGGACGGCCGGGCGCCACAGGAGCAGCAGAGTATGGAGGTCCGGCTGCTTACGCATGTGATCGAAACTTTGCAGCAGTCGCCGGGAATTCACCGCATCGAAGCGCAACTGCTGGTCCATGAGACAGGACGCGTCATGGAACCTTTTGTGCAGCAGGGATTCCATCGGCATCCGCGTTTGTTCATGGTCTTGCCGCTGAAAGAAGCCGCCCCGATCAAGATTGCGTTTCCGCCAGACATCGAGGTGCGCCGCTGGTCAGAGCAGGATTACCAGCCGGCGGCAGCGCTGATTACCGCCGCTTATCGCGGACACGTGGATGCGGAGATCAATGATCAATACCGGAGCCTGAGCGGCTCGCTGCGCTTTCTGAACAACATTGTCCGCTTTCCAGGATGCGGGACGTTCGATCCGGAATCGTCATTCGTCGCGATGCATAAACGCACGACGCTGGCAGGTTTGATTCTGTGCTCGCGAGTGCGGAACGACGTAGGGCACGTAACGCAAATATGCGTGCTGCCGGAATTTCGTTCGCATGGGATTGGCGAGGCGTTACTGGGCACGACGGTGAATAATTTGCGGCAGAGGAACTTTTCGCTGCTCTCGCTCACCGTAACGCAGGACAACCCGCACGCCGTAGAACTTTACCGTCGCATTGGCTTCGAGACCAAGCGCGTGTTCGATGCATTTGTTTGGCAGGAATAATTTAGCGCGGCGTTCACCGCCGCAACAGCCACATGAGCCAGCCACCAATGAAAACTCCGCCAATGAACATGGCGAAGCAGTAAAGCCCGTAGCGGATCTGATCGCGCGTGGTATTGCGCTGCGTGATCCCAAAAACAATGGAAGCGAAGATAGAGAAGAGCAGGGCGGCGCTAAAGTGCGTAAGAGTCAGCGTCCCGGTCATGGTTTCTTTCCAATGGCGATATGGTATGCGTCCGCGATGCTGATGAAGTTCAGCAGGCCCGCCACAACCATAAGCTCGGTCCCGTAATCGGCGGAGGCATGGGCGATGGCGCCTTGTCCTAAGTCTTTTGCAAGGCTGACAATATAGAGCCCGCCTGCTCCCAGATCGCCGATAAACCTGAGCATCTCGAGGATGTCTCCGCTGTTCGGTTTGGACACGTGGCCCTGCATGAGCAGTCCGAGCACGAACATTGCGACCACCGAGGTCATGAGGAGAAGGCCGCGAATCCAGCGCTTTTGAATTAAGTGGCCTGCTCCGGGAATCAGCCATCCGACTGCGGGGCAGATGACGGCGAGCATATTGATGGACGCCGTAGCAGGTTTGCTTGTAGTTGAGTTTGCCATCAGATAATAACGATCTTTTCTTAAATTCTACCTGTTACCTCTGCCGTATTCTGGCGGACCAGAACATTTACTTCGCTGCTCTCGCTCACCGTAACGCAGGACAACCAGCATGCCGTAGAACTTTACCGTCGCATTGCCTTCGAGACCAAGCGCGTGTTCGACGCATTTGTTCGGCAGGAATAATTTCGCGCTGCGCTCATCGCCGCAACAGCCACATGAGCCAGCCACCAATGAAAACTCCGCCAATGAACATGGCGAAGCAGTAAAGGCCGTAGCGAATCTGATCCCGCGTGCTATTGCGCTGCGTGATCCCAAAAACAATGGAAGCGAAAATAGAGAAGAGCAGGGCGGCGCTAAAGTGCGTAAGAGTCAGCGTCCCGTTCATGATTTTTTCCCGATTGAAATATGGTAGGCGTCGGCAACGCTGATGAAATTCAGGAGTCCGGCGACGAACATAAACTTTGTGCCGTAGTCGGCGGAAGCATGGGCAATTGCGCCCTGGCCCAGGTCCTTCGCCAAGCTGACGATGTACAAGCCGCCAGCCCCCAAGTCTCCAATAAAGCCGAGAATGTCGAGAATGTCTCCACCGTTCGGTTTGTAAACGTGGCCTTGCATCAACAGGCCAAGAATGAACATGACGAAGACGGAAGCGAGCAGCAGGAAGCCGCGAATCCAGCGCTTCTGGATCAGGTGACCTGCGCCAGGGATGAGCCATCCGATGGCCGGAGCAATGACGGAGAGCACATTCAGGGGCGCAACGGCGCGTTTGCTAGTAGTGGAATTTGCCATCAGATGAGTACGATCTCTTTCTGAATTTTGCCTGTAACTTCGGCTGCATTTTCCCGGACCAGAACGTTTACTTCACTGCGGACCCCGAATTCCGGCAGATAAATGCCGGGCTCAATGGAAAAACATGAATTCGGCAGGATCCGGCGTTCATCATGAATTTCCAGATCGTCCATATTGGCGCCGTTCGCGTGGACTTCGGTGCCGATGGAGTGTCCGGTGCGGTGAATAAAATAATCTCCCAATCCGGCCTTCTTGATGTGGTCGCGGACCGCGCGGTCCACTTCCCATCCCGCGATAGGACGAGACGCCGCGACTGCATCAGTGACCGTCTTCACGCCTGCATCTCGCGCTTGTATCACCACTTCAAATACTTCGCGCATTCTGTTAGAGGGCGCACTGCCGACGAACCCCGTCCACGTGATGTCGTAGTATACGGCACCCGGCGTGTTTTTCTTGGCCCAGACGTCGAGGAGCACGAAATCGCCTTCGCGAATCTGTGCGGAGTTTTGCTTCCGGGGCTCATAGTGAGGATTGCCGCTGTTGGCGTTCACGGCGACGATCGGCGGATCATCCGTGACCAGATTCCCGCGACCGAACTCTTCCAGGAACCATTGCTGGATTTCGTGTTCGGTCGTGCCGCCATTGCGGACGCGGCGACCAATTTCCCGGAAGGCTTCGGCTGTGATGGCGTCAATGGCGTCGCGCGCCTCGAAGTGCGTCTTAATCTGTTCTTTCGTCCAGGTAGCTTCAAACTGCGCAATTAAATCGGCCGAACTGACCACGTTTTTCCCCAGACCGCGAATTAGTTCGACCGTACCCGCGTCCACCAGAGAAACGTAAAACACCAGATTGTTCGGCGAATACTGCATGGCGATGTCGCGATGGTTCTTGAGCAATGTTTTGACGTTGTCGAATAGCTCTTGCCATCCTGCGTACTGGAGTTTGCTGCCCGGCAAAGAATCAAGGTGTCCGGCTTCGATTTTATGGACGAGCTTTAGAGGTTCGCCTTCGGCGGGGATGAGGTAAAACCATCGCCGTGTGACCATCAAATCGCCAGGAAGGCGAAGCACTCGATAAGCAATGGGGTCGCGATGATGGTGATCGTAAAAGAGCCAGGCATCGATATTGCGCTCGCGCAGCGCGGCCTGGATGGCTGAGAGGTCCATGGGCAAACAACTATTCTAAACGCCGAAAGAGGATTTGCGCGAATGCTATTTGCAGCCCGTGACTCCTGCCAGATTTACAAAATCTCGCATCTTCATTTCGCCAAAGCAGGTTTTACCGGTTTGATTGTCTTGTCGTAAATCCACAGCAAGAGAGCTGTGGCTATTCCAATTCCGCTGACGCACCACCAGATTCGGCCCGGCCGGTTCGTGAGTTCTCCGAAGTGACGGAGCAGCATTCCGCCGAGCGGGCCGCCGAGCAGCGAGCCAATGCCAATGGGCAGGAATGCGAATCCCATATAGGTTCCTTGTTGGCCTGAAGGCGCAAGGCGCGAAATGTACTCGTAGTAACGGGGAGATTGAATCATTTCGCCGATGGCCATGGTTGCCAGCGCGGCCACGGCCATAATAACGCTGGGATGCAGCGCCAGCAGAATCCAGGAGAGGGCGGAGACCAGAGTGCCCAGGGTGATGGCGCGGAATGCGGGCAACTTCTGGGTTAGAAAACTGACGGCGATCTGAAAAAAGATCACGATCAGTGGCCCTGTAATGAGCATCAGTTCAGTGTTCGCGGAAGAATTGATGTAGTTATGAATGTAGATGGGAAGGCTGATGAATTCCTGCCAGAAGACGATCCAGTATCCGGAGAAGATGAGCAGGAAAATCATAAAGCGCGGATTGGAGAGCACCACGAGAAAATTCGCGGCGGCCTGCTCAACGCTGGTCGTGGATGTTTCGTCCGCACGGCGAGGTTCTTTGTAAAACAACAGGACCGCAAAGAACATGGCGAATACGCTCAACGCCGCCACGCGAAAAACATTTTCTACGCTTGCATGCTGGTGTACCCATGACGCGACGAACGGGCCGGCTGTGCCGCCAATATTCACGATGGTGTAGTAAATCGAGTAGCCGATAGAGCGGACGTTTTCTTTCGAGGCACGCGCGGTGGTTCCTACGACGCAAGGCTTTACCAGAGCGATTCCCAGCGCGGGCAGCATCAGAATGAACGTCACCAGCACGCTGAGCGGCAAGGCGTGGCGCACGGGTGCGAGCCAGGGCGCGCCGATTGATCCCAATAAAAAATAGGAGCAGCTCAGGATGAGGTAGGCGAGCGAAAGCGCGCGGCGAAAGCCGAGTCGGTCGGCAACCACGCCGCCAAAAACCGCGAAAAACCAAACCAAACCACCGAACAGACCAGTAAGGCTGCTGGCGCGCTCGACACCAAAGTTCAAGCTTTCATGCAGGTAACGAGCGAGCGAGGCAAAGGCGGCATAGTAGGAAAGCCGTTCGAAAAGTTCGCTGAAGTTCGCGACCCAGAAAGGCCGCTCAAAGCCGATGCGGATTTCGTGGAGGCGCTGGGAGAAGCTTTGTGGCGGGGCTGAGGTTTGATTGCTCATGCTTCGTTGTCGCGGCCAGGCTCGCCGAGCCTACGGCGCAATTCGTCAGATGTCAATCCCACAACGCGGATCGTTTTGTTGCGACTGGCTTGGCCGGAGGCTATGGTAACGGACGATCGCGGAAGCTTCAAAAGATCTGCGAAGAACTCAATGCAGGCTTGGTTGGCTTTTCCTTCCACTGGAGGAGCGGTTAAGGAGACCTTAAGTGCATCTCCGATTTTTCCGGTGATGGCATTCTTTCTGGCGCGAGGGTGAACTTTGACCGGGAAAGTTAAACTGCCTTCAACATTCGTGATCGGAATCATGATCCAATCTGATAGAGAGCAAAATGAATTTGGGCATCAATTAGTTCATCCACAAGCACTAACAATAGACAGTGAAATTCTTCCGCGTTGTGAATCCGAATCTTAATGATTGTTACGCAGCCAGGCGAAATCTTTCCTGCAGAACGCATGCACTCACCAGAACCATGAGCACCTGATCATAGGCCACCCGTGCATTCTCATCCATGGTTGCAAGACCGTCCAGCAGAGCCACGATTTTCTTCTGATCGAAGAATGGAATGGACGCAAGCACTGGCCCACGCAGCGTGTCATTCACAAACGTGCTTAATTTTTCTTTGGGATTCAATGTGGCCGGAGGGCTTAGGAATGGGTGCTTTTGTCTGCGATAAACGGTGTCCGTAATGACGTCGCGGGCGGCTTCACGCAGGACATATTTTTCGGTCATCCCGTGAATCTTTTGGCTCACGGGCTGGGAGCGGATTAATTCGACCAGATGGTGATCGAGGAACGGCACGCGCCCTTCGATGGAGTGCGCCATCTCCATGCGGTCGCCGAGTATGGTGAGGATGTAGCCTGGCAGCAGGGTTTTCGCCCACAGGTAGAGCGACTGATGCACGGGATCGCGTCCGGTGAGTTGGCCTCGGATGTCGAGGTCGCTGAAGAGGGCGTGATAACCTTCGCGGTCTCCATACTTCTCACGGAAATTTGCTGCCAGTAGTTCCTGCATCTTCGCCGAGCGTGCTGAGAAAGTTTCGATCCAGGATGGAATGAAACCAAGGATCCGCTTCATATTCTCGAGTGGCAATGCCTCGCCATGCGGCAACAGCAGACCGCGTGAAACGGGATTGAGTTTTTCCAGGTCTTGTAAAAGCGCGGCGACAACCGCGGGATCCTGGCCCTCTCGGTTGTAGAGCAGCATGTCGCGGCGAAAGTGAGCATAGCCTCCCAGAATTCATCCGACCCTTCTCCGGTGATTACGACTTTGTATCCGGCGTCGCGTACCGCCCTGCTGAGGAGATATTTGGCTACGCCGTGAGCGTTAATGCAGAACGCCTCAGCCTGGTAGATTGCGTCGGCAAAATTGTCGGCGAGGTCGTCCTGGCGAATGGGGATCTGAAAAAACTCCGCGCCAACTTTGGCTGCCATCTCGCGCGCTTCCTTCTCTTCGTCATAGTCCGGACGATCGAAGGTCAGCGTAAAGGCGCGGATGGGGTCGGGATGGTGCCGGGCGGCGAGCCCGATGACCGCGCAGGAATCGAGTCCGCCACTGAGGTAGCAACCAACGGGAACATCTGCGCGGAGGCGCAATCGCACCGCCTCTTCGAGTGCATGACGGAATTCCGCGGCGTAGTCGCCATCGGAACGCACGCGTGAGTTGCAGCCAGCCTTCGGGTAATTGAAGTCCCAATATTTGTTCAGATGGATGTGCTTGTCCGTGGCAAGCAGGTAATGGCCGGGAGGTACCTGGAAGACTCCGTCGTAAATTGTGCGTAGTTGATGTCCGCCGTATTCAACGGAATGCGAAACGGATTCCGCGTCCCAACGCGCCGGCACTCCGGCGGCGAACAATGCTTTCACTTCCGACGCAAGATAGAGCTTTTCGTCGTGGAAGGCATAGAACAGCGGCTTGATGCCAAAGCGGTCGCGGACGGCCATCATCGTCCGGTTGCGTTGGTCCCAAATGATGATGGCAAATTCACCGCGCAAGCGATGCAGGAATTGCATGCCAAAATCTTCATAGAGATGGAGAGCGATTTCGCTGTCGGATCGAGTACGCAGGCGATGACCGGATTGTTCTAACTCCTTTTGGATCGCTTCGTAGCCATAGAATTCGCCGTTCACGATGATTCGCGTCTGCTCGTCTTCGCTGGCGATTGGTTGATCGCCGGTTGCAAGGTCAATGATGCTGAGCCGCGCGTGACCGAGCGCGACCCGGCCATCCGGCGAAATCCAGTGGCGTTGACCGTCGGGGCCGCGATGATACAGGCTCTGGGTGGCCTTCTGCATCACGTCTGCGGAAATCGGACCACGACGCGAGAATATTGCGACAATTCCACACATGAATTTCCCCTCTTGTGCCAGGATTTGTATGGCCAGCTCTTTGTGTAAAGACTTAAGGCTTTACAAGACGCCGTATTCTAATCTTTGGACACGTAGTTACGCTCGCCAAATATTGCTGTGCCCACGCGCACGCATGTAGAACTCTCTTCAATGGCGATTTCGAAATCGTGGGACATGCCCATGGAAAGGACATCCATGCTGATTTTAGGTAGCTCACGCCCGGCAATTTGATTGCGCAAGTCGCGGAGCTTTCGAAAATAGGGCCGTGAGCCTTCTGGATCTTCAGTGAACGGCGGAACGGTCATCAGACCGCGAATTTCGAGATGGGGGAGTCGAGGCGCGGCCTGCAATATGTTTTCCAGCTCTTCAGAATCAGGAGCAATTCCAGTTTTTGCCGCTTCGCCGCCTACATTGATCTCGATTAACGCGCGCAGCTTTTTGCCGGACTCTTCCGCTGCGGAATTTAGTTTTTGCGCCAGGCGCAGTGAGTCTAATGAATCCACCGCATGGAATAGCTCCACCGCCTTTGCTGCTTTATTGGTCTGCAAATGACCGATCATGTGCCACTCGATATTCTGCAGATCGCTCAAGGCCGCGGCTTTTGTCGTTAATTCCTGGACACGGCTTTCGCCGAAGATGAGCAATCCAGATTGGTAAGCTTCACGGATGCTCTCGGCGGGGAAGGTCTTGCTCACTGCAATGAGCGTGATTTCGTCAGAATTACGGCGAGCACGCCGCACCGCAGCGTCGATTTTGTCACGCACCTCAGCGATATTTTCAGCGATAGACATTTGAGTTGAACCTGGAGGCTATCAGAGCCTGCGAAGAAGTACCACGAGGGTATGCTTTTACGCGGACAGGAATGTCCGCACCACACAGGATGATCGCTCCTTAGTTGCTTTTACATCATTCCTGTGGGCGGGGCCGGTTCGCTGGGATCGCCTGCGGCGGAAACCGGCAGGAAGACCATCAATGCGGACAATCCGGCGAGAACGATCATTCCGCCTATCACATAGGACGGATTATTAAATATTTGAGGCCGCGCCCATGCCGGCGCGAATTGAAGTCCAGCCCAAAGCAATCCGAGGATGGCTTCACCCGCAATCAATCCTGAAGCCGTGAGCACTCCCGCGTTTTCCACTCGAGCCTTCTGAGCATCATTGAAGCCGCGCCGTTTGGCCACCCAGTTGGCCAGGGAGCGGAGGAGTCCGCCCACAAAAATTGCCGAGGTCGTTTCAAATGGCAAGTACATGCCGACCGCTACCAGCATGGGGCTGCTGGCGCCCATCATGATGAGGGCGATTCCGAAGAAGATGCCGACTATGACCAGCGGCCATGCGATGTTCCCGCCGACAACGCCCATGGCTAGAGTTGCCATCAATCCAGCCTGCGGAGCGGAAAGCTGGCGGTCGCCGAATCCGGTGCCGCCCATTGCGATATTGCCGCGGTAGAGAAGCATCAGGGGCCAATACATCACCAGGCTGGCGACGACCACGGCAATTAATTCCGCAATTTGAATTTTTCGCGGCGTGCCGCCGAGGATGTATCCAACTTTGAAATCTTGCAACAATTCGCCCGCAACCGCTGACGATACGCAAACAACCGCCGCCACGCCCAACACCGCCGCCACGCCGGAGTTCCCGGAGACGCCAAGCGCAACCATAAGAAGCGCCGCAATGAGAAGAGTGGAAAGCGTCAATCCAGAGACGGGATTATTGGAAGAGCCAATCAGTCCAACCAGGCTTCCCGACACGGTAGCGAAAAAGAATCCGACAATCAGCATGACCACGGCGGCAAGAATCGCCGGCCAGACCAGTCCGGAGATGTGAACGTAGAGCATGCACATGAGCATGAACGTCACGGCAATCAAGCTGAAGACAACTTTAGAACTCATGTACTGCTCGGTGCGCGACAATTTGGCGCGGTCCGCCGCAGTCTGCTTTAGATCAGCCAATGCCCTGCCAAAGCCCGCGGTCAGACTTTTTCCCATCTTGAAGAGGGTATAGGCGGCGCCCACGAGCATGCCACCAATCGCGATAGGCCGGACAATAACTTTCCAGACGGCAATCGCCATTGCTGCCCAATTATCGGGCGTGTCAGCGGGAAGGTAGTGGCGGACTTGCGGCCCGAGGAAAAAGATGATCAGCGGAACCAGCAATCCCCAAGCTAAGACACCGCCGGAAAATTGGATGGACGCCAATCGAAGGCCAATAATGTATCCCACGCCAAGGTAGGCAGGACTTACCGTGGGAGCGGCAAGCGTGGTGGCGCCTCCGGCAGCAACCGCATTTGCTCCCGTTGTTGCTCCCAGGCTGACCTGGCTGTGGCCCAAACTGCCGACTTTAAAGTGAATGTCTTTGTCTGAGGCGAACAATCCGAACCGCCCCAGCATGTAAACCAAACCACCAATGCCAATATTCCAGAAAAGGTATTTAGCGGCCTGGGCGCCACGTTGTCCTGCTTTGTGAATCTCGGAGGCTGCCAGCGATTCAGGAAATGGCAATTCCGGATCTTCAACCATGACACGCCGTACTAAAGAAATGAACAAAACGCCGAGAACGCTGCCCACCAGAATTAATGCCGAGGATTTCCAGTATGCTTGGCGCCAGCCGAATGAAGGCCAGACGCCCGCGATCAAGAATGCGGGAATGGTAAAGATCGCGCCTGCGGCGACGCCTTCGCCAATCGAGCCCGCCGTTCGTGCAATGTTCTCCTCAAGCAGGGACCCTTTCATGGAGCGAAGAATTGCCATCCCAATCACTGCCGCTGGATAGGTGGCGGCGATGGTGATTCCGGCGCGCAATCCCAGATAAGCGTTGGCAGCTCCCAAAACCACGGTCATGACTAATCCAATGAGCATGGCGCGCAAGGTGAACTCGCGCATCTCCATGTGTTCGGGAACGAATGGCTGATACCGGTTCTGTTTTTGCGGATTCATGGGAGGCGGAGCACTCATGGTTTCTTCCCTCGGGCCGGGCTGGAAAATAAGGCAAGTCGGCGCACCTTAGCATGGCTGCAAGGTACTTTACAAGTCGGGGTTGGAATGGCGGGGATTCAGTCTATTCGTCTCGCGCCGATAATCGGTACTTCCTTCGTGCATTGCGTACCTGCAAGCAAGGCCGCTATACTTGGGGCAATTGTCCGGCACGGAGTTCGCGCAGAACCGGCTGGGCGAGGGAGGCTCGTCTTCAGCAGTAGCGGGATCCCAATTCGCGCGCCTCAGTCCGCAGCGAAGCAGAA
>Ga0134125_10004125_pt1 | contig 16635 bp, 10 predicted proteins | sample KB31751_FD_96464 | JGI IMG/M metagenome (GOLD analysis project Ga0134125, IMG submission 96464) | Terrestrial soil microbial communities with excess Nitrogen fertilizer from Kellogg Biological Station, Michigan, USA - KB3-175-1 | ecosystem: Environmental > Terrestrial > Soil > Unclassified ...
AATTCAAGATGCTGCTGCCGTGTTTTTTAACCCGGGTGGTGTCACTTTTCTTAAAGGAAATAGTATAAGTGCAGGTGCTACAGCAACAATTGCTAATGGAGAATATTTAGATGGACCAAGCGGTACCGTTTCTCGCACAAACAATCCTATAAGTACCCCATTTGCGGCTTATGCAGTTTTTGGTAGTAAAAAAGATTCTTCACATGTAATATCAAGGTTTAAATTTGGCGTAGGTGTTTACACTCCTTTTGGTAGCACTGCCCGTTGGGAAGATGGTTGGACAGGACGTTTTGCTTTAACCTCTTTAAAATTGCAATCAATATTTTTTCAACCAACAGTAAGTTATAAAATTTGCAATAAATTAGGTTTTGGCGCTGGCTTGGTTTACGCATATGGTAATGTTGAATTAAAACAAGATGTACCGTTATATAGCAATACAAGTACAAATGGTGGATATGGCAGTGCAGATTTAAAAGGAACAGCAGGTGGTTGGGGTTATAACCTAGGGCTTTATTATACACCAACCGAAAAATTATCTATTGGTTTAACATACCGTTCACAAGTTAATATGGCTTTAAATAGTGGTACAGCTAACTTTACAGTACCTGCATCAGTAGCTTCAAATTTCCCATCAGGTCCATTCTCATCTTCTATTCCTTTGCCTCAAGTACTAACATTAGGTTTTGGTTATAAGGTTAACACCAAATTATCTTTAGCACTTGATGTAAATTTTGTTGGCTGGAAAGCTTACGATACGTTGGCCTTCGATTATAAAAACAATACAGCAATTTTAAAAGACACAAAACTACCAAGAGATTATAAAAATACGTTTGCATTTCGCTTAGGTGGTCAGTATCACATAACTGAAAAATTTACGGTTCGTGCAGGTGTTGCTTTATCTTTAACACCTATAAAAGATGGTTATGTAACACCCGAGTTACCTGATGCTAACAAGGTTAATTTAACTTGCGGTGTAGGGTATAAAATATCTGGTAAATTTAGAGTAGATGCATCATATACATTTGAAAATCTAAAACGTACAGATAGTAACACAAATTTAGGATTAAGCGGAACGTATAAAACGTATCTATCGGCACCGGGCTTATCATTAACCTATAAATTTTAATTGTAGATAACATGAAAAATAATATTTATAAATCAGTTTTAATTATTGCATCTATCAGTTTATTTGTTGGGTGTAAACCAAATTTAACGGCACCCGAAGTAAAAAAGGGCAGTGTTGATGCTACACGCTATGTAGCTATTGGAAATTCTATAACATCAGGTTTTGCTGATGGGGCTCTTTATTACCAAGGTCAGTTGGTTTCTTTTCCTAACCTAATAGCACAACAATTTAAAGCAATAGGAGGGGGAGATTTTAAACAACCTTTAATGGACCCAAATTCTGTTGGAGTTGGTTCAACCGGTAATGCACCTTTTGTGCTTGGTTATTCTGCTGATTGTTTGGGCGATACTTCTTTAGGCCCTGTCCCAACTGCAACCGCAGGAGATGTAGCTGCATTTTCAAATAATATTTATTCTGCTCAACAAGGCCCTTTTAATAACATGGGAGTACCGGGCGCAAAAGCAATTACAGTCGCTCTTCCTGGTTATGGTAATCCGGCAAATGGTGCGGGTAATTACAATCCTTTCTTTACTCGTATGGCAAAAAACCCTTCAACATCCTCTATGTTGTCAGATGCTATGTTGTTAAACCCAACTTTTTTCTCTTTGTTTATTGGTAATAATGATGTGTTACTTTATGCTACAAATGGTGGGGCTTCTGATGCAATAACACCTCAATCTCTTTTTGATGCAAGCATTGATACTATAGTAAATACATTAACTAAAAATGCAAAAGGAGTAATTGGTAATGTGCCTGATATAACAGCTCTCCCATTTTTCACTACAGTGCCTTGGAATGGTTTAACATTAAGACAGGGACAAGCAGATACACTTAATAGTATTTGGGTTAACTCTAGTGGCACTCCGCTTTACAACTTTAAGGCAGATAGTAATGCTTTTCTTATTAAAGACCCTACTGCACCTTTAGGTCAAAGACAAATTAAAAAAGGTGAATTTATTTTATTAAGTGTACCATTAAATTCAATAAAATGTCATAACATGGGTACCTTAATCCCCATCCCAAATCAATATGTGCTTACAGCTACGGAAATTAATGCTATAGAGGCTGCAATAGCAGGATATAATTCCAAAATTTTGTCGGTAGCCAAAGCAAAAGGCTTGGCTTTTGTGGATGTAAATGCGTTTTTAAACCAAACAAAAACAGGTTTTGCATATGATGGTATAACCTTTAACGCTGCTTTTGTAACAGGCGGTTCGTTTTCTTTGGATGGCATTCACTTAACACCAATAGGTAACGCACTTTTAGCTAATGAGTTTATAAAAGCTATTAATTCAAACTATGGTTCAACTATTCTGCAGGTAGATGTAACAAAGTACCATGGTGTAATTTTTCCTTAATAATAAAACAACAAGCCACTAAATAATAAACCCTAAAAAATAAAAAAAACATGAAAAAAATCTATCTATCAGTAGCAGCTGCTTTAGCAATTAGCAGTGCTGCAACAGCACAATGTAGCGGTCGTTATGCCGTCGACGTGTATTCTGTTACTACTACAACAGCTATAACCTATGGTTCTAACCTAGATTATACAGGAAATCCTACAACACTAACTTTAGATTTTTATGAGCCAACTGCTGATACATCTACTGCGCGTCCTTTAATCATTTGGGCACACGGTGGAAGTTTTATTAGCGGAACCAGTGCCGACGTTGATGTTGCAAGCTTATCTAACCATTTTGCAAAAAAAGGATACGTTTGTGCTTCTATTAACTATCGTAAAGGTGTATCTTCTTTCGACTCGGTTGGCTTAAACCAAGCTGTGGTTAGAGCGGTGCAGGATATGAAAGCATCTATTCGTTTCTTTTATAAAGACAGAGCAACTGCTAACACCTATAAAATTGATACTAACAAAATTTTTATTGGAGGTAGCTCAGCAGGTGCTATTACAGCTTTACATACCGAATATTTAGATAAAGCTTGTAAAATTTACCCGTATGTAGATTCTACAACTTTAGCTGGTTTAGGTGGACTTAATGGTGCTAGCGGAAATGCTGGTTATTCTACTAAAGTTAAAGGTGTAATCGATCTTTGTGGTGGTCTTGGCGTTTATGCTTGGCTTGAAGCAGGTAACACTCCATTATGCTCAATGCACGGTACTGCTGATGCAACTGTGCCTTACAGCCGTGGTATTGTAAACCCTGGCATTCCAATTCAGTATATTGATGGTAGCCGTATGATTTATAAAAGAGCTTTATGTGTTGGTGTACCAGATAATTTTTACACTTGGGAGAATGCACCTCACGTTCCGTATGCAGGAACAAGTGCTACTCAATTAGCTTATATGGATACTACTGTAAACTTTGTACGCGATTATTTATTACAACGTTTAAACATAACTTGTACAGCTTTACAAAACCCTAATACGCCTTCTCTTTCACCTGTTTTATATACTTATACTTCAGCTTGTATAAGCGGAGCAGATTGTTCTGTAGGAATTAAAACTGTAAGTACTAACTTGTTACAAGAAGTATATCCTAACCCTTCTGAAAACGAAATAAAAGTTGTGTTTACAAATAATAACGATACACATACTATTCAATTGACCGATCTTTCGGGTAGATTAGTAAAATCAGATGTTACAACACAAGCGGCTTACACATTAGAAAAAGGAAACCTTAATGCAGGTGTTTATTTCTTAAAAGTTAGCAATAATTTTGGTCAAGCATCTATACAAAAGATAATTTTTAACTAGTTTTTAGTTTAAAAATAAATTTTCTTTAAAAAGGGCTGTCTTTTATAGGCGGCCCTTTTTTTATGAAATATTTTCACCTACATTTTTTTAATTAGCCGTTAATTGTATTTTTGTCATTAATATGGCGGCAGCTAAAATTTTATTAAGCGAAAAAAACTTTGAGATAACACTCACTCGCCTTTGCCACCAACTTATTGAAACTCACAACACATTTGAAAATACGGTTATCATAGGTTTGCAACCTCGTGGTGTATTCCTCTCAAAACGAATACACAGGCAGCTGGTGCAGCTTACTAAAAACAAAAATATTTTGTGTGGCGATTTAGATATTACTTTTTACAGAGATGATTTTCGTCAAAAAGAACTTATACCAAACCAAACCAACATTCCGTTTATAATTGAAAATAAAAATGTTGTGTTAGTAGATGATGTATTGTTTACCGGACGCACTATTCGTTCTGGTTTAGATGCACTATTAGCATTTGGTCGACCTAAAAAAGTAGAATTGCTGGTGTTAATTGATAGAAGATTTAGCAGGCATCTGCCTATACAACCTAATTACGTAGGAAAATACATCGACTCAATACAAACACAAAATGTAAAGGTTGATTGGAAAGAAACCGAAGGACACGATAAAGTAACCCTAATAAACACTTGATTAAATGAGCCATTTAAGTACAAATCATCTTTTAGGAATAAAAAACATTACCAAAAATGATATTGAACTAATTTTAAGTACGGCTAAAAATTTTAAAGAAGTAATTAATCGCCCTATAAAAAAAGTACCTTCTTTACGCGATATAACTATTGCAAATCTTTTCTTCGAAAATTCTACCCGCACACGTACTTCATTTGAATTAGCTCAAAAACGATTAAGTGCTGATACCGTAAATTTCTCGGCATCCACATCTTCAGTAAAAAAAGGCGAAACACTTATTGATACAGTAAATAACATACTAGCCATGAAGGTTGATATGGTGGTTATGCGCCATCCAAATGCAGGGGCATGTGTTTTTTTAAGCAAGAAAATAAAAAATTGTAAAATCATTAATGCCGGAGATGGTGCGCACGAACATCCAACTCAGGCACTTTTAGATGCTTATTCTATACAAGAAAAACTAGGCACATTAAAAGGTAAAAAAGTAGTTATTGTGGGAGATATATTGCACTCGCGTGTTGCCTTATCAAATATATTTTGCCTACAAAAAATGGGAGCAGAGGTTAAGGTGTGTGGCCCTGCAACATTAATTCCGCGCCACATAAAATCATTAGGTGTTGAAGTTGAAACTGATTTAAAGAAAGCATTAGCTTGGGCAGATGTAGCTAACATGCTACGTATACAATTAGAAAGGCAGGATATCAAATTTTTTCCAAGTCTACGGGAATATAGTATGATGTATGGCTTAACCCAAGAAATTGTAGATGGACTTAAAAAAGATATTTTAATTATGCACCCTGGCCCAATTAACCGAGGTGTGGAAATTAGCAGCGAAGTTGCCGACGGAAAAAATTCTATTATACTTGAACAAGTAGAGAACGGAGTGGCCGTACGTATGGCTGTTATGTTTTTATTGGCCGGAAAACAAAATTAGTTTACAAATTTAAAGAAGCATCTAGTGCTTTGCTTAAAGTAGAAAAGCCTTCTACACCTACTGATAATCTCACCAATGATTTTGTAATACCACGTACTAAACGATCTTCTTCGGGTACAGCAGCGTGTGTCATACTCGCAGGGTGTTCAATATAACTTATTACAGAACCTAAACTTACCGCTAACTCCATAGGTGTATCGGGGCGAGCAAAATAATTCATCATGTTTACACCTGCTTCGTACCCCCCTTTTAAATCAAAAGAAATAACTGCGCCACCATTACGCATTTGTTTTTTTGCAACGTTATAATGCTCGTGACTCTTTAAACCCGGAAACCAGACTCTATTTACTTTTGGGTGCGCCTCTAAAAATTCCGCTAATTTTTGTGCCGTAGCACATTGATGCTCCATGCGCACGCCCATGTCTTGTACGCTTAAACTATTTAACCAACTATCAAAAGGTGAGGGGGTAGGGCCAAAATCTTTATATACAGGATAAACCTCTTTACTAAAAAACTCATACGGACCAAGAGCAGCACCTGCAATTGAAGCCGAATGACCATTTACATATTTAGTTAAAGAGTGTATAACAACATCAGCCCCCAAGCGAAATGGTTGTTGTAAGTAAGGCGAGCAAAACGTGTTATCAATAATAAGCATGGTTTCACTAGCTTCAGTTAACTTAGATATAGCCTCTATGTCACAAACAGCTAGGGTTGGATTATCAGGTGTTTCAATAAATACAGCAGCAATGTTATGATGTTTTTCCAATAACTGTTTTATGTTTTCTGTGTTAGTGGCATCAGTAAAAAATATTTCTATACCAAAACGATTTTGCAAAAAACGCATAAACGAATCGGTGCAACCATATACATTACCAACTACAATAGCATCTCCGGGTTTAACAAAACCCATAATAATAGTAGTAATAGCCGCCATACCCGATGCAAATACTAAAGATGCAATGGTAGGTGTTTTTTCATCCTTTGCTAAAGCATTATCAATAATATGCCCGCACTCTAATTGAAATAAAACTTTCTCTAAATATTCTGTATTAGGGTTTCCAAGCCGGGTATATATACGTGCATAAGGTTTTTCACCACTCGGTGAATTTCCTAAAAAACGCGATGCTCCATCGGCTACATCTTTAAATTTAAATGTAGATTTTTGATGAATGTTAGGTAAGCCTGTTCCCGCACAAATAGCATTAAATCTATCAGCATCCATTTGTTTTTCGTTGGTTTGTGCATAAGCATGCTTTCTTTTTATCCACTCGGGCCACCAGCTAAATCTACCTTTCATTGCGTTTTGTTTTGGTGTAAATGTACAGTTTTAATGCATTTTCTTTTAAATTCTATCATTACTTTTGCTTAAAATAAAAATAGAAAGTGATTAAGTTTACTGCCACTTTACAAAAATTTAAAGAGCAAGGTGAAAAAACCGGTTGGACGTATATTGATTTTCCATCTGAAATTGCCCAAAAGGTAAAACCTAACTACAAAAAATCATTTCGTATAAAAGGCACTATTGATAATTATGCTTTTAAGGGTTTAAGTATATTGCCCATGGGCGAAGGCGATTTTATTTTACCAATTAATGCCACTATTCGTAAAAACATTAAGAAATTTTTAAAAGGAGAAAAAATTGTTTTGCAAATAGAAGAAGATAAAGCACCGGTAGAAATATCGGCAGATTTAATGGCTTGTTTAGAAGACGAAACTAAAGCAAAAACATTCTTTTTAAAATTACCCAAATCCCACCAAAATTATTATTCTAAGTGGATAGAAAGTGCTAAAACTGATGCCACCAAAGCCAAACGAATTGCTTTAGCAATAAACGGATTTAATAAACATATGAATTACCCTGAGATGATGCGAGCTAATAAAGAGGGTAAATTATAACTTATTTTAGCACCTAACTATCTGTAAATCAGTTAAAAATTAACTTATCTTTGAAGATAATTTCATTAAAGTGAAGAAAATATTTTCATTTATTGTTTTCTATTTTTCTCTTCTGAGTTTTTGTTTCGCTCAAACTTCTAATATTTCTGGTATTATAAATTCATATATATCGGTGTCTGCAGTTGGTTTGCAATCAGCCACAGTTGCCTCAGCAACTTCATTTGGCGTTGGAAATAGAGTTTTACTTATTCAAATGAAAGGCGCTACCATTAACACAACTAATACTAATTCGTACGGAACAATTATTAATTATAACAATGCAGGAAATTATGAAATGGCTACTATTGCTTCTATAACAGGCAACACCATTAATTTTGTTTTGCCTGTTTTACGTAGTTATACCCCAAGTGATTTAATACAATTAGTAAAAGTTCCATCTTATAATAATGTGGTTGTAACTGGCCAGCTTACCTGTACACCTTGGAATGGTTCTACGGGAGGTGTTTTGGCTTTTGAAGCAAATGGTACAATTACATTTAATGCAGATATAGATGTGAGTGGGGCTGGTTTTTTAGGAGGGGCTTTGTCAAATGGTGCAATAACAGGTTGCGCTGCCGATACTTCTGATTATGTTCTGCCATCAACCTCCCTTGCTGCTGCAAGAAAAGGCGAAGGAATTTTTAATCCTACTTCAGTAAACATTGATGGAAAAGGTGCGTGGGCAAATGGTGGCGGTAGTGGTAATGATTGTAATGGAGGTGGTGCAGGTGGTGGTAATTTTGGTTTAGGTGGACATGGAGGGGATCCAAAAGTAAATGTTAGTTGTCCTCCATATTTTTATCAGAACTCGGGAGGTAATTCAGGTAAAAATCTTACATATTCAAATGCTGTAAACAAAATTTTTTTAGGCGGTGGGGGTGGTGCTGGGCATCAAAATGATGGTGCAGGTACAGCAGGAACTAAGGGAGGCGGTATAGTCTTAATTAGTGGACAAAGTATAGTGGGAAATAACCATGTTATCAATTCTAATGGAATTGATAACACTATAGTAGCAGGCATTGATGGACAAGGTGGTGGCGGTGCCGGAGGAACTGTTTTATTAAATGTTTGTTCATATACTTCACTAAATGTTTCTGTAATAGGAGGCCTTGGTGGGCATGATAATTTTACCGGATCAGATTGTCATGGTAAAGGTGGCGGCGGTGCAGGTGGTGTGGTGTGGTCTTCTTCGCCATTAACTAATGTAACAACCGTTTTAACCGGAGGGGCACCAGGCACTTTTACAAGTTCGGCGTGTTTGTGTAATGGAACAAGTAATGGAGCAACACAAGGTGGAGTTGGAGGTGCACTAACAGGTTTAGTTGTACCGGGTAGTACAACTCCTATAAAAATTGTAGATACAACTATTTGTTCATCTTCTCCCGTAGTTTTAGATGCGGGAACTGCATCTTCTTATACTTGGTCAAATGGAAGTAATACACAAAGTATTAGTGTAAATAATGCAGGTACATATTGGGTGCAGGTAAATCCTTTAAATGGTTGCACGACCATTATAGATACTTTTTATCTGCATTTTTTGACTCCGCCTATGATTAATTTTTTGCGAGACACCAGTTTTTTCAGCAATTCAACATTTAATTTAAACGCATCACAAGCTAATGCTACAAATTATAATTGGTCAACTGGCGCCACAAGTTCTTCTATTACACCATTAAATAGTGGTGTTTATTGGGTAGATATGAATATAAATGGTTGTATTGTTAGAGATAGTGCAACTATTACAGTTCTTAACCTACCGGTTGTAACAGCCTACAATTATACAGTATGTGCAGGCCAAACAGCTACCATTACACCATTTATAAGTGGTGGTACAGGAGTTTATTTTTATAATTGGGGTAATGGGTTTAGTGGAACTTCATATACAACTAATCCAACAGCAGACAGTGTTTATAGTATTTCTGTTACTGATGCAAATGGATGTTTTTCATCAGTTCAAACGGGGAGTATAAAGGTTTTAACTCCTTTACAAGTAAATGCTAATGGCACAAGTACTTGTGCTTCTATCGATACGATAAGTATTTTAGCCGCTGCTTCTGGAGGAACAGGTAATTATACTTACACATGGCTTCCATTAAATACAAATAAAAACCCATTACTGGTTTCGCCTCAAACTACAACTATATACACAGTAACAGTATCGGATGTATGCGGTATAGCGTCTGACACTGCTCAGGTTGTAATTACCCCGGCACCTTTAATTAGTTTGCCAAATAGTGTTTCGGGTTGCAGCCCGGTTTGCATTAGTCTTAATAATATACCCTATAATACATTAGCAACCTGGCAATGGAATTTTGGCGATGGTAGTTCTTCAACAATTCAAAAACCAATTCATTGTTATACTAAGCAGGGTAATTACAATATAAGTTTTTCATATACAACTACATTAGGGTGTACAAAAACTGTTAGTTCAAACAGTATAGTAACTGTTTTTCCTTCGCCTGTTGCAGCTTTTTCTGCATCTACTTTTAATACAGATATTTTTGATACTGATATTTCTTTTTATAACGAGTCTTCAAGTTATATAATTTCACAATGGTATTTTGGCGATTCAAATGGATCTAACCTAACCAACCCTTCGCATTTATACTTGGCAGAAGGAAACTATCCGGTAACACTAATTGTGCATAATCAACAAGGTTGTACAGATACGGTTATTCGTGAAGTAGTTATACACGATGTATATACTTTTTATGCACCTAATGCTTTTTCGCCAAATGGAGATATTTATAACGAAAAGTTTTTGCCTATTGGAACCGGTTGGGATAATAATAGTTTTAAAATGCTTGTTTTTGATAGATGGGGTAATCAAATATTAAGTACCACAAACCCAAATCAGGGTTGGGATGGTAGAATTAAGGGGCAAGATGCACAACAAGATGTGTATGTTTGGAAAGTAGAACTAAAAGATATTTTTCATAAAAGCCATTCTTATTCGGGCATTATTTCTGTTGTTAGATAGATGATTCAACTAACATTTTACTAAGTTGCATATTAAGTTTCGTATCTCTACTTTTGAAAACTTTAAGCCCTTACTTTTATGTCAACTCAAAAAAATAAAACCCAAAAAGTAACTCAGCAAAATAAATCGACCGAAGTTGATTTCTACGATTCAAAAATTGCTGGCAAAGAAAAATATATTTTGCTTGGCGCTTTACTTATTGGATGCTATATAGTATTTCAAGATTTTATTAATTTCAAAAAAGTATATCTTTTTAAAGACATTGGAAGCGATTCTATTAATATTTACTTTCCTTGGTTAGCACAGCTAACTGATGCCATGAAAACAGATGGTGTACCTACTTGGTCATTTACACAAGGCTTGGGACAAAATGTTTTTCCGTTATGGCTTGGCGATTTCTTTTCTAATTTTTTAATGCTGTTCAGTAAAGATAAATTGCCTTATGGTTTAGCTTTTATGGAAATTACTAAAATTCTATTAGCAGGTTTTATTTTCTTTAAATACTTACGCGAATTAAAGGTTAATGATTTTGCTGCCTATATAGGCGCTTTTTTATTTTCGTTTTGCGGCTATATAATGGTCGGTGGCTGTTGGGCTATTTTTTCTGACGAGGCTGTTTATGCAGCTTTAACTTTATATGGTTTCGAGCGTTGGCTTAATCATAAAAAATGGTTATGGTTTGTAATAGGCTTGGTTTGCATTAGTTTTTTGCAACCTTTCTTTTTATTTATGTATGCTATTTTTCTTGCTATTTATGCGCCTGTTAGGTATAATGATTTGCATGAAGGAGATTGGAAAAAATTCCCATTGTTTATAGCTAAAACTGCAGGTTTTGCGGCATTAGGTGTGGCTATAACTGCTTATCAATTGTTTCCTGATTTGCTTCAATATGTTGAGAGCCCTCGTGTGGGGGGGGAAGCTAGTTTTATAACAAAGCTAAAAGCTCAGCCTATGTTTACTTTTGCTGATGAGGTGCTGCGATTTACTACCACGTTTAGAGCTTTTGGTAGCGATACACTTGGTACAGGTAGTAATTTTAAAGGATGGCAAAACTATTTAGAGGCCCCACTTTTTTATTGCGGTATTTTTTGTTTGGTAACATTTCCTCAAGTGTTTTCAAGCTTTAATAAAAAGCAAAAAATGGCTTATGGTATTTTAACGGCATTATTTGTTCTGCCTATTTTATTTCCTTATTTCCGTAACGCCTTTTGGGCTTTTACCGGCGATTATTTTCGTACATTTTCTTTAATGATAAGTTTATTGTTGCTTATTTTTTCTGTTAAAGCATTGCATCACATTATTAAAACAGAAAGTATAAATAAAATTGTTTTAGGGGTTACTGTCGTGTTTTTGTTAATTTTATTATATACTCCTGCGGCACAATTTAAACCTGCTATTAACCAAGGATATAGGTCAATTGTTGCAGTGCTTATTTTTACATATGCTGGTTTGTTACTTGGTTTAACATCAAAAGGCTCGTCAAAAGGTACTTATAAAATGGTTTTAATGCTTGTTTGTTTTTTTGAGTTAATTTATAACGCAAATACTACTATTAATAAACGGAGTGTAGTAACCGTACAAGAGCTTACCAGCAAAGTTGGTTATAATGATTATTCGGTTGATGCTATTAGTTTAATCAAAGAAAAAGATAAAAGCTTTTATCGTATCAATAAGGATTTTGGCTCAGGCTTAGCTATGCATAAAAGTATTAATGATGCAAAAGTACAAGGCTATTTTGGAACCACTTCGTACTACTCTTTCAACCAAAAAAATTACATTAAATTTTTAGGCGATTTTAATGTTATCAATCCAAAAGATGAAAATGCTACGCGTTGGGCAAGTGGCATTGAAAATAGGCCTTTGCTGTTTTCTTTACTAAGTGGCAAATATTGGTTAAGTAAAAGACCGGATAATTACTTATACGGCTTTGGCTACGACTCTATAGCTAAGTTTGGTGATATAAAAGTTTTTAAAAACAGATATAGTGTGCCATTTGGTATAGCATCTGATATTGTATTAGATGAGAGCACATTTAAAAAATTAAGTCCAACCCAAAAAGATTTCTTTGCTTTAAAAGGACTAGTAGTTGCTGACGAAGATAAAGATTTACTGTCTTTTACAAAGAGATTTAACTTAGCAGACACAATTGCAACAAATTTTTCATTCGAAAAATATAATCAGTATGTAAACGAATTAAAAAAAGATAGCTTAACCATAACTCAATTTAAAGAGAGTGATATAAAAGGAGATATAACTGTATCATCACCAAAAATTTTATTCTTTTCTATTCCCTTTGATGAGGGTTGGAAGGCGACTATTAATAATACTGATGCTAAACTTTATAGAGTTAATGCAGGTTTAACAGGCTTAAAAATTCCTGCCGGCAAAAGTTCGGTAGAATTAAAGTTTGAACCACGTTTAATGAAAAAAGGCTTACTGGTTTCTATATTGGCTCTTATTGTTTTTGTTTCTCTACTAGTAATTGAAAAAATAAAAAGCAATAAAATAGCTAATCAATCAGCTTAATTAAATCTAGGTAGATTCTATCCCAATCGGTTTTACAAAAGGTTCCATTTCTGTAATTGGGTGACCAAAAGCTATTTTAGGATATGCGTTTGCATAAGGGTCTATCATAACCTGTAATAAAAAAGGTTCATTGGGATTATCCCAACATTTTTTTAACCCTTCTTCTATTTCATTTTCATTATTTACGGTATATGAATTGATAGTATATGCTTTAGCCACAGCTTCAAAATCGGGTGGGTTATAACCCCAGTAGGTTGACTGATAACGACCATCAAAATAACTATCCTGAAACTGGCGTATCATCCCCAAACAACGATTGTTTAATACAATCATTTTTATTGGCAGCTTATTCCTAACAATAGTTTGTAGTTCTTGTATATTTAATTGAAATCCTCCATCGCCTGCAATACAAACAACGGGTGCTTTTTTATTAGCAAAACATACACCAATTGAAGCTGGTAATGCAAAACCCATAGCTCCCATGCCACCAGATGTTATAAATGTTTGGTGCGATTGCAACTCTAACGATTGTGCTGCCCACATTTGATGACTTCCTACATCAGCTAAAAAACTTGTTGAACCTTTAGATGCTTTTGATAACTGATGTATAAATGCGTTAGGGTTAATGCCTTTTACTTTATCCTTCAGCTCATTTGTATCGGGCCATTGTTGTTTTAAGGTTTGTATTTCCTTTAACCAAGTGGCATAAGTAGAATTAGAAATTTTATTTTTTGAAAAATAGGCAGTTGCCTCGGTTAAAAAATCTTCAACATCAGCAACTACTTTAGTGCAACCTAAAACTCGGTTATTAATTTCTGCTTCTTCGCAATCTATATGGTAAATTATTCTGTCGCCTTTAAAATCTTTTGTGTTAGCGCCTGTTTGGCGTATATCTAACCGGCTTCCTATCACTATAAGTAAATCGCTATGACCAATGGCCATGTTTCCCCATCGGTTACCATAACTGCCAATTAAACCAACACGCAATGGATGTTCGTATGGCAATAAATCAACCCCCATTAATGAAGCCACATGCGGAATTTGAGTTTCTTCTACAAAAGTTTGAAATAATTTTTCAGCTGCTGCAGCACGAATTCCTCTACCAGCTAGAATTAATGGCTTTTTACTTTTTTCTAAATCGGTTTTTAGTTGACTAAAAAACGCATTATCTAATTTTGTTGAAACAGTTTTTTTGCGCTGAATTGCTTTTATTTCTCCAGGCTCTATTTCTGCACGTTGTATATCCATCGGTACATCAATCAACACGGGGCCTGGTCTTCCACTAATGGCAAGCTCATAAGCTTCGGCAAAAATTTTAGGAATATCATTTGCAGATGTAACGCTGTATGCTTTTTTTGTAACAGGTATAGCCATAGAAACTATATCTGTTTCCTGAAATCCTAATTGCCTGATATTTCTATCTCCGCGTTGCTCATTTATATTTACTTGTCCGGTTATAAATAAACCGGGGGTAGAATCGAAATAACAACTTGCAATTCCTGTAAGTAAGTTTGTAGCTCCTGGTCCACTGGTAGCAAGAGCTACGCCTGGTTTATTACTTATACGAGCCATTCCATCGGCTGCGAACGAAGCACCTTGTTCATGGTGCATGGTTATAATATCAATCCCTTTTACTTCTGCTATGGCATCTAGTAAATGAGTAATCATTCCTCCCGATAATTCAAAAACGTGACTTATCTCTTGTGTCTTTAAAAAATTAGCTATAAATGTGGCAACCTTCATTAAAATTATTTTTTAGTTTCTGATAAAACTGATTTATTAAATTGTATTGTTTTAGTAATAGCTGTTTGCAAATCTATATAAACCTTTAAACCCAACTCACTTTCAGCTCTTTTTATAGACGGAACATATCTTAAAGCAGGAGTGTTTTTTTTAGGTAAAGCAATTTCAACTTTAATTTCTTGGTCAGAATTTTTGGCTACTAAATGAGCCAATTCCTCAATCGTTAAATCTTTGTCCGATCCAACATTGTAAGGCCTGCAAGGTTTTCCAAAAACTAAAATATTCCAAAGCCAAATAGTTAAATCGGCTGCGTATAAATAAGAACGGTAAGGAGTTCCATCGCCATTTATTTTTATAGTATTTCCATTTATTGCATCTCTTATGAAATTACCAATGGCATAATGACTATCTAACGGTTGATAAGGGCCAATAAAAGCAAAACATCTCGCAATTTTAGAATTCACACCATGTTTATCGTAATAAAAATTACATAGCATTTCGGCTACCCGTTTTCCTTCGCCGTAAGCTGCGTGTTTATCAAATATATTTGGACTTCCACTAAAATCTTCATCAATATGAGTTAGGCCATGTGGTTGTTTACCATACATAGCACCCGAACTTGTGTGCAAAATGGCTTTCACTTTTTTTATGCGAGCCAACTCCAATAAATGTTTTGTTCCCTCGGTTATGCTTTCAAAAGTATGTATAGGGTTTTCTACATTTCCAACAACATCAACGTCAGTAGCCGCATGTATAATAAAATCTATTGACTCGTTAGGAAATTTAAAATCTTTTATATCTCCCGTCATAAAATGCAAAGTCTCATTTTTAAAATGTGGGTACTTATTTAAAAATAAATCCGGGTTTCTACTAAGTACAAACATTTTGGTGTTTAACTGTAAGGTAGAATTGGCGTATAGAAAACTTTCTAAAATCCATTTGCCAAAAAAACCGGTACCGCCTGTTAAAAAAATAGTTTTACCTTGTAGTTCTTTCCAAACAGTTTGGGTGTATTTTAAAATATGTTTTATATCGTTTTCCAAAGTATTTTTAATGAAAAGCCAGTTTGGCAAAGCTACTTAATAAAATAATTAATTACACTTTAATCAAATTTTTTTAAACCAAACAACAGCCAGTAAATATTTAAGTACATTTGTTGCCAATAATCTATATGAATTCATTTATCACATTTTTTAAAAAAAACCATTTTCTTAATACAAAAATCGGCATTTGGCTTTTACTTATTTATTTTCCTATTTTCCTTAATCTTGGTGGTTTAGTAATGCTAAGATGGGATGAAGGCAGATATGGTGTTTCTTCATATGAAATGCTTCAAAATAAAAATCCATTTATAGTAACATACATAAATCAACCGTGTTTTGATAGTACAAAGCCACCCCTTATGCATTGGCTTCAAGCTATATCAATAACCTTATTTGGATTTAATGAAACATCTGTGAGACTTCCCAGTGCACTTGCCGGTTTAATTATATGTATAGTAATTATGAGTTTTTCAATTAAAAGATTTAACTCTTTTTCCTTAGGTGCTATTTGTACTTTGTTATTAGTAACCATCCCTGATGGTTTTTGTGGGATAGATCATTGTGTTCGAAGTGCAGATTATGATGCTTTGTTAGCTATGTTTTCTTTCATAGCAATACTATACTTTTATCAATATAACCAACAACCACAAAAGCATAAGTATTTATTTTTAACGTTTGTTTTTTTTACATGTGCTTTTTTAACAAAAGGTGTTGCATCTTTATTTTATACTCCTGGGCTTGTTATTTATGCCATTATTAAGGGAAATTTTTTACCTCTTTTTAAAAATAAATGGCTTTATTTTTCAATTGCATTTTTTGTGTTTACAGTTGGTTTTTTTCTCTTAATGCGAGAATATTTTAACCCTGGCTATTTGAAAGCATTAAATGAAACAGAGGGGTTAGGAAGACATGAAGTTGTTAAGGATGGTCATGTTGGTGATGGCTGGTATTATTTTTCTTTTTTGAAAGAAAAA
>Ga0134125_10004126_pt1 | contig 16630 bp, 14 predicted proteins | sample KB31751_FD_96464 | JGI IMG/M metagenome (GOLD analysis project Ga0134125, IMG submission 96464) | Terrestrial soil microbial communities with excess Nitrogen fertilizer from Kellogg Biological Station, Michigan, USA - KB3-175-1 | ecosystem: Environmental > Terrestrial > Soil > Unclassified ...
CGGTATCCAGGATGAAGGGATATGGGCCCTGCCCGGACAGGCATACCGGTATCAAGGCGAGCGTGCCGGTGGCCGTGTGCACGACACGCGCCGGGATCGTCAGGGCCGCGGCGTCGGTGGCCGTGCTCGATCTGGCGCACGACACACCGAAAGCGTTCGGCTGCTGGACCCAGATGCCGCAGCCGGCCAGACCGGCCAGCACGGCCAGCAGCAGGATCACCGACGCCCAGCGGCGAACGCGGTGCTTGCTGATCAACGCAGGGCCGCCCTAACGTCCTCGCTGTCCACCCTGGATACCCGTACCGGTGCGTACCCTCACTGGGCGCCCGCCAAACGGGGTAGTCCACCGGGAACAGGTACCTGCGGAGAGGAGATTCGCGTGGCTATTGCGACGGTCAACCCGGCGACGGGCCAGCAGCTGCGCTCGTTCGATGCTCTCACCGACGAGGAACTGGATCGCAAGTTGACCCGGGCCGCCGAGGCGTTCGGCGAATACCGGCGGACGTCGTTCGCGCAGCGAGCAGCCCTGCTGCGCCGGGCCGGGCAGATCCTGGAGGATGAGGCCGACGAGCTGGCCCGGTTGGCGACCCTGGAGATGGGCAAGACCCTGGCCTCGTCGGTGGCCGAGGTGCACAAGTGCGCCGCCGGGTGCCGCTACTTCGCCGATCATGCGGAAGCGATGCTCGCCGACGAGCCCTGGCCGGTCGAGGGTGCCCGGGTGTTCACCCGTTATGAGCCACTCGGCCCGGTGCTGGCGATCATGCCGTGGAATTTCCCGTTCTGGCAGGTGTTCCGGTTCGCCGCACCCGCGCTGATGGCCGGTAACGTCGGGCTGCTCAAGCACGCCTCGAACGTGCCGCAGGTCGCGCTGGCGATCGAGGACGTGCTGCGTCGCGCCGGGTTCGCCGACGGCGTGTTCCAGACACTGCTCGTGCCGTCCTCGACCGTCGAAAAGATCATCGACGATGATCGGGTCCGCGCGGCGACGTTGACCGGCAGCGAGGCCGCGGGCCGCGCAGTGGCCGCCGCCGCCGGCCGCAACATCAAGATCAGTGTGCTGGAGCTGGGAGGCAGCGACGCGTTCATCGTCATGCCCTCCGCGGATCTTGCCGATGCCGTGGACAACGCGGTCGTCTCCCGGATGCTCAACAACGGCCAGTCCTGCATCAACGCCAAGCGCTTCATCCTCCACGACGACATCGCCGAGGAGTTCACTGGCCGGATGGTCGAGAAGATGCAGGCGCTCACCATCGGCGATCCCGCCGATCCCGGCACCGACCTGGGGCCGCTGTCCTCAGGCGACGCGGTAAAGATCATCGATCAGCAGGTGCGCGATACCGTCGCGGCCGGTGCGCGGCTGCTGACCGGTGGCAAGCCGCTGGACCGGCCGGGCTTCTACTACCCGCCAACCGTGCTCACCGACATCCCGGACGGTTCTCCCGGCGCCCATGAGGAGTTCTTCGGGCCGGTCGCTTTGCTGTGGACGGCTCCCGATATCGACACGGCTATCCGGATCGCCAACGACTCCACATTCGGCCTCGGCGGCAGCGCCTGGACCCGGGATCCCGACGAGCAGCAGCGGTTCGTCACCGAGGTGCAGACAGGCATGATGTACATCAACAAGTCCAGCGAATCCACACCTGCGGTGCCCTTCGGCGGAGTCCGAAATTCCGGATACGGCCGCGAACTCGGCCACTTCGGGCCCCGCTCGTTCGTCAACGCCAAGACCGTCTGGATCGCCGGCGAAGAACAATCCGGCGCCCCAGTCGAGTAGGCACCGCCGCTCTGGTGGTGTGCTCCCGAGTTGGTGCCATGGCGCTACGCCTGGCGCTGGTCGTCGAGCGTCTTCGTCCAGGCATACCGTGGTCCTAGCAGCGCCGGAGTAGCTGGCCGCATTTACCGGGATCGCCGCTGATCGCCATAACGCTCGGGATACGCGGACTCCCTCTGCTCATCCTCGCGCATCGCAGTGATCTCCTCCTGGCGGTGGTCGCGGTGGAAGGTCTCCCACGCTCGGTCGTACTGGCTGATCTGCCGTTGGGAACACCCACAGGAAGCCGCCCAGCGCGGCAGCCCCACCCCGATGCACCCGGTCGATCCGGACCGCGGTTGCCGAGCGATCCTGGGCCCGCTCACCGCGGCGGTGTCCGAACCGCGTCATAGCCGGTACTCCTTTCCTCTGCCGCAACAAGCCTCGTGCGGTGGGTCACCACCCGCGCCGCGCCGGCCGCAGGTCAACGGAGAGCCGGCCCTGATTGGGAACGACGCGCTGTCGCTGCGGGTCGTCGGCAGCAGTCCATACCCGCACCTCCGGAGCTGCGATGAGGTGTAGCGAGTGGTCCCCCAGCTAGCCGAGCCCTACAGCAAACACGCTGGCACCATCGTCGGCAGAATCTCCGCCATCCCAGTGTTCCCCTCATCAACGCTGGCTAACCGCCACGCACGTCAGCCATTCCGCTCGGCGGGTGCCGCGGAATCGATGTTTGCGCCGTACAATTCACGGCGCCACATGGACGTGCGCGGATACCGTCCGCCGCGTGTGCTACCCGGTGTGGAGGTAGTCGTGAACCTCGGGCGAACGAAGAGCATCGAGCAGTCCATAGCGGATACCGAGGAGCCGACCCACCAGCTCCGCAAACGGCTCGGCCCCGTCGAGCTCACCCTGTTCGGGGTCGGCGTGATCATCGGCACCGGCATCTTCGTCCTCACCGGCAAGGCCGCCGGGGTGCAAGCGGGTCCGGCGGTTGCACTGTCGTTCGTGTTCGCAGCTATCGCCTGCGCGCTCGCCGCCCTGTGCTACGCCGAGTTCGCGAGCACCGTGCCGGTGGCCGGCTCGGCCTACACCTTCTCCTACGCCAGTCTCGGCGAGTTCGTGGCCTGGATCATCGGCTGGGACCTCATCCTCGAACTTGCCCTCGGTGCCAGCACGGTGGCGGTCGGATGGTCGTCATACTTCGCCGATGTGATGAAATCCGCCGGCATCACTATCCCGGCTTGGGCATATGGCGGATCACACAACGTCGTCGCGGCCGCAATCGTCCTCATCCTCACCGCGGTGATCTGCCTTGGAATCAAGATATCTTCGCAAGTCAACATGGTGATAGTCGCTGTCAAGGTCGGCATCGTGCTGTTCGTCATCATCGCGGGATGCTTCTACCTCAAGGCCGCCAACTATTCGCCGTTCATCCCGCCGTCCGGATCCCCGGCTGCCGGGGGCGCGCAAAGCACCCCGTCGCTGCTACAGGACCTCGGTGTCGCCCCCGGTTCGTTCGGCGTCAGTGGCATCTTCACCGGCGCTGCACTGGTGTTCTTCGCGTTCATCGGCTTCGACATCGTCGCGACCGCCGCGGAGGAGACCAGGAAACCGCAGCGGGATATGCCCATCGGCATCCTCGCCTCCCTGGGCATCTGCACAGCGCTCTACGTCGCGGTATCCCTCGTGGTCACCGGGATGGTGAAATACACCGACATCAAGATCAATGCGCCGCTGGCTGAGGCGTTTCGCTCGGTGGACAAACCGGGTTTTGCGACGGTGATCTCGGTAGGGGCGCTGCTCGGTCTGACCACCGTGATGCTGATCCTGATGCTGGGCCAGAGCCGGGTTTTCTTCGCGATGAGCCGGGACCGTTTGCTCCCGCCTGCGTTCGCCGCAGTCAGCCAGCGGTTCGGTACACCAGTCCGGACGACAATCGCGACGGGTGTCGTCGTCGCCCTACTCTCGACATTCGTGCCGCTCACCGAGCTCGCCGAGCTGGTGAACATCGGCACCCTGTTCGCCTTCCTGCTCGTCGCCACTGGAGTGATGGTGCTGCGCCGCACCCGTCCGGACCTACCGCGCGCGTTCCGCTGCCCTGGCGTGCCCCTGGTGCCCATCCTCGCGGTACTCGCCTCGCTCTATCTGATGCTCAACCTGCCTGGAGCAACCTGGATCCGGTTCATCGTCTGGATGGTCGTCGGCTTCATCGTGTACTTCGCCTACGGCGCCAGGCGCAGCCGGCTCGCCACCGAACCCGACTACTCCACCGGCGCGCTGACAAGTCAGGCCTGAAAGCGGTAACCCATACCGGGTTCGGTGATCAGGTGGCGGGGATGCGAGGCGTCGAGTTCGAGTTTGCGCCGTAGCTGGGCCAGGTAGACGCGCAGGTAGTGGGTCTCGCTCCGATAGTGCGGACCCCAGACCTCGGCGAGTAGTTGACGTTGGGTGACGAGCTTGCCCTGGTGGCGGGCGAGAAGTTCGAGAATGCCCCACTCGGTGGGGGTGAGATGGACGACCACGCCGTCGCGGGTGACCTGCTTGGCGGCCAGATCGATATCCAGCGCGCCGGCATGCACGACGGCCCCACCGCCGGTGGGATGCGTGGTGGCCCGGCGGACCGCGGCGCGCAACCGGGCCAGCAGCTCGTCCATGCCGAAGGGTTTGGTGACGTAGTCGTCGGCGCCGGCGTCGAGCGCCTCGACCTTGTCGCCGGAGTCGGTGCGGGCGGACAGCACGATGATGGGGGTCGTGCTCCAGCCGCGCAGTCTGGTGATCACGTCGGCTCCGTTCAGGTCGGGCAGCCCGAGGTCGAGCACGATGACGTCCGGGTGATCGTGGGCTGCGACGTGCAGCGCCCTGGTGCCGTCGGGGGCGGTCAGCACGGTGTAGCCGCGGGCGGCCAGGTTGATCTTCAGGGCTCGCCGGAGCTGGGGGTCGTCGTCGACTACCAGTACGCGGGTCATCCGACGGCCTGGTTCCCGCGCTGGGCCATCCTCGGCGCGGTGGGCAAGCTGATGACGAGGGTCAACCCGCCGCCGGGGGTGTCCTCGACGGCCAGCGAGCCGCCCATCGCGTCGGTGAACCCCTGAGCGACGCTGAGCCCGAGCCCGATGCCGGTGGTGGTGTCGCGGTCGCCCAACCGCTGGAACGGGGTGAACATGCTGGACGCCGACCCCGGCGGGATGCCGGGTCCGTGGTCGACCACTCGCAATTCGACGTGATCGGCGTGAGCGCTGGCGCGGATCGCAACCGGTGAACCCGCGCCGTGGCGTAGCGCGTTGTCGACGATGTTGGCGACGACGCGTTCGAGCAGTCCGGCGTCGGCGAGTACGTGCGGCAGTGACTCGTCGATGTCCACCTCGACCGCGCGGGCGCCGTCGAGCCCGGACAGCGCGCGCAGCACCACCTCGTCATAGCCGACCGGCTGCAGCGCCGGGGTGATGGCACCGGTGGCCAGCCGGGAGGAGTCGAGCAGGTTGTCCACCAGCGCGTGCAGCCGGTCGGTGGATTCCTCGACGGTGGCCAGCAGCTCCTCGGAGTCGGCTGCCGACAACGTCAGCTCGGGGTCGCGCAGGCTGCCGATAGCGGCTTTGATCGAGGTCAACGGGGTGCGCAGATCATGGCCGACGGCGGACAGCAACGCGGTGCGCAGTGCCGCGGCGTGCGCCTGGCGCTGCGCCTGCGCGGCCTCGGCGGCCATCCGTTGCTGGCGCAGCGCGAGCAGCGCCTGGCCGGCGGCGGCTTCCAGAATCAGCTGATCAGCCGCGGTCACGGCGCGGCCGGCCAGGGCGAGCCGGACTCCGATATCACTGCCGGTCACAGTGATATCAGTATCGGCCTGCTCCGGGCGCAGGCACGGGTCCGGTCCGCTGGCGGCGGCCAGCTGCCACCGGCCGTCGTGGCGTTCCAGCAGGGCTACCGAGGTGAGCGCGAAGTTCTCCCGGATCTTGTCCAACAGCCTGGGCAGCGGGTCGGGATCGGTGAGCACGGTCCGGGCATAGGAGGCCAGCAGGGACGCTTCGGTGCGGGCCCGGGCGGCCTGCTCGGCTCGCCGGGCGGCGCGGTCGACCACCATCGCCACCAGCACCGCCACCAGCAGCATCAACACTAGCGTGATCACGTTGGCCCGGTCGGCGATGGTCAGCGTGTGCAGCGGCGGGGTGAGGAAGAAGTTCAGCAGCAACCCACCGAGCAGCGCGGCCAGCAGCGCCGGTCCCAGGCCACCGACCAGCGCCACGGTCACCACCGCGAGCAGGAACACCACCACGTCGGTGGACAGGCCGAACAGGTGCGCACCGCTCACCCCGATAGCGGTGGCCGCTGCCGGTAGCAGCACTGCGCCGGCCCCGCCCAGCCGCTTGCGCCAGGGCGGCAACGCACCCCGCGCGGCGGTCACCCGAACTCCGCTGCCGGCCTGTTCGTGGGTCACCAGGTGCACGTCGATGGACCCCGATCGCTGCACCACGGTGGCGCCGATGCCGGCCTTGAACAGCCGGGCCAGCCGGGAGCGCCGGGAGGTGCCCAGCACCAGCTGGGTGGCATTGACGCCGCGGGCGAAGTCCAGCAGCGCGGTGGGGATGTCGTCGCCGACCACGGTGTGGAAACTCGCACCCATCCCGTCGGCCAGCGCACGGCAGCGCGCCAGCACGGCCGGGTTCGCACCGGTCAGCCCGTCGCCGCGAAGGATGTGCACCACCAGCAGCTCGGCGCCGGCGCGGGCGGCGATCCGCCGGGCCCGGCGCACCAGCGTCTCGCTCTCCGGGCCGCCGGTGATGGCCACCACCACGCGTTCCCTGATCTCCCAGACATCGGTGACGTCCTGCTCGGTCCGGTAGCGATGCAGCACCACATCGACCTGATCGGCCAACCACAGCAGGGCCAGCTCGCGCAGCGCGGTCAGGTTGGCCGGGCGGAAGTAGTTGGCCAGCGCGGCGTCGGCTCTTTCCGAGCCGTAGATGTTGCCGTGCGCCATCCGGCGCAGCAGCGCCTCGGGGGTGATGTCGACCAGCTCGATCTGCTCGGCGCGGCGCACCACCCCGTCGGGCACCGTCTCGCGTTGGGCGACACCGGTGATCCGCTCGATCACGTCGTGCAGCGACTCGAGATGCTGGACATTCACCGTGGACAGCACGGTGATCCCGGCGGCGAGCAGCTCCTCGACGTCTTGCCACCGCTTGGCGTGGCGGGCACCGGGGGAGTTGGTGTGGGCCAGCTCGTCGACCACCACCACCGCCGGGTGACGTGCCAGCACCGCATCGACGTCCATCTCGGTGACTTCACTGGTCATCCGCCGGCGGGGCACGACCTCCAGGCCGTCGAGCAGCTCCTCGGTCTTGGGCCGGCCGTAGGTCTCGACGAACCCGACGACCACGTCGGTCCCTCGCTCGGCGCGCCGCCGGGCCTCGCTCAGGGCGGCGTAGGTCTTGCCGACCCCGGGCGCGGCACCCAGGTACAGGCGCAGGGCACCACTCACGACGCCACCCCGAGCAGGTACGGCACGTTGATCACGACCACCCCTGGGGTGAACAGCAGCCGCGCCTTGATACGCAGCGCACTCTGGTTGTGCAACAGGTTGTGCCACCAGCGCTTCGTGACGTACTCCGGGATGTATACCGCGATCACCGCGCGCGGTTCCTCCCGCCGCAGCCGCTGGAGGTATTCGGTCAGCGGCCTCAGCAGATCGCGGTAAGGCGCTTCCAGCACCTTGAGCGGCACCGGGATGCCATGCTGCTGCCAGGCGTCGGCCAGCTCGCGGGTCTCCTGCTCATCGGTGGCCATCGTGACCGCCTCCAGGACGTCCGGGCGATTGGCCCGAGCGAAGGCCAGCGCCCGCAACGCGGGCTTGTGCAGCCGGGAAACCAGCACCACAGCGTGCACGCTGGCCGGCAGCGTCGGCGGCGTCTGGTCCGGTGCCACCTCGGCGGTAACCCGGGCGTAGTACCGGTTGATGGCGCGCATCAGGAAGAACAGCACGATCATCGCGGCCACCGCGAGCCACGCACCGTGCTCGATCTTGGTGGCGAACACCACCACCAGCACGACCGCCGTGCACAGCGCGCCGACCAGGTTGATCACCTGCGACCGGCGGATCACCCGCCTGCTCGAGGCCGCGCCGGCGCCGGCGAGCTCACGGCTCCAGTGCCGGACCATGCCGAACTGGCTGAGGGTGAAGCTGGTGAACACCCCGATGATGTAGAGCTGGATCAGCTTGTCGATATTAGCGTCGAACCCGATGATCAAGGCGGCGGCGAAGGCCGCGAGCAGCAGGATGCCGTTGGAGAACACCAGCCGGTCGCCCCGGTTGTGCAGTTGCCGGGGCAGGTAGCGGTACTGGCCCAGGATGGACGCGAGCACCGGGAAGCCGTTGAACGCGGTGTTCGCGGCCAGCACGAGGATGCCCGCGGTGGCTGCCTGGTACAGGTAGAACAGCACCGAGCCGCCGCCGAAGACCGACGCGGCGATCTGTGAGATCACCGACGGGTTGCCGTCGGGATTCGCGCGGGCATGCAGAGCGACCGCGAGCACGGTGATCCCGCCGAACATCGTGATCGCGAGAACTCCCATCACGGTCAGGGTGATCGCGGCGTTGCGGCCTTTAGGTTTGCGAAACGCCGGAACTCCATTGCTGATCGCCTCGACCCCGGTCAGCGCGGTACACCCCGAGGAGAATGCCCGGAGCAGCAGGAACGCCGTGAACACCCCGCTAGCCGTGGCGGTCTGCGCCACCGGCGCCGCCGCGGTCTCGGCCGGCGGCAGACCGCCGCTCAGGCTCCGCACGGCCGCAACGGTGAACATCAGGAATGTCAAACCGATGAACGAATAGGTGGGCACTGCGAACGCCCGCCCCGATTCCTTGGTCCCGCGCAGGTTTGCCAGCGCGAGCACCACCACGAACGCCACCGACAGCGCCACCGCGTGCGGCACCAACGACCGGACCGCTGAGGTGATGGCCACTACCCCGGACACGATCGACACCGCCACCGTCATCACGTAGTCGACCAGCAGTGCGCTGGCCGCGACCAGCGACGCGGTTTCGCCGAGGTTTTCCCTGCTGACCACGAACGCGCCGCCACCGTCGGGGTAGGCGTAGCAGGTCTGGCGGTAGGAGGCGACCACGACTACCAAAAGCACCACCACGGCCAGCGCCACCCACGGGGTGAGTGTCAAGGCCGCCAGCCCACCGGCGGCGAGCACCAGCACGATCTGTTCAGTGGCGTAAGCGACCGAGGAGAACGGGTCGCTGCAGAACACCGGTAGTGCCAGCCACTTCGGTAGCAGCGTCTCGCCCAGTCGCGCGCTGCGCCGCGGCCGGCCCACCAGCAGTCGCTTGAGCACATCCCCGAGCCTGACAGCCCGGCGCTGCCCCAGCACCGATCTTGACGCATTCTTAGCGCCCCGGAACTAGCGATGAACTCGGTGGCCCCGAACCAGCAGTCAGCGAACTAGGGTCACGGTGAGGCGCTGGATGTGGTGACTGGAGGTCCGTGATGGTCGTCGGGTTGCTCTGGATGGCGGGCATACTGATCGCGATGGGGTGGTTTGCCATCGGCTGGATCGCCCGCGGTCAGGAGAACCGGAAGTACGCTGAAAGCCGTCTGAAGTATCTCGCCGATCAGGCAATCGATGATCAGTGGGAATTCCTGGAGTCCCGCGCCCGGTGGGAGGCCGAACGAGTGCGCCGCCAACCCCCGACGGTGCTGAACGTGTACTTAGCCGCCGGGGATATCCCTGCGCCTCGCCCGCCGGTGATCGACGGTGAGGTCATCCCTGCGTTGCCGCACCAGCAACCCTGGGCGATCGAGCCCTACCCCGGATAGCCGGCCCGGTGTGGATGAGGCGGACGAGCTCCCGGCGATCCAGGGCCCGTCCGCCTCTAGAGTCCCGCTCCTCTACGCGGCCTGTTGACTTCCCGCGCTGAGCGCGCCACTACCGACGAATAGGCTCACGACAGCGACCGCCAGGTTGAGAATGTTATTCCCGTTAATACCGGCGGAGATGGACAGCAAATGCCAGTAGCCCATAAAACCCAGCACGGTTAATATCAGGAAGACGATACCGAGTGCGATATTCGTTCCCTGATTGCCGATGGGCGTTAGCGCGAATGCTCCTACCAGCCAAAACAGCCCACAAATGATGAAGCTGGTGCTGTGGAAGCCGTTCCACTGGAATAGGCCGAAAATGTAACGGTCCGTCATCTCGGCGTAGTTGTTGAAGCCCATCATGGCGAACCCGATAATCCCGAGCAGTATCGCGACAATGCCGATGAGTAACGACCAACTCTGGTCGGGCGTCCTTGGCCCCGGCTTACTGCGGAGCTTGATTCCGAATTTCTCCTCCGGGCTAGCAATAACCATGCCCATCCCCTTCGCTCGACTCGGCGACTCGCTGCCCGCTAGGCATGCCAGCAGGGATGACCAGCCGGTCCACAACCCCGACCACCACGGCAGCCAACGCCGACCGCATCACCCACCGCGAGGGCCAAGCCAACGCGCCGGATCTTGACCAGATGCGAGGCACGGTCGAACATCAGCGTCGCCACCGCGGTCGGGGTGTAGCCGATGCTTTACGCCCGGACCGATACCGGGCTCACCGGCGACTAGGGACCGCTGGTCATCACTACCCTCCCCGGCGGATCAGAATTGACCACGTCAGTTTGGTGTTATCCAACAATCATGTCAAACCTTGCTGAAGCATGTCCCGGGTCTCGTGAAACTTGGGTGACGGTCCCCCACCTGAGACCTACCACGGGTAGGTACTCGGGTGATCCGCCAAGAACACCTGGATGGGGACCGCCGTGGGAAAGAACTACCAGAACAAGGAGATCGACACGAGTGAGCTCGCTGTGCTGGAGACGTGAGTGTGACGTTGGGTGAGATCGCCGCCGACATGCGCGAGGGTCCGCTGGCGCTGGCGGTCGGGGCTGGGCTGCAGGTGATGGCCTCGACACCCTCGGATGCATGTCGTCGGAGTTTCGCCGGCAATTCTGTCCGTTAAAGTGGGGTGGTGGATGCCACCAGCCCGTCTACGACTGGCGCCGATCACCTGCCGGCCGCAACCACGCTGACGGCCGCGGCAGCGCTGAGCGATGAGTTGCGGCGGCAGATGTATGCCTACATTCGCCAGGCTCGCTACCCGGTCAGCCGGGAGGAGGCCGCCGAGCGAGTGGGCATCTCCCGGAAATTGGCCGCCTTCCACCTGGACAAGTTGGTGGAGGTGGGACTGCTGCGGGCGCATTACGAGCCGATCGGCGGGACCCGCAAGGTGGGGCGCGCACCGAAACTCTACGAACCCACCGACGCCGGGCTGCGGATCAACATCCCGGCAAGGGAACATGACCTGTTGGCCGGCATCCTCATCGATGCCCTACTCGCCGAAGACCAGGACACGACTGGCCGTGACGCTGCTGTCCAGGTCGCCCGTCACCGCGGCGCCGAGCTCGGCGCTTCCGAGTCCGAGCGGACCCGGCCCGGTCGCCTCGGCGCGGAACGCGCGCTGACCCTGGCCACTGCGGCGCTGAGCCGGTACGGCTTCGAACCCGACCGGACCTCCCCCACCCGGCTTCGGTTGCGCAACTGCCCGTTCCACCCGCTGGCAGCCAAGGCGCCCCAGCTGATCTGCGGCATCAACCACGCATTCCTCACCGGCTTCCTCGACGCCCTGAGGGCGTCCACCGTCACCGCAGTGCTGGCACCCCGCGACGGCGAGTGCTGCGTCGAACTCGCCGCCGAGTGAGCATCCCAGTATCACCAGCTTGATTGGGCTAAACCGGTACTTGACAGCTGTAGTTCCTGTATCGCTAAGCTCAATTGTCTTATTCCTGCATGCTCACCGGAGGCGCGCGAGGTTCGCTGCCCCTGCTCGGCGGGCCCTACGGGCCAGCTGCGCCGTTCGACGCTCCATCGCGTCCTGAGGAGACCACCATGACTACCGCCACCTTGAAACCGAAGTCGTCGCTACTGCAGCGGGTTCGCGATCGCTTCCGCAGGGACAATGACCTCTCGAAGGCGACCAGCCCGCAGGCCCTCTCGCTGACGCTGGCACTGCGCCGCCTGTGGGCTGACCACGTGGTCTGGACCCGGGAGTATGTAGTCGCCGCGATCGCCGACGCACCGGATGCGGGGGCCGTCGCAGGCAGGCTGTTGAAGAATCAGGAGGACATCGGCAACGCCGTGGTGCCCTTCTACGGCGAGGCGGCCGGCAGCAGGCTCACCGAGCTGCTCAAAGAGCATGTGATGATCGCGGTGGACCTCGTTGCGGCGGCGAAGAGCGGTGAGCAGGCCAAGTTCGCCAAGGCCGACGCGGCGTGGGACCGCAATGCGGCCGACATCGCTTCCTTCCTTGCCGGCGCCAACCCGAACTGGCCGGAAAAAGATGTTGCCGACCTCCTGGGCCAGCACCTGCTGCTGACCAAAAACGAGGCGGTCGCCCGGTTGAAGGGTAACTGGGAGGATGACATCCAGGCCTTTGACGAGATCTTCACGGAGATCTTGACCGTGGCAGACGTGCTCGCGGCGGGCATCGTCAAGCAATTCCCGGACAAGTTCTAAACGCTGATGGCAAGGACGCAGCGCAGTGCACTGCCGGCTGTCGAGTTCGAGGATCTTCTCGGTGTCGACGGCAGGAGCCATTCGTTGTCCTCGTTGGCGGGAGCGCGTGCGACCGTCGTCGTCTTCATCGGTAACGGTTGCCCGACCGTTCGCGCCTACGAGGACAGGCTCATGACGATGGCGAGGGCCTGGCGGCCCACTGGCGTAGAACTGATCGCGATCAATCCGAACAATCCGAGCCTGTCCCCACCCGATACCCTCACCCAGATGGTCAACCGCTCGACCGCGCGATCATACAATTTCGCCTACCTGAAGGATGTAGACGGCACGGTCGCACGAAGCTATGGCGCAGTGTGCACTCCGCACGCTTTCGTTCTCGACGCACATCACCGCGTCGCCTACTCCGGGCGAATCGATGACTCCCGCATGGGCAACACCATTACCAGCCGCGATCTCGAGAACGCCGTCTCCGATCTAGTCGCCGGCCAGCCGGTCGCGGTCAGCCACACAGAGCCGTTCGGGTGCGCCATCGTCTGGTAGTCACGCGAATTCGCCGCATACGCCCGGCGCGGTTCAGCGATTGATACCGCGTCTCGCGTAGGCGCCTGCGGCGATGGACACCCCGATCGCGGCGACGATGACCTGGAGGATGATCTGCACCCAGGGTATCCCGCCGTTTGCGTTGACGTAATGGAAGGCCGCGGCGATGTATCCGCCGATGAACGCGGCGATAATGCCGATAACGATGGTGAGCCAGATCGGTATCGCCTGCTTGCCCGGCACGACCAGGCGCCCAAGTGCCCCGATGATGAGCCCTACGATGATCGCCGAAATGATCCCGCCGATGTGCATGTCCTACCTCCACGTGCGAAAGCGCCGAGCATTGGGATACCCCGCTACTCCCTGGTTCATGCCTGCGGAGGCTCGGCGGTTGCCTGCTCGCGGTGATCGATGTCAGTGGCGAACCCGACGACGACCTGGTCGATGCGGCGCAGCACCCGGGCGACGGACAGGGCATCCGCTCGCTGCTGGGCGTCCTGCGTGCGCGCCGCACGTGCCTCCGCTGCGTCGACGGCGACCTCGGCCGAATCGATCCGTCCGGGTGTCCTGTGCAGTAGCAGCTGCCGCAGCGCATCGAGGTTGGCCCGGACCTGATCGGCGGCCGGTTCCAGCGTCGCTGCCCAGCCTGGATCGCGCACCGTGCTCGACACCCGGGCGAGGCTGCGCGCGTAGTGATCGACACCGGTGAGCACCGCCACCGCACGCTGATAGCTGGTGCGTCCGCGCCGGCGTGGCACAGGGTTATCCAGGGGCTTGGTCCTGGCCCGCAGGACGTCCAGGGCAGCGTCCATGTTCCGGGCCAGCTCCACGGGTTCAGCGGCGGCGGGGCGCCCCGATATCCGGTCGATCGAGGCTGCCAGCACGGCGTCCACCGCGTCGACGACGTCGTCGAGAGCCTCATCGAAGGCTTCCCGGGTCCCCTTGGGCAGGATCAGATACCCGGCCAGCACGCCCAATGCCGCGCCGACGGCGGTCTCTTCCACCCGCAACAGCAACGTCTGCACGCTGAACTGGCCGATCAGCCCGTAGAGCAGCGCCAGCACCGCAGTGATCCAGAATGCCATCAGCGCCTGCGAGACGCGGACCAGGTACAGCGCCATGAAGACACAGCAGAACATCAAAACCAGGCCCACCAGGTGGTGCGTCCCGACCACTACTGCCAACGCCATCCCGGCCACCACGCCGCCGATCGTGCCGATGACCCGCTGCATACCGCGGCTGAGGATGTCGCCCCGGCTGGTGGTACCGGCGAAGATGACGAACGCCGCGACCACCGCCCAGTACCAGCGTGCCGGCGAAACGAGCTCGCCGATGATGATCGCCAGGCTGGTCGCAACGCCAACCTGGACAGCTTGCCGGGTGGTCAGCGCAAGCTCGCTCGGCTCGCCGGCATCCTCGGTCGCGGTGCCGTCGCCATTTCCGGACGCTTGCCCGGCGTCAGCCTCGGCTCCGGCCTGGGCGTCGGCGGCGTCAGGCGGGGGTGGACCGCTGCCGGCGCGGGATTGCAGCGCGTCGGCGAGCCGGACCACCGCGAAGCCCACCCGCTGGGTCCGGTCCGCGTACCCCTGCGTCTGTGTCCGCCGCTGGGCAACTAGCGCTGCCACGCTCTGCCGGGCATTGTCCAGCAGGGCGCCCACCGACCCTGCCGGCGCGCCGGTGGCCAACGCCGCGCGCAGTTGCCGCAGGCCGGTCAGCAGGGCACCGCGATCCGATTCGGCTAGCGCTATGTCGCTGCAGACCAGCCGCCGGGTGGCCACCGCGAGGCGTTCGGCCGCCAGTTCGACGTCCAGGATCCACAGCCCCAGTTCATCGCGGGCTAGTTGATCGCGCTGGTCCAAGCGCTCGGTCACCTGCAGTGCGGTCTCGTTGAGCCGGGTGCGGCGGCGGCGGACGTCGCGCAGCTCGCGCTCGACCACGCCGGGCGCACCACCCGCGGCCACCAGCACGTCGGCGACCGCATCGATGAGGGCGTACAGGTGGGCCTGGAAGGCCTGCACCAAGCGCATGAGGGTGCGTTCGGGCCGCTCGGCGAACAGCCAGCAACCCAGCAGCAACGTCGAACCGATCCCGATCGCGACGGCGATCAGCAACCCGCCCAGCTCGCTGGTCGTGGCGTGCAGGAACTGAGTGAAGAAGTACGGCATGAACGCGGCCATGCCGAGCGCAAAACCACGCGGACCGAAACGCCGGACGTAAACGGCGATCATGATGACCACGACGAACACCACATCGGCGATCACCCGGTGGGGCGCCAGCAGCGTGCCGGCCAGCACCGAGACCGCTGCAGGCAGTGCCATCGACAACGTGGTCACCCGCAGCCGGTGCACATCCGGCTCGTTCGCCACCAGACTGCTGATCATCGCCAGGACGGCGGCGAACATCACCACCGTGACCGACCCCCCTGTCAGGGCCCGCAGCCCCGACGTGATCCCGGCCGCAAGCAGCATCGCCGCGGTCGCGATTGCGGCCAACCGCAACCGCGCCAGGCCCGGATCTACGCCGGTCAACGCCGTGCGCAGCGCCATGAGCCTGGGCTGCCACCGCACCCGCCCAGCTTCGCACGCTGCGGTGGGACGGGGTCACGGTTTGCGGCCGACACCTCAGCGTAACGGCGCCACTCAGAATTCCGCTGGTATCGCGATTTCTCCTGCACATTTTCGCGTGAAGAAGCGATTACGTCGGCGGTTTGCCAGGATTCCCCACCCCGGCTCTGTAGCAGCCCGAGCATATCTGATCCGGATCGGGGGGTTGGCCGGGCAGCGCTAACCGGTGTCCCCGCCAACCGATCGGCAACGGCATGAACTCCATGCCGCACAGGGCATGCACACTGCAGGTGGTGGCACAGTACCGGCCGCGGTGGGTGTCGTTATCGCCCATGCTGCGCACATACCACTCGGTGGCATCCGGCCCGTTGTTGACGACGACCACCTCCCGACGAACGCAGTACCCGCGCAGCCGGGCGTTGCGGTCTAGCAACTCTCGAACTCGCCGTCCTTAGCGCCGGCCAAGAACGCGGCCATCTCACACCGGCTGAAGATCAACGCGGGCCCATTCGGTTCGCGAGAATTGCGCATTGCAACTTTGTCACTATTAAGTGCTGCGACCTCGACACAGTTACCGAGGCACCCGCTGTGCTTGCTCTTGCGCCACGTCACACCAGCACGCGTGGCGGCCAACATGCCGGGATGAGTCTGCTGGGACATGACTGATCAACCTTCCCCTGGTGCATCTGCACGTGCACGGAAAGCTAGCACGACCTTCTGCGCGTGTCAATGCACGTGCAGAAGCGCGACAGCCATGCCGGCAACACGGATTGGGCTGGATGAGTGCGCCGCAGGGGAGTAGCTCTGCTCCGGCTCAGATTTCGGCGCGGGCCTTGGCGAGAAGTTGCCGGGTGTGATCGGGGGTGTGCGCGTCTACGGTTAGCCGGTCGAAAGCTCTGCTGTACAGCTCGGTCTCGGACCGCTTATCCAGGTAAAGCGCACCGCAGAGGTGCTCGAGGTAGACCACATCGGGCAGCTCCCGCTCCGCGAAGCGCAGCATGGTGAACGAGCCCTCCGCGGCGTACCCACTGAACTGGTAGGGCACCACCTGCAGGGTGACGGTGCGCCGGGTGGTGAGTTCGAGGAGATGCTCGATCTGAGCCAGCATCATCTGCCGGCCGCCTATGGGTCGGCGCAATACGGACTCGTCGATGACCGCCCACAGCGTGGGTGCATCCGGTCGGGTTAGCAACGCTTGGCGTCTCAGTCGCACCGCGACCTGC
>Ga0134125_10004127_pt1 | contig 16629 bp, 13 predicted proteins | sample KB31751_FD_96464 | JGI IMG/M metagenome (GOLD analysis project Ga0134125, IMG submission 96464) | Terrestrial soil microbial communities with excess Nitrogen fertilizer from Kellogg Biological Station, Michigan, USA - KB3-175-1 | ecosystem: Environmental > Terrestrial > Soil > Unclassified ...
AAGAGCGGCAGCCGCGTTTGCTTGCTGTAGCCGTTGAGGTCCACGAGCACGTCGATCCCGCAGCGCTCGATGAGGCTCGCGACTTCTTCGTTAGGCATGCCGGCGATCGCATGCACGTCGTCGCCCTGTGCGGCGCGGTAGCGATCACCGCCCGACCAGCCCGGGCTATCAGCGAACAGGTGCACCGCGATGGCGCGGCGATCGTGATGATTGATGAGCGCCCACACGGGCTTCATCCAGTTCGCGCGGTGGAAGAACGACGAGACGTACCCCACCCGCAACGGACGTCCTTGCGCCAGCACATCGGCGGACGCGCGCGGACCCGGCCGCAACGGCGGCAGAAACTCTCGCGCCCAGGCGCGCCGAGCGTCGAGCACGGCTTGATGATCGGCAGCCGCGCTGCCCGGAATCGCCAACGCCAACATGGCGCGCGGCAAGCCGGGATGCGGGCCGCGCGCCGCGCGCTCGAAGCACTGCACGGCCTCGTCGACTCGTCCCAACTCGAACAGCGCGCGACCGAGGTTGTGTTGGGCCTCGGACCAATCGGGCGCGATCTCGAGCGCCCGCTGGAAGCTTCCCGCGGCCGCCGCGTACTCGCCGCGGCTCGTTTCGGCGCACCCGGCGGTGTACCACGCCCGCGCGCGACCCGCCGCCGCGAGATTGTCGGCTTCAGCTCCGGTCACTCGCCTAACGGAACGACCTGCCCGCCCTTCATCACGAACCGCACGTGGTGCAACGCGTGGATGTCGTGCGTCGGATCGCCCTCCACAGCGACGAGGTCGGCCAACAACCCGGGCGCGATGCTTCCGCGATCGGCGAGATGAAACACGCGGGCGTCGATCACGGTCGCCGACTGCAGTGCCTGCACGGGCGTCATTCCGTATTCCACCAGGAGCTCGATCTCGCGCGCGTTGTCGCCATGCGGATAGGCGCCCACGTCGCTGCCGTTGCAGATGGTGACGCCGGCGGCGAGCGCGTCCTTGAACGTCCGGTGCTTGAGCGCCACCTCGGGCGGCATCGGATCGATGCCCTTCCGCCACCCGTTGCGGATGAAGCCGACCTCCGTGCCCGACAGTGTTGGACACAACGGCACGCCGCGGTCCGCCATCATCTTGAACACCTCGGGCGTCACCGAATCGCCATGCTCGATGGTCGTCACGCCTGCAAGCACGGCGCGGCGCACGCCTTCGTTGCCCCGCGCATGCGCGGCCACGAATCGGCCCGAGCTGCGCGCCACCTCGACCGCCGCCTTCAGCTCCTCGAGCGTGAACGTCGGCTCCGTCTCGCCGTTCGGTCCCCACTCGTGGTCCGCGTAGAGTTTGATCCAGTCCGCCCCGTGTTTGATCTGGCTGCGCACCGCGTGCGTAATCCCGTCGATCCCGTCGGCCTCCTCAGCGCCCTGCGGAACATCGTACCGCGGATCAAATCCACTCGGCCCGTATGATCCGGTTGCAACGATGGCGCGCGTCGCCACGAGCAGCCGTGGACCCGGTATGATCCCTTGTTTGATCGCCTGCTCGAGACCAGCGTCGGCGTAGCCCGCGCCCTCCGTGCCCAGATCCCGCTCGGTGGTGAATCCCGCCTGGAGCGTGCGACGTGCCGCGACCGTCGCGCGCGCGACCCGCAACGCCAACGGCTCCTTGAGCACCTGATCCGCCCACGCCGCCTCGGCGTAGGGGTGCAGGAACAGGTGCGAGTGTCCCTCGATGAGACCCGGCAGGAGCGTTGCGTTGGGCAGGTCGACCACGCGCGCGTTCGCTGGGGCATGGATCGAGGCTCTGGGCCCAACGGACGCGATCCGGTCGCCGCGCACGAGCACGGCCCACCCATCGTGGGTGGTACCAGCCGGTGCGTCGAACACGCGGGCCGGAACGAGCAGCACTGCGCCCGTATCGTGCGCCTGCGCCGTCGCCTGCGCCGTCGCAGCCGTGTGGTGACACGCCGCCGTCGCAATCGCCGCCAGTGCCCAACGCATACTCGGTCCCATGTCGATTCACTCGCTCCCAAGTAAGGCGGCCGGTCGTCTTGACACTCCACCGGGACGACGCCGAAGTTATCATTCTACTTGTCCGTACATATGACCGCGAGCCGAGTGCGATGATCGAGATTCGGAATGTGTCGAAATCGTACGGCGACTTCCGCGTACTCGACGGGTGCACGGCTAGTATCGCGGCCGGCTCGGTCGTGGTGCTCTGCGGACCATCCGGATCGGGCAAGAGCACACTCATCAGATGCATCAACAGCCTCGAGACGATCGACGATGGCGACATCCTCGTCGACGGCAAGTCCATTCGCGCGCCGGGCACGGACCTGTCGGCACTCCGCGCTCGCATCGGGATGGTCTTCCAGACGTTCGAGCTGTTCCCGCATCGGACGGCGCTCGAGAACATCAATCTCGCGCAGATTTACGTGCGCAAGCGCACTCCCGCCGCTGCAACCGAGCGCTCGATGGCGCTGCTCGAGCGCGTCGGGCTGGCGGACCACGCGCACAAGTTCCCGGCCGCGCTCTCGGGCGGGCAGCAGCAGCGCGTCGCGATCGCGCGTGCGCTTGCCATGGACCCGGTTGCGATGTTGTTCGACGAGCCGACGTCCGCGCTCGATCCCGAGATGATCTGCGAGGTACTGGACGTAATGGGCAGCCTCGCCGAGCAGGGCATGACGATGTTGATTGTGACACACGAGATGGCGTTCGCGATGCGCGTTGCCGACCGCGTGCTGTTCATGGACAAGGGCCGGATTCTCGAGGACCGCGACACGGCCTCGTTCTTCACAGAGCCGCACACCGAACGCGCCCGCGATTTTCTGTCCAAAATTCTGCTGCACAACACCGGTGCGAGCCGCCAGAGCGGCCAGGCTCCGTCCGTCGACGTCGTGATGAGCGAATCGCTCTGGCGCCGTCGCTTCCGAGTCGACGCCTAACGTGAGAACCTCGCGATGACCGCCCGCGTGCCGCAAAGCCGCGCCGCCGACAGCGTCACAGACGCCCCGCGCTATCAGCAGATCGCCGACGAGCTGATCGAAAAGATCGGGAGCGGCATCTATCCGGTGGGCGGTCTCCTGCCCACCGAGATGGAGCTGTGCGCGCAGTACGGCATCAGCCGCTCCACGGTGCGCGAGGCGCTGCGCAAGTTGCGCGACGCCGGGCTCATCTCGCGCCAGCGGCGCACCGGCACCAAGGTGATCGCCCAACAGCCGCCGGCGCTGTATCGCCAGCCGACCAACTCGATCGGCGATCTGCTCCAGTACGCCGACGAGACACGCATCCAGATCCTGTCCGAGAAGCGCGTCATCTGCGATGCCCAACTGGCGGGGCTGCTCGAGTGCCGCGAGGGGCACGCCTGGCTCAGGCTCAACAGCCTGCGCACGGTGCCTAACGATCCGCGTCCGATCTGCATGACGACGGCGTACGTCGACGCCGGCCTGCCCGACATCGACAAACACCTCGAGACCGTCTCCGGACCCATCTCGGCCATGCTCGAGCGGACATACGGCATTCGCATCGCACGGATCGAGCAGAGCATTCAAGCGATTCGATTGGGCAAGCGGCAGGCGACGCTGTTGCGCGCCGACCCAGGAAGCCCCGCACTCCGCGCCGTGCGGCGCTACTATCGCGAAGACGGCACACTCATCGAGCTCTCGAGCGCCATCCATCCCGGCGATCGCTTCACGTACGTGACCAGCCTCGTGCGCGAATAACGCCGTAGACCCGCCCGCGACGCCCGGGCCCGCCACGAACGGCTCGGCACACCTTCTGCGCTATGTAACAGTGCCGAGTCTATGCTGCCGAGAGGTAGTAGCGTCGCATGCGCATCGCCCTGTTGTCCACGCCGTTTATTCCCGTCCCACCCCCACGATACGGCGGTACCGAGCTGGTTGTGGCCGAGTTGGCGGAGGGTCTCGAGGAGCGCGGGCACCAGGTCACGCTCTTCACGACAGGTGATTCCACCGCGTGCGTCGAGCGACGGGCGCTCTATCAGCACGCGCAGTGGCCGCCGCAACCGCTGCCCGAAATCAATCACGTGTCGTGGGCTCTGCACGAGGTCGCCGCGCACGAGTTCGACATCGTGCACGCGAACTCCGCCAGCGCGCTCGCGTGCTGGCGCGCTACGCAGCGGCCGCCGCTCGTGTATACCTTGCACCACGTGCGCGAAGAGGATCTGTCGAGCTTCTATCGCTTTTTCCCCGACGCGTGGTACGTCGCGATCTCTCACGATCAGGCGCGTCGCGAGGTTCCGCTTCCGCACGTCGAGGTGATCCATCACGGCCTCGACCCGCTAAAGTACGAGTGGACGACGTCGCCGAGCGACTACGTGTGCTTCGTCGGACGGTTCACGCCCGTGAAGGGACCGCATGTCGCGATCGATGTCGCCGCCGCCGCCGGTGTGCCGATCCATATCGCGGGCGAAGTGCATCCCGTGGACGCAGAATTCGGAGCGCGGGAGATGGCGCATCGTCTAGCTGCGAGCCACGTGACGATGCTCGGTAGCATTGGCATGGAGGAGAAAGTGCCCCTCCTGCGCGATGCGCGCGCGCTGCTGGCGCCCATCACATGGGACGAGCCTTTCGGTTTGGCACTCATCGAGGCGATGTTGAGTGGGTGTCCGGTGATCGCGTTTCCGCGCGGCAGCGTGCCGGAGCTCGTCGAGGCCGGCATCACCGGATTCGTGGTGCACGATGCCGCCGAGATGCGCGACATTGTGCGGGGCGGCAGCGTGCTCGATGATTTCGACCGCGAGCGCTGCCGTGCGCGCGCCGTCGAACGCTTCGGACGCGATCGCATGGTGCGCGACTACGAGCGGCTGTACGCTCGGGCAGCGGCAAAGGGACGGACGGGCGGCAGCATGAAGGCAGCTACCCGATCCAGCGCGACGCGTCTCCTACCGAATCATCATGACGGTTGAGGGAAGGACAGAGCCAAAACCGATCTCGATGCAGGACGCCGTGGGATACACGGCCATCGATTGCCGGCACGGAACCGCCATGCACGACAGCATGGTGCTCAAGCACGAGCTCCTGTTCCTGCTGCTCGACGCGCAAGGGAACATCGACCCACCCGGGCATTGCGGCCTCGGACTCTTCCACCACGACACGCGGATGCTGAGCCACTACGTGTTGAACGTGGCCGGCGGCACACCGATTCAACTCTCGTCGCAGGTGATCCGGACGTTCAGCGCGCAGATCGACCTGGCGATCGACGATCAGACCTTCGGGGGCGACAATTGGAACGTGTCTAACGCAGTACACGTGCGTCGTGAGCTGTTGCTCGACGAGCAGCTCACCGAGCGCGTGACGTTCACGAATTTTCTTTCGTCGCCCATCGACTTCTGGGCGGCCCTGTCGGTGGCGAACGACTTCGCGGACATCTTCGAGGTGCGCGGCTGGAAGCGCACCCAGCGCGGCACATTCCTGGAACCGGAAGTCAACGAGCGGTCGATCGCGCTGTCGTATCGTGGTCGCGACGGCCGCACGATTCGGAGCCTCGTTTGCTTCGACATGACGCCCGACGACATCGGATCCGACGGCGCGCGGTGGCGGTTCCGTCTCGAGCCGAACCAGCCGCACCACCTCGAGTGGCACGTGATTCCCGACGCACCGGCCGACGTGGAAGACGATTATTCGAGTCCGGAGCACACTGGGAACGGCACGTTTCGGCGCCGCCACGACGCGATGGAGACGCTCTACGACGGGTGGCGCGACTCGTGTACACGGTTCGTGACCAACGTGCCGGAGTTCAACACCGCGTTGGACCAGGCGACGATCGATCTGCGTGCGCTGTACACGCAGGTCGACGATTTGCCGATCATCTCGGCCGGCATCCCGTGGTATTCGACGCCGTTCGGCCGCGACTCGATCATCACGTCGCTGCAGACGTTAGGCATGAACCCGGTGATCGCCCGCGATACGCTGCGCTACCTGGCGCGCATGCAGGGGCAGCGCGAGAACCCCCAGACGGAGGAGCAGCCGGGCAAGATCATGCACGAGCTCCGGCGCGGCGAGCTCGCGCGGGCAGGCGAGATCCCGCACGTCCCATACTACGGCACCATCGACGCGACGCCGCTGTGGCTGATCCTGCTGCACGAGACGTGGCGATGGACCGGCGACCAGGATCTGGTGCGCGAGCTGCTGCCTAACGCTGCGCGCGCGCTCGACTGGATGGACCACTACGGCGACATCGACGGCGACGGCTTCATCGAGTACGCGAAGACGTCGCCTAACGGCCTGGTGAATCAGGGGTGGAAGGACTCGTGGGACGGCATTCCCTTCCCCGACGGCTCGCTGCCGAAGCCGCCCATCGCGCTGGTGGAAGTGCAAGGCTACGCCTGCGACGCGAAACGTCGCATGGCGGCGTTGTACCACGCGTTCGGCGAGCACGCGCGCGCGAAGCAACTGCGCGCCGAAGCGCTGCGCCTGCGCGAGCAGATCATGGAGTCGTTCTGGCTCGAAGAGTTGGGCACGTTCGCCCTGGCGCTGGATGGCATGAAGCGGCCCGTGGCCACAGTGACCACGAACGCGGGCCACCTGCTGTGGTGCCGCGTCCCCGACGCCTCGCGCGCCGCGCGCACGGGCGCCCGTCTGCTCGCTCCCGACATGTTCTCGGGCTGGGGCCTGCGCACCCTGAGCGCCCAGCATCCGGTGTACAACCCGATGAGCTACCACGACGGCTCTGTGTGGCCGCACGACAACGGCATCGTTGCGTTAGGCTTGTCGCTCACGGGTCAGAAGTCGGCGATGCTCCCGGTCTTCAGCGCGATGTACGACGCGGCCCTCGGCCTCCGGTATCAGCGCCTGCCCGAGTTGTTCTGCGGCATGCCGCGCTCCGAGGGGCGCCGCCCCGTGCTGTATCCGGTGAGCTGCTCGCCGCAGGCGTGGGCGTCGGGCGCGTTCTTCATGATGCTGCAGGCGGCGACGGGAATCCTGCCCGACGCGCCGGGCCACGATCTGCACATCCGGGAGCCGCTCTTGCCGCCGTTCCTCCGTCGCCTGGTGATCGAGGGCATGCAGATCGGCAGCTCGCGCGTGTCGCTGCAGTTCACGCGGCGCGGCAAGCGGACGTTGGCCAACCTGTTGGACGTGGAGGGCGATCCGTTGAGGGTCAGGATCGACCTCTCCTAACCGAGTACTGACCAACTGCAGGGAAGCGCAACGCGCGCTTGGTGGGCTTCTCTGAAGTTGATCGAAAAGATAACGACAAGGATACAAGGGATGGGGTCGGTTCACATCCGACCTCAACGACGCACGCACCTGGATGATGTCATGCGCGTTATTCTTTGAATCCTTAGTCGAAGACGCTCACCTTGCGCACCATCGTGCCGCGCCGCTCAGCGCGTTTCACGGCCGGCCGTGGCCCGAAATGAAAGAGCAGTCCTATTTGTAGGTTCGTCGCTCGCAAATAGCTGAAGACTTGTCGAAGTGAGGCAGGAGGCAGCTCGGCACCTGCTTTGAGCTCGACGACGAGGATGTTATCGACGATCATGTCGAGTCGCTGTCGTGCGATCTCTCGTCCTTTGTATGAAATCGCGACGGACACTTCGCGCCCAACGCAGTGTCCGCGACCAGCGAGTTCCAGTTCGAGAGCCGCCGCATACACGTGCTCGACAAATCCATAGCCGAGTGAGTTGTAGACCTCGTAGTACGCGCCGATGACGGAGCGGGTGAGTGCGGCTGTCGGTTCAAAGTCAGCGCTTGCCATGACAGGAAACTACGCGGCCCACAGCGAGCACCCGGTGCATCTTGTTGCGTTCGGAGTCCTTTTCTTGCGGGGTCGCGGTCGCGTCACCTCGCCTAACCATTGACCCCCACGTCGTAGGGCTAGTGCTGTGACGCTTGGTGAGTCCAATGACGTTGTTCGAAAGGATAACGACAAGGATACAAGGGATGGGGTCGGTGGACATCCAACATCAACGGCGCACGCACCTCTCTGACGCCATGCGCGTCGTTAATGAATCCGACATCGCATCGAGGCAGTCCCGTGCTGTGCATCGTTGAGGTTGGATGTGCACCGACCCCATCCCTTGTATCCTTGTCGTTATCCTTTGAATCCTTGTCGAAGAAGCCCCCCGGCACTGCCGGGCTCGCCATACTATAGTAGCGAGCGCTGATTAACCGCCCCTGGAACGTCCCAACCCCTCTTCCCTCTTCCCGCTTCCCCTCAGTCGCCCTGTCGGGCGACGCTTCCCCGGACTCTTGACCCTGCCCTTTATGTCCATACATATTAGGGCCACATTTTGTCCGTACAAATAGACCCTCTCTGACCACGGAGCCTTCGGGGGATGCCACCGGCCTCGCTCGCGCGGCGCGCCACGCAATTGTCGTCCGTCATGCCGGCGTCCAACCCGGACGACAAGATCGCATTCGATTCCGGACACGCGTTCCCTGGCGTGCTGCCCGATCTCACGAGCGAGGCCGGCGGTGCCCTCTCTCGATTCCGCGCCGAAACCCTGCAGTACGCGCCGCGACCTGGCCTGCCCGAGCTGCGCGAATGGATCGCCGGTCACATGCGCGCCGACGGCTCGGCGGTGACCGCGTCGAACGTGCTCGTCACCAACGGCGCCAAGCACGCGCTCGAGCTGGTGTGCCGGCTCATGCTCGATGAAGGTGACGCGGTGGTCGTCACGTCGCCCACGTATTTCAGCGCCATTCCGATCATTCGCAGCTTCGGCGCGACCTTCATCGAAGTGCCGCAGGACAAGGACGGCATGGATGTCGGCGCTCTCGAGCGCGTGCTCGAGCGCGCGGCGTCGGCCGCCCGTCTGCCCAAGTTCATTTACAACGTCCCCGACTTTCACAATCCGACGGGCGTGACGATGCCGCTCGAGCGCCGGCGCGCGCTCATCGAGCTCGCGGTGCGCCACCGCGTGCTGCTGGTGGAAGACAGCCCGTACCGCAAGGTGCGCTTCGAGGGGCAGTCGGTGCCCTCGCTCAAGTCGTTGGACACGGACGGGACGGCGGGCATTCAGTTAGGCACGTTCTCCAAGCTGCTCGCGCCGGGACTGCGCGTGGGTTGGGCGGCCGGCGCACCCGATCTCCTGGCGCGCATGGCGCAGCTCAAGTCCGACGCCGGATCGTGTCCGCTCACACAGCGCGTGATCCTCGAGTTCTGCGCGGCCGGCCGGCTCGACGCCCACACGGCGCGGGTGCAGGAGGCCTACCGCGCGCACCGCGACCGCATGGTGCGCGCGATGGAGCGCGACCTCCCCGAGGTGTCGTTCCAGGTGCCTAACGGCGGCTACTATCTGTGGCTGTCGCTGCCGCCGGGCGTCGATGGCGACGAGCTCGCGCGCCGCGCGGGCGATGCCGGGGTGATCGTCATCGCGGGCAGCAAATTCTTCGCCTTGGGCGGCGGCGACCAGCGCGGCCGGTACATCCGCGTCGCATTCAGCCACGCCAACCTCGACGAAATCGACGAAGGTGTCCGCCGCCTGGCCGCGGCGTGTCATTCGTTAGGCACGGGCGCCGCAGCCGGCGCCGCCGCCGACTGAGGCGCTGGTGCGCGATCCGCTCCGCATCCGCGACATCGCCGCCGCTCCCGGCGCGAAGGTGCGCGGATGGCTCACGATTGGTGAAACACCGGCCGGCCCCATCCAGGTGCCGCTCGTCCTCATCAACGGCAAGGCGGACGGGCCCGTGCTGTGCTTCACGGCGGGCGTCCACGCGGCGGAGTACGCGCCGATCGACGCCGTCATGCGCCTCGTGCAGGGCATCCAGCCGGAGCAGCTGCGCGGCGCGGTGATCGCCGTCCCGGTGTCCAACATGCGGATGTTCGAGCACCGGGCCGGGTTCGTCTCTCCACTGGATGGCCTCAACCTGAACCGCATTGCTCCGGGCCGGCCCGACGGCTCGATCTCCGAGATCCTCGCCGACGTGCTGCTTGGCGAGGTGATCGGCGCCGCACAGTATCACATCGACTTCCATGCCGGCGATCTGGGAGAAATGCTGTTTCCGTTTGCCGGCTACGCGCTCACCGGCCGGCGCGACCTGGACGAAAAGGGCGAGGCGTTGGCGCGGGCGTTCACGCCTCGCTTAATTTCGCTGGCAACCGATGGCAGCACGATTCCTCCGTTCGCGGGCTCGCTCAACCACTCGGCGTCGCGCAACGGCGTCGTGTCCATTCTGGCCGAGTGCGGCGGGAACGGAACGCTGGACGAAGCGGATGTGCGCACGCACATGGAGGGTGCGTACAACGTTATGCGGCACCTGGGCATGCTGGACGGCGGACGGCCGACGAACGGGCCCCGCATCGCGGCCCGCGACCGCGTGGTGGTGCGCGCGTCGCGCTCGGGACTGCTTCGGTTAGGCGTGCACGTGGGCGACGAGATCATGGCCGGACAGGAGGTGGCGCAGATTTGCAACGTGTTCGGCGAGATCGTGGAGCGCGTGCGCGCGCCCGGCGGCGGGTTGGCCGGACTCGTGTGGGCGCACAAGGTGGTGAACACCGGCGACCCGGTGGTCCGCTACTGGATCACCGAGCCGGCTTGACGCGTCGCTTGGGCGTGGCCACGCAGAGCAGCGCCCAACGGAGCGCCGTGCAGTGCTGAAGGCCAACTTCGCCGACGCGCGCGGCCAGCCGGTCGTCGCGGCCACACCCGACAGCGTCCGCGGCCTCGACGCGGCCATCGACGCCTACCTCGGCGCGCGAAGCGACGCGCGCGCGCGGCTCGACGCTGTGTTAGGCGAGGATCCATCGTGCGTGCTCGCGCACTGCATGGACGGCTACCTCAATCTGCTGTCCAGCAAACGTGCGGGGTTCGCGCTCGCCGCGCGCGCCCTCGACAACGCGTGCGAGGCAGCGGGTCGCATCTCGGCGCTCGCCCCGCGCGAACGCGCGCACGTGGCCGCGCTCGATGCGTGGTCGAACGGCGATCTGCGCGGCGCGATCCACCATTGGGACGCGGCACTGGACCAGGGGCCCGTCGACATCCTCGCGCTCCGTGTCTCGCAGTTCGTGTTGTCGTATCTGGGCGAGAGCGCGCGTATGCGGGTTACCATCGAGCGAGCGCTGCCGGCGTGGGGGCCGCAGATGCCGGGCTACGGCTACGTGCTGGGCTGCCATGCCTACGCGCTCGAGGAATCTGGCGACTACACACACGCGGAGTCCACCGGCCGGCGCGCGGTGGAGATCAACCCGAGCGACATCTGGGCCGCGCACGCCGTCGCGCACGTGGCCGAGATGCAGGGCCGGTTAGGCGACGGGCTCACGTGGATCCGCGATGTGGCGCCGCATTGGTCGCACTGCAACAACTTCACGCTGCACCTGCGCTGGCACGAGGCGCTGTATCACCTCGACCTCGACCGGTACGACACGGTCCTCGATCTCTACGACGACGAGATCCGGCGTGTGTCCACCGATGAGTACCTCGATGTCACGAATGCCGTGTCCTTGTTGTGGCGCCTCGAGCAGGCGGGTGTCGACGTCGGGTTGCGATGGCGCGAGCTCGCCGACTGCTCGCGCGGGCACCAACACGACCACGCGCTGGTGTTCGTCGACCTGCACTACTTGATGGCGCTCGCGGCGGTGAACGATGCGCACGGTGTTGGCGAATTCCTGGAGTCGTGCGAGCGATTCGCGCGGTTGGGTGAGCACACCGAGGCCACGGTCATGGCGGAAGTCGGCCTCCCGCTCGCGCGCGCCGTGGTGGCGCATCGGCGCGGCGATTACGGCGACGTGGTCGACCTCCTCGCGCCCGTTCGCGATCGCATCAAGCACGTCGGCGGGAGCCACGCCCAACGCGACTTGTTCGAGCAACTGCTTATCGACGCCGCGTGGCGCGCGCGCCGTCTCTCCATCGCCGACGATCTCCTCGCCGAGCGCACGACGAAACGGCCGCGCAACATCTGGGGATGGAGCCAGTACGCGCGCGTGCTCGACGCGTTGGGCGCGTCGGGCGCGTCGGCCGCGGCACATCGCGCGGACGCGCTGCGTGCGAGCTGAGTGGCGGGTCATGCGTCGCGCGACATGATGCGCGGACGCGCCATTTCCGCGGGCGTGTCGCGCCCGTACGTTGCGGCATGACGACGCGTCAGTCGATCGACACGCTGCTCACGCACTCGGGCGGCGAGCCGTCGGACCGGCACGGCGCAGTGAATCCGCCGGTCTATCACGCGTCCACCATCCTGTTCCCCACGGTGGCCGCGTACGAGCGGTCGCGCGATCCCGCGACGCGCTTCGACGTGGTGCGCTACGGACAGCTCGGCACCCCGACGACATTCGCGTTGGAGCAAGCCATCGCCGCGGTCGAAGGCGGATACCGGGCGATGCTCTTACCATCGGGGCTCGCGGCCGTGACCACCGCGCTCGACGCGCTCACGCAGCACGGGGATCACGTGCTGATGGTGGACACGGCGTACGCATCGACGCGCAGGTTCTGCGACACGACGCTGCCCAAGCGCGGCGTGCGCACCACGTACTATGATCCGTTAGTCGGCGCGGATATTCGCGCGTTGTTCCAGCCGCAGACACGCGTCGTGTTCGTCGAATCGCCGGGCTCCGAAACGTTCGAGGTGCAGGACGTGCCTGCGATCGCGGCCGCGGCGCACGACGCCGGCATCGTCGTGGTGATGGACAACACGTGGGCGAGTCCGTACTTCTTTGCTGCGTTGGCGCGCGGCGTGGACGTATCGATTCAGGCGGCGACGAAGTACATCGGCGGCCACAGCGACGTGATGCTGGGGACCATCACCACCACCCAACCGCTGTACGAGCGCATTCGATCGGCAGTGGCCGAGCTCGGCCACTGCGTGGGCGGGGATGACGCGTATCTGGCGCTGCGCGGGTTGCGCACGTTAGGCGTGCGGATGGATCGGCACGAGCGCAACGCGCTCGCAGTGGCGCAGTGGTTGTGTACGCGGCCCGAGGTGGCGCGCGTGCACTTCCCGGCGCTCGAGTCGGATCCGGGTCACCGAGTGTGGGAGCGGGATTTCACCGGCGCGAGCGGACTCTTCGGCGTGTCTCTCGCACCGGTACCCAGAGCAGCGATGACCGCGATGCTGGATGGTCTCGAGCTGTTCGGCAAGGGCGTGAGCTTCGGCGGATTCGAGAGTCTCGCCATCCCGATGAACCCTGCCTCGCATCGCACCGCGACGCGATGGCAGTCGGCGGGCGGCGGGCCGTACATCCGGCTGCACGTTGGTCTCGAGGACCCGGGGGATCTCATCGCCGATCTGGAGCGCGGGTTCGAGCGACTCAGGGCCGCGGCCGGTGGGTCGTGAGGGCGAGCATTCCGTTAGGGACATGCCGCGCCGCGGCGGCGCTGGTGATGTGCGTAGGCTTGGGGATCGCGGCGTGTACCACCGAGTCTGCCCCCGGCGCGTCGCCTAACGAATCGAATGGCGGCGCCACGCCGACGCTGAGCGCGGTGCGCGCCCGCGGCGCGGTCAAGTGCGGCATCACCGAGGGCGCCGGCTTCGCCACGCCCGACGACGCCGGCCGCTGGCGCGGCTTCGACGTCGATTTTTGCCGAGCGATCGCGGTCGCGCTGTTCAACGACCCGGACAAGGTGCAGTTCATCCCGTACACGCAGGAACAGCGCTTCTCGGGCCTGCAGTCCGGCGAGGTCGACCTGCTGGCTAACGGGACGACCATCACGAGCAGCCGCGCCTTACGACAGTCGTTTCACTTCGGGCCCATCTATTTCTACGATGGGCAAGGATTCCTGGTCGCCAAGTCATCGAAGGTGACCAAGGCCAGCCAGCTCGACGGCGCCACGATCTGCGTCCAGCAAGGCACGACCACGGAACTCAACCTCACGGACTTCGCCCGTCGCAACAAGATCACGTTCCACCCCGTGGTGATGGAGGATCTGCGCGCCGCAGTGAGCGCGCTCGCCGGCGGACGGTGCGATGCCATCAGCCAGGACGGCGCGGGACTCGCCACCACGCGCACGATGCTGCAGCGTCCCGGCGACTACGTCGTGCTGCCCGACCGGATCTCGAAGGAGCCCATCGCGGCCGTCGTGCGCACGGGCGACGATGCGTGGCTCGAGATCGTAAATTGGGTGTTCCGCGCGCCGGTGCAAGCGGAAGAGTACGGCATCGATCAGCACAACGCGGCGCAATTCGCTGAGACCACCGATCCGTCGATTCGCCGATTCCTGGGACTCGAGCCCGGCGCAACGGACGGACTGGGACTCGATCCACAGTGGACGCTGCACGTGATCGAAAAGGTCGGCAACTACAAGGACATCTTCGACCGCAATCTCGGACCCGCGACGCCGCTCGGCATCGACCGCGGGCTCAACAAGCTGTGGACGGACGGAGGCCTGCTCTACTCGCCGCCGTTCCGGTAATGCGTTCCGCCGCTGACCGCCGCGCCGTCCTGCTCCAGGGCCTCGGCCTCGGTGTCACGGCGGCCGTCGTGTGGTGGCTGGCGCGGAACACCAGCGTTAGTCTCGCCCAACGCGGCCTAACGCTCGGCTTCGCCTTCTTGCGGCACCCGGCGAACTTCGAGATCGGCGACACGTGGTGGCTCTCCTTCTCGCCGGCCGACAGCATCGGGCGGGCGATCGTCGTCGGCCTGTTCAACACCGCGCTCGTGTCGGCGCTGGGATGCGTGCTGGCCATCGCGGTCGGATTCGTGGCAGGTATTCTGCGCCTCTCGCCGAACCCCGCGCTCCGCGGACTCGTCCGAGCGGCCGTCGAGATCGTCCGCAATACGCCGCTGCTGCTGTTGTTGCTGTTTCTCGCCGCGAGCCTCCACGCACTGCCGCCGCCCAAGCAGGCGCTCTCGCCCGTGCGCGGCGTGTTTCTGTCGGACCGCGGACTCGTGCTGCCGGCGGTGGCAATCGGCCGGTGGACCATCGTGTTCGTGTTGGCGGCGGTGGTTGCGCTCGCACTGAGGCGCCGGTTAGGCACTCGATGGTGGATCGTGCCGGCGGCCTGCGCCGCGGCGGCGCTCGTGTCGGCGCTGGTTCGGCCGCCCGCCATCGCCACGGCGCAGCTCGAGGGCTTCAACTTCGTGGGCGGCGTGACGCTGTCGCCCGAGCTGGCGGCGCTCCTGGCGGCGCTCGTGCTGCACCAGTCCGCGCACATCTCCGAGGTGGTCCGCGGCGCCGTGCTCGCCGTACCGCGCGGCCAGCGCGACGCGGCCGGCGCGTTAGGCATGTCGCGGTGGCAGACGCTGCGTCTGGTCGTGATACCCGTCGCGCTCAGGGCCATGGTGCCGCTCCTCGCCACCAATTGCGTGAGCCTCATCAAGAACTCGAGTCTCGCCGTCGCCATCGGGTTTCCCGATCTCGTAAGCATTCTGAACACCGCCGGCAACCAGACCGGACATAGCATCGAGACGATGCTGATCATGATCGTGGTCTATCTGTCGCTCAGCCTGCTCGTGGCCTCGGCGCTCGGCCGCTACAACGCACACCTGTTGCGCAGCGGGACAGCCATCTCATGAGCGCTCCGGCTTTGCCTGTCACGCATACGTCATCGGTGGCGAGCGCCATCCGCCGGTGTTTCGCAACGCCCGTCGCCGCCGCGGTCACGGTGATCGTCGCCGGAATCGCGGTGGCAATCGTGGTTCCCATCGCCCGCTGGGCGTTGGTGCACGCCACGTGGTCCGGCGCTGCCGACGACTGCCGTCGCGCGGCGAACGGCGCCTGTTGGGCGTTCGTGGGTCACAAGGCCGGCTTCATTCTGTTCGGACTCTACCCCGCTGCCCAACGCTGGCGCCCAGGACTCGCCGCGGCGCTGCTCGTTGTCCTGGTCGTGTGCACGGCCATCCCGCGCTACTGGACCAGATGGCTCGTCGCCGCGTGGGCCTCTGGCCTCGCCCTCGCGTTTCTGGTCATGCACGGCGGCATCGGCCTAACGGTTGTCCCCACCCAGCAATGGGGCGGCCTGCCCGTGACGATCATGCTCACCGCGCTCGGCTTGGCCGGCGGGTTTCCGATCGGCGTCGCCCTCGCGTTAGGCAGGCGCTCGCGTCGCCCGCTGCCGCGTGCCGTCGCTACGGCCATCGTCGAAGTGGTGCGCGGTGTGCCGCTGATCGCGGTGCTCTACGTGGCCGTGCTCGTGTTCCCGCTCGCGCTGCCGACCGGCCTGAGTGTCGACAAGCTCGCGCTCGCGCAGGCCGCGGTGATCGTGTTCGCATCCGCGTACCTGGCCGAGGCAGTGCGATCGGGACTCCAGCTCGTCCCCGCCCGACGGCTCGACGCGGGCCTTGCGTTAGGACTCGGCTGGTGGCAGACGATGCAGCGCATCGTGCTGCCGGAAGCGCTCCGGACCGTGCTCCCGTCGTTCATCTCGATCGCGGTCGGATTCTTTCAGGACACGAGCCTCATCGTCATCATCGGGCTCTTCGACCTCCTCAATACCGCGCGCTCGGCCTCGCAGGATCCGAACTGGCTCGGCTTCTACACCGAGGCGTTCGTGTTCGTGGGCGCGATCTATTTCTGCGGCAATGCCGCGCTCTCGCGGTATGGACTGTGGCTCGAGCGGCGCATGGCACGCGCGCATCCAGGTGCGCGCGTGCCGCTTCCTCTCTCTCTCACCGTGGCGGCGCCACCGGAGTGACGGTCGGCACCTGCAGCTGCGCGATGGCGGCTCGGAGCTTGGGCAACTCCGTCGTGATGATGTCGTTCAACTTGCCGATCGTCGCGATCAGGTGCCGCTTCGACTCATCCAGCGTGCGCTGCTCCG
>Ga0134125_10004128_pt1 | contig 16623 bp, 11 predicted proteins | sample KB31751_FD_96464 | JGI IMG/M metagenome (GOLD analysis project Ga0134125, IMG submission 96464) | Terrestrial soil microbial communities with excess Nitrogen fertilizer from Kellogg Biological Station, Michigan, USA - KB3-175-1 | ecosystem: Environmental > Terrestrial > Soil > Unclassified ...
AACTACAATGACATGTCTGACAAATACATTCTACTGGAGTACTTCTGTAGAGAGTAGTGCGACGTTTGCGATCACTCGCTGGACTAGAACCGACTCTACGCAAACCTTTGCTCCATTCTTCACTTGGTATTTCGATGAATCGTTCATTGTGTTCCCAGAAGGCGATTTGCCAATCTCAATCACCGGACGGTGTGACGGAGTTCAAGATTATTTGCTGGTGGGAGTTCCTTCGACTGGCACCACGGGAAAGGTGATTGGTTACTTCTGGAACCATTTGGAAAGTACAAATCTTAAACAGGAGGGTGTTAAAGCAATGCCCAGTACTAATACACTGGGGCCTGTCGGAGTCTCTCTACAACCAACATCTCAAACGACACCTCATCTATTTGTCACTTATTGCGACTCCAATGGCAATTTCGTATACCTCCAATTCCAATTTGATCTTTCTTTTGGCTTGCTACTGCTACAGACAACACAAACTAATGTAGCTTATGACATCGGATCGACTGCCGTAACCACTCCAACAGAAATAACGGCGACTAGCTTCTATTATCTAGATTACGTTACTTTTGAATCGGGACAGGCGTGGATGGTTCGACAATGCATGATAGGATCAGGTCCGTCTGATACTTGCAACATCGTTAATGCTTGGCCGGTCGGAAACACGTTTTATCAAGATGTCACTGGATCGCCGTACAACATCCAAGTTTATCCTAATGACTTAGTCTTGATTGTTACTATGCAATTGAAAGTACAATTGAATCCTCCATTCGACTATCAAATGACCTTTGACATAGCAACTCGAACCAGCGTAAATCACGTATTTTCTCCATCCGATCAGATTGGATTTGGTGATCTTTACACACCAGCAATGACAACACAAGCAGGATTATTTGCTTACATGTGTAAGAATGGCGATCCAGCAGGACCTGGAAGTTACATTGCCTTCCCCAGCTACCAAACCGAGTCGCCCCCCACCCTCTTGTATCAAAATTCAGGGAGTGGATTTACATTGACTAATACCTGGGAGTTTGGAATGCAGAGGGGATATCTTGGTAAAATGCAGTCGGTCTCCATTGTTAGCCCAGCGGGACAGCAAGCCGTAATTGGAGCACCTGAAGTTTCTGGTGAAGGTGCCGAGGGCCTGTTTATCCAATTTACTGTGCCCGGCTTTTGCCCGCAATATCCACCGCCACCTATTCCTCCACCAGTGATGATGCCTGTGGCGCCACCGGTCAACCCGCCAGTTTTGCCTCCAATCAACCCACCCGTTACCCCGCCTCCAATCTCGCCCTTTGTCTACAATTACACCTTCACACCTTCTCTTGGATTCTCTTGCGATCTTCAGGCATCAGTTACATCGGGATTGAAAGATTTGTACTATTGGACAGCTTGCGTTAGCGTGGCGCAACCTTCTGGGATTGGTAACTTTACAATAATACAATACACTCGCTCGAATGTTGGTGACCAGTTTCAACCGACTCGATCTTGGATGTATTTGAATCCATACAACTTTCAGTACATTCAATTTGCCAACTTGCCAGTTCCCTTTTATGTCTATCCATTCTCGATTGACTCGGCTGATATCTATGTTGCCGGCACCGGAAGCTTTCAAGATGTACCCAATAACATCCTACTGCATGTAGTACAGTCGGGAAATGTATTGGCTCTGGTTGACACTCAGCAAAACCCGGATCCACAGAGTCACTTTTGGGCGACCGGCATCACTGGAATACCCGATGAACCAGACACGATATATGTCTCATATTTGAATACCTTTTCAATCTCAACCTACCTGGTCTACACTGTCAATCAAGATGGAACCTTGTCGATTTCCAACACCATTAATACTAATTTCGTGTCAAACTTTGGGGTAGGACAGTATGTACAACCTACTTATTCAACCGAGACAGGTCTCTACTACCTGTCAAGACTCAATGAATTGTCCAAGTGGGATCCATTCCGTCAAGTCAGTACCGTGCTTTTCTCCAATCTGCCTGGAAACCAGATCTTCAATTTCCAAGTATCAGAAGGCGACACTGTGTTGCTTATGATTTATGATTCTGGATCGAATGATACGGCAATCAATGTTACATTGGCGACGACTTTATTGCAAAATGTCAGCTGGTTTTACACCTCCTACTATGAGCAACGAACCAGTGGATTTATCACAAATACTGGATCTTACGCTTATTTGTGCCGACAAGGAGATTACTTGGTCGATTCGCTCATCGTTACTCGACCAAATTCCTATCAGCCGCCAGTGATCGACCTTCTCCTGAGAAACACTTCTGACCCAACTAGCCAGTTCTCCTTTGCAGCAGCTGAAGTGCTCACTTTTGACTTTTCAAACTACACGGTTCCGAGTTTGTTAGGCAAAATGATAACAACACAGGCAATCGATTCAACTCAGAACCAGATTGTCGTGGGAGCCCCTGGATCGAGCGTTTTCATGCAATCCTTCATTGCCGATTTCTGTCCAGAACACATATCACCTCCAATTGTCTATAACTACACAATCCTTCCAACACCTGATATACCTGGATGCTTCTACGTTGGAGCAGGGGCCCATGAAACGGAAACTTCCATCTGGACACCATGCTACCTAAACCAGACTCTATTGGGATTGACGCAATATACTAGAGCAACTATTTACGATGACTTCTCAGTATTGCGAACTTGGACAATTGACTTCTCAGCACACAATGGCTTTTTCGAAATCATGTCAAACGCTTCGTTGCCAATCCCATTCTTTGTTAGATCATTCTCCGATGACATTGCTGATATATACATTGGAGCAACTCAATTCTTCGTAGATGGTTCGACTGGTTCTTTCATGTACTTTAGACAGAACGCAAGTGATCTTAATCTGGTCGTCGCCGTTGATCTGCCACTGGGTTCTACGTTTGTATTCTGGCCTATTGCAATAACTGGATCACAATCAGACGTAGGAGTCGTCTACATTCAAACTGTTACAAGCATCTCCTCGAGTATTACTTGGCAAATCCAACGGTGGGAATACGTTGCGTTCAACAACTCAATGGTCAATACAGATACTATCCCTACCTTTATTCACTACACTGGAGGAAGTAGCCCTACAGTTATACTCATAGCCACATATGCGACCGAGTCATACCTGTATTATCCGTCGACCAATCAAATTTCTCGCTGGAATTTCAAAGCTCGAGGCAGTGAAGTTCTGTTTAGTCCACAGTTATCTCTAACTCAAGTTTATAGTATTCAAGTTACTGCCGATGATTCCGAGTTATATGTTACCTACCTGACAGGCAGCTCCAATTTCACATTGGCTTATACTCCCTTGGTCCAGCCACCAGTATGGACCTATACTTCATATCCCGGAGTGGATCTTACTCATAACACTGCCGGATCTGTTTACTTGTGTAACAACCAAGATCCCATTGGAGTTTCATCGATAATTGTCACTTTGCCGACGACAACTTCCCCTCCTCAGATGGCTCTTTTGACAAGAAACCCAAGAGCTGGTCCTCGTAGTCCCAATCGAGTGTTTTCCTTTGATCGTGCCAAGATTCTCGATTTTGTTCTTCCAGACAACATTACAGAGCCAGTCTTACTTGGAAAGATGATCACCACCCAATCCTTGAACGTTGGCCCTCGTCAAGTGGTAGTTGGAATGCCAGGAACGTTTCCAGGTGGCTACACGGGAGGATTGATGTTAGTGGATATGGAAGACTATTGCCCGCCTTATAACTTAATCGTGCAACCGGATTATGTTGCTTCTTTGATCGTCCCGAATAACATTGGGTTTGATTACACCAACTTTGCGGCTGTAATGAGCACTACCTCAGATTCAACTGGCCTAGTTTCGGTTGGAATAAGAACAAGTGATAACTTGCAGTTTGCAACCGCTTATGCATTGACAACTCCCGGGACCTACGAGATTCTAGATCCAATGATAATGGCCAACTCTATTCACATGGATCCAATCAGCCTTGGAATCACGCAAACTATCGCCACTGTTCGAATATCAGATGGAAACAGCAGATTGATTATGAGTTCGGCTGCAGCTGGCCAACCCGTCGAAATCTATTGCTACAATTCCACTAGCCAGAGATTTGGGCTGACACAAGTGATCCCACCTCCATCTTCTTCAACATTATTTGGATTTGCCATGGACTTGACAAGAGACGGAAGGAGTTTGGCCATCTCTTCAGACGACGATGAACTCTGGCTCTTCAAGCTCGACACTTTGGACGCATCCCAATGCAATGCTACCTACGTCCAGGTGCAAACAATTGTTTCTCAAAACACATCAATCTACACATTTGATTATATTAGTTTTGACGCTTATGGAACTGCGCTCCTCGTTTCCAGTTTCAACGACTGGCCAGCTGTCTATAGAGTCTTCCCGGAGGACGATCCCGACAATTTTGGATTGCTGACGCTAGAGAGTATCATCCAAACTCCTGGAAACGTGCCGTTCATATCAATTTATTCAATCAAACTGGCCGGCAATGGAACTAGTCTCTTTGTTGACGGTGTACTGTCAAGCCCAAACCCAATCAATCAAGTTTACTACTCAAATTACGAACTGCCTACATGGGAAGTACTTGTGCCTGCTCTTCCGCAAATCCATTCTCCGCTACTGACAAGTGACTTTGGCGAAGTGGTTGCTGCTGTCAACAACTCGCTTGGAGGAACTATGAGCCTATTCACTTGGAATGGAACAGCCTATTCCTTCTGGTCCACTGTTCCTTATCCACCTTGGGATCAAGGAGAGTTTGGAGTTCAATACATTAGCGCCACCAACTCCTACGGCCTTTCAACGGATTGCACCACCTTGGCCGTTGGACACTTTATCCCTTTTGGATCCGGAGGTGTGTTAAATGGAACTGGAGTGGTCGTAGTTTATAGAACAAACTTGCAGACAGTTTGTTCGAGTGCCATTGTCCCGCCTCCTTTCACGCCGCCCCCGCCACCTGTACCACCGCCAATCGAACCGCCTCTCTTGCCCCCGCTCGTACCTCCAATCAAATCACCTCCGATTTCGCCAGCTATCAACAAGAACACCCCGCCGAGCGATCAGCAAGTGACTAGCCCAACAACAGCTGTGGCTCCTGAAACTGCCTCGGCCCTTAGCATTACTTTGCTAGTATTTGCATGCGTACTTACAGTGGCAGTTGCCATTATAGTTACATGCGTTATTTACGCAAGAATGAAGAAGGTTAATGGTGTAAGCGACAAGAACCAGCTCTTGAAAGATAAGAAGAAGTAGTTCGAATGGTGTGCGCAGAATCAATGTAAATAAGCTTTATTATTTGTTACAAACATTGATCTCACCACGTCTTTCAAGAGCAAGCAAACAAACTTATTTGGGGGGGAAGGAAGGAAGGAAGGGGGGGAAGGCTAGCCGTGAAAAGGGACGCCGAACAAGGTGGAAAAGGCCGCGTCTTCTATTTTCTTTGTTGATTCATCTTTATTCATCGGGTCTTCATCTAGACCTTGAATAAAACATGAACGTTCCTCGACTCCAGCAACAGTAGGCTCAACTCTCAAGCACTGATATTGAACTATTTTTCCGTCAACTCGAAAGTCCTTTGTACCAGTAAAATGACTTTGATGAAGTTCCTTTACCGCCTGCCCGAATTCTTCCTTGGCAAGCGTTTCCATCCCTAAGCTCGGCCTTTGGGTGCGCGGGTGAATTTAAAATCCAAACTTTTTTTCAAATTTTTGCATTTATTGTAGTTCGCCCTGCCTTCTCTCCGTTAAACAAGGCCCACTTCTCACACGCCTCCTCTCATCAGCTACTACCCACCTCGCGAATGGCACGAACCAAACAAACTACTCGAAAGCAGATAGCTGGAAAGTCCGCCAGCAAGGGTAAAGCGCCAAGGTCCGGAAAGAAGGCATCGGTTCTCGCTGGAGTCAAAAAACCCAAGGTGGCGCCGGGTGTGAAGAAACCCCGTCGATTCAGACCCGGAACCGTAGCTTTGCGCGAAATTCGCAAGTACCAAAAGACCACTGACTTGTTACTTCGAAAGGCCCCATTTCAGCGTTTGGTGAGAGAATGTGCTTCCGAGTACAAGAATGATCTTCGCTTTTCAAAATCCGGCATTTCTGCCTTTCAAGAAGCAGCCGAAGCCTATTTGATTAGACTGTTCGAAGACTTGAATCACTGCGCTATTCACAGCCGTCGCGTCACGATCATGCCGAAAGACTTACATCTCCGGGTAAAAATCGGCGCAGCACATGACAACGTATGTGCTCTCTATTTAATGGATAAGCAGAGAAACAAGGTGGCTGGATGGGTGCCACAGGAACCCAAAAAGGTGGTCAGAAAGCCAAAGAACAGCAAGGAGACCACCACCGCCGCCGCCTCGAAAGCCGCTGGTAAAGAGTAAAGCAAGCAAGCAAGCAAGCTAGCTAGCTAGCGCTCTTTTCAGTTAAGTTTACAACGTACCTCACTCCTCTTGAATCATCCTATTGTGTTTTTGTCTTGTGTGTGTATTTCAAATAAAACCTACTTTATTTCAATAAGCTAGCTGGATAATACTAAAGTTGCAAGGGCGGGTTGGGGGGGGAAGGAAGGTAAACAGCTGATGGAACTAACAATCAACATCGCTATCATCGCTATCACTTTCAGCTTTACCTTTGGCGAATTTAGATCTAGGGTACGGCTCGAAAGTAATCCCATTGTTATGTAGAATATCAGCGTAATGAGACTGCAAAGCATAATTTCGATGCATCTGGCCATACATTACCGTAGCCAATGGAATAACCGCGCAACAGAAGATTACAGACACTATCCAGAGACCCCATGCCCATGACGGCAACAATTGGTTGTTCTTTCTGTGGATCAGACCAATAGACTGCTGATTTTCAATAAGCTCCACTCCAACAATCCCACAGAAAGGAGCCGAATTCGGTAGCGCCGTAACGTGGTATTCTACACGACATAATCTCGCAGGTAGCCTTTCATAATTTTCATTTTCAAGCACAGATTGGTCAATTTGTGGTCGCCCTTCGATGTATCCGATTGATACCAGTTGCCTATAGTTCACCACTCGAAAATCACCGGTAAGGATTGACTGTGTCTTCTGTGGGTGCAGAGACAAGCTATCTGGGTTTTCAATAGTACGTAGATTACACAGATCCGAATACTCGACAACTGGGACATTCTTCCTGCAAGAGTAGTTGTCATGGCGAACTCTTCCTTTGTTGTTGTCGGTACAATCATCTGCTGCAAAACCCACTATTGTGCATTCCTGCGCTACGATCTTATACGTGTCCGCATCCAAATCTGTCCTTGACAATGCAATCACATTGAATGTCATCAAAGAGCCAAAGAACAGTGCGGAAAAGATGAAACAAACAAGGAATGCGGCCATACTTGCACAGGCTCGATTTTTGAAGGTCAGGTACTGATTTCGAACATCGGCAACTGATACCTCTAGAACATCGTCACCGTCGTGTCCAGAGTCAGATGGTTCAATCGAAACCGACTCAATTGGACGAGGGAGTTCGGCTGGAGGCATCTTCTCTGATTTTTTGGCGGCAGCTATCGTGGGTAACAATCTACTGATGCTCTGAGTAAAGGTTGAAACCATCTGCTTCATTGATTCAGTTTGTGCATGTAGCAACTCCAAGAGTTTATTGCTGTGCTGGTCCTGAGGCGTGGCTGCAAAGGCATAGGCTGGTTGGGTGGCCGGTGTTGGATCTTGCATCAACGGGATTCCACTAGCATTCTGTCTCCAGTCTGTGGGACCAACGTAGGTACCATGAGGAGTGAACTCTGCCATTTTTTGAGGAATGTAAGGAACGGTGGGTAGGAAATGTGTGTGTGTGCTGGATTTCAGCGAAGTGGAGGGAATGACAACAAGAGAGACTTACAAATTTTTTCCTCGGGAAAAGTTTGCTTCATTCTTGTCTTGTTTACAGACATGATTCAATATTTGGTCTAGGCATAGGAGCCAATGTCACTAATTGCTTAGCATGAGGGTTATTGAGACGACGAATGGGCATCTGGCGTGTCTGGCTTGTCTGAACTGCTGGAATCGCTGCCTATTCCTTCCCAGGGATTGTTAAATTTTTGGCCTGTGTCTGAATTTGGGAATGTCTCTCCACAGCCTTCTGTATTACCACATCGTTTACAGACGAATCGATCCTCTGTTTTAGTTGTAGTGAGTCCATCCTCTTGAGCTGGTCTGCTCTTCTGTTCTTTGCCTCTCTTCAACGTCTTGACTATCTTCCAGAATATCATGCAGATGGGTATTGATATCACTATAACTGCCAGTACGACAACGGCAATCCAAGCATTGCTTCCAGCACAAGGGACTGGTGGGTCAGTGAATGGTGGTGCAGAGTCAGGCGGAACTTGCGGGCCATTTGCAATGTGACTCATTTCTGTGTGCAAAGAGGTTTTACCGCGCCGAACCTATATACAGCTCGTTTGAGGAATTGCAAAGGCACAGGTATGTGAGAGAAGAAAGCAATGCAATTATAAAATTTGAATTTATCAGTTTTTGCTCCCCCTTTCGCCCTGCGAACCCACCTAGGTCCAGCCCTTATTTCGCCCTTGCTTGCATTTTTTCTCTAGATAGAGAGTGTGCAGATGGAAATTCCAGAATCTCGTCAGAATGATGGAACTCCTACCGAAACGAAATCGGAAAGAGTAGTGCTCGTGGAAAAGACTCTTATCGATACCTTTGCCGAATGGATTGTAACGGCAATAGCCTTTATTGTACTAAACCAAGATTTGGACAAAATGGCCATCCGTCATGCTTACAAAGCTTGGGTTCGGAAGTATCCTCCGCACATTAGCAGAATGTTTTATGCTTGCTACACCTTACTTCAAAGAAGAATCTACTGTGTGATTGTAATGGGTATTCTAGCTACGCTTTGGATTGACCTTCAACGCGAGTTCTTTTGGCCACTCTTGTGGAACAACCAAACAGGCGTGCTCTTCCTCGACCCTTTGAATTGGAGCAACCATGGCTTACTGTTGTTTGGAACTACGATGAGGACTATACTATGGGCTAGTTATTGGGTAGTAGTCTATTCATTCACTATTGCAACCACGATTGCTGGTACAATTTCCATTCCAATTGTTGCCGAAATGTTGTTTCAGTTCTTCTACTTGCCAAGTAATAAGAAATTGATAGAGACGATCGCAATCGCTTATTCCGAATTCCACCAGTCACGTAACGTAGGATGATGATGAACGAGATGGAATGAGTAAGGTAGTAGTAGAGTAGCGTGACGTCCGTGGTGTATAAGAGAGAAGGGCTTTTATTGATTGACCTAATCACTCAAACTATGTGTCTACTTTCCTTTCAACCTCCCTTCTAATATCCTCTCTAATCGCATCAGGGTTTATCCGGCCGTAATTCGCAATCCACTGTTCGACAATCTCGGTGTTTGATCTGTCTGCTTCGATGTCGTAGAATTCAAACTTGACATTATCGCCGGTAGTTTCTATCGTCTTCCTGACAGTGTCCATTATAACCCTAGCAAATGCGATCAAGTAGCAACCGCAATCGGTGTAGTTGTTGCTTGGTTGCTGAGGAACTTGAACTTCTCGGATTGAATCCAATGCCAATGCGTAGACTAGCTGATTACAGTCTGCTCTTCCTGCTAGTTCGAGTTGCCTGTTGGCAAAGTTTTTGAATTTAGATGCCAGTTTGCTGGGTATTGTAATGCCTTTCGAGTCCAAATAGAAGACCCAACTCAGGCTGTCTTTGATCAACAAACCAGGATTGTACCAGAAGATTAGACTCCAGTGATGACTAGCAAAGTAAAATGGGAGGGGGGGAAGGAATGTGGCAAATCAGGAAAAAGGCAACTCCAAAGCAAAATAAGAGTGCGTACTCTTTGCAAACTGGAATCAGAAAGATTTCACTGGTAAAGATGTAATCGAGGTTTCCCTTGGTCTTGTTGTAGACAAGCTCACCCTTGTCAGTCACCTTTTGGTAGAGTACAGAATCCATAATGGAGATGCGACTGCTGATGTTATCTGGCAAGCCGTCCAAATAGCGGCGAAGGTAGAAACAAACGAGGCTATCGTCCAACATCCTGCCAGCAGACAGCCTTCGCAAGTCACTCCGGTAAATGGCGAATAACAAGTGGCGCGCTACTATATCATCCCGAGAAGGAGAGCGGCCTGTGGGTGAGGAGTCGGTGCTCTCTGTTGACGAAGTGCTCTCGCTGAGCGTGGTGGGCGAGTGTACAGGAATCAGTGATTTGTATAATGACGAAGTGAGTTTTTGAAATCCGATTGTCAAGAATGCCTTAGATTTGGTTTCAATCTCGTTGTCTTCATCGTCGTCGTCACTGCCCGGGTCAGAGCAACTACTTAGCGAATTAGACCTAACGTTCAGTAGTTTCCGTCGCTTTGGTGAGTGGTCAAAGTCGTCGCTATCATCACTTATAACGCTATCTGCCCGTGTTTTGCGCTTCTTCACGTTTGTCTTTGTGGAGGGCTTTGAAGGAAGAGGAGGTGGCGAAGATGAAGGAGAGGCGTCGCTGACGGTTTGCTTACCGCGCCTGGTTTGGCGGCTAGTATAACCTCCTTTTCTGTCAAGATTGAAGATTCAATGTAAGCGAATATAGAGTCCGGAGTTAATCAAAAGGCTGTAGTCAGTAAAGAAGGTACAAGGCGAGGCGGGGGAAATTAAAATTTTTCAAAATTAATAATTATTTCTCTCGCTATCATCACTGCCGATTACTTTGCTTTATGTGGGACAAATTATTAAAATTCAAGGACATCCAGAGGAGTGGAGAGAGTTGCAGATGAGAAGTGAAGAGTGCTAGTTGTGACCCTAGGGCGAGGAAGGTCTCTCGGTACATGCCTGCTGCTCATTATATTGCAGAGTATTTGGCGTTTGTTTGTCGTATTGAACAATATATCCGACAGGATTAGACCCGAGTACAAGCCGGCGAGTGCAATAAATAATTTGTACAAAAACAAGCCCCCTTCCCCCGCCTTCGTTTTAATTGCTAAACAACAAAGATGACATCGGTTTCTTTTCTACAAATGAGACTAACGAAACGCCTCTAATGGTATGTCTGACATGAGAACGAAGGGTGCTCCTGGTGGTAGCGTGCGAACAGGAGGACGGAGATGAGGCGTAATTGCCTGCCAAAGCTTTCTATTCACATCCGCCGGCGGCATAGCTCTAACTTGATCAAGAGTAAGCTCGAAATGACTCATTAGCAACAGCTCTGCCTTGTTAGGCTGTTCCGTCATCTGAAATGGTGTGTGTGGGGGGAAAAGTGCGTGCAAGAATAAAAAAGTCATTAAACCAAAGTCACTCGCTCTCCCAAATGTCTGGGACAGCTGCTTCTTGTTGTTGTTGCTGCTGTACCTATGATGAAGATGCCTACACTGATATCAAGCTCGCTGAGCTCAAGAAGATTGTTCAAAGTTACTACAACTCAGAACGAATCATGAGCGTTATTATGACTCTCTTTCTGGTTGGATCATTCATTGGAACAGCGCTATTATCATTCTATTACGAGTATTCGTTTGGAGACATTGTAATTCTTCTCGGATACTTGGGATGGCCGATTGCGCTTGCCTTTGCCTCAATCATTCGGCCAAAGTTTGGTAGACACCCATCTATCATTGGAATAAAGATTGCCTCTTATTGGTTTGGCATTGCAATATGCATTATATATATCGCATTCAGAGGTGTCTTTCTGATGCACTGTGGCGACCCAGATTACTTGGCTACGCACGTTTGCACCAACAGCGTCTGTCAAAACTCACAAGGGGCTGCCATTGGATTTATGGCATATGCCGGTGCTGAAGCAATTGTGTTTTTCGTTGCAGCTACAATAGATTCATTTCTTTGGAGACCAGCAGCAGAGTATGAAAAGAGACGACAGAAGGCGAAACAGAACAAAAAGAAGCTGTGAACACACGTCAAGTGTTTGGTTTGATTCAAAAAGAGATAAATATAACAGATATTTTGTACTGAGAACAATAAAGTTTGTGCTTAAAACGATGAAATAAGTCTTGTTTGACTCAAGAACTACTTCACTACCCACTCCGGGAAGGAAGTTCCACCTGTGCCAGTCTCTTCCCTTCCATTTTCTTCATCAAACCACAATATCATATGTTCAGGACTCGGTGTGCAATCGGTGTAAGTAATAACCATCGGAGAAGCCAGCGGAGCTTGCACAACGGGCTTCGATGTTGCCTCCAGATCTTGTTTGTAGCGATCACTCAATCTCCGGGCTTCCTCGGTAATGTATCCGTGAATTATGTCGATTTCTTCAGCCGTTGCAGTGACTGGTGTATGTTGGGCCAGATTCGGTACGTTTGACATCAGCTGTTTGGTGGCGGTGGCGGTGGTACTGCTTAATGGGCTCTCGCTCGCGTTTTCGTTGCTTGTTTCCTTATCTGCCAATTTGATGTCCAAGAATGGCATTGCAAAGAACTTGATAAGCAAGAAGAAAAGGTAGGGATAGTGGCGAGCCAAGTAAGTTCCTTCCAAGTCATTTGTGCCGATAGCCTTCTCTCTGTTAGTTTCCTTGCTGTCGCCATTTGGTTCAAGATTAATAGAAACGTATTCGCACTGGATATAAGCCAATTCCTTCAAACCTTGGTGAGATAGCAGCACTCCGTGGTTGGAGCGAGTAGCACTACTATTACTTCCGACTTTTGCGTGCAACATGATTGAGTTTTCTGCATAAAAGTTAAAGGCGCGAGATAGAATAACATGCTCAAACGCCGAGATGGATTTGCCGTCCACCAGCTGAACAAGGCGAATGTTTTCTGCAATTGTTATCTTGCGCCTAAGAGACAGACGTGTAGCCAATTTTGCCCTTTCTCCATCGTCTGCGATTGCAATTGGACTCTCAGAGGGTTTGCTGGCGGTGGTGGTGGTGCCGCCGGGACCAGGCAGCACAGAAGTATGTAATCCCTCAGAATTTGTTTGATGAGAGTTGGCTGCAGGTGCCGCTGCTGTTTCAGGAACTCTGTTACTGGTCGCTCGGTGGCGAGCACTAAATTCGAAAAAGTCTTTCAACTGTTGCGTTAGTTCCAAAAGAGACTCGCTGTTGTTGGCTGAAGCGAGGGAGAAGTATTTGTTGATGTTAATAATTCTCTCAATGCACTCTCCACCGGCACGCTGCAGTATCTCATTCATACGGATTAGCATAGAATAGGTGGGATCCATCTGCAGCGTCTCCGAAATTGAAGCATCCAAGTCAATTGTCGACATTTTAACAGTGTCTGAGCTTTCTTCGTACTGACCGGCCACCTTGTCGTACAGAATATCCTGTGCATCTCTGATCTTCTTAATAGACGGGATTAAATTGATGATCCTAAATTCGTGGATTATCATCTTAATGTACTGGAAAATAATCTTGGGACAATAGAGAGTTCCAGTGTCTGGGTCATGCAGCCAGCGCCATTGATCATTAACAATGCATGGAATTTGCACGAGCTTGCCACTGGACGGATCGATTGAAATGAAAGAATCAGGATCTGCTTGTTTTGTAATCGACATTGACGTTCCTGATTTGATTGGGCGCCGGGCAAGTTCGACCCAAGCCTGCAAGTTTCTGTCAATGTATTCCGTGCGTCCCATGAACACATATTCTTCGTCTCTTGGATCAGGCGGCGCTTCTTTGTATTGCAATTTGCGGAGTTGAGGATCCTGAGGTGAAAACCGAGAGAAATCACTGCCCAGGTAAGACGGAGGTTCACCTGGCTCATCTTTAAGTGAATACAGATAAGTTCTTCTGGCCTTAGTCACATACTTATCTCCATTGGTATATCCAGCAAGAAGCAGATCTACATTTCCAAGCCATACAGTCTGGCAAATTCGATAACAATCCAAGATTCTTTTTGCTTTCTTCCCTGCCCAATCCACCATCTTTTCATTCTCCTTTGTCACGATTTGGTCAATTAATGTCATATTCTTCAAATTTGAATGCTTGGTTGGAAATTGCTGACTAGAGTAGGCTAGTAGTTGTTCATCATCTAGTTGCTTCCGGCGCTGGGTCTGTTCACTTTCTATCTCACGAATCGTTGTCATGGGACGTGCCGAGGGCGAGTTCCGGTTCTTAAGCATCCTAACATCCAATTCTTTAATATAATTGGTGATGATCTGGTTCCAGGCCTCGTCGTCGCGTGATTGGAATGTTGCATCGCATGTGGTGTTCATAACATCTGTATGAAACTTCTCGTCGTATGTAACTCTATCCCTATAAATAACAGCATCCGAAACGCCTTCTACAATTGAATTAAACCACTTCCCGAAGCCATTTCCTCCAAATGCATTTGCTTGTTTAGCAAAGTCAGCTCCGTTGCTATCCAGAATTTGCTTCTTGCGGTATTCGAAACGCGATCTAACGTGTGAATACAGATCGGCTATCGCCTCTCTTTCCTCTGTTGTCAACTTTACTCGGTGTTGAATCAATAATTGAATTGCTTCGTCATTCAGATACTCGGAGAGAGTTAAACTGCGCAACTTGAACGAAGCCTTCACTATTTCAATTACACGAGGTGTGTATCTACTGTCCAAGGCAGAATCACTCATATCTAACGGCATTTGATATGGTTGAGGTGATTGAGGTAGAGGTGGATTCAATGGATATAAGTGATAAGGGATCGTCGTTGGCGGAGGAAGCTCGTCATGCGGCGGCGCATCAGTTACGACAACGAATGGCGCTTTGATAGTAGTATCGGTCGTGACGATTCTGTGTACGCCTGCTGGTGTTTGTATCCAGCCTGGATTCGCGGGTGGAAAACGAACTGGAACGGGATTGCCAAGTGGTAAGTTAATCCTAGACATTTCTTTGCTATCTGCCGGTTTCCAAATCTCAACTGCTGCTGCTACTACTACTACTACTACTAATAGAATAAAGATACCTCCTGAAGAGCAAAGGCAAACAAAAACCCGCGCAGGGGAAGCCTGAGGAGTTTTTCCACCTCAAGCCGAGGGGGCGGACAAAGGCAAAGTTCAAAATTCGGGATTATTCAAATTTATTAATTTCGCGCGAGGCCTTTGGGTTTTTGCAAAAACTTTTTAAAGGGTTTGACGCCGCCTTCGAGACCTAAGGCACTTTGGCGGACCATTGGAATAGACAGACCGAGTCGCTTTTTTGGTGATGGACCTCAAATCAGTCGCTGGTTTATTGTTGCTCCTTCTCCTTTCCTTTGTACATTCAATAGATGCTACAACTGATGATGACGACGACGAAACAAGGATGCTCGAGTTGGCTATCGAAGTAGCTGACAACTTCGACGCATTGATATCCAAAGCTGCAGATTTTGTGAATGACACATCATCGTTGACCTCGCTGTTTGCGTTATCGATTACCCAAGATTACCAGATATTAGTAACGGTCGATTTCTTGCGTTCAATGAGGGAAACATCCAAATTCTTCTTGAACCTATCCAACGATGATGCTTTTAAGACCAAGTGGAGAGCTTTAACAGATGAGAACGAACGGAACACATTTTGGCAAGAGTACATACTTGCTCTTATTAAAGAAGAGAGATAATTGTATATTTGGTATTAGTAAACCAACACGCAGTTTTACTTATACAAGCTCTTTCCATCTACCCACTCCCATTTCCATTCCTCTAATATCTCCATCCAGGTTCTTGCTCGATTGCTTTGCGTCATTCCTTTGCAAATTGTAGAATAGGTCATCAGCTGGCTCTGGCAATGTCAGAATAGTTCCAATCTCAAGCAATGTGATGCCTGTAAAGATGCAAAAGTGCCAAACTCCATGGGTTACCCATTCGCTGCCCTCAATCTCAATCAAGAAGCAAGCAACTCCAATAAACACAAAGGCAAAACCAACATAGACTGTCGCATCTGTAAACTTTTCAACCAGCATCATTCGTCCATTATCAGCATAGAGAATCTTGACAAAGAGCAAGCATACGGCGAACAAGAGCAGGAAGAGTGCTTTATCTGGACTTACTCCTTGATTCGGTCCAGTAATACTTGTTACAACAATAATAAGGTTCATTCCGAATACGCTCATGTAAATAACTTGTCCCCATTGTATCGAAGAGTATCTGATTGATTCGTAGATGAGCGGGTTGCTAGCAAGGCAAATCACAATCACCACTATACCTCCAAATGCGAATATATTATCCAGTATTTGCAAGACATAGAGTGGGACATTCCATCCACATTGGCAAGTACACTGGCAAGTATGGTAGGTGATTGAACACAGCGCCACAAAGCACAGAATGGCGAATACTATTCCAGACGGAACTGTACGATTACGACCTAATATATTGGCCAGTATCGCCGATAGGAGCGGCAAATGGGTGACTAGCTGAAATGTCGTGACATACCAAGGACTTGGTACGCAGCTTTCGTCCGACATTCATTTTTGCCTTTCAATTCTTGTGCGCAAGGTACTCTCTATTTGGATGCGGCAGAAGGGCAACTCTTAATAAGAGTTACTCACGCCCAATGGTTGTTTAACAAGGGAGAAAGTTTAGTCGAGAAAAAAAACACCAATGCCATCTGGGGAAAACAGCGTTCCGACCAAATCGCCGGCAAAAAACTCCTCCAATGAACTCGCGCTTACCATTGTTGATGAATATTGAATTGATACAATGTTTATCGAGTTTACAACGTGGGTGAGAAGGGGGGGGGGGGGGGGGGG
>Ga0134125_10004129_pt1 | contig 16619 bp, 14 predicted proteins | sample KB31751_FD_96464 | JGI IMG/M metagenome (GOLD analysis project Ga0134125, IMG submission 96464) | Terrestrial soil microbial communities with excess Nitrogen fertilizer from Kellogg Biological Station, Michigan, USA - KB3-175-1 | ecosystem: Environmental > Terrestrial > Soil > Unclassified ...
CATCTTCGGCGGCATCATGCGGTGCGACATCATCGCCGAGGGCGTCGTCGAGGCGGTGAAGGAGGTCGGCCTCAAGGTGCCGCTGGTCGTGCGGCTGGAAGGCACCAACGTCGAGCTCGGCAAAAAGATCATCGCCGAGAGCGGGCTCAACGTCATCGCCGCCAACGACCTCGCCGACGGCGCCGAAAAGATCGTCGCGGCGGTCAAGGTGGCGGCCTGAGCCCGGGTGCGGCGATCAAGGCGCCTTGCCTCCGCCAAAGAGCCCGGCCAAAGGATAGTTCAGCTCACCACCCGATAAGCAGAAGTCCAGGGTTCGCCATGAAACGCCTCCTTTCCCTCGCCGCCAGCGCGGCCATTCTCGCGGTTCCGATGTCCGTCTCCGCGCAGGCGGCCGGCGGCGATCCGGCGTTCGCCGCCTTCCAGAAGGTCTGCTGGTCGAGCGGCGGCGACTACATGGCGACGCTGAAGGCGGCCCAGGACGACGGCTGGACCGACACCGCCGTGGTCGGCGAGGAGCCTGGGCCCGTCTCGGTCACCGACAAGGCGGCCAAGGCGAAGTTCGCCAACGGCGCCAACCTGACCCTGCTGGTCAGCCGCGGCCTGCAGCACACCAAGAGCGGCGACGTGAAGGTCGCCACTTGCAAGCTGACGGTCAGCAAGGCCGACAGCGCCCTGATCGGCGAGGGCAAAGCCTGGGTCGGCGTCGCGCCGGACGCCGCGCCCGACCCGACGCTGGCCGTCTACTACGTCAAGCTGACGCCCGGCGGCGCGCCCAGCCACGTCGGCCAGGCCGACCTCGCCGGCGCCCTGAACGGCGGCGGCTTCGCGGTGCTGAAGTTCCAGCAGGACGCCGACGCCGGCATCCTGGTCTACACCGCCTACTCCAAGTAGGCAGCGGCCCCGCGGTCGCCGGAGCGGCTCGGTGAGTTGGCGTGCTCTCCTCCTGGCGCTGAGCGCCGCCGGCCTGGTCGGCGCCGCCAGCGCGCCTGCCCTCGCCGACGAGGCCGACATGCTCGCCTGGAGCAAGACGACCGCCCGCGGCCTCTTCCAGCTCTGCCAGGCGGACGCGCCGGACGCCGCGCGGGTGGTCGAGCACGGCGAGGTCTGGGGCTGGCCGCGGTTCATGGGCTACCTCGAGCATCCGGACGGCTACAAGCGCGAGGCCGGCGGCGAGAGCCGCATGACCCACCAGGACGGCGACCTTTCCGCCTATGTCGAGGCGACCGTGCAGAGCGGCGTGGTCACGGCCGCCAAGCCCGACCCCGTCCGCTACTTCCGCTGCAACATGGCCTCCGACCACGAGGTCAACGCTGCGCTGGCCGACTACTTCACCGGGCTCTATGGCGCGCCGGCCTCGAAGACCGATGCGGCGACGGTGTGGCTGGGCGGGGCGGCGAAGGCCGCGGCGGCCGACAGCGACGACGCCGCTCTGAACGCGGTCGAGGCGGGCGGCCCCGACGCCAAGGGCATGCGCATCGAGCTGACGCGCGAACACGGGCTCGACCGCGCCAAGCTGACGCTCTTCCAGAAGTCGTAGGTTCGCCAAACGGGACGGCTAGAGGCCCGGCGAGTCGCCTCGCCGGGCCCTGGGCCGTCCGCCGCATCCTTGGGGAGGTTGGCGGCGGACCTGAGACAACCGTGTCCAGCCCAGGCCCACGATCCTCACCACGCGCAACAAAGCAACGCCAAATTGTGTCGCAGTCCGGTATGGGCCCCCAGTTGCGTGCAAATGCCGCGCCTGCCGTCGCGGCGGGTTTGATCCTAGGCGACGCATCGCCTATGGGATGGCCGCGCCGGCGCCCGCCTTGGATCGCCGGCCTTCCGGAAATCAAAGCAAAGAGCCTCATGTCCATTCTCGTCGACGCGGAGACGCGCGTGATCTGCCAAGGGTTCACGGGCGCGCAGGGAACCTTCCACTCCGAGCAGGCGATCGCCTACGGCACCAAGATGATGGGCGGGATCACCCCCGGCAAAGGCGGCGCGACGCACCTCGGCCTGCCGGTGTTCGACACCGTCGGCGAGGCCATGCAGAAGACGGGCGCGACGGCCAGCGCGGTCTACGTGCCGCCGGCGTTCGCGGCCGACGCGATCCTGGAGGCGATCGACGCGGAGGTGCCGCTGATCGTCTGTATCACCGAGAACATCCCGGTCGAGGACATGATCAAGGTGAAGCGCGCGCTCACCGGCTCGAAGTCGCGGCTGATCGGCCCCAACTGCCCGGGCGTGCTGACCCCGAACGAGTGCAAGATCGGCATCATGCCTGGCAACATCTTCAAGAAGGGCTCGGTGGGCGTCGTGTCGCGCTCGGGCACGCTGACCTACGAGGCGGTCTACCAGACGACCCAGGCCGGCCTCGGCCAGACCACCGCGGTCGGCATCGGCGGCGACCCGGTCAAGGGCACCGAGTTCATCGAGATCCTGGAGATGTTCCTGGCCGATCCGGAGACGGAATCGATCATCATGATCGGCGAGATCGGCGGCTCGGCCGAGGAGGACGCGGCCGAGTTCATTAAATCTTCAAAAACCAAGAAGCCAATGGTGGGCTTCATCGCCGGCAGAACCGCGCCGCCCGGCCGCCGCATGGGCCATGCGGGCGCGATCATCTCCGGCGGCAAGGGAGGCGCCGAGGACAAGATCGCCGCCATGGAGTCCGCGGGCATCCGCGTTTCCCCGTCGCCGGCGGCCCTCGGCACGACGCTGCTGGAGGTGCTGAAGGGCGCCCGGTGACCCGGCGCCCGCTGGGCTCTGATCGGACCGGCTCGCGTTTGGCGATCCGGCGGCGCTAACTATCTATCGGGCCGCGCCCGGACCTCGCCGAAGGCCCTGGCGGCCCAAGCGAGAGGACCATGGCGGACGACGCTGGACGGCTGAACGAGGTTCTGGCCGAGACTTCTTTCCTGTACGGCGGCAACGCCGGCTTCGTCGAAGACCTGCACGCCAGGTGGGCGGCCGATCCGAGCTCCGTCGAGCCGTCGTGGCGGGCCTTCTTCGAACAGCTGCGCGACAAGGTCGACGACGTCATCAGGTCGAACGCGCCGCCGCCATGGACGCCGACGCCGGTGGCCGAGCCGCGGCCCGACTGGCTGTCCGCCATCGACGGCCTGTGGCCGGCGCTCGACGCCAAGCTGGAAGCCCGGATCGGCGCGGCGCAGCCGGCCGCCAGCCCCGACGAGGTGCGCGCCCGAACCCTCGATTCCTTGCGCGCGATCATGATGATCCGCGCCTACCGCATGCGGGGCCACCTGCGCGCCAATCTCGATCCGCTGGGCCTCGCCATTCCGCCGGGCGACGCCTCCGAGCTCGACCCCTCCCGCTACGGGTTCGCCGAGAGCGACTATGACCGGCCGATCTTTCTCGACTACGTGCTGGGGCTGGAAACCGGCACGCTGCGCGAGATCCTCGGCATCCTGAGGCGCACCTACTGCGGCCCGATCGGCGTGCAGTACATGCACATCACCGACCCGGCCGAGAAGGCCTGGCTACAGCAGCGCATCGAGGGCCCCGACAAGGAGATCACCTTCACGCGCGAAGGCAAGATCGCCATCCTCAAGAAGCTGGTCGAGGCCGAAGGCTTCGAGCGCTTCCTGCACAAGCGCTTCCCCGGCACCAAGCGCTTCGGCCTCGACGGCGCGGAGGCGACCGTCCCGGCGCTGGAGCAGATCATCAAGCGCGGCGGCGCGCTCGGGGTGCGCGACATCGTCATCGGCATGCCGCACCGCGGCCGCCTCAACGTGCTCGCCGCCGTGATGGGCAAGCCTTACAAGGTGATCTTCCATGAGTTCCAGGGCGGCTCGTCGCTGCCGTCCGACGTCGAGGGCTCCGGCGACGTCAAGTATCACCTCGGCGCCTCGTCGGACCGCACGTTCGACGACAACGCCGTGCACCTGTCGCTCACCGCGAACCCCAGCCACCTGGAGATCGTCAACCCGGTCGTGCTCGGCAAGGCGCGGGCCAAGCAGGCCTTCACGCTGCGCGAGAACCCCACCGCAGGCCGCGGCCACGTTCTGCCGCTGCTGCTGCACGGCGACGCGGCGTTCGCCGGCCAGGGCGTGGTGGCCGAGTGCTTCAACCTGATGGGCGTGAAGGGCTACCGCACCGGCGGCTCTATCCACTTCATCGTCAACAACCAGATCGGCTTCACCACCAGCCCCCGCTACTCGCGCACCAGTCCCTATCCGTCCGACACCGCGCTGATGGTCGAGGCGCCGATCTTCCACGCCAACGGCGACGACCCGGAAGCCGTGACGCATGCCGCCAAGGTCGCCACCGAGTACCGTCAGCAGTTCGGCAAGGACGTGGTGATCGACATGTTCTGCTATCGACGCTTCGGCCACAACGAGGGCGACGATCCGACCATGACGCAGCCCTTGATGTACCGCGTCATCAAGGACCATCCGACCGTCCGCGACCTCTACGGCAAGCGGCTGATCGAAGAGGGGGTGATCACCCAGAAGGAGCTGGAGGGCTTCATCTCCGACTTCGACGCCTTCCTCGACAAGGAATTCGACGCCGGCAAGACCTACCACGCCGATCGCGCCGACTGGCTGGACGGCAAGTGGGCGGGGCTCATCCCCGAGCACGAGGAGCGCCGCGGCGACACCGCCGTGCCGCTGCAGAAGCTGCGCGACCTCGGCCTGAAGTTCACCACGCTGCCCGCCCGGCTCGACGGCCACAAGACCGTCCGCAGGGTGATCGAGAACCGCCGCGCGGCGATCGAGCAGGGCGAGAACATCGACTGGTCGACCGGCGAGCACCTGGCCTTCGCCAGCCTGCTCGACCAGGGCTATCCGGTGCGCCTCTCGGGCCAGGACTCGGTGCGCGGCACCTTCAGCCAGCGCCATTGCGACATCGTCGACCAGGTCACCGAGGAGCACTACCAGCCGCTGTCCAACCTGCGGCCGGGGCAGGCCCACTTCGAGGTGCTGGATTCGGCCTTGTCCGAGGAGGCCGTGCTCGGCTTCGAGTACGGCTTCTCGCTGGCTGACCCCAACACGCTGACGCTCTGGGAGGCGCAGTTCGGCGACTTCGCCAACGGCGCGCAGGTGCTGATCGACCAGTTCATCTCGTCCGGCGAGCGCAAGTGGCTGAGGATGAGCGGCCTGGTGCTGCTGCTGCCGCACGGCTATGAGGGCCAGGGTCCGGAGCACTCGTCGGCGAGGCTCGAGCGCTACCTGCAGCTCTGCGCCGAGGACAACATCCAGGTCGCCAACTGCTCGACCCCGGCCAACTACTTCCACATCCTGCGCCGGCAGTTGCTGCGCGACTACCGCAAGCCGCTGATCCTGATGACGCCGAAGTCGCTGCTGCGGCACAAGAAGGCGGTCTCCTCGCTCGCCGACTTCGCCGAGGGCTCGGCCTTCCACCGCGTGCTGCACGACGACGCCCAGCACGGGCGCCACACCAAGGTCCGCCTCGCGCCCGACGCCGCCATCCGCCGCGTCGTGCTGTGCTCGGGCAAGGTCTACTACGACCTGCTCGATCATCGCGAGGAGCTGGGGATCGACGACGTCTACCTGATGCGGCTCGAGCAGTTCTATCCGTGGCCGGTGAAGTCGCTGACCACCGAGCTCTCGCGGTTCGTCAACGCCGACCTCGTCTGGTGCCAGGAAGAGCCGAAGAACATGGGCGGCTGGACCTTCGTCGATCCATGGCTGGAGCTGACCTTGGCGCGCATGAAGATCGCCGCCAAGCGGGCCCGCTACGTCGGCCGGCCGGCCTCCGCCTCCACGGCGGCGGGGCTGATGAGCCGGCACATGAAGGAGCTGCAGACGTTCCTTGGGCAGGCCTTCGCCTGACTGGTTCGCCCCCGCGCCCGCCTGACCGGTTCGCCTCTCGGGCGAATTGGCGCTAGAAGCCCGGTCTCAACAAGGAGCCTGCCTCAATGGCCGACATCATGACCCCGGCGCTCGGCGAGTCGGTCACCGAGGCCACCGTCGCGCGCTGGGCCAAGAAACCCGGCGAGCCGGTGAAGAAGGACGAGGTGCTGGTCGAGCTGGAGACCGACAAGGTCAACCTGGAGGTCGCCGCGCCCGAGGACGGCGTGCTGGCCGATATCGCCGCCGAGGAGGGCGCGACCGTCGAGCCCGGGCAGGTGCTGGGTCACATCGGCGCCGCCGGCGCGGCGCCTGCCAAGGCCCCCGATCGGGAAGCGGAAGTCGCCGCGGCGACGCCCGCTGCGGCGACCGCCCCGGCCGGCGAGGCGCAGGCCGAGCCGGTGAAGGGGCGCGCGCCGCCGCGTTCGGCCCCCGTCCCCGACCTGACGGCGCCGAAACCGGCCGAGCCGGTCCGGCCGCTCGCGCCCTCGGTGCAGCGCATCGTCGCCGAGAATCGGCTCGACCCGGCCCAGATCGCCGGCTCAGGCAAGGACGGGCGCATCACCAAGGGCGACGCGATCGCCGCGCTGGAGGCGCGCGCCGCGCCAGCCCCGGTTGCCCCGGCCGCAAGGTCCCCGGCCCAGCCGCCGGCCGCGCCGCGCCCCGACCAGCCGCGCGAAGAGCGCGTGCGGATGACGCGCCTGCGCCAGACGATCGCGCGGCGGCTGAAGGAGGCGCAGGAGAACGCCGCCATGCTGACGACCTTCAACGAGGTCGACATGGGCGCGGTGATGGCGCTGCGCGGCCAGTACAAGGACGTCTTCGAGAAGCGCCACGGCGTGCGGCTGGGCTTCATGAGCTTCTTCGTGAAGGCCTGCGTGGCGGCGCTGAAGGACGTGCCCGCCGTCAACGCCGAGATCGACGGGACCGACCTGATCTACAAGAACCACTACGACATCGGCGTCGCGGTCGGCACCGAGCGCGGCCTGGTGGTGCCGGTGGTGCGCGATGCGGACGCCAAGAGCCTGGCCGAGATCGAGAAATCGATCAACGAGCTGGGCGCCAAGGCCCGCGACGGCTCGCTGGCGCTCGACGACCTGCAGGGCGGCACCTTCACCATCTCCAACGGCGGCGTCTACGGCTCGCTGATGTCGACGCCGATCCTCAACCAGCCGCAGTCCGGCATCCTCGGCATGCACAAGATTCAGGACCGGCCGATGGCCATCAAGGGCCAGGTGGTGATCCGCCCGATGATGTACCTGGCGCTTTCCTACGACCACCGGGTGGTCGACGGGCAGGGCGCGGTGACCTTCCTCGTCAAGGTCAAGGAGTACATCGAAGACCCGCAGCGCCTGCTGCTGGAAGTCTGAGCCGGAGGATCTCCCCGCGTGGCCCTCGCCATCGTCACGCGCATCCCGACGCTGGTTGAGGCCCAGATCGCCGTCGGCGCGCTGCGCTCGGCCGGCATCGACGCCCAGCTGTTCGACGGCGCCTTCGGCGCGATCGAGTCGCCGGTGATCGAGGCGCTCGGCGGCTTCCGCATCATGGCGCCCGAGGGACAGGTCGATGACGCGCGCGATGCGCTGAGGGCGCTGCGGGCGGGGCCCGGCCTCGCCGCCGCGGACGAGATGGGGCCTTGGGCCCCGTCGCTGAGGGACGCGCGGCGGTCCCGCGGCCGCGGCATGCGCCTCGTGGCGTTCGCGCTGCTGAGCGCGCCGTTGCTGCTATGGCTGCTCGCCAGGCTGATCGGCGCGCTGGCGCCGGAGGTCACCCCCTGACCTTCGCCTGACAAGCGACTATATGCGGCCCCTTCACGGCTGCTGTGGAGGCTGAAAGCAAAGCGCATGGCGCAATACGACGTCGTCATCATCGGGGGCGGCCCCGGCGGCTACAACGCGGCGATCCGCGCCGGGCAGCTGGGGCTGAAGACCGCCTGCGTGGAGAAGCGCGCCTCCCTGGGCGGAACCTGCCTCAACGTCGGCTGCATCCCTTCGAAGGCGCTGCTGCACGCCTCCGAGCTCTACGAACTGGCAAGCAAGGACTTCGCCGAGCTCGGCATCGAGGTGGCGCCGAAGCTGAACCTCGCGGCGATGATGGCCCAGAAGGACCGCTCGGTGACCCAGCTCACCCGCGGCGTCGAGTTCCTTTTCAAGAAGCACAAGGTCGACTGGGTGAAGGGCGCGGGCAGGATCGCCGGCCCCGGCAAGGTCGAGGTCACCGACGCGGACGGCGCGATCACCATGCTGGAGACCGCCAACATCGTCATCGCCGCCGGGTCCGAGCCGTCGACGCTGCCCGGCGTGACGATCGATGGCAAGCGCATCGTCGATTCCACCGGCGCGCTGGCGCTGCCTGAGGTCCCGAAGACGCTGATCGTGATCGGCGCCGGCATCATCGGGCTGGAGCTCGGCTCGGTCTGGCGGCGGCTGGGGGCGGAGGTGATCGTCGTCGAGTTCCTGCCGCGCATCACGCCCGGCGTCGACGAGGAGACCGCCCGCACCTTCCAGCGCGCGCTCGCCAAGCAGGGGATCGCGTTCAGGCTCGGCTCGAAGGTCACCGGAGCGAAGACGGCCGCCAAGTCAGTGGAGCTGACGGTCGAGCCCGTCGCCGGCGGCGCGGCCGAGACGCTCACGGCCGACTGCGTGCTGGTGGCGATCGGCCGCCGTCCGAACACGGAGGGCCTCGGCCTCGAGAGCGTCGGCATCAAGCCGGACGCGCGCGGCTTCGTCGAGACCGATCACTTCCGAACCAGCGCCGAGGGGGTCTGGGCGATCGGCGACGTCACCCACGGACCGATGCTGGCCCACAAGGCCGAGGACGAGGCGGTCGCCTGCGTCGAGACCATCGCCGGCAAGGCCGGCCACGTGAACTACGACGTGATCCCGTCGGTCATCTACACCTATCCGGAGGTGGCCTCGGTGGGGAAGACCGAGGAAGAGCTGAAGGCGGCCGGCGTCGCCTACAAGGTCGGCAAGTTCCCGTTCACCGCCAACTCCCGCGCCCGGGTGAACCACGAGGCGGAGGGCTTCGTGAAGGTGCTGGCCGACGCCAAGTCCGACCGCGTGCTCGGGGTCCACATGGTCGGTCCCGATGTCGGCGAGCTGATCGCCGAATGGTGCGTGGCCATGGAGTTCGCCGCCGCGTCCGAGGACGTCGCGCGCACCTGCCATGCGCACCCGACCCGCTCGGAGGCCTCGCGGCAGGCGGCCATGGGGGTCGAAGGCTGGACGATGCAGGCCTGACCGCCCAACCCGATCGTCGGGTCAGCTGACCAGCGGACCGGTCAGCCGCGCCGAGGCCTGGTGAATGGCCTCGTAGCTCCCGTAAAGTCGCTCCCGGCTGCGTTCGACGAGGCCCGCGGTCGCGCGGGCTTCGGCGCGCATCGAGGCGATGATGCGCCAGGCCTCCTCGAGTCCTTGCGAAAACTGTGCAGCAGTCGCTGTTTCCATCTCGCACTCTCCCCCGAGCGGGAGTGCGCCGAGCGGCGGCAGTCGTCCGGTCTTCTCTCAGTCGAAGGCGCGCGTGAGTACCTGCCTTCGATGTCCCCATCATACGCCCCCAAGGGCACAAGGGCCATCAGGCCTTGACCGCCGCAGCGTGAGGGCGCTCCGGTTCGCTCAAAAGCCGGAGGAGCACAGATGCCCGCTTGGAGAGACCCCGAGATCGCCGCTCTGCGCGACGCGTTCGTCGCGCTGGCGGCCCCTGCCGACGCGCCGAAGCCCAGCTGGGTCGAGCGTCGCGCCGGCATCGACGCCATGGGCGCGGCCGCGCCGCTGCCGGAGGGTTGCCAGGTCGAGCCGCTGACGCTGGGCGGCGTTGCGGCCGAGAAGCTCACCCCGAAAGGCGCCGACGCCTCGCGCACGATCTTCTACCTGCACGGCGGCGGCTACTGCATCGGGGGCTGCGCCAGCCACCGGGTCATGGTCGCCAAGATGGCCGAGGCCGCGGCGGCCACCGCCTACACGATCGACTACCGGCTCGCGCCCGAGCACCCGTATCCCGCCGCGGTCGACGACGCGCTCGCCGCCTGGCGCGGTCTGCTGGACGCCGGCCGCGACGGTTCGCGCACGGTGATCGCAGGCGACAGCGCCGGCGGCGGCCTCACGGTGGCGACCGCCGTCGCGGTGCGCGACGCCGGCCTGGCGTTGCCGGCGGGCCTGCACATGATCAGCCCCTGGGCGAACCTCACCAACGCCAGCGCGGCCTACAAGGCCAAGGCCGAGACCGACTTCATCATCACCCAGGAGGGCATCGACGAGTTCGCGGTCACCTATCTGCAGGGCGGCGACGCCATGGCGCCGCTGGCCTCGCCGGTGTTCGCCGATCTCAGGGGGCTGCCGCCGATGCTGATCCAGGTGGGCTCCGAGGAGGTGCTGATGAGCGATTCGGTGCTGCTGGCCGAAATGGCGGGGCTGGCGCAGGTGGACGTGACGCTGCGCATCTGGCCGGGCATGGTCCACATCTGGCCGTTCTTCGCCCAGCTCAGCGCCAGCACGAAGGCGATCGCCGAATCGACCGCCTGGATCCGCGCGCGGGTCCCCTAAGCCTCGCGGCATCGGTTCGTCCCCGCCTACGCCTTCGGGTGGGCCTTCTCGTAGGCGGCGAGCAGGCCGGCGGCGTCCACCGCCGTGTAGCGCTGCGTGGTCGACAGCGAGGCGTGGCCGAGCAGTTCCTGGATCGAGCGCAGGTCGGCGCCGGCGCCCAAGAGGTGAGTGGCGAACGAGTGCCGCAGCGCGTGCGGCGTCGCGCGCTCCGAAAGGCCAAGGCGCCCGCGCAGCTTCGCCATCACCTCCTGCACGCGTCTCGGCGGCAGCGGGCCGCCGCGCGCGGCGCGGAACAGCGGCTCGTCGGGCGCGAGCGTGAAGGGTAGGGCGGCGAGGTAGTCGTCGACGGCGGCGCGCACCTGCGGCAGCACCGGCGTGATGCGCTCTTTCGAGCCCTTGCCGAGGATACGCAACGAGGCGCCCAGCGGCGCGTCGGACCGCTTCAGCGAAAGCGCCTCGGAGATCCGCAAGCCACAGCCGTAGAGCAGCGCCAGCACCGCGGCGTCGCGGGCGGTCTCCCAGGCTTGGCGATCAGGATCGTCGCCCGCCTCGTCGAGCAGGCCGATCGCCTGGTCCTCGCTGACCGGCCGCGGCGCGCCGGGGACCACCTTCGGCCCACGCACCAGCGCCAGCGCCGCGCACGGCACGCCGAGCCGCCGGTCGAGGAAACGGTGGAAGCTGCGCAGCGCCGACAGCGTCTGCGACAGCGAGCGGGCCGAGAGGCGCTCGCGCCGATGCGCCAGGAAGGCGCGGATGTCGCCGGCGCTCAGGTCGCCCAGGTCGGCCAGCGCCAGCTCGCCGCCGCGGTGCCGCTGCAGGAAGCCGAGATAGGCGAGCCCCGCCGCGCGGTAGGCGTCGATCGTCCGGGGACTGGCGCGGCGCTCGTGCGCCAGATGCTCGAGGAACGCCGCCAGCGCCGCTGCAGGGCTGAGGGCGGCCTCGGTCACGGCAGCGCCCAGCGCTCGGCCGTGCGCTCGACGACGCGGGCGATGAAGTCGATCAGCTCGTGGCCCATGTCGGCCGAGAACGCCTCCGGGCTCTCCGCGCCGAAGGCGAGCACGCCGGCGCGGACCGGATCGCCGATCGAAAGCCGCACCAGCGCGGCGCTGCCGACCGACGCCGCGGTCGGCCCGAACAGCCCGAGCGCGGTAGGCAGCACGCCGAGCCGCGCGGCCCGGCCTTCGCCGACTGTCATGTCCACCTGGCCCTCGGCCAATGCCCGCCAGCCAGCCGGCGGCCGCTCCGGCCCTTCCAGCGCGATCACGGCGGTGACGAGTCCGAAGAGGTCGCGCGCCAGATCGTCGAGCTTGAGCGCGAGATCCGCATGGCAGCGCGCGCCGATCAGCTCTAGCACGGCCTCGTGCGTGCGTCCCTGCGCCTCGAAATTGTCGCGCGCCGTCGCCTCCAGGCGCTGGCGGACGGTGCTCTCCGCACGATGCGCCCGGGCGACGCGCGACAGCGCCTCGGGGCCGAAATCCACCACGTTGGGCGCACCCGGCCTGACCCCCAGCGCCGCCATCAGCTCCGGGTCTTCGCGCAGGAAGTCGGGCCGGCCTTTCAGGAAGGCGCGGATCGCCTCGTCCCTTGCCGACTCGTGTGTCTCCGAACGTAGAACCTCGGTCACCGCGCTGCCCCGCCCTCGCTCGCGGCCGCCCCGTCCTGACTGGCCGTCCTCGAGAACATACCAAGACCCTCACCCGTTAACGCTGCCTTGCGCCGCGCTCGACGCGGCCGCAAATCTCGGCGATGAGGCTTTCCGAGAGCCGATGAGAATCGCCCAGGTCCTCATTCCCCTGCCGCTGCCGGAAGCGTTCGACTACGCCGAGCCCGAGGCGATGTCGCTCGCGGTCGGCGACGTGGTGGCCGCGCCGCTGGGCCCGCGCCTGGTGCGCGGCGTCGTGACCGGCCTCAGGGACGGCGCCGGCGTCAACCGGCCGCTGAAGCTGGTGGCAGGCCGCATCGAGACGCCGCCGCTGCCGCCGCAAAGCCTCGCCTTCGTCGAGTGGGCGGCGCGCTACGCGGTCGACCAGCCCGGCCAGCCGCTCGCCATCGCGCTGCGCGGCTCGACCGCGCCGAAGGAGCGGCCGCAGCGCGTGGCGCAGCTCACCGGCAAGGCGCCGGCGCGGATGACGCCGGCGCGCGAGCGGGTGCTGGCGGCGGCGGCCGGCGCCGAGCTCGCCCCCGCCGCGCTGGCGAGGGCGGCCGGCGTCAGCGCCGGCGTGGTGTCGGCGCTGATCGCCGACGGCGTGCTCGCCGAGGCCTTTCGCGAGACGGCGGTCGATTTCGCGCCGCCCGACCCGGAGCACGCCCGTCCGACGCTCAACCCCAGCCAGGCCGCGGCGCTGACCGAGCTGGAACGCCTGGTGGCGAGCGACCGCTTCGGCGTCGCGCTGCTCGACGGCGTCACCGGCTCGGGCAAGACCGAGGTCTATCTGGAGGCGGCGGCGGCGGCGTTGCGGCGCGCGCCCGACGCGCAGGTGCTGATCCTGTTGCCGGAGATCGCCCTCACCGAGGCGGTGATCGCCCGTATCGCCGCGCGCTTCGGCGCCGAGCCGGCCGCCTGGCACTCGGGCGTCGCCCCGCAGCGGCGGCGACGGGTCTGGGAAGCGGTGGCGCGCGGCAAGTGCCGCATCGTGGTCGGCGCGCGCTCGGCGCTCTTCCTGCCGTTCGCGAAGCTGCGGCTCATCGTCGTCGATGAGGAGCACGACGGCTCCTACAAGCAGGAGGACGGCTTCATCTACCAGGCCCGCGACCTGGCGGTCGCGAGGGCCAAGCTGGGCGACGCGCCGGTGGTGCTGGCCTCGGCGACGCCGTCGCTGGAGACGCTGTGGAACGCCGAGACCGGCCGCTATCGCTGGCTGCGGCTCGCCAGCCGGCACGGCGGCGCGCTGCTGCCGACGATCTCGCTGGTCGATCTGCGGGCGAGCCCGCCCGAGCCCGGCCGCTGGCTCTCGCCGCCGCTGATCATCGCCATGAAGGAGGCGCTGACCAGGGGCGAGCAGGCGCTGTTGTTCCTGAACCGCCGCGGCTACGCGCCGGTGGTGCTGTGCCGGGCCTGCGGCGAGCGGCTCAGCGCCCCCGACAGCGATTCCTGGCTGGTCGAGCATCGCTACTCCGGCCGGTTGGTCTGCCATCTCACCGGCTTCTCGATGCCGAAGCCGGACCGCTGTCCGCATTGCGGCGCGAAGCAGAGCCTGGTGTCGGTGGGGCCGGGGGTCGAGCGGGTCGAGGAGGAGGCGCGCGAGCTGTTCCCCGACGCGCGGCTGGCGGTGTTCTCGTCCGACACCGTCGCCGGGCCGGACGCGGCGCGCGAGCTGATCGCCGCCATGGCGGAGGGCGAGATCGACATCCTGGTGGCGACGCAGGGCGCGGCCAAGGGGCACAACTTCCCCAACCTGACGCTGGTCGGCGTCGTCGATGCCGACCTCGGCCTGCGCGGCGGTGACCTGCGCGCCGCCGAGCGCACGTTCCAGCTGCTGGCGCAGGTGGCGGGGCGCGCCGGCCGCTGGCAAAAGCCCGGCCGTGCGCTGCTGCAGACCTGGGCGCCCGAGCACCCGGTGATGCAGGCGCTGGCGGCGCAGGACCGCGATGCCTTCGTGGCGCTGGAGATGGCCGAGCGCGAGGCCGCCGGGCTGCCGCCGTTCGGGCGGCTCGCCGCGGTGATCGTCAGCGGCTCGGACGCGGCCGCGCTCGACGGGTTCGTCCGCGACTTCGCGGCCGCCGCGCCGAACGCCGAGGGGGTCGACGTGTTCGGCCCGGCCGACGCGCCGTTCAGCCTGGTGCGCGGGCGCCGCCGCAAGCGCTTCCTGGTGCGCGCCGACCGCGCCGTCGACCTGCAGGCGTTCCTGGCCGCCTGGCGCGCGCGAACCAAGGTCCCCGGCTCGGTCCGGCTGACCATCGACGTCGACCCGTACAGCTTCCTTTAGGGGCCGCCGCGGCGAGCGGAGGTGGTCCCGTTAACCCTCGGGCAAGGCTCTGGCCCACGGTTTGCCCTGGATTGGGCATGGCGCGCCGCGGTGGCCCGCCGGGGGACACGAAGTTGCTTGCCATGGCGCCGGCGCCGCACATCAAGCCGTTGACGTCGCTGCGGTTCTTTGCGGCGCTGTGGGTCGTGCTGTTCCATTATTGGCCCCACCTTGCGGTGGCGACGACGCCGGCGCTGGTCTCCAAGGGCTATCTCGGCGTCGAGCTCTTCTTCGTGCTCTCCGGCTTCATCCTCTGCCATGTCTATCTGCCGCAGGTGGAACAGGGCTCTTTCCGATATCGCGACTTCCTGTGGGCCCGGCTGGCGCGCATCTACCCGATGCACCTCGTCACCCTCATCGGCATGGGGCTGATGGCGGGCGCGGCGCTGGCGATCGGCCTTTCCGTCGACCCGAACGTGCTGTCGTTCGCATCGCTGCCGGCCAACCTGACGCTCACGCAGGCCTGGGGCTTCGCGCCGGTCGCGGGCTGGAACCATCCGTCATGGTCGATCTCGGCGGAGTGGTTCGCCTACGTGAGCTTCCCGGCCTTCGCCTTGCTTGCCATCGGCATGCGCCGGTGGCCGGGCGTCGCGGTGGCCGCCGCGCTGGCCTTCATGGCCGTGCTCTATCCAGCCTTCGAGGCGGTCGCGGGCTTCCCGCTGACCAAGGCCACGAACGCCTGGGGCGCGCTGCGAATCGTTCCGTGCTTCGCGCTCGGCTGCGCCCTCTATCTGGCCTGGCGCAGCGGTGTGGCCGATGGCCGCAAAGCCTTGGCGGGCGCCGTGTTTTTTACCATCGCCGTGATCGCGGCGGCGCATTTCCGGGCGCCCGACCTGGTCATCGTTTCCGGCTTTGGCGGCCTCATTATTACATTGGCGCAAGTCTCGAAGGCGGGCTCGCGACGGTTCTCGCACCCGTTCCTCGTGTACCTGGGCGAGATCAGCTACTCGGTCTATATGGTCTGCATCCCCTGGGAGGTGCTGTTCGTCAATGTAGCCGTGAAGATCGGCCATTTCAGCGGCAAGCAGCTGCCGCCGTTGCTGTGGCTGATCTTCCTCGTTACGCTGATGCCGATCGCTGCGACATTCCATCACCTCATCGAGAAGCCGGCGCGCGCGCGCATGAAACTCATCGCGAAGTCAAATCCGGCTCACAACTTTGCGACCGCGACGCTGCGGTAAAGACTCTTTTCATAGGCGTAAGCCAGGGTTATGCCCTAGCGCGTCGCAGGCGGAGACACCCCCAATATGGTCGGACGAACGAGAGGTTCTCTCGGCGCCCTGGTTATGGCTGTGGTCGTTGCTTTCGCGCCTGCTGGCGCTTTCGCGGACGACTATTGGCAGTGCGTTCCCTTCGCCCGCCTGATGTCCGGCATTCAGATTTTCGGCGACGCGTGGACCTGGTGGAGCCAGGCCGCGGGCCGCTACCAGACCGGCTTCGTGCCGAAGGCCGGCGCCGTGCTCTGCTTCCGCCCGACCGGCCGCATGCGGCTCGGCCACGTCGCGGTGGTGAGCCAGGTGCTGACCGACCGCGTCATCCAGATCACCCACGCCAACTGGTCGCTGATCGACGGCGACCGCGGCCACGTCGAGCGCAACGTCACCGTGGTGGACGTCTCGCCGAAGGGCGATTGGAGCCAGGTGAAGGTGTGGAACGACCCGTCCCACAATCTCGGCGCCACCACCTATCCGACCTACGGGTTCATCTATCCGGATCCGGCCGCCGCCGCGTCGGCCAGGATCGCCCAGCTCGCTCAGTCCGCCGCCAGCCAGGTGGTCGATGCGGTGCGCCCGGGCTCGGCGCCGATGCAGATGCTGAACCAGGCCGCCGATTCGACCGATCGCATCGCCGCGCTGATCCAGGCGGCGACCTCGGGCGACCAGCATCCTCAGGCGCAGGCGGCGGCTCCGGCGCCGGTTCAGGCCAAGCCGGCGGCTCCCGCCGCCCAGCAGCCGGCGACCGCCGCCCACTAGCGGTTTGGGCCTAGATCGCGATGGGTTCAGCTCGAACGCTGAGTCGCCATCTAGCCTTTTGAATCAGAGCAGGATTCAGGTTTCAGGCGATTGCGCCTGAAACCATCCTGCTCTCAGGCTTCAGGTCCTCGACCTCGAAGGCGAATTGCCCGGCCAGACACTCGGCGACGATGCGCCGGTGGCAATGCGCCGCCTCGGCCTCGTAGCAGAGCAGCGCCGCCGGCCTTTCCCTTGCGATATCCAGCGCCTCGGCGAGCTCGAACTGCGCCTGCGGCTCGGCAAGGTGCGCTTCGTAGATCCGCACCATCTCGGCGTGGCGACCGG
>Ga0134125_10004130_pt1 | contig 16617 bp, 13 predicted proteins | sample KB31751_FD_96464 | JGI IMG/M metagenome (GOLD analysis project Ga0134125, IMG submission 96464) | Terrestrial soil microbial communities with excess Nitrogen fertilizer from Kellogg Biological Station, Michigan, USA - KB3-175-1 | ecosystem: Environmental > Terrestrial > Soil > Unclassified ...
AGAGCCAATCGCGCCACCAACCGCGCTCGCAGAATTCATAACCAATAAGGAGGTCCTGTAAAGGACATGGGTAAAATCATCGGTATCGACCTCGGAACCACCAACTCCGTCGTCGCCGTCATGGAAGCCGGTCAGCCGACCGTTATCGCCAATCAGGAAGGGACTCGCACCACCCCTTCCGTTGTCGCGTTCACCAAATCCGGCGACCGTCTCGTCGGCCAGGTCGCCAAACGTCAGGCCATCACGAACCCCGAGCAGACTATCTTCTCGATCAAGCGGTTCATGGGCCGCAACTTCGGCGAAGTCAGCGAAGAAATGAAGATGGTGCCCTATAAGGTCGTCCGCGGCGATAACGGCGATGCCCGCGTCGATATCAACGGCGCCAAGCAGTCCGCCCCCGAAATCTCGGCCATGATCCTCACCAAGCTTAAGGAGGCCGCCGAAGCTTACCTGGGCCAGAAGGTCACCGAAGCCGTCATCACCGTCCCGGCTTACTTTAATGACGCCCAGCGCCAGGCCACCAAAGACGCCGGCAAAATCGCGGGCCTTGACGTCAAGCGCATCATCAATGAGCCCACCGCCGCCGCCCTGGCCTATGGACTCGATAAGAAAAAGAACGAAACCATCGCCGTCTATGACTTCGGCGGCGGCACGTTCGATATCTCTGTCCTTGAAGTCGGCGATGGCGTCGTCGAAGTGAAATCCACCAACGGCGATACCCACCTCGGCGGCGACAACATTGACCAGCGCATCATGGACTGGATCATCGGCGAATTCAAAAAGGAGCAGGGCATCGATCTGTCGAAAGACCAGATGGCCCTCCAGCGCCTCAAGGAAGCCGCCGAAAAAGCCAAGATGGAGCTCTCCACCGTGCTCGAAACCGACGTCAATCTGCCGTTCGTCACGGCCGATGCCACCGGTCCCAAGCACCTCATGATGAAGCTCACCCGCTCGCGCTATGAGCAGATGTGCGAAGACATCTTCCAGCGTTCCGTCGGCCCCTGCAAACAGGCCATGAAGGACGCCGGCGTCACCCCCGATAAGATCGACGAAGTCGTTCTCGTCGGCGGCTCCACCCGCATCCCCCGCATCCAGGCCATCGTCAAGGAGCTCTTCAACAAGGAGCCCAACAAGAGCGTGAACCCGGATGAAGTGGTCGCGGTCGGCGCCGCGGTGCAGGGCGGCGTGCTCGGCGGTGAAGTGAAAGATGTCCTCCTGCTGGACGTGACTCCGCTCACCCTCGGTATCGAAACCCTGGGCGGCGTCTTCACCAAGCTCATCGAGCGCAACACCACCATTCCAACGCGCAAGAGCGAAACCTTCTCCACCGCGGCCGATAACCAGACCTCGGTCGAAATCAAGGTCTTCCAGGGCGAGCGCGCCATGGCCCGGGACAACCGCCAGTTGGGCGTCTTCCAGCTCGTCGGCATCCCGCCCGCCTCGCGCGGCGTCCCCCAGATCGAAGTCACCTTCGATCTCGACGCGAACGGCATCCTCAATGTCGTCGCGAAAGACAAGGCCACGAACAACGAGCAGAAGATCACCATTACTTCATCCTCCGGCCTCTCCAAGGAAGAAGTCGAGAAGATGACCCGCGACGCCGAGTCGCACGCTGCCGATGACCGCAAGGCGAAGGAGCAGATCGAAGCTCGCAACCGCGCCGATCAGATGGTTCTCAGCGTCGAAAAAACTCTGAAGGACCATCGCGACAAGATCAGCGACAGCGACGCGAAGAACATTGAGGCCGCCATTGAAGACGTCAAGAAGGCGATCAATGACAATGACCCCGAGAAGCTCAACGCCGCCACCGACCGCCTCACCCAGGCGAGCCACAAACTGGCCGAAGCCATGTACAACGCCAACACTGGCGGAGCTCAGGGTGCGCCACCGCCTCCTCCCCAGGATGAGAAGCCGAAAGAGGATGTAGTCGACGCCGAATTCGTGGATGTAGACGACAAGAAGTAATTCTGATCTGTGTGCATCTGTGTTCATCTGTGGCCCATAGAAAATGGCAGCGACACCAAAACACGACTACTACAAAACGCTCGGGGTGGAACGCAATGCGGACGATGATTCGATCCGCAAAGCCTACCGCAAACTGGCGCGGAAATACCACCCCGACCTCAACCCCGGCGACAAATCCGCCGAGAGTCAGTTCAAAGATGTCCAGGAAGCCTATGACGTCCTGAGCGATTCGAAAAAGCGTTCCATGTATGACCAGGTCGGTTTCTACTCCGATTCCGGCTTCGCCGCGGGGCCGCCTCCCGGTGGCGGCGGTCCGCGTTCCGGTCCGAACATGGACTTCAACGGCTTCGATTTCTCCGAGATGTTCCGCGACGCCCAGGCCGAGGCCGCCCGCAACCGCGGCAACCGCGGCGCTGCCGGCGGTGGCTCCTCCACCGGCGGCGCGTTCAAAGACATCTTCAGCCAGTTCTTCCGCGGCGGCGGCAATGAGTCCGAACCGGACGCCGCCCCCGAAAAGGGCGCCGACCTCGAGTACGGCCTCAACATTACTTTCTGGCAGGCCATCCGAGGCTTCCAGACCAAAATTGAAATCACCCGCTACGAGCTGTGCGGCGTCTGTCACGGCACCGGCGGTAATGACGCGGGCTCCATCGCCTGCCCGCAGTGCAACGGCACCGGGAACGTCCAGCAGATGGCGGGCAATATGAAGTTCAATCTCACCTGCCCGCGCTGCAAAGGCAAGGGCCGCATCAAGAACGCGTGCCCCAACTGCCACGGCGATGGACGCATCGCCCACAAAGAGATGGTCGAAGTCCGCATCCCCGCCGGAGCCAAAAATGGCTCGCGTCTGCGCGTCCCCGGCAAGGGCAACGCCGGCACCATGGGCGCCCCCGCCGGCGATCTCTACATCACCACTCATGTCGAGCAGCATCCGGTCTTCAGCCGTGAAGGCGACGACATCCACATGCAGGTCCCCGTCACCATCTGGGAAGCCGGCCTCGGCACCAAAATCGAAGTGCCGACGATCGACGGCAAGACCCTGCTCAAAATTCCGCCCGGCACCCAGAACAGCCAGAAATTCCGCCTGCGCGAGCGCGGCGTTTCGAACGCGCGCAAGGGAACGAAGGGCGATCAGATCGTTCAGGTCGTCCTGAAAGCTCCCGAAGTGCGCGACGAAAAAACCAAGGAGCTCCTGCGGGAGTTGGCGGCCCTGCATCCGGAAGACCCGCGTGCGGGCTTATGGACCGAGGAATAACGAATGCGAGCGAAATCCAAAGCAGCTTATATGATTTCGTCGGTGGCCGAGCAATACTCGGTGCATCCGCAAACCCTTCGTCTCTACGAACGCGAAGGCTTGCTGAAACCGAGCCGCAGTGACGGCAACACCCGGCTCTACACGGAAGAGGATCTCGAGCGCCTCGAAGTCATTCTCCATCTGACGCGAGACCTCGGCGTGAACCTCGCCGGCGTCGAGATCATCCTCAACATGCGCAGCAAAATGGAGACCATGCAGAACCAGATCGAAGAGTTCGTCCAGTCCCTGAATCACGAGCTGGCGAACCGCCCCCCCTCACCCCGCGCCTCGGAAAGCAACTCCCTCGTCCCCGTTCGCACCGCCACCATCATCGCCACCCGCCTCAAAAAAGGCTAACCAACCTCCCGGCCGCCGACCTCCGGTCGGCGCTGTTCCAGAATCTGAAAACTCTATCTGAAGTAATATCAACGCCCTGCGTCCCGCTCAGCGGGATGCCGCTCTGGTTGTATGCTCTGATGGAACGCGTCACCCGGGCTCTTTGAAAATCGAATAAACTACTCGGTCGCCATCCGCAAAATCATCCCCGTATCGGTCCCGATCCAGACATGCTTATCATCCGGCCCGGTAAGCACGGCACTATGGGCCACCGCGCGATAATCCACCGGCATCTCCGTCCAGTGCGCGTTATCGCTGCTCGTCAGCACCTTGAGCTTCCCCGGAATCGGACTCCGGTAAATCGGCCCGCTCGTCTCGAACCCGGCCAGCAGCGATCGCGTCGAATCCGGGAACAGCCGGATATCGGTAATCGCTCGCGTCTTGTCGCGATATGCCATCTCGCTCTTCCCGGTGGAAAGATCGATCCGGTAGACTTCGCTCGGATAATCGAACTCGTCCTTGAATTCCACCAGCCCCAGCGCCATGTCGAGCGGATTCATCGCCACCCGCGTGATCTGGCCGAAAATCGAGGAATCGCTTTCCTTCCAGGTCACCCCGCCATCCTTCGTCTGCAGCAGGATCGACATATGCGGCACCTCGCGCGTGGTCTTTGCCTTGGTCGGATCCATCCACGCCGGTCCGCCCTTTGTCGGCGGCACGTCCCACCCGGAGATCACTCCATTCAGCCGGCTGAACTGAATATCGCCGTATGTCGTATACGTCGGATCGCCCGGCGCCGCCCCTGCCTTTGCCAGCGGAGTCCACGTCGTGCCCCCATCCTTCGTTTCGAAGACGTGCTTCTCCCGACCCGCCGCAAACCCGTGCTGATGATCGAGGAACCAGACCCGCAGCACATTGTCGGGCGAATTCTTCATCTTCGACCAGTTCCGCCCGCCTTCCTCGGTGTACCAGATGTCCTTATCGGTCACCATCCAGCCCGTTGTATCCGGCAGGAAAAACAGCGAGAGACACGGATCTTTGACCTTGACGTCAGACCACGTATTCCCCGCGTCGCTGGACACCAGAACCAGAGGGGTATCCTTGCCCTTGCGATCCGTCGTGTAGCCACAGGCGACGCCGTGCGTCTGGTCGGGAAACGAAAGGTCGTTCAGGGTGAGCGTGCTGTCAACGTCCTTGTATTGATACTGAAGGACCCAGTGTTCCTGCGCGGCGGCTGGCATGGCGAAATACAACGCCGCGGCGGCCGCGAGCACGCCGGATTGGAAAAGAGCTTTCATTTATACTCCCGCGCGAACCGGATTCGGCGGACGCACCGGCCCGCCCGCCAGCACGAGCTCCGCATGCCGAATCGACTCAATCGTCTCGGGCGAGAGCCGCGCCAGCGCCAGCGCGCAGCCCACCTGCTCGCCCAGCGTCGTCAGCACTTCCATTTCGCCGCCGGAATGCTGGTGCGCCGCCCGATGCTGCACGTTGATGACGCCCACCACGCGGTTCCGCGCAATCACCGGCGCCGAAAGAAAGGCCTCGTACGTGTCTTCCGGCAGTTCACCGAACGTCTTGAATCGAGGGTCTTTGTAAGCCTCCCGCGAAATTGCTACCAGCCGGCGCTCACGCGCCACCCAGCCCGTGATGCCCTCGTTCAGCTTCAGCCGGATCTTACCGATCTCCGCTTCGTGGTGCCTGTTGGAGGCGCAGAGGACCAGCTCCTCGCCATCACTCAGGTACACCAGACAGGAATCGCACTGAGTGAATTCAACCACCAGTGATACGATGCCCTGAAGAACCTCATGAAGGCTCATCTCCCGTACCATGAATCGGCTGACGCGCTGGAACAGCCGGAGCTGCTGCTCAATCCGCTCCAGCCTTTCCTCGACATTTTTTGCCTTTGACACGGTTTCATTATAGTCTGGACTTTTTCCCTCGATCATGAGTTACCTGGTGCGATGGCCTGACCGGACGCTGCCCCTCTCGATTTCCTGTGCCCCAGGTGTTCTCACCTCGCTCGAAATCCTGGCGATGGACGGGTTGCTCGCCATGCCCCGCATCGGCCTGGGCGTCGGCGGCATCCTGCTGGGCCGGCGCGAGGGGAAACAGATCGAGATCCTCCGCTCCGTCGAAATCCCCTGCTCGCACGCTCTCGGACCGTCGTTCATGCTGACCCCGGCGGAAATGAGGGAGATCGTCGCGCTGCCGGAGTCCGGGGACGACGGCCCCGCCGAGGTCGTCGGCTGGTATTGCTCCAAGACTCAGAAGCACCTGGGTCTCACCGAGCACGATCATCGGATCTTCGATAGCTTCTGCCCCGAGCCTTGGCAGACGCTGCTCCTGATCCATCCGGCCAAAGGATATCCCACGAAGGCCGCCTTCGGATTTCGCGAAGCGAGGTCCTTCACTCCCGGGGAATGGCTCGATCTCGCCTGGCAGGATCTCTCCGGTTTCGAGAAACCCGCGCAGCCCGCCCCCAGTCCTCCGCCAACTCCCCCGCCTCCCCCGCCTCCTCCGCCTCCCCCGGTCGAAGAGCCCGACGTCATCCCCGTCGCCATGCCACGCGGAGGCACGCTCTTCGGGAACCCCGGACCGCCCAGCGAAGTCCGCCCCCCGAAACTGCCGAAGAAGAAGGTTCGGCGGCCGTGGAAAACGAATCTGGTATTCGTGGGAATTCTGCTGGCGATCCTGGCCCTGATTGCCCTGCTGGCCCGCGGAATTCTGGGCTCGTAATTGCTTGCCCGGAATTACTTGCCGGAGAGAGGAAACTCAAAAAAGAAAAGTTCTTTGCCGGTCACCGCGTCGGACAGGCCGGTGATATAGAGTTGAGCGCCCGCGCTGGCCACGTCGGTTTCGAAATAGACGAAGCCGCTCGCCGTATCGCCCGCCGGGATGACTTTCGCGGAAAACGCTCTCACTTCGATCTCGGGCGCCGCCAGCGGATTCTTGCCGCGGCCGACCCTGACTCCGCCGAGCGGACCGATCTTCGCTTTGGGCGCGCTCGGCCCCCTCGAATACTTCACGTCCGACGCGGGAGTGGCTTCGATTTTCGTGCCGTCCGGCAGTTCGTATTCGAAGCGTGCGTTCTCCACCCGAATCGCGTTGGGGCTGGTGTTGTGGATCACCACGAGGACCGGAAGGATGTTGTACTGCCACGGATTCAGCTTCCCGAACGGGGCTTTCGCCTGATCGTCCGTCGTATAGGGTTCCGCGCCGATCGTGACGCCGCTGGAGGTCTGTTTGGCCGTGTACTGCTCGGCGGGTTTGGGGTGGAAGGCCGGCTTATCGGCCGCCAAACAGAGCGTGGCAGCGATAGTTATACTCGAAACCAGGCGCAGCGGCCGTCTCCGTCCATTGAAACGCAAAGCGATCTTCCTCCTTTACCGGGTTGTACAGACACTTGCCTCGCCCGCTGTGGTGCTTTATCTTCTGGCGCGCGCGGCCGGCGACCGGCGCTATCTGGCGACGCTCCGCGAGCGTCTGGGCGGACTGTCCGCATTATGGCAGAAGACTGCTCCCGAGGCGATCTGGTTGCATGCCGTTTCGGTCGGCGAGGTTCTCGCGGCGGTACCGCTGGCCGCCGAATTGCGCCGCCGGACTCCACAAACTCCGGTATTTGTCAGCACTTCGACCCTCGCTGGACGCGAAACGGCCGCGCAGCGGCTGGCTGGACTTGTCGACGGGATCTTCTATGCGCCGCTCGATTACGTCTGGATCGTGCGGCGGGTTTTGCGGCGGATTCGCCCGTCGATCGTGGTGGTTCTCGAAACCGAGATCTGGCCGAATCTGTTCCGCGAAGCGAAGCGGATTGGCTGCGGATTACTGATCGTCAACGGGCGCATTTCAGACCGTGCATTGCCGCGCTACCGGAAGTACGCGCCATTCTTCGGACCGGTGCTTTCGCTCTGCGACCGGATCCTCGCGCAATCGGACGAGATGAGAGAGCGGTTCGCTGTCGCGGGCGCGCCGCGCGAGATTCTTGAAACCGCCGGCAATCTGAAGTACGATTTTCAACTCGCTCCGCTGCCGCCCGATTCGCCGGTTGGCTCGTTTATTGCGGCAGGGCAGGGCAGGCGGCTCTGGATCGCGGCCAGCACATCGACCGACGGACGCATCGAAGAAGAAGACGATGTCATCGCGGCGCAGCGCAGTCTATCGGGCTGGCGGCTGATCGTCGCGCCGCGCAAGCCGGTTCGTTTTGACGCGGTTGCAAAGAAGCTGGAATCTTCAGGCCTGCGATGGTCACGCCGCTCGCAATGGTCGCCGGGTGATCAGAGCGCCGATGTGCTGCTGCTCGACTCCATCGGCGAACTGGGCGGCACATTCGAGTACGCCGACGCGGTCTTCATGGGCGGCACGATTTCGGATATGGGCGGCCACAATATCCTCGAGCCGGCCATGGCGGGCAAGCCGGTAATCGCGGGACCGCACCTCGAAAATTTCCGGGAGATCGAGCAGCACTTCGAGGCGGAGCGGGCACTTTTACGGATTAAAGACGGAAGTGAACTAGCCTCGGCTGTGGCGTGCGCTGCCACTGATTCCGAACTCGGACGCCGCGCCCATGCGGCCGCCGCGATGAAATGCGGAGCGGCCGCGCGAACCGCCGATGCCGTGATGGCGCTCTATGAGACCAGGTATCCGACCGAGCGCATCGCGCAGCCAGCGTGGATGTTGCTCTGGGGTTTTTCACAGCTCTGGCGGATCGGCAGCGCGAACGATCTTCGATCGAAACGCGCGCGCATGAAGCGCCTTCCGGTTCCGGTGGTTAGCGTCGGAAACATAACAGCGGGCGGGACCGGAAAAACGCCGATCACACTGGAGCTTTTACGTGATCTCGCGCCACTGAAACCGGCGGTTCTCACGCGGGGTCATGGGCGAAATACCAGGGACACTGTACTGCTGCCGCGAGGCGATGAAAAAGCTCCAGTCGAGCGGACCGGCGATGAGGCGCAGCTCTACCTTCGTTCGGCTCACGTGCCGATCGGCATCGGCACAGAACGTGCAACAGCAGGGGCGCGATTACTGGAAAATGCCGATGTGCGTGTGTTCCTGCTGGATGACGGTCTTCAGCATGTACAACTGCATCGGGATTTTGATCTGGTAGTAGTTGACGCATTGCGGCCCTTTGGCGGCGGATACCCGCTGCCGCTGGGCCGCTTGCGTGAACCGCTTTCCGCGCTGGCGCGGGCCGACGCCTTCATCATCACGCGGTCGCGCGCAGCCGCAAATCTGCCGGCCATCATCTCCACCCTGCGAACCTGGAATGTCAGCGCTCCTGTTTACCTGGCATGGCAGGAAAACCGGCAATGGCGCAACGGCAGCGGCGAGAGACGCGACGTTTACGCGATGGCCGGTTCGAAGTCGATTGCGTTTTGCGGACTGGGGAATCCGGAATCGTTCTGGCGTTCGCTGTCAGATCTGGGCGTGACGCCGGTCGAGAAGCATTCCTTCGGCGATCACCATCGCTACACGCCCAATGAGCTGCGGCGGCTGGCGCGTCACGCTCACGAGATTGGCGTCGAGTACCTGCTCACCACCGCGAAGGATTCGGTGAACCTCGGCGATTACGAGACAGCGACCAACCCGTTGCAGGTTTGGTGGCTGGAGATCGGGGTCGGCATCGACGGACGCGACGATCTGGTCGCGCGCATCCGTCACTGCGTTACAGGGTGAAGGTAGTCGTCGAGGCGCTTATCGGCGTTTCCCATTTCGCGGGCGATGCTGAGTTTCGCGAGGTTGTGGGCGAAAAGGCTCGTGATGTAGTCGAGCTCGGATGAGGCAACGTCGGCTTCGGCCTGTGTCACTTCGAGTGTTGTTGCGACGCCCAGATCGGCTTTCTCGCGCGTGAGCCGCAGGGTGTCCTGGGCGAGTTGCTGATTGGCTTTCGCGAGCTCCACCTGATTGGCGGCGGCTTCGAGATCGAGCCAGGAGTTGCGGATCTCGGCTTCGATTTGTCCGCGCAGGTCTTCGAGTTCGGCGCGACGCTGATCGAGAACGGCATCCGCCTGCTGGAGGTCGGCGGCGGCGCGTCCACCCTGCCAGATGGGAATTTTAAGATTGGCTCCGAATGTGAATGTCGTCTCGGTCTGGCTGTAGCGCGGGCCGATGGCGCCGTAGTCGCCGAGGACGGAAATCGTCGGGAGCCGCTCAGCGCGCGCCGCGGCCTTCGCGAGTTCGGCGGCTTTGACCTGCGTTTCGGCGGCCTTCAAATCGGCTCGCGTTTCAAGCGACTGCTTCACCGCTTCGTCGACGGTGAGGGCTGGAGGAGCGGAGTAGGGAACGTCGTCGGTGATGTCGTATTTGTCGTTGGGGGGCAGACCGGTGAGGCGCGCGAGAGTGATCTTCTGGCGCGCGAGATCGTTTTCGAGCGTGGCCACGCGCTGGCGCTGCACGAATTCCTGCACCTGGCTTCGATTGACGTCGATCTGGGTGGCGACGCCGGAATTAAAGCTATCGGTCACCTGCTTTACCTGCGCGGTTGCGGTTTTGAGCTGCGCTTTGGCGGATACGAGCCGCGCTTTCGCGGCAATCGTCTGGAGGTAAGCGCCGCCTACGGCGAGCACGATGATGTCGCGCGCATTCTGGATCGATTGCTGCTGCGCCTGTACGCTCGTCTTCGCGGCCTTCACGTTGTTGATTGCGGTCAGATCGAGAATCGACTGCGTGACAGTGCCGCGAAGATCGAAGTACGAAAGCGGTCCGACAACGTGCGGAACGCCGGGGAAGCTCAGGCCGAGCACCTGGAGATCCTGTTCGAGAACATTCTCGCGATAGCCGCCGCTGATGTTGGGGAGCAGCGCGGAGCGAGCCACCTTCGCCTGTCCCTCCGCCTGCTTCACCGCGGCGTTGAGTCCGACGACGCTCATGTTCGCGGCGAGCCCGCGCTCGACGGCTTCGTGCAGTGAGAGCTTGCCGGAAAACGGCCGGTTCGTTGTGCTGCTGATGCTGCCGGCGTAGCTGCCCTGAATGGAGATGTTGGTGTTCAGCGTGTTCACGCTCGCGTTGGTACCGGGCGTGGGGGTCTGCGACGCAGCGACGGAGCCGGCCTGTGCGGTGCGTCCGGAGAGCGGCAACTGAGCCGCCACGCTGCCACCGCCCGTCTGCGGCGGGGCGCCTCCCAACTGGGCGAATGTGAGAGCCGCCGACGCGGCGGCTAAGACGGCAGTGTTCAGGATTCGTTTTTTCATTCTTATCCCAACTGTTTGCGGAAGCGCCGCACGCTGAGGGTGAGCAGGATGGTGGCGAAGCCCATCAGCGCCAGATAGTTTGGCCAGAGTGTGTCGAGGCCGCTGCCTTTCATGAGGCAGGACCGGGTGATGATGCCGAAGTGGCGGATCGGATTAATCAGCGTGATCGGCTGCAACCAGTGCGGCATCGCCTCCACCGGTGTGAGCGAGCCGGAGAGCGAAGAGAGCGGCGGGTTGACGAAGAACGCCATCAACTGCGCCTGCTGGGCGGATTTCGTGTAGGTCGCGATGAAGGTGCCGATCCCGATGCCGCACAGTACGCACAGCGCGCCGCCTGAAAGCACGAGAAAGATGTTGCCGCGGAACGGCACGTCAAAAATGATCTTCAGCAGAGACGCCGCGAACAATACCAGCATGCATAGAAGCATGAATAGCGGCAGGATCTTCGCGATCACAATTTCGCTGGTGGTGGCGGGCGTCATCAGCAACTGCTCGACGGTGCCGCGCTCGCGCTCCTTGATGAGGGACGCCGAAGAAATCACCGATCCGTTCAGCATCAGCAGCACGCCGAAGGTGCCGGTCACGGTGAACCAGTTCGTAATGAGCGCCGGATTGAAAAGAAACGCGGGTTGCAGCGATACGATGCCACGGACCGTGGATGGGTTCGATGCGATCCGGCTGAATCGCGCGTGGATGCCGTTCTGCGTCAGATTGCGATTCCAGCTCTGGATCACGCCTTCGGCGTAGCCCTGCGCGATGGCGGCCGTATTGGCGTTCATCGCGTTCAGCAGGATCTGTACGTCGGTTGGACGGCCGCGCTGCAGATCTTTTTCGAAGTCGACCGGAATGTCGAGGCCGGCATCGAGCTCGCCGCGCGCGAGAGCGTCGCTCAGTTCTTTCACGGAGCCGTAGCTGCGTTCGAGAGTGAAGCTGCCGTTCTGCGTCATGCCGGCGATCAGGTCGCGGCTCTGGATGGAGCGGCTGTCATCGACGATGCCGAGTTTCAGGTGGCTCACATCGGCATTGAGCGCGAAGCCGAACAGCACGAGCTGAATGACGGGAGGAATCACGAGCGAAATCGCGAGCCGCCGATCGCGGCGGATCTGCGCGAATTCCTTCCGGATCAGCGCCCGCAGACGCGGGCTCAGGATAGCATCAAGGAGTTTCATACGCTGAGCTGCATCCTCCGCATTTTTCGCCACGCCAGGAAGAAAAAGACCGAGCCAATGCCGCCGATTGCCAGCACCTTCGACCACATCGCCGCCCATCCGCCGCCGGTCAGCAGTGCGTCACGCACGATCTCGATGTAATACTTGCCCCACACGATGCCGGACAGCCAGCGGATAGAGGACGGGATATTCTCGACCGGAAACAGAAGACCCGACAGCAGGAACACCAGAAGGAACCCGCCGAGAGCCACCGCCTGAATGGACGCGGCCTGATTCGGAACCGCGCTGCCGACGAGCGTGCCAAACGAAGCCACGCAGAAAGCGTAGAGCAGAGTGGCAACGAAGAAGGGCGTCGGGTCGCCGGCGAAGTGCAGTCCGAACACGGTGAGAAGAATAACCAACTCCAGAACCGCCTCACAGCAGGCGATGACCATGAACGCCAGAATCTTGCCCATGATGAATTCGTGGGCGGGGATGTTGGAGACGTAGACCTGAAGGATGGTCTTGAGCTCGCCTTCCTTCGATGACGCCAGAGTGGCGAGCAACGGCGGGAACATCGAGATCCCGAGCACGAAAATACCGGGCCCGTAGAATTTTTGCGAATCGCGCCCGGGGTTGAACCAAAGGCGCACGTCGGCGCGAATAGGAGCGGGGTGGGACGAGCCGCCGTTCCGCCCGTTCCATGCCGCGACGACTTCGGCGGAATAACCCTGCACGAGTTTCGCGGTATTGGCGTCCGTGGCATCGATCAGCATCTGAGTCGCGGTGTTCCGGCCGCGCGCGAGATCCTGCCCGAAGTGGAAGGGGATGATGAGGGCAGCGCGGGCGGTGTTGGTACGAAACGCTTCCGAGGGTTGCCGGTTCGTCGGCCACGCGACGACGTGGAAAGTCTGAGACGCGCGGAACGCGTCGATGAAATCCCGTGACGCAGGCGAGTTATCGAGATCCTGCACGACAATCGGCATGCCGGTCACCGTGAGCGAAATCGCGGTGCTCAGCAGTAATAACAGGAATACCGGCAGCACGAGCGCGAGGGCCAGGGCAAGCCGGTCTCTCACGATCTGCGTCAGCTCCTTACGGGTCTGGGCAATGATGCGGCGCATTAGTCTTCCGAGGCCACCTTTCCCGCCTGGCGCGCCTTCTCCACCACGGTGATGAAGACGTCTTCCAGCGAATACTGTTCTTCCATAACCGACCGGACGTGAATGCCGGCCGCATTGAGCTGGGCGGTGGTCTCGTCGCGGCCTTCTTCCAGACTCTTGTCTGTGATGACGTGGAGGCGGTCACCGAACAACGAGACGCGCCAGCGTTCGCCGCCCTGGCGCAGAAGATCGGACGCGTCCTGGGGGCGGTCAACGATGAACTCGAGAAGGTGGCCGCCCTGCTGGTCTTTGACGCCGCGCGGCGTGCCTTCCGCGGCCAGTTCACCGGCCACCATGAAGCCGAGGCGATTGCACTGTTCGGCTTCTTCGAGATAGTGCGTGGTGACGAGGATGGCGGTGCCGAGGTCGGCGAGTTTGTTGATCATGCGCCAGAAGGCACGGCGCGCGAGAGGATCGACGCCGGACGTGGGCTCGTCCAGGAACAGCACTTCGGGCTCGTGCATGATGGACGCGCCAAATGCGACGCGCTGCTTCCAGCCCCCGGGAAGGCTGCCGGTGATGAGATCGAGCTTGCCTTCGAGGCCGGAGAACGCCATTACCCAGCGTTTCTTGTCTTCGCGCTCTTTTTCAGGAACGCCATAGACGCCGGCGAAGAAGTCGAGATTCTCGCTGATCGAAAGATCGTCATACAGCGAGAATTTTTGCGACATGTAGCCGATACGCTGGCGGACTTTGGGCGAGCGGAGCTTTCCGCGTTCGCCGGCGAGCTGCATTTCGCCGGTGGTGGGATCGAGCAAGCCGCAGAGCATTTTGATGGTCGTGGTTTTGCCCGCGCCATTCGCGCCAAGCAGGCCGTAGATTTCGCCGTACCGGATGTCGAGGCTGATTCGGTCCACGGCGCGGAAGCTGCCGAAGAGCTTCGTCAGATTTTTGGCGCCGATAGCGATCTGACCTTTGAGATCGCGGTGATCGTGTATGCCGGGATAGGGAGGGGCCTGTGTTTCCTGACCCGCGGCGCGCAGGGTGGCGACGAAAGTGTTTTCGAGCGTCGGCTGGTCTTCGCGGAAGACGTCGGCTTCGAGACCGGCGCCGCGAAGCGCGGCTTCGATGGCGGCTTTGCCGCGCGCGGCATCGGGCGCAATGACGTCGAGACGGTCGCCAAAGCGCTGGACATCTAAAAAATCCCGCGGGGGTTCCCGGTTATTGGGTTCGTTTTTGCGAATGGCCTCCGCGAGCACTTCCTCGGCGCGGCCGAGATCGTTGGTGTGGACTTCGAGGCGGCGGGCGCGGAGGCGTTCGCGGAGCTCGTCCGGCGTGCCGAGTTCGCGGATTTCGCCGAGGTGCATCAGGGCCACGCGATGGCAGCGTTCGGCTTCATCGAGATAGGGCGTGGCGATCATGATGGTGAGGCCGCCGGCGGCGAGGTGGGCGAGCGTGTCCCAGAATTCGCGGCGGGAGACGGGATCGACGCCGGTGGTGGGCTCGTCGAGCAGGAGCACCTGCGGCTGGGCAACGAGGGCGCAGACAAGAGACAACTTCTGCTTCATGCCACCGCTGAGACGGCCGGCGAGGCGGTCTTTGAACCGGTCCATGTCAAACATGGCGAGGTAACGGTTGCCGCGCTCTTCGATTTCGTGCGGGCTCACCTGGCGGAGATCCCCGAGGTAACGAATGTTTTCCCAGACGGTGAGATCGGGATAGAGGCTGAACGTCTGGGTGAGATAGCCGGTGTGGAAACGCGCGTCACGCGCGGGAACGCCGTAGATGGAGACTGCGCCCGAGGTCGCTTCCATGACGCCGGCCATGATCTGGAACGTGGTGGTTTTGCCCGCGCCATCGGGACCGATGAGGCCGAAGATTTCACCGCGCTCCACGCTGAGGCTGATGCCGCGCACCGCATTGACACTGCCCGCGTAGGTTTTCGCGAGCTCGCTCACGTCGATCGCGTTGGCGCTCGGCTGCGTTTGCAGCAGGGCTTCGGACTGGAGAGCGGCGTCCACTTTACTTTCTGTCTTCCGCTGGCCAGGTATCGCCCTGCACCAGGATTTCGCCATCGGCCGGCATGCCGGGTTTTGCGTAGCCGACGCCCTCTTTGATCTGGAGCTTCACACCGACCACCTGCTTCACGCGGTCTTCGCGGAAGTACGTGTTTTCGGGTGTAAACGTGGCCTGTGGGTCGACGCGGGAGACGAAGGCGTCGAGCGGTTGCGAGGGATTGGAATCGAGGAAGAGCCGCGCGGTCTGGCCGACCTTGACCCTGCCGATATCCCCTTCCGGCACGTAGCCGCGCAGGTAGACCTTGCTCATGTCGATCAGGGTGACGATGGGCGTGCCGGGCTGCACGACTTCGCCGGGTTCGGCGGTGCGGGTGGCGATCATGCCATCGAACGGAGCGACGACGGTGAGATCGCCGCGGTTCTCCTTCGCTTCTTTTAACTGGCCGCGGATGCGGTCCGCGTCCTGACGCTGCGCGGCGATCTGGGATTGCTGCTGGGCGATCTGTTTGCGTATGGCCAGGGAGTTGGCTTCGCGAATGCCGGGATTGGCGAGCGCAGATTTCGCGACGTTCAGCGCGCCCTGCGCGGCTTCCACCTTGCGGTGTGCGGCCGCGACAGCGGCTTCCTGTGCTTCGGCATTCGATTGGGCCTGTTCGCCCTGACGCTTTGTGACCGCGCCGTCCTTCGCAAGCTTCGTGTAGGCATCGCGATCGAAGACAGCAATCTTCAGTTGGCCTTCCTGCTGGGCGAGTTGCGCCTGGGCGGCGGCGAGATCGCCTTCGGCCTGGCGGACGCGGCCTTCCGCGTCGGTCTTCGACTGTTCGATCTGAAGGTCGTTGGCGCGGAGCTGTTCTTCGAGAATGGCGACCTGCTGCTGGGCAAAGGCGACGCGTGAATCGGCTTCGCCGACGGCGGACTGCGCCTGGTCTTCGCGGGTCTTCGTCTGGATATCGTCGAGCGTGGCGATGACGTCGCCGGCTTTGACGGTGTCGCCTTCGCGGAAGCGAATCTCGGCAATGCGTCCCGCGACTTTGGGGGCGATGGCGGAATCATCACCTTCAATGCGGCCGCTCAACTGGACGACGCCTTCGGGAACCGGCTTTGGCTGGAGAAATTTCTTCCAGACCCCGTAGCCTACAGCCGCCAGGATGACGAGAATAATGAGGGCTTTCGGCGGTCCTTTGCGCTTTTTGGGAGGAGATGCAGGTTCACTCATGCGAGTTCTTTTCCTTCAACGTTTGAGTCGCGGCGAGGGAAAATTCCGCGATGTGGGCTGCGATTTGATTGAGACGTTCAGGCGTCATCCGGAGGTCTGGCCAAAGGAGCTTGATGACTGGCCCGGCGTGCGCGTAATGCACGACCTGGCCGATGACGCTGTGGGCGCAGAAACGAGTGAGGTCGTCTTCAGGTGACGTGCCGAGGAGTCGCGAGAGAATCCGGCGCATGACGGCGTAGTTGGGGCCGATGACTTCTTCCACGACGCGCGGCAGGGCTTCAGTGGGCTGCGCCATTTCGTGGGCCATGATGCGGAGGTGGCAGGCGCGGCCGGTGATGGGGCTG
>Ga0134125_10004132_pt1 | contig 16610 bp, 16 predicted proteins | sample KB31751_FD_96464 | JGI IMG/M metagenome (GOLD analysis project Ga0134125, IMG submission 96464) | Terrestrial soil microbial communities with excess Nitrogen fertilizer from Kellogg Biological Station, Michigan, USA - KB3-175-1 | ecosystem: Environmental > Terrestrial > Soil > Unclassified ...
AGCCCGTAGTTGGCGAGCGGCTCGCCGGGGCTGGCCTCGCGGGTCAGCGCCGGGTGCGCGAAGAAGCCGAGCGCGCCCAGGCGGTAGTTCATCGCCACCAGGATCACCCCGTCGCGGGCGAAGAAGCGGCCGTCGTTCGGGGCGATCGAGTCGGCGCCGGCCACGTCGCCGCCGCCGAAGATCCACACCATCACGGGCGCGTGGCGCGCGTGCAGCGGCGCGAAGACGTCGAGCGTCAGGCAGTCCTCCGAGGTCGGGCCTTCGTAGCCGCCCTCGTTGTAGCGGCCCGGATAGACGATCTGCGGACAGGCCGGCCCGTCCTGAGTGGCGTCGCGCGCGCCGGTCCACGGCCTGGCGGGCTGCGGCGGGCGCCAGCGCAGCGGTCCGACCGGCGGCGCGGCGTAGGGGATCGCCTTGAAGACGCGCGCCTCGCCGACGACGGCCCCGACCAGCTTTCCGGTGTCGATGGTCACGGTCGGCTGAGCGGCCGGCGCAGCGGCGAGCGCCGCCCCGCCGGCGCTCGCGAACACGGCGGCGAGCCCGAGCAGCCATCTTAGGATCACGTCGCGCCTCCCCGCCGGCTTCAGCCTGTCTCTCTTTCTCGGTCCCGCGAGCCAAGGCCGCCGCGCTGCGCCAAAGTCAAGCCGCACGCGCCCTTTGAACGGCGCGGCGCTTTTCGGATATGCATCGCGGCTCTCGCTCGAGGTGTTGCCCCATGCGTCGTTCCCTGCGCCTTCCGCTCGCCTCCGCCGCCGCGCTCGTCGCCGCGGGCGCCGCCGTGGCGGCGCCGCCGCGACCCAGCCCGCCGCCTGCCCGCGCGCCGGGGCCGCCGCCCGGCCCGCCACGCGTCTTCGCCCAGGCCGGCTACGCGGAGCCCGCGATCCCGCCCAGCGCCTGTCGGGCCGTGAACGCCGGCGAGGCGACCTGCACGCTGCCGCCGATGACCGCCGGCCGTTATTTCGCCAGGGCCACGGCGTCCTCCACCGCCACGGCCGAGGGCGCGGCGCAACAGATCACCATCGTCGCCGGCGACCAGCACTGCACCTCGACCTACGCGCAGAACCCGAAGGCGCCCTGGGCGGTCGGCGCCAAGCGCGCGTTCACCGCCGGCTGCGTCTTCACCATCCTGACCGACGCCCCGATGACCATCACCGCGGTCTATCTCGACGAGAAGGCGACGAAGGATCCGGCCGGGCCGGCGCTGTCGATCTATCCCCAGCCCTGGACTGGCGCATTGAGCGCACTGCCGGTCGAGATCAAGCAGTGAACCGGCGAGCGAGGACGTGTAGGGATCACCTCAGTTGATGCTGGCCCTGGAGAGACCTGAAGATGCGTGACATTCCCCATTTCATCGACGGCCAGGCGGTTCACCAGACGGGCGGCGCGTTCGGCGACGTCTACAACCCATCGACCGGCGAGGTGCAGGCGCGCGTCGGCCTTGCGACCGAGCCGTTGGTCGGCAAGGCGGTCGACGCGGCGCTGCGCGCGCAGCCGGCCTGGGCGGCGCTGAACCCGCAGCGCCGCGCCCGGGTGATGTTCGAGTTCAAGCGTCTGGTCGAGACGCACATGGACGAGCTGGCGGGCTTGCTCTCGTCCGAGCACGGCAAGGTGGTGGCCGACGCGCGCGGCGACGTGCAGCGCGGGCTCGAGGTGGTGGAGTTCGCCTGCGGCATCCCGCACGCGATGAAGGGCGAGTACACCGAGGGCGCGGGCCCCGGCATCGACGTCTACTCGATCCGCCAGCCGCTCGGCGTCGTGGCCGGCATCACGCCGTTCAACTTCCCGGCGATGATCCCGATGTGGATGTTCGCGGTGGCGATCGCCTGCGGCAACTGCTTCGTCCTGAAGCCGTCCGAGAAGGACCCCAGCGTGCCGGTGCGCCTCGCCGAGCTCTTCGTCGAGGCGGGCGGGCCGCCCGGCGTGCTCAGCGTGGTGCATGGCGCCAAGCCGGCGGTGGACGCCATCCTCGAGCACCCCGGCATCTCCGCGGTGAGCTTCGTCGGCTCGTCCGACATCGCCTCCTACGTCTATGCGGTGGGCGCGGCGAACGGGAAACGCGTGCAGGCGATGGGCGGCGCCAAGAACCATGGCATCGTGCTGCCCGACGCCGACCTCGACACCGCCGTCAAGGACATCATCGGCGCGGCCTACGGGTCGGCTGGCGAGCGCTGCATGGCGCTGCCGGTGGTGACGCCGGTCGGCAAGGCGGTCGCCGATGAGCTGCGCGAGCGCCTGCTGGGCGAGATCGGCTCGCTGAAGATCGGCGTCGCCACCGACCCCGACGCGCAGTACGGCCCGGTGGTCTCGGCCGCGCACCGCAAGCGCGTCGAGGACTACATCGAGCTCGGGGTGCGCGAAGGGGCCGAGCTGGTGGTCGACGGCCGCGGCTTCACGCTGCAGGGCCACGAGAACGGCTTCTTCATCGGCCCGACGCTGTTCGACCAGGTGAGGCCGGACATGAAGAGCTACCAGGACGAGATTTTCGGGCCGGTGCTGCAGATCGTGCGGGCCGACAGCTTCGAGGCGGCGCTGGAGCTGCCGTCGAAACACGCCTACGGCAACGGCGTCGCGGTGTTCACGCGCGACGGACGCGCCGCGCGCGACTTCGCCTCGCGGGTCAACGTCGGCATGGTCGGCATCAACGTGCCGATCCCGGTGCCGGTCGCCTACCACACCTTCGGCGGCTGGAAGCGCTCCGCCTTCGGCGACGCCAACGTGCACGGCATGGAGGGCGTACGCTTCTATACCAAGGTGAAGACCGTCACCGCCCGCTGGCCGGAAAGCCGGCTGGAGGGCGAGTCGAGCTTCATCATCCCGACCATGCGCTGACGGCGGCGCCGCGTGGACTTCGCCCTCAGCGAGGACGAGCGGGCGCTCGAGGAGGCGGCCCGCGCCTTTGCGGCCGCCGAGCTCGCGCCGCACTCGGCCCGCTGGGACGAGGCGGCGCATTTCCCCGTCGACGTGCTGAAGAAGGCCGCGGGGCTCGGCTTCGCCGGGCTCTACGTGAAGGAGGACGTCGGCGGCTCCGGGCTCAAGCGGCTGGATGCGGCGATCGTCTTCGAGGCGCTGTCCGGGGGGGACGTCTCCACCGCCGCGTTCCTGTCGATCCACAACATGGCCTCGTGGATGATCGACTGCTTCGGCGACGAGGCGCTGCGCCAGCGCTACCTGCCGCGGCTCTGCCGCATGGACCTGATCGCCTCCTATTGCCTCACCGAGCCGGGCTCGGGCTCTGACGCCGCGTCGCTGAAGACCACCGCGCGACGCGACGGCGACGCCTACGTGCTGAACGGCGCGAAGGCCTTCATCTCCGGCGCCGGGACGTCCGACCTCTATGTCGTGATGGCGCGCACCGGCGGCGAGGGCGCCGGCGGCGTCTCGGCGATCGTCGTGGAGAAGGACACGCCCGGCCTCTCGTTCGGCCCGCCGGAGAAGAAGCTGGGCTGGAAGAGCCAGCCCACCGCCATGGTTCACTTCGACAATGTCCGCGTGTCCGTGGCGAACCGCATCGGCGACGAGGGCCAGGGCTTCCGCTTCGCGATGATGGGGCTCGACGGCGGGCGCATCAACATCGCCGCCTGCGCGCTCGGCGGCGCCGGGCAGGCGTACGAGACCGCCAAGGCGTACATGACCGAGCGCCAGCAGTTCGGCCGGGCGCTGAAGGACTTCCAGGCGCTGCAGTTCAAGCTGGCCGACATGGCGACCGACCTGGAGGCCGCGCAGCTGATGGTGCGCCGAGCCGCCGCCGCGCTCGACGCCGGCGATCCGGCCGCGACGCGCCTTGGCGCGATGGCCAAACGCTTCGCCACCGACGCGGCGTTCGACGTCGCCAATCAGGCCCTGCAGCTGCACGGCGGCTATGGATACCTGAAGGACTTCCCGCTGGAGCGCATCGTCCGCGACCTGCGCGTCCACCAGATCCTCGAAGGCACGAACGAGATCATGCGGGTGATCATCGCCCGCGAGCTGCTGCGCAGCTGAGCTTGCGCACGCTTGCCGCAAGGCGCATGGTCTGACCACATGATAGTCAGGATCGTCCGATGAAAGAAGTCGGCGTGCTCGAGGCCAAGACCCATTTCTCGGCGTTGCTCGACGAGGTGACGGCCGGCGCAGAGATCGTCATCACGCGCCACGGCAAGCCGGTGGCCAGGCTGGTTCCCTCCGAGCGCGCGCGCGCGCCCTCGCGCAACAGCCTCGCCCGCACCCTCGCGCTCCGCGCCGCGATCGCGCGCGAGGACCCCTCGGACGAACCGTTCGACTGGAAGGCGGCGGTCGAAGAAGGGCGACTTTGAGCGGGGTCGTGTTGGACGCGTCTGTGGTGGCGGCCTGGTACTTGCGAGGTCAGGCGACCGCCGGCGCCGACGCGTTGCTGGCCGACGCGGCGAACATCGAGTTCGTCGTCCCGCACATCTTCCCGACCGAGGTGACCAGCCTGCTTCTCAGGGCCGAGCGCAACCGGCGGATCACCGCGGCGCGCTCCCGCGAGGTGCTCGACGACCTCGGCGGCTACAGGCTGCGCATCCAGGAAGCCCCAAGCCTGGGCCAAGCCGGACTGACACTGGCGCTCGCCCGCGACGAAATGCTGAGCGCCTACGATGCGCTTTATCTTGATCTCGCGGCCCGCGAGGGCTTGATCCTGGCGACGCGCGACGGCGCATTGCTGCAGGCGGCGGCGCGCCGGTCGGTCCAGACGCGAGATTTGCGGACCTGAGTGGAATGGAAAGCTCCGAGCTGATCGTTCGCCGCGAGGGCGGCGTCGGGCGCCTGACGCTGAACCGGCCGGCGGCGCTCGGCGCGCTGACGCTGGGCATGTGCGAGGCGATGACCGCGGCGCTACTGGAATGGCGCGACGACGACGGCGTCGAGGCCGTGCTGATCGACCATGCCGGCGAGCGCGGCTTCTGCGCCGGCGGCGACATCCGCTTCCTGGCCGAGAGCGGCGCCGGCGACGGCGAGGCCGCCCGGCGGTTCTTCCACACCGAGTACCGGCTCAACCACCTGCTGACGGTCTACCACAAGCCGATCGTCGCCTTCATGGACGGCGTCACGATGGGCGGCGGGGTCGGCGTGTCGCTTCCGGCGCGCTACCGCGTCGCCACCGAGCGCACCCGGCTCGCCATGCCCGAGACCGGCATCGGCCTCTTCCCGGACGTCGGGGCGGGCTGGTGGCTGCCGGCGCTGCATGGCCGCACGGGGCTCTGGATGGTGCTGACGGGCGCGCGGCTGGACGCCGCCGACTGCGAGCTGCTGGGCCTGGCCACCGACGTGATCGTCTCGGCGCAGGCCGAGGCCGTGAAGGCCGCCATCGCCCGCGAGCCTGGTGCGATCGAGCGCATCCTCACCGAGTACGAGGCCGATCCCGGCCGCCCGGCCATCGCCCAGCACCGCGACGACATCGACCGCCTGTTCGCCGGCGAGACGCTGGAGGACGTCGTGGACGCGCTGCGCGCCGACGGCTCGGCATGGGCCCTGGCGCAGATCGAGGCCATCGAGCCGAAGTCGCCGATGAGCGCCAAGGTGTCGTTCCGGCTGGTCGGCGGCGCGCTCGCGCCCGCCTCGATGGCCGAGGACCTCGTCACCGAGTATCGGCTCGCCTCGCGCATCGTCCGCAGCCACGACTTCCTGGAGGGCGTGCGCGCGGTGATCGTCGAGAAGGACAACCGTCCGGCCTGGGAGCCCGCCACGCTCGCGGGCATGACCGACGCGATGGTCGACGCCCTGTTCGCGCCGCTGCCGGCCGGCGAGGAGTGGACGCCTCTGCCTGGCCTATGAGGAGACCGACTTGGCCTACGAGAACCTGATCGTCGAAGACCACGAGGCCGTGCGGCTGATCCGCCTGAACCGCCCCGAGGCGCTGAACGCGCTGAACGGCGCGCTGATGGACGAGCTCACCGCCGTGCTCGACGCCGGCGAGGCCGACCCGGCCGTCCGCTGCTTCGTGATCACCGGCTCGGAGCGCGCCTTCGCCGCGGGCGCCGACATCAAGGAGATGGCGCCGAAGTCGTACGCCGACGTCTTCAACGAGGACTTCATTACCCGCAACTGGGAGCGGGCGGCCCGCTGCCGCAAGCCGGTGATCGCGGCGGTCGCCGGCTATGCGCTGGGCGGCGGCTGCGAGCTCGCCATGATGTGCGATTTCATCATCGCCGCCGAGAATGCCCGCTTCGGCCAGCCGGAGATCAATCTCGGCGTGACCCCCGGCGCCGGCGGCACCCAGCGGCTGCCGAGGTTCGTCGGCAAGTCGAAGGCGATGGACTTGGTGCTGACCGCCCGCATGATGGACGCCGCCGAGGCCGAGCGCTGCGCGCTGGTCAGCCGCGTCGTGCCGCTCGCCGAGCTGATCCCGACGGCGCTGGAGACCGCCAAGAAAATCGCCCAGCTGTCGCCGCTCGCCGTGATGATGGCCAAGGAGATGGTCAATGCCGCGTTCGAGACGCCGCTGACCGAAGGGGTGAAGCTCGAGCGCCGGCTCTTCCACTCGCTGTTCGCCTTCGAGGACCAGAAGGAAGGCATGGCGGCGTTCGCCGAGAAGCGGCCCGCGAAGTTCACGGGCAGGTAGGGCAAGCCGCTTCGCAGCCGCCTTGCGCCCCCGCCGTCTTCGCGACGGGGCAGGAGAGTCGAGGTTGCGCCGCTGCGCTCCTGCCCCGCACCGAAGTGTGCGGGGGAGGGGGACCATGGCGCGAAGCGGCATGGTGGAGGGGGCGCAAAGCCGCGATTGCGATCTGCGAGGCCTAAGCCCTAGGGTGCTCGCAACGATCGAAAGCGGGAGGGTTGCCATGTCGCGAGCGCTGGTGCTGGGCGGTGGAGGGCCGGTGGGCATTGCCTGGGAGGCGGGGCTGATCGCCGGCCTCGCCGAAGGCGGCGTCGACCTTGCCGAGGCCGACTTCATCATGGGCACCTCGGCCGGCTCGTTCGTCGGCTCGCAGCTGGCGATGGGCCGCAAGGCGTCCGAGATGGCCGCCGCCATCGTCGCCGAGGCCGAGCGGCAGCGGTCGGTCGCGCAGATCGCCACGCCGCCCGCCGGCGGCGGGGCCGACCGCGAAGAGCGGCGGCCCGCGCCCAACCTGGCGCCGCTGATGCGCATGATGCAGGAGGCGGCGGCCGGGACGCGCGATCCGAAGGAGGTGCGCAAGGAGATCGGCGCCTTCGCGCTGGGCGCCAACACAGTCGACGAGGCCACCTTCATCAAGAGCTTCGGCCGCCAGCTCTCCGGCGAGCAGGCCGAAGGCTGGCCCGCCAAGCCCTACGCCTGCACCGCGGTCGACGCCGAATCGGGGGAGTTCGTGGTCTGGGACAACGACAGCAAGGTCGGTCTTGCGCGCGCGGTGGCGTCGAGCTGCAGCGTGCCGGGCGTCTATCCGCCGATCACCATCGACGGGCGCCGCTACATCGACGGCGGCATGCGCTCGGGCACCAACGCCGACGTCGCCAAGGGCCACGACCTGGTGGTGCTGGTGGCGCTGCGGATCGGCGGCCCGGACCCGGCGCAGGCCGAGCGCCAGAAGCAGGTGCTCGATCGCGAGGTCAAGGCGCTCACCGACGCCGGCGCGAAGGTCGAGGTGATCACCCCCGATCCGGCCAGCCAGGCCGCCTTCGGCGCCAACCTGATGGACGCCCGCGTCCGCCCCGCCGCCGCCAAGGCCGGCCTCGCGCAGGGCCGCGCGCTCGCCGCCCAGCTGAAGGCGGCGTGGGGCTAGCGTCCCTCCCCAGGAGAGGAGGGACGGGGCCTCAGACCCCCGTGTTGGTGCGGATCTGGCCTTCCTCGCGATAGTCGACGGCCTCCCAGCCGATGTTGGAGAACTCGCGGCGCTTGGGGCCCAGGTAGCCGAACAGGAACGCGCCCACCTTGCGCATCTGGATCTCCTCGGAGCCCTCGGTGATCCGGTAGCGGCGGTGGTGGCGGTAGATGTGCTCGAAAGGCTTGTGCCGCGAGTAGCCGATGCCGCCGTGCACCTGCATCGCCCGGTCGGCCGCGTCGCAGCACAGGCGGTTGCCGATGTAGTTGCACATCGAGACCTTGTCGGAGATCTGCCGCTCCACCTCGCGGTGCGGCATGCGGTCGATCTCCCAGGCGGTCTTGCGGATCAGGAGGCGCAGCATCTCGCACTGGGTGTGCAGCTCGATCAGCGGCCACTGGATCGCCTGGTTGTCGCTGAGCGGCTTGCCGAACGGCTTGCGCACGCGCGCGTACTTGACGCTCTCCTCGATGCAGTAGACGGCCGCGCCGAGCGACGAGGCGGCCTGGCGGATGCGGTTCTGGTGCACGAAGCTCTGGCCCAGCCGCAGGCCCTGGCCCTCGGTTCCCCACATCGCCTCGTCCGGCACCCAGACGTCCTTGATCGAGACGCGCGGATGGTCGGTCGGCATGTTGAAGGTCCAGAGGTACTCCTCGATCTTCACGCCGGGGTCTGACGCGGGCACCAGGAACACGGTGAGGCCGTCGCCGGCGCCGTCCGGCCCCTCGGTGCGGCAGAAGCACATGATGTAGTTGGCCACGTGCATCCCCGTGGTCCACATCTTTTCGCCGTTGATCAACCAGCCTTTCTGGCCGTTGCGCTCCTGGCGCACGGCCTTGGTCTCCATGTGGGTGGCGTCGGACCCGTGATAGGGCTCGGTGAGTCCGAAGCCGGTGCGGATCTGCCCGGCCTGCAGCATCGGCGCGTAGCGCTCGTACTGCTCGGGCGTGGCGAACTCCTTGAACATGATGATGAAGGGGTTGTTGCCGACGATCGAGTGCTCGGTCTGCAGGTCGTTGTGCAGGCCCAGCCCCTTGGCCGCCAGGTGCTCGCGGATGATCGCCATCGCGAGGTTGGAGCCGCCCTTGCCGCCCCAGTCGGTCGGCCAGGCGTAGCGCAGGTGCCCGGCCTTGTCGGCGCGGCTGCGCGCCTCGGCCAGCAGCGCTTCCCATTCCTTGCGCGGCAGCCCGCCCTTCTCGAAGTCGGTGCGCGCCCACTCGCGGCGGTGGTCGAAGAAGCGGACGTTGTCGTCCTGCTCCTCCAGCGGCTTGATCTCGCGCTCGATGAAGGCGTCGAGCTCGTCCAGGTATTCCTGGATGTCCTTTGGGATATCGAAGTCCATGGATCGTCCCCTATGCGTCTTGCTGCTCCGCCAGGGCGGCGCGGTAGCCGGAGTAGTTGGGCTGGTCGACCGCGAGCTTGGCCATGGTGGTCGGCCAGAGGTGCTCGATCAGGCCCGGCGTCTCGAAGCCCATCTCCCCCTCGCGGATGCGGCGCGACAGCTCGCGGTTGAGCGTCGCGAGATCGCCGTCCATGCCGAGCAGCGCCTTCAGCCGCGCCAGCTCCTCGGCCTCGGCTGGCGGGCCGAGCGTCAGGTTGCGCTGGCAGATCTCGGCCGCGTTGGCGCAGACGCGCAGCTGGAAGGTGATGTGCGGGCCGCTCTCGCGGGTCGCCGCGCCCTTCAAAAAGGCGGCGATGGCGGTCAGGATCTCGGCGGGCCTCGGCTCGTCCTGCATCTCAGGCCTCCTGGCCGCCGCGCGGGGCCAGCATGCGCAGCAGGTCGACCTCGGTCTCCGAGGCCCGCCTGGCGATCACCGCCCGCTCCACCGACGGGTCGCCGGCGCGGAACGAAGCCGTCATGCCGGCGCACATCACGCCCCACTTCAGCGCGCCGAACACTTCCCAGAAGCGCACGTGGGCGCGGTCCAGCGGCTGGCCGCTCGCCGCCTCGTAGCCGGCGTAGAGGTCCTCGCGCTCGCCGAAGCCGCCGACCGGCTTGTCCGCCATGCCGAAGCGCCAGGGGTTCGCGCAGATCCAGCCCAGGTCCTCCATCGGATCGCCGACGTGGGCCAGCTCCCAGTCGAGCACCGCGACGACGCCCTCCTGCGGGCGGAAGATCATGTTGCCGTTCCGGAAGTCGCCGTGCACCAGCCGCGGCGCCGCGGGCGGCGGCGGAACGCGGGCTGCGAGCCAGGCGAAGGCGAGGTCGAACACCGGGCGCGGCCAGTCCGACGCCTCGTAGGAGCCGCGCCACTGCGCCAGCAGCTCGGCGGGCGTCGAGAGCTTCAGGTTGGGCGCGGCGGCGCGCGGGATCGCGTGGATGCGCGCCAGGATCTCCCCGCATTGGTGGGCCAGCTTCGGGCGGGTGGCGGCGAAGCGCTCGTCGCGGACGATCCGCCCGCCCAGCGTCTCGCCGTCGACGAACTCCATGATGAAGCCGTGGCCGAGCCCGTCGTCCGGCGTCAGCACGTGCCGCACGGCCGGAACCGGCACGCCCTGCTCGGCGGCGGCGCGCAGCAGCTCCGCCTCGGCTTCCATGCCGGCCCCGGTCGCCGAGACGCGGGCGCCGCCCGGCGCGCGGCGCAGGATCATCGGCGTCTCGCCCGACCCCTGCACCAGCTCGAAGCGCCAGATCTCCTGCGTCGCGCCGGCGGTGACGCGCTGCAGGCGCGCGATGCCGCTGGCGGCGGGGAAGTGCTGGCGCGCGACGACGTTCAGCCGCTCGGCGATCGCCTCGGGCGCCGTCCTCGCACCTTGAGCCGGATCGTCCGCCATCTGGTCTCTTGCGCTTCCTCCGTCAGTCGGGCGCGACCCTAGCGGAGCCGAACGGCCCGGAAAACGGTCACGTCGGGGCAGGCCTTGCGCTCACGGCGGTTGCGGCCCGAGAGTGGCCGTCATGGGCTTCACCAAGCGGCTGCACGCCGCGATCATGGCCGGCGAGATCACCGAGACCACCCGCATCTGGCAGCGGCCGCACGTGAAGGTCGGGGGCCGCTATGGCTTCCCCGGCGGCGGCCAGATCGAGGTCACGCGGCTGCGCGAGATCGGGATCGCCGACATCACCGCCGAGATGGCGCGCCGGCAGGGCTTCGACGGGCTGGTCGACCTGCTGAAGATCGCCAAGCACGGCCCGGGCGATCGCGTCTTCCTGGTCGAGTTCGAATACCACGCGACCTGAAGCGCCATTGGCCAGCTGGCGGCCGAGCCTCTAAGGGAGCGCGATGACCGACGCCTCCCACGCACCGCCGCGCGCCGGCAACCCGCTGCGGCTCCGCCGCCCGGCCGAGATCGCCTGGGCCTACGTGCTGGGCCCGACCGCGGGGCTGACCGCGCTCTTCGTGCTGATGCTGCTCGCTGGCGTGCTCGATCCCAGCCATGCGTTCGCACGGGCGGCGCGGATGTCGCTGGCGTTCTTCTTCATCTACCTGCTGATCTTCGGCGGGCTGGTCTGCCTCGCCGTCGAACTGGTCGTCGTCACGCCGCTGCTGGTGGGCTTCCACCGCTACCGCTGGCGCTGGCTGAACGGCTGGACCGGCGCGCTGATCGGCTTCACGCTCGCCTTCACGCCGGCGTTCCTGCTCGCGGCGCTCGCGCCCACGCGGGGACCGCGCCCCGGCTGGGTCGAGCTGGTCGCCGCCTCCGCCGCGATCGGCGTCGTCGGCCTCGTCGCCGCCGGCGTCTTTCGCCTGCTCGCCGTGCGCACCGCCGCGCCGGGCGAACCCTAGGCGTCGACCGACTCTTCCGCCGCCACGAAGCCCTTCCAGCCGTTCATGTACTCGACGAACTTCGGCGACAGGCCTTCGGCGGCGAGGTGGGCGCGGGTCACCGGCAGGGCGATCGGGGTGAAGTCCGGGTCGGCGGCGAAGCGCTTCGGATAGTCGTGGTGCAGGATTGCGGCGCGGCCGAGGATGGCGAAGTCGGCGCCGGCGTCCGCGAGGCGGCGCACGTCGGCGCCGGTCATCAGCTTGCCGGCGGCGCCCAGCCGGGTCTTGCCGCGCGGCAGCTCGGCGAACCAGTCTATCAGCGGCCGGTGCGCGTAGGCCGCCTCGACCGGCGGCTTGAAGCAGTCCCAGAGCGACATGTCGACGTAGTCGAGATCGCCGCTGGCGAGCATCTCGCCGGCCAGCGCCAGCTGCTCGGCGAACACCAGGCCGAAGCGCTCGGGCGAGAGCCGGATGCCGAGCTGGAAGTTGGGCCCGGTGCGGGCGCGCACGCCCTTGATGATGTCGAACACCAGCCGCGCGCGGTTCTGCGCCGAGCCGCCGTAGCGGTCGGCGCGCCGGTTGGTCTCTGGCGAGAGGAACGCGCACAGGATGTAGCCGTGCGCGCCGTGCAGCTCGACGCCGTCGAAGCCGGCGCGCTCGGCGCGCACCGCGGCCTCGATGAAGTCTTCCGCCAGCTGCTCGACCTCGGCGGTGGACAGCGCCCGCGCGCCCGTCTCGGCGTCCTCGCTGGGGCCCACCGGCTTCTCGCCGATCAGCGGCTCGGGCGAGCGGATGCCCGCGTGGTGCAGCTGCACGGAGCTGACCGCGCCCTGCGCCTTGATCTCGGCGCCGAGCCGCGTCAGCCCCTCGAGGTGGTCGTCGGAGAAGTTGCCGAGCTGGCCCGGGAAGCCGTTGCCGACCCGCTGCACGTGCGCGGCGCAGGTCATCACCAGGCCGAAGCCGCCCTTGGCGCGCAGCGTCAGCCAGCGGAACTCCTCGTCCGAGAGCCGCCCGTCGGCGTGGCTCTGCAGGTTGGTGAGCGGCGCCAGCATGAAGCGGTTCTTCCACGCCGGGCCGCGGACAAAGCTGATCGGATCGAGAAGGTCGGTCATGAGGGGTGCAGCTGCTTCAGTTTTCCAGGGTGAAGGTGACGCCGGCGTGGGCCTCGAGCCGGCGGATCAGGGCGCCGTCCATGGCGGCGGCGGGCGTCCAGCAGCCGCCGGGCGTCGCATCGCGCGGGACGTCCTTGGCGAGGCACACGGCGCTCTCGCCGAGGATCTTGGCGGTCGAGCCGTAGCCCGGGTCCATGTCGCCCTTGACGGCGGCGCGCACCGTGCGCCCATCGGCGCTGTCGACGCCGTCATGTTGGGCGATGAACAGGATGTCGTAGAAACCAGTCTCCCGCTCCTCGCGCGTGGGGCCCTCGCCCGGCTTAGGTAGGCCGCCCGCGCCGAAATTGAAGCCGCCCATGGCGTCGCTGCCCGCCGCGGGCGGGCCATCCAGCATCTGCATCTCGTCGTAGCGGAAGCCTTCGCCCCAGGGATGGCTGGCGAGATAGTTGGTGCGGTGCACCGCCTTGGTGTTGATGCCGGCCATCATGAACGGCCCGACCCAGGCGCCCGTCACCTTGTCCTCGTACGGCGTCTCGCCGTCCGGCTGGTCGGCGCCGCGGAAGCCCGGCGTCAGGGCGAACGGATCGGCGAGCAGGGCGGTGATGCTCGGATCCTTCTGCGCGGCGGCCTGGGTCGCCATGCCGCTCGCCAGCGTGCCGCCCGAGAGGCCGCCTTTCAGCCTGCGCACCCGCCCGCGGACGCGCGGGCTGAAGGCGCCGAACCGCTGCTTGGCCTCCTGCTGCACGAACCAGACGCCGAGATCGAACGGGATGGAATCGAATCCGCAGGAGAAGACGATGCGGGCGCCCGATCCCTTCGCCGCCGCTTCGTTGGCGGCGATCATCGCGGCGATCCAGTTGGATTCGCCGGTCAGGTCCACGTAGTCGGTTCCCGCCGCGGCGCAGGCGGCGACCAGCGCGGTTCCGTAGAGCTGGTAGGGGCCGACCGTCGAGATCACCACGTCGGCGCGCCGGGCCATGGCGTCGAGCGAGGCAGGATCGCCGGCGTCGGCGACGATGGCGGGCAGGGCGGCCGGTGCGCCGATCTCGGCCTTCACCTCGGCGAGCTTGCCGGCGCTGCGCCCGGCCATGGCCCACCTCAGGTCGCCGCCGACGCTGTAGGTCGCCAGCAGGTGCGCGGCGACGAGCCGGCCGGTGTAGCCGCTCGCGCCCCAGACGATGACCTCGAACTCGCGCCCGCTCATGACCGCCCTCCGCGCCGGGCCGAACCCTGGGCGCCGCCCGCGGCGAGGTCAAGGATGCCGCCGGGTCAGGTCCGCGCGGCTCAGTCCGCCGGGTTGTTCTTCTGCAGGAAGTCCATGGTCGCCTGCAGCATCTGCAGTCGCGTGTCCCCGCGCGAGAGCCAGTGGTCCTCGTGGTTGAGCACGACCAGCTGGTAGGGCTTGCCGGCGCGGGCCAGCGCGTCGGCCATCAGCTGGCTCTGCGCGAACGGCACCACGGTGTCGTCCTTGCCGTGGATGATCAGGATCGGGATCGTCACCTTGTCGGCGAGGTCGGCCGGCGAGACGGCGGCGAGCCGCGGGTCGTTCAGCGCGCTCACCCCCATGTAGCGCAGCCAATAGCGCTGGCTGGCGACGCCCTCGTCGCCGTTCCTGGCCGCGCCCCAGGCGATGAACTTGGCGATCTCCGAGGGGCCGGAGACGTCGACCGCGCAGCGGTAGACGCCGGGATCGAGCGTCGCGCCGGCGAGCGCCGCGTAGCCGCCGTAGCTCGCGCCGACGATGCAGACGCGCTTGGGGTCGATCGTCCCCTGGGCGGCGAGGTAGCGCACGCCGTCGGAGAGGTCGGTCTGCATCTTGCGGCCCCACTGGCCGAAACCGGCTTCGAGGAACGCGCGGCCGAGGCCCGCCGAGCCGCGGTAGTTGACCTGCAGCACCGCGTAGCCGCGCGAGGCCATCGCCTGCGCCCACCAGTCGAAGCCGGGCTCGTCGCGGGCGGCGGGCCCGCCGTGCGGGAAGACCACCAGCGGCAGGTCCTTCGCCGCCCGCCCGTTCGGCAGCGTCAGGTAACCGGAGAGCTCGAGCCCGTCGGCCGCCTTGAACTGGATCGGCTCGACCGGCGAGATGTCGGCCGGCGAAAGTCCGGGATATTCGGCGCCCAGCCACTGCGACGAGTGGGTGGCGAGGTCGACGAGCGCGTAGCCGGGTCCTTCCGTGGGCGAGTCGAGGTGCAGCACCAGCTTCTGGCGGTCGTCTGAGGTGGAGACCAGCTCCGGGCGCTGCCCCGGGAAGGCGGCGGCGATGCCCGCCCATCGCGCAGCGTCGGCGTCGTTGTAGAAATGGTAGTCGAGCACGTTGCCGTCGAAGGTCGCGATGCCGATCAGCCGGTGGGTGGCCGGGTCGTGCAGCAGGCTGCCGGTCTGCGGGCCGGGCAGCGGATCGCTGACGGCTCCCTCGTCCGGCGACACTTCCCGCAGCTCGTTCACCTTGTCGCGCAAGCCGCGCACCACGATCGAGCGGCCGTCGCGGCCGAGGCCGAGCAGGGCGGGCGTGTCGATGGCCGCGGTCTTCGTCGCGATGGTGCGCCACTGATGGTCGCGCCAGACCTTGAGGGTCCACTCCTTGGTGATCGCGTCGTAGAGGCTCTCGGCCAGCGGCTGGCCGTCGGAATCGACGATGTAGCCCCGCGCATGCGCCTCGTCGCTGGAGAGGCGCGTCGAACGGTCGTCGTCGAGGTCGATGCGGTAGAGCGCGAGCTCGGATGTCGTGATCCGCAGGTTGCCGGCCATTTCCCGGCTGGGGCCCCCGAAGTAGACGCCCTCCGCCAATGCGTACGGCTTGCCGCCGACCAGACGCACCACCGGCATGTCCTCGATGGCGTTCAGCGCCAGGTTGGCGTCGCCGAGCAGCGGCCCCAGCCTGTGGGTGGCGAGATTGAAGTCGGTGGCCATGAACCACTCGGTCTTGTCGATCGCGAAATCGACCGCGCCGCCGGTGAACGAGGTGAGGAAGATCAGGTGGTTGTCGCCCGCCCACTCCAGCCCGCGCAGCTTGGCTTCGCCGAGCCGCACGCCGTTGACCGGCTTCTTCAGGGCGAGGTCCTCCACCACGATGGTGCGCTGCTCGTTCCTGACCATCGCGATCGCGAGCAGGCGCCCGCTCGGCGAGATGGCGATCTGCTCGATGGTCGGCAGCGCGCCGTACGCGGCCAGCGGCGCGGCCGCGCGCGCCGGCCCCGCGGCGAAGCTCGCCGCCAGCGCCAGCGCCAGATAGAAGACGCCCCTCATGGCGCACCCCCGCTTGTCGTGCGGGGCCGATCATCCGCCCGTTGCGCCGAACCCGCAAGCAGCGCGCGAGTGACCTCGGCCATACGCGTCGACTTCGAACGCGCGGGCGGCGGATGGCGATTGCGCTCGCCGGGCCGGGCGGCCTAGGGTTGGGCGTGACTGAACGCCGATAAGCAACGCGCGGCGCGGCTTCCGGAGGAGAGGCTTCGATGAAGTTCACCTGGTTCAACCTGATGCCCTGGCCCTACCTGCCGGACGACTTCAGGGAGAAGCATCGCTCCGTCTGGGTCGACATCGACCAGCGTCTGTTCGATCCGGTGAAGAGCAACGAGGTCTACAACACCTACATGGACCTCCTGGAGTACGCCGGCACGCTCGGCTTCGACGGGATCGGCGTCAACGAGCACCACCAGAACGGCTACGGCATCATGCCGAGCCCCAACATCATCGCCGCCGGCCTGGCGCGCCGCACCAAGGACCCGGCGCTCGTCGTGCTCGGCAACTCCATCGCGCTCTACAACCCGCCCGTCCGCGTGGCCGAGGAATTCGCCATGCTGGACTGCATCTCCGGCGGGCGGCTGGTGGCCGGCTTCCCGGTCGGCACCTCGATGGACACCAACTACTGCTACGGCCAGATCCCGGCGCTGACCCGCGAGAAGTACGCCGAGGCGCACGACCTCATCATCAAGGCCTGGACGACGCGTGACCCGTTCGCGTTCAACGGCCGCTACAACAAGCTGCGCCACGTCAACATCTGGCCGCGGCCGATCCAGCAGCCGCATCCGCCGGTGCACATCCCCGGCGGCGGCTCG
>Ga0134125_10004133_pt1 | contig 16610 bp, 16 predicted proteins | sample KB31751_FD_96464 | JGI IMG/M metagenome (GOLD analysis project Ga0134125, IMG submission 96464) | Terrestrial soil microbial communities with excess Nitrogen fertilizer from Kellogg Biological Station, Michigan, USA - KB3-175-1 | ecosystem: Environmental > Terrestrial > Soil > Unclassified ...
CAGATAGCCGATCCAGTCGCCGTTGGTGCCCTGCGCATCGGGGGGCTGCGCCAGGGCCAGCAGCGCGATTCCCAGTACACCGCAGGCGATGGCCGCAACCACCCGCGCACGAATCACCTCATGCAGGACGATGCGGCTCAGGATGGCCACCGACGCGGGAACGGCCGACATGATGACTCCGGCCGCGACGGCACCGCTGCGGCTGACACCCAGCACCATGCAGATGGTGAAGAGAAAGCTGCCGATGAAGGAACTCAAGAAGAGCAGGCCCTTCAGGCGCCAGCTCAACCGGGGTTCGGCCGATGGCTTGCGCAGCCAGCGCAGCGTGACGACCCCGGCAATGCCAAAACGCAGCCACCCCAGCAAAAACACCGGAAACGCGGCCGCCAGCGGCTTGCTCAGTGCGACGTAGACTCCCACGACGAACATGGCGCTGGCAAGGTACCCGTACGGTACCAGGCCGGCCAGGCCTGTGGCCCGCACCCCCGACGCCTTCATGCCGGAGCGGAACGCGACGACAGCACGATGCCTCCCAGAATCAGCGCGAACGCCAGCGCATGGTAGAGGTGCGGACTTTCGTGCAGGACTCCTTGGGACAGCACGGCCGCAAATAGCGGTGTGAGATTGAAAAAGAAGCCTGCGATGGTCGGCCCTACCCGCTGCACCCCCACACCCCAGCAGCGGTACGCCACAACGGAGGGCCCCACCGACACGAAAAGGACCGTCAACGCAAGCGGCCACCCCCAGGCGATGGCAGGCTCGCCCACCTGCCACTCCGCCGCCACAAGCAGCCCCGACCAGCCGACACCATACAGGACCTGGGCGAAAAGGAAATCGGCCCATGGCATGCGCGACTTGGCGTTCGCCGCAATACGGACCAGTTGCCAGCTATAGAACGCCCAGAGGATGGTGGCCAGAACCATGAGCAGATCGCCCGCCACGAAGCGCAGGGCAAGCAAATGCGCCCAATCTCCCTGCGAGAGCACCACCGCGACACCCGCGAGCGAGAGGATGGCACCCGCGACCTGCATCACGTCGATGCCGGCACTATAAAAGAGGCGTCCGACCAATAGCATCCAGACCGGCATGCTGGCGGCCACCAGCGTCACGTTCACCGCGGTGGAGGTATGCAGGGCCAGGTACTGCAGCGAGTTGTAGAGTCCGACTCCGAGCAAGCCCAGGATCGCGTAGCGGCGCCACGACGACCAAAGACCGCTGCCAGGCCGCAGCATCCGCCAGCCCATGGGCAGCAACAACAAGAGCGCCATGGCCCAGCGCAGGAAATTCAGCGTCAGCGGCGGCACCATGCCGACCACGGCACGCCCGACCACGGCGTTGCCCGCCCACATCGCTGGCGGGACGAGCAGCAGCACCACCGTGCCAGTGGTCAACCGGTTGTTCATGACAGAGCCCGCTCCATTGATCAGAGCGCATTCTAATCCGGATGGGGAAAGCCCTCAGATAGCCAAGCTTATTGACATAATACGGTCTACCCATTACCATGGAACAGTTGTCAGTCAGCGGTTTTCAGATCTGGCCCTGCGGGTCAGCCAACGCAGACCCGGGCGTCTTTCCGGTGTTCTGTCTTTTGGGGCCTTCGCCCTACCTGATTTTCGATTGATCTCGCGCGTGGAGCACACCAGTGCTCCCACGATTGGCGCGCGCCGGCTGGCCCTCGTTGATTGAACGGAGCAAAAATGGCTAAAGAAGAACTACTCGAAATGCATGGGTCGGTGACTGAAGTCCTCCCCGACTCGCGCTTCCGCGTGACGCTGGATAACGGGCACCCGGTCATCGCATACACGGGCGGCAAAATGCGCAAGCACCATATCCGCATCCTGGCGGGCGACCAGGTCACTCTGGAGATGTCGCCTTATGACCTGACCAAAGGCCGCATCACCTTCCGCCATCTGAACAGCCGACCCACGTCGGGGCCCAGCAGCCCCGTACGCCGGCGCCATTGATCATCCTGCGGTGCCATGGGGCACCGCAGCGTTCTCGTGCCTGCGGCTTTCTAGTGACAGTCGGGAACCGTCTGGTCCAGATAAACTTCAAAAGCGATATCCCGAGCCTGTTGCTTCACGGCAGCCCGCAGCGTCGCAATGCCCGTCATCCGGTTCAGCGCCAGCCTCTGCGCCGGTGGTAGGCCGGGCCGCACCAGGCGCACCAGATCCTGGTGCCGATAGGGCTCCAGAGCGGCCGAAAACTTGTGCCACTCCGGGAATTTCAATAGCTCGCGCAGAAAACCCTCATCCTGCACCGTCGCATCGCACCGTCCCGTGCGCAACGCCAGAAGCGCGTCGGTCGCCGACGGATAGACCTGCTCGATGGCCCCAAAACGCGCTGCCAACTCGCCACGATAGCGACCATCGGCCGCCAGACACACCGTGCGGTCTTTCAATTCGCCCCAGGCAGCCACATGGGTGTCGGACCGCATGATGGCCATGGGACTGGCTGACCAGCCCAGCGACGCACGCTCCACGCCTGCGGGCAAAGGCGACTGTGTCGGCAGGGCTCCGACCCAGGCATCCAGCGCCCCGCCCTGAATCTGGTCGGCCGCCTGATCGCCGGACACCTCTCGCAGCTGCATCCCGTCCGTACCGGCCGGTATCACCACAGTTTCCAGCCGGACAGGTGTACGCACCTTGGCCCCCGGTACCGGGGGCGCGGGAAGTTGCGCAATCCCGACATGCAACGCGGCATCCGGCCCCGAAGCGGCTTGGGCGGGCATCGATACTCCCAACCCCACGGCTGCGCATGCCGCCAAGGCCACGCTCCAGAATGACTCAGACATATTGATAGCGCAGCACCTTGCGCTTGATGTTTTCCAGCAGCACTTGATCGATCAGCGTGGCCAGGATGGCAATCGTCAGGATGTCGGCCATCACGCCTATCATGTCAGCGGTCTCGCCGGCATACGCAAGCGACCGACCCAGCCCCTGGCCGAAGCCGATCAGCATCTCCGCTGAAATCAGGGCACGCCAGGCATTGCCGAAGGCAAGCTGCGCGCCCGTGATGAGTTCGGGCATGACCGCCGGCAAATACACCCGACGCAGCATGTCCCACGGATTGGCCCCCATGACCCTTGCCGCCGACACATGCGTCTGCAGCACGCTTTCAGTGGCGTTCATGACTGAAAGCGCCGCGGGAAAGAAGGCCGCCAGCGCGATGACGACGACGATCGGCAGGTTCCCGAAGCCCATCAGAATCAGGAACAGCGGCACCCACGCGATCGACGGAATCGACTGCAGGACGATGATGGCGGATTTCAGGATCTCGCGGAAGAAAGTCAGCAGCCCCCCCGCCAGGCCAAATCCGATGCCAAACAGCAGCGCGAATCCGTAGCCCACCCCCAGCCGCCCCATGCTGCCGGCCAGGATGCTGCGAAACTGGGCGGTCTGGATGTCATGCCAGATTCGCGCCAGCACCTTGGGAACGCCGGGCATCAGGAAATCCGGCAGCGTCCAGGCGGCCAACTGCCAGAACAGAAGGATGGCGGCCACTGCAATCAGCATGGCCAGCTTGCGCGCAGCGGGCGAAAGTCGTTGTTTTTTACTCATGATCGCTGAAATGAGGCGGCCGGGGCAAACCCGGCCGCCAACGAGTGAGACGAAGACGTCACCAACCTATCGATCGCCGGCTTTGCGCCCGAGCGAATGCACGGCCGATTCTAGAGCTTGCGCGCATGCTGCCAATCCAGATCCACGATCGTGCTCACATTGAACGGCTTGCCGTCACGCGTCTTCAGCGTTCCCTGGGACTGCATGATGTCGGCGACCTCCTGCATGCGGGACAAGTCCTTGGGGGTCAGCGCGGCGCTGTAGGTCTGGGTCCGGATGGCATCGGCGATGATTTTCTCACGCGGCACGTCGCCGTGCTTGAGCGTTTTCAGCGTCGGTTCGGAAATGAAGTAGCCGGCGATCAGCTTGGCGGCCTCGTCGGGCTTCTGTTGCAGCAGCTCGATTGCCTGGCGCTGCGCATCCAGCGATTTCCAGACCAGATCCTTCTTCGCCTTCAAGGTTTCACCGGATGTAATGGTCACCATGCACGGAAATGGCCAGACCTCTCCGATTTCATAAATCTGCTTGACCGGGGCGATCTGCTCGGCAATGCTGGCCTGCGGCTCGAACAGGAACGCCGCGTCGACTCGCTTGCCCACCAACGACTGCACGGCGACCTGGGGGCTCACACCCAGGATCGACAGGTCATCGGGCTTGATTCCGGCGTCCTTCAGCACGACACCCTTGAGCACCACATCAGCGGTACTGCCCTCCTTCTGCGACGCCAGCGTGTGGCCCTTCAGATCCGCCACCTTGTTGATGCCGGCATCATCGCGGACCACCAAGGCGTGAAAGCCCCGCTGCGCGCCACTCACCACCTTCAGATCGGCGCCGCGTGACGACCACGATGCGGCGTTGGTGAACCCGAGCACACCCGTATCGAGCTGCCCGCCGACGATGGCCTTGATCAGATCCGTGCCAGACTTGAACTCCACCAGCTGGACGTCCAGCCCCTGCTTTTCGTAAAGCTTGCCCTCGTATGCTGCAATGGCCTGGGCATCGTCCATCACGCGGATATAGCCGACCTTGAAGGGTTCGGCGGCCACGGCCTGGGACGCCACCGTCAGGGCGGCCAGGACAGGGATCAGAAAGCGATTCAATTTCATGCTGCGAGTTCCTCGGCAATATCAAAAGTGGGTTTTGCGCCATCGGCCACGATACCCAGCAAGCCCAGGATTTCGCGCCGCATGTTGGCGAAATTGGACAGATCGTGGGTCTTGTCGGCGGCCGACAGATGGAATTCCTTCAAGACGCGCGACGGGCGCGGGCTGAAGACCAGAATGCGATCGGCCAGAAAGAGCGCCTCGTCCACGTCGTGCGTCACCAGGAGCACGGTGGGCCGGGTCTCCCGGATCAGCGCGCGCAAGGCATCTTGCAGCGTCATGCGCGTCAGCGCATCCAGTGCCCCGAACGGCTCGTCGAGCAGAAGCACCTCGGGATGCGTGATGAAGGCGCGGGCGAGCGCACAGCGCTGGCGCATGCCGCCCGAAACCTGATGAGGGAAATAATCCTCGAATCCCTTCAGTTGAACCTTGTCCAGCCAGATCCGGGCCTGCTCGCGTGCCTGCGCGCTGCGGACCTTCTGGAGCTCCAGCGCCATCGATACGTTCTGGGCAAGGGTCAGCCAGGGGTACAGGGCGTTTTCCTGAAACATCAGCATGCGGCTGGGGTCGGGCCGTGTGACCGGTTTTCCATCGGCCAGCACCTGCCCCCGGCTGGGATGCTCCAGCCCTGCCGCGATGTGCAGCAAGGTCGATTTGCCGCAACCCGACGGCCCCACCAGTGCGACGAGTTCGCCAGCCTTCACCTCGCGCTGAAATTCGGCAACCACAGGCAGGTCGCCAAACTGCTTTTGTATATGCTGAAAGGAAAGATTCATGGCCCGGTGCCCGTACGCCCGCCGTTGCGCGTCATAGCTGAAAGTAATGTCACTGACTGCACTTTAACGATTTCCTTAAATAAGGAACAACGATATATTTTCGATTTTTATATTTCTGAAAATAATATGCAGCATCCAGTGCGGAATCGCCGTACCATGATCTCCGTCTGCCTCGTGGAGCGAACAGCCATGGTCCCCCCGGATGTCACCGACCCTGCCTCTATGTTGCTGGATGCCGACGCCACCACGCGGAACCACTTGCGTGGGCTTCGGGCAGGCACTGGCCGGGCGGCCGACCGCTCCGGGCGACTCGCGATGCAGGCGGCGATCGACTGGCTGGAGGGTCCCGCCCAGGCACAACGGTGCCTCCTGGAAGACCGGGTGCTGCCCGCGCTGGTGGAGGCCATGGCCGGATCGGACGCGGTGTGTCTGAGGGATCTGGCCGAGAGACTGGCAAACGAACGCAGTCAGCTGGACCGCTGCTGGCGCGCCAAGATGCGCCCGCAACTGGCGACGGGGGCATCCGGCGCCGCGGAGCTACAGGCATGGATCTCCGCGTTCGAGGGCCACCTGCGGCGCATCGACGATGAACTGCTCCCGATGATCCCCCGCTTGCTGGACGATGAAGCGCTGGACGCACTCGGCCGGGCTTGCAGAGTCTCGCTGTGCGAGGTCCATCCATCGGCCCCGACCGGGGCGGATACTTAAGACGTCCGGACGGGGGACTTGCCGGGTTGTGGACGCGCCCTGTGCTGCCGCACCGGCCGCAGCGGCCTGAGCGGACGCCGCAGATTGACGCGCAACTGGCGCTGGGCATCCCGGTTCTCTTGCAGCCGGTAGACATTTGCCTTGAATACGTCGCCCCGGGTGAGGATGCCGAGAAGCTTGCGAGGCTGCGTACGGCTCATCACGAGCAATTGCCCGACACTTGAATTGACCATCAGGTCGCACGCTTCCCGCACCGAATAGTCCTCGGTCACCATGACCGGCGTCCGCTGCACCAATTCGCCGATGGGAGTCGTGGGGGCGAAGGCCGGATTGAACAGCTCACGCATGGTCACGACACCATTGACGGTACCGTCCGCTCCAACGACCGGATAGCCGTGGTGGTGGTCGCTGGATTCGCTCTGCAGCCAGTGTTGAACCCGCTCCAGCGTGTCCTCGGCTTTCAGCGTCACCGCATCGCGGGTGTACACCTGTCCGACCGCCACCCGTTGAAGGAAATCGGCCGAATATTCCAGCGGTACCCGGACCCCCCGGCGGACGATCTTCTCCGTCATGATGGTGTTGCGCATGATCAGGGCGGACACGACATAGGCGGCGGTACATCCGCCCAACAACGGCAACAGCACGGCTGCCTGGCGGGTCGTTTCGAAGGCGAACACGACCGCCGTCAAGAGGGCACGCGACGAACCGGCAAAGATCGCGGCCATCCCCACCAGGGCCGCGATGCGCGGATCGATTCCGAGCTGAGGCAGGATATGGTCCGCCCCCATGCCCAGCAGGGCGCCGAAGGAACCTCCGATGATGAACAGCGGCGCCAGCGTTCCTCCCGAGGTGCCGCTGCCCAGTGCGATCGACCAGGCCGCGAATTTCAGCACGCACATCACAATCAGCATCTTCACGCCGAAGCTGCCCGATATGATCGCGTCGATATTGTCGTACCCCACGCCCATCGTGCGAGGCTCGATCCAGCCGATGGCCCCGGCCACGAGGCCACCGAGGGCCGGCCACCATATCCAGTGGATCGGCAGCTTCGAGAAGGCGTCCTCGATGCCATACACCGCCTTCGTCACCAGCACGCTGAGCACCCCGACGATCGCTCCCAACAGGATGAAGCTGGCAAGGGCCGAACTCCCCGGTTCGAGCACCGCGGGCATGGAAAACACCGCGCCGGCGCCGTAGGTCGCATAGCGCACCCCCGTCGCCGACACCGCGGCCAGCGCAACAGGGATCAGTGAGCGGGGACGCAACTCGAAGAGCAGCAATTCGACCGCCAGGGTCAGGGAAGATACGGGAGCGCCGAATACGGCCGCCATCCCGGCAGCGGCACCCGCCGCGAGCAGCGTCTTGCGTTCCGTGGCGGTGACCGACAGCAGTTGACCCAGGAGGGAACCCAGCGCACCACCGGTGGAAATGATCGGGCCCTCGGCACCGAACGGGCCGCCAGTGCCAATGGCAAACGCCGACGACACCGGCTTCAGCCAGGTGATCCGGGGCGGAATGTTGGCATCATTTTTGAGGATCTGTTCCATCGCTTCAGGGATGCCGTGCCCCTGGATGGCGCGCGAGCCCCAGCGCGCCATGGCACCCGCAATCAGGCCGCCGATCGCGGGCATCAGGATCACCCAGAGCCCCAGGTGGTGATCGGCGGGCGACAGGACGAACGAACCGGTATGTTTCACCGCGGTGACGTCGGATATCCGGCCGTAGAAAGTGATGTCGGTGATGATGTTGATCATGAACATCAGCAGCTGCGCGATCTCCGCCGCAACCACGCCCAGCAGGATGGACAGCAATCCGATCCAGACAGTCCGGTGGCTCATCAGGGTCGATTTGCGCTCGACGTGCGCTTCGTCCATCGTGGCGTCGAGCCCCGGGGCGATCGGAACCGCACCCGGGCTACCTGACGTGATGACCGATGCTGTCGGGTTTGCGGGGGTGCGTTTCGCCATTCCAAATTCCAGGTTCCCGACGGGGGCCAGATCCCGCCCGGGAAAAGAGTCGATAAGTGTTTTGTGCAACGGTGCGGGTCAAACCGCAGACAGATACTGGCGATGCCCGCATCCGGTATGGGCGGACATAGGCGGCGCTGCGCAGCCAAGCATTATAGTCCGCGTCGTGCGGCATTCCCACGCACGGCTGCACTGCGCCGCGTTAGAATGCTGGATTGTCTTCAAGATTAATGCGGATCACACCATGGAAGCCGAACGCCAGAACCACATCAGCGCCTGCATCGACGATTATCAGGAACGTCAGGCAGCGCTACGGAGGTATCTTTGACTACGATGCCAAGGCTGAACGCCTGCTCGTCGTCAATGCGGAACTCGAAAACCCCGATATCTGGAGCAACCCGCAACACGCCCAGGAACTGGGGCGCGAAAAGAAATCCCTGGAAACGGTCGTCCACACACTGAGCGAGCTGGAGCGCGGCCTGAACGACGCGCACGATCTCTATGAGCTGGCCAGCGAGGACGACGACGACGCCACGCTGGCCGCGATCGAAAAGGACTGTGCCGCGCTGGGTCAGCGTCTCGAAGCGCTGGAATTCCGGCGCATGTTCTCGAATCCGGCCGACCCGCTGAACTGTTTCGTGGACATCCAGGCGGGTGCCGGCGGCACGGAAGCCCAGGACTGGGCCTCGATGTTGTTGCGCCAATACCTGCACTACGGGGAACGCAAGGAATTCAAGACCGAGGTACTGGAAATCTCCGAAGGCGAAGTCGCCGGCATCAAATCCGCGACGATCAAATTCGAGGGCGAATATGCCTATGGCCTGCTGCGCACTGAAACCGGCGTGCACCGCCTGGTACGCAAGAGTCCCTTCGACTCCTCCAATGGCCGGCACACCTCGTTTGCCAGCGTATTTGTGTACCCGGAAATCGACGACTCCTTCGAAATCGAAATCAACCCGGCTGATTTGCGCATCGATACGTACCGCGCCAGCGGTGCCGGCGGCCAGCACATCAACAAGACCGATTCGGCCGTACGCATCACGCACATCCCGACCGGAATCGTGGTGCAGTGCCAGAACGACCGTTCGCAGCACCGCAACCGCGCGGAAGCCATGCAGATGCTGAAGTCGCGCCTGTATGAGCTCGAGATGCGCAAGCGCATGGCCGAACAACAGAAGCTCGAGGACACGAAGAGCGATGTGGGCTGGGGCCACCAGATCCGCTCCTACGTGCTGGACCAGAGCCGCATCAAGGACCTGCGCACCGGGGTGGAAATCTCGAACACGCAGAAGGTCCTCGATGGCGACCTGGACGCTTTCATCACCGCCAGCCTGAAGCAGACCGACTGATCCCAGGCCCCTATTCCCGAAGACATGACCGCTCAAAACGATTCACCAGCCCTGGACGAGAACCGTCTCATTGCCGAACGACGCAGCAAGCTCGACGCCCTGCGCGCGGCGGGCCCGGCCTACCCGAACGATTTCCGCCCCGACAGCCACGCCGCAGCCCTGCACAAGGACTGCGATGCGCTCGACGACGAGGCCTTGCAGGCGCTGAACCGCCACGCAAAAGTGGCCGGACGCATGATGCTCAAGCGCGTCATGGGCAAAGCCAGCTTTGCGACGCTGCAGGACACCAGCGGACGCTTGCAGCTTTACCTGGACCGGAGCGTTCTCGGGGACGAGGCCTATGCAGCGTTCAAATCCTGGGACATCGGCGACATCGTCGCTGCCGAAGGCGAGGTCTTCAAGACGCACAAGGGCGAACTCTCGCTGCGAGTGCGATCCTTGCGCCTGCTGGCGAAGTCATTGCGGCCGCTGCCGGACAAGTTCCACGGCATGGCCGACCAGGAACTCCGCTACCGCCGCCGCTATGTGGACCTCATCGTCACCGAGGAAAGCCGGCAGACGTTCCTGGCGCGGAGCCGCATCGTCTCGACCATCCGCCAGCTCATGTCGGACGCCGACTTCCTGGAGGTCGAGACGCCCATGCTGCATCCCATCCCGGGGGGCGCCTCGGCCAAGCCTTTCATCACCCACCACAACGCGCTCGACATGGAGATGTACCTGCGCATCGCACCGGAACTCTACCTGAAGCGGCTGGTCGTGGGCGGGTTCGAACGCGTCTTCGAGATCAACCGCAACTTCCGTAATGAAGGCGTGAGTCCGCGTCACAATCCCGAATTCACGATGATGGAGTTCTACGCCGCCTACACCGACTATCGATGGCTGATGGACTACACAGAGGCGCTGATTCGGAACACCGCCCTGAGCGTGTGCGGTACCACGAACCTGAGCTATCAGGGCAAGCCGCTGGAACTGGGCCGCGCCTTCGACCGGTTGACCATCACCCAGGCCATTCGCAAATATGCGCCGGCCTATGAAGACAGCCAACTGCGGGATGCCGACTACCTGCGGACGGAATTGCGCCGGCTGGGGGCCGAAATCGACGGTCCGGTGCTCGCCCACGCGGGCCTGGGTGCCCTGCAGCTTGCACTCTTCGAGGAGACGACCGAGACGCAGTTGTGGCACCCCACCTACATCATCGACTATCCGGTCGAGGTGTCGCCCCTGGCTCGAGCCTCGGATACCGAGGCGGGCATCACGGAGCGATTCGAGCTGTTCGCCTGCGGCCGTGAAATCGCCAACGGCTTTTCGGAGCTGAACGACCCCGAGGACCAGGCGGCGCGATTCCAGGCGCAGGTCGCGGCCAAGGACGCGGGCGACGAAGAAGCCATGTACTACGATGCCGACTATGTGCGCGCGCTGGAATACGGCATGCCGCCGACGGGCGGATGCGGGATCGGCATCGACCGGCTGGTCATGATGCTCACCGACAGTGCCAACATCCGCGACGTCATCCTCTTTCCGCACCTGCGGCGCGAAGACTGACGACACCGCCCGAAGGCCAGGGCCCGGGAATCGGTTCGATCCCCGGGCCCTTCTTTCACAACGGGAAGCTCAGACCGTAAACGAATCCCCGCAGCCGCAAGCCGCCTTTTCGTTCGGATTGTTGAAGCGGAATCCTTCGTTCAGGCCTTCGCGGGCGTAATCGAGCTCCGTCCCCTGGAGATATTGAAGGCTGTCCGGCCCGACATAGATGCGCGCGCCGAACTGCTCGAACACCTGGTCCTCGGCGGCTGGATCGTCCACGTATTCGAGCTGATAGGACAGGCCCGAGCACCCCGAGGGTTTTACCCCAAGGCGCAGCCCCAGGCCCTTGCCCCGTTTTTCCAGGTTTCGCTGAATGTGTTCAGCGGCTTGAGACGTCAATGTAATTCCCATGATGCAACTCGCTTGTGGGGGTTATTGAAGGTGTTTTTGCGTGTAGTCGGCGACCGCCGCCCGGATGGCGTCTTCGGCCAGCAGCGCGGAATGCATCTTCACGGGCGGCAGCTCCAGCGCATTCATGATGTCCTGGCTACGGATGTCCAACGCCTCGCCCAGGCTATGGCCTTGCAACCGCTCGGTCACCCAGGAACCGGCGGCAATGGCCGAACCGCCGCCAAACGCGCGAAAGCGAGCCTGCACGATGGTTTCGCCGTGCAGGAAAATCTGCAGCTTCAATACCTCGCCCAGCATCGGCGACCCGACGACTGCGGACCCTACCCGGGCATCCGCCGGGTCCAGCGATCCGACATTGCGCGGGTGCAGGTAGTGATCCAGAACCACGGGACCGTACGGCAGGCCGGCCATCAGCAAGTCTCCATCCAGGCCCCCAGCGTGCCCTGCTCGCGCATCTCCCAGAGAGGGGACAGCTCGCGCAAGCGCTGGATCTGAGCCCGCAACACGCGGAGCGCCAAATCCACATCGGCGGCAGAGGTATAGCGTCCAATCGTCATGCGCAGTGAACTGTGGGCCAGGAGATCGCTGCGTCCCAGCGCACGCAGCACATGGGATGGCTCCAGGCTTGCCGACGTACAGGCGGAGCCCGACGAAAGAGCCAGTTCCGGCACGGACATGAGCAGCGCCTCGCCCTCGACGTGCGCCACGCTGACGTTCAGGTTGTGAGCGACGCGCCGGTGGGGATCGCCATTGAGGAAAACGTCGGGCAGCTCTCGCAGACCCTCCCAGAGGCGGTCACGCAGCGCGCGAATGGCGGGGACTTCGGTCTCCATGAGCTCGCCAGCCAATGCGTACGAGGCGCCCATGCCCACAATCTGATGCGTCGGCAGAGTCCCGGAGCGCAGCCCCCGCTCGTGTCCGCCACCATGCATCTGCGCCTCGAGGCGGATGCGCGGCTTGCGCCGCACATACAGCGCGCCAATGCCTTTCGGGCCATAGGTCTTGTGCGCCGAGAGGGACATCAGGTCCACGTCCAGTGCGCGCACATCGACCGGAATCTTCCCGGTAGCCTGCGCGGCATCCGTGTGAAACAGGACGCCTTGCCGGTGACACACGGCGGCCAGGGCCGCGACATCCTGAATGACCCCGATCTCGTTATTCACGAGCATGATCGACGCCAGGATGGTATCGGGGCGCAATGCCGCCGCCAGCGCATCCGGCGCGACCAGTCCGCCGGCATCCACGTCCAGATAGGTGACTTCGAAGCCGCGCTGCTCCAGCGCATGGCAGGTATCCAGCACGGCTTTGTGCTCCGTGCGCGCCGTGACGATGTGGCGGCCGCGCCCGCCATGGAACTGCGCCACGCCCTTGATCGCCAGATTGTCGGATTCCGTGGCGCCCGAGGTCCAGACGATCTCGCGCGGATCGGCATGAATAAGATCTGCCACCTGCGTTCGGGCCTGCTCCACGGCCTCGCTGGCATCCCACCCCCAAGCGTGGCTGGTGGAGGCCGCGTTGCCGAACCGCTGGCCAAGCCACGGCAGCATCGCCTGCACCACCCGCTCGTCCACCGGCGTGGTGGCGGAATAATCGAGATAGACGGATGGGCGCAGCGACATTCAGACTCCTTGGGCCGGACAATCAGGCCGAAACGGTCTCCGCTAGAGGCTCCGCCTGGCGCGCGGGCGCCTTGCTGCCTGCGGAATTCAGACCCGTCCGCAACTGACCCGATTCCTGCCATTCGCGCAGACGCTGCTGATCCACCAGATCCTGCAGCGACACCGAATCGAGATACTCTACCATCTTTCGGCTCAGCGTCGCCCAGAGGTCATGCGTCATGCACTTTCCGGAACGGCCGTTGCGGCCGATGTTGCAGTTTTCCTTGCCGCCGCAGCTCGTTGCATCCAGCGGCTCGTCCACCGCAAATATGATGCTGGCCACGGAAATATTGCGCGCATGACGCGCCAGTGTGTAACCCCCGCCGGGCCCCCGGACGCTATCGACCAGCTCATGGCGGCGCAGCTTGCCAAAAAGCTGTTCGAGATAGGACAGCGAGATGTTCTGCCGTTCGCTGATCGCGGCCAGCGTGACCGGTCCGCTATGCGCCCGCAAAGCCAGATCGATCATCGCAGTCACTGCAAAACGTCCCTTGGTCGTCAAACGCATGATAGGCCTCACTATTCGATGCTAGTCATTGAGCAGGTCGGATACCCGACTAATTGAGTCAAGTATATCAACGTACCCGAACGAATGACCGATGTTCCCAGCTCGGGCAACGGGGAAACTTGACGAAGGTCAAGCCGGCGGGGATTCCGGCGTTGAAGCCAATGAAAAGGCGCCGAGAAGGCGCCAGTACGGGACCACCGCAGGAGGCCCGTGTCAGGCAGCCTGATACTGCAGGGCGCGCTTGCGCACCAGTTCGAGGACGCCCTGGCAGGAGTCCTCGATGTAGTCCAGGACTTTTGCGAAGCCCTCGGGGCCGCCATAGTAAGGATCCGGCACCGTGGCTTCCTCGAATTCGTTGGAGAAGCGCATGAGCAGCATCAGCTTGTGCTGGTAGATCTTCGGGCACTGCTGTTGCAAGGCCGACAGGTTTTCCCAGTCCATGGCCAGGATCAGATCCGCATCCCGGAAATCGTCCGCGCCGATCTGGCGGGCCACATGGCCGGACAGGTCGTAACCGCGCTTGCGCGCAGCAGCCTGCGCCCGCGCGTCGGGCGCTTCGCCCACATGGAAGTGATGGGTAGCCACGGAATCGACGCAGACTACGTCGGTGAGGCTGGCCTCGTCAACCAGATGCTGAAACACGCCCTGAGCGGTGGGAGACCGGCAGATGTTGCCCGTACAGACGAAAAGTACCTTATGCATGATAGGTGAAAGTGTGCGGGAAAACCCCGAAATTGGCAAGCATTTTCAGCGGGAAATCGGAAAAAACGGCCCCCTGTCAAAAGTTTGCCGCCCATAGTGCCCTGTCCTTCAGCGCGTGCAGCGCGTCCCGTGCCGCGGCGGCCTGTTCGAACTCCAGATTGCGCGCGTGTTCGTTCATTTTCTGCTCCAGGCGGCGGATTTCGCGGGCCAGCGCTTTTTCGTCCCGCAGAGCGGCCGTGTCGAAAGCCGGTTCCTCGGAGGGCGCGGGGGCCGGAGCCATCCCCACCCCGTCGATCAGGTCGCGAACGGCCTTGCTGACGCCGCGGGCGGTAATCCCGTTGGCCTCATTGAATGCCTGCTGCTTCTCCCGCCGTCGCTGCGTCTCGTCCATGGCGCGCCGCATGGAGTCGGTCACCCGATCCGCATACAGGATTGCCCGGCCATGCAAATTGCGCGCCGCCCGCCCGATGGTCTGGATCAGGCTGCGTTCGGACCGCAGGAAGCCCTCCTTGTCGGCGTCCAGGATCGCAACCAGCGAGACCTCGGGGATGTCCAGTCCCTCGCGCAGGAGGTTGATCCCCACCAGCACGTCGAAAGCGCCCAGCCGCAGGTCGCGGATGATCTCGACGCGCTCGACGGTATCGATGTCCGAATGCAGGTAGCGCACCTTCAGGCCACTTTCCTGCAGATATTCGGTGAGGTCTTCCGCCATGCGCTTGGTGAGCGTCGTCACCAGCACCCGCTCATGGCGCGCGATGCACTTCTTGGCCTCGCCCAGCAGGTCGTCCACCTGCGTGGTGGCCGGCCTGACGTCGACTTCGGGGTCCACCAGCCCCGTCGGGCGGACCACCTGCTCCACCACCTGATCGGCATGCTCGGTTTCATAGGCCGCCGGCGTGGCGGACACGAACACACACTGCGGCATGCGAGCTTCGAACTCCTCGAGCCGCAACGGCCGGTTGTCCAGCGCCGAGGGCAGCCGAAATCCGAACTGCACCAGCGTTTCCTTGCGCGACCGGTCGCCGCGGTACATGCCGCCCAGCTGGCCGACGGTGACGTGGCTTTCGTCGATGAACATCAGAGAGCGCGCCGGCAGATAGTCAATGAGCGTGGGAGGCGGCTCACCGGGCGCCGCGCCGGACAAGTGCCGCGAGTAATTCTCGATCCCCTTGCAGAAGCCCAGTTCCTGGAGCATCTCCAGATCGAATCGGGTGCGCTGTTCCAGCCGCTGCGCCTCGACCAGCTTGCCGGCGGCGGTCAGTTCCTCCAGTCGATCGCGCAGTTCTTCCTTGATGGTCCCGATGGCCCTGAGGACCGTCTCGCGCGGCGTCACATAATGGGAGCTTGGGAACACAGTGAACCGCACCAGATTCTGCACGAGCTTCCCCGTCAAAGGATCAAACAGGTCCAGGGACTCGATCTCGTCGTCGAACAGCGTGATACGCAACGCATACTCGGCATGCTCGGCCGGGAATACGTCGATGATCTCGCCGCGGGCGCGAAACGTCCCCCGCGCAAAGTCCATGTCGTTGCGCTCGTACTGCATGGAGACGAGACGGGCCAGGATTTCCTGGCGCGCCATCCGATCGCCGTTGCGCAGGGTGAGCACCATCGCGTGATAGTCGCCAGGGTTGCCGATACCGTAAATGCAGGACACCGTCCCCACGATGACGGTGTCCTGGCGCTCGAGCAGGCTCTTGGTGGCCGAAAGCCGCATCTGCTCGATATGCTCGTTGATGGACGAATCCTTTTCGATGAACAGGTCGCGCGACGGCACGTAGGCCTCGGGCTGGTAGTAATCGTAGTACGAGACGAAATACTCCACCGCGTTGCGCGGAAAGAACTCGCGCATTTCGGCATAAAGCTGAGCCGCGAGCGTCTTGTTGGGTGCGAGCACGATGGCCGGGCGCCCCAGTCGCGCAATCACATTGGCCATGGTATAGGTCTTGCCCGACCCCGTGACGCCCAGCAGGGTCTGGGACATGAGCCCATCACGCAGGCCTTCCTCGAGCGCAGCGATCGCAGCCGGCTGGTCGCCGGCAGGGGGATAGGGTTCATACAACTGGAACGGGCTATCAGGGTACTGTATGAATCGCGCGTTGGTATCGGCCATGGAGCGGATGCTAGACACCCTACGGGTAAACCCCTTATTATCCCATCGTTGGCCGACAAGACCAAGACCTCATTTCCTTTCCTCCCATTGCCTCCATGTCCTCCCTATTCGCTTCCGTCGAGCTTGCCCCCCGTGATCCCATTTTGGGCCTGAACGAACAGTTCAAGGCCGATACCCGTTCCACCAAGGTGAACCTGGGCGTGGGGATCTACTACGATGACAATGGTCACA